>Ga0335072_10015403_pt1 | contig 10856 bp, 8 predicted proteins | sample Lox_Sample_21_FD_206725 | JGI IMG/M metagenome (GOLD analysis project Ga0335072, IMG submission 206725) | Soil microbial communities from Loxahatchee National Wildlife Refuge, Florida, United States - Lox_Sample_2.1 | ecosystem: Environmental > Terrestrial > Soil > Wetlands | place: USA: Florida... | reverse complement strand
CGACCAACAACTCGGGGCGCTGTTCCCCGGATACGAGCTTCATCAGGTCAAGGAGAAGTACGGCGGCCTGCGGTTCTACTGGGGCACGGGCGAGCGCGTGACCGACCCAAGGGATCCCGAGCCCGGCATACCTAGCCCGAGCAGGCAGCCGGCCGAAGACAAGACGAGCGCCGCGTGGGACGAGTGGGAAGCGGCCTACGACACCTGGTCGCGGCGGCTCGCGCTCTACCTCGGCACTGAGGAGGGCGCTGCACGCCAGGTGGACTTGGAGAACCGCTCGGAACTCGCCGAACGGCTTGTGGAGGCCGCCGAGCAGCGGGCGAGCGTCACTTGTGAGCTGTGTGGCCTGTCCGGTGAGCTGTGCTGCGCGCCGGGACGGCACCCCTGGTATCAGACGTTGTGCGCCGGTTGCGCGCAGGAGCGCGGGCCTGCACAGGTCAATCTGGTTGGTCCCAGCGCGAGCGAGCCACCGAATCGAGCGGATGCGGTGTCTCAGGAAGGTCGTCGAGCTGCTGACGGAGTCCTCGAAGCGCCGCCCTGCGGGCTCGTAAAGCGACGATCCTGGGAAGCAACTCGAGGCTCACGAGGAGACCTATTGCGAATACGCAACAAGCCTCAACAACCACGAGTGACACGGGGCTGGCAGTGGACATCGCGGCGCCGATGCCGACAGCAACCAAGGCGGCCAGAAACCCGACTGCGAGCCCGAGGTCAAACATCTCCGCGACCCAGCTGCGGAGGACAGCTTCGATCCGATCCGCCGAACTCGTCGAGCGCGGGTGTACAGGCCGGGTGGAGGGCGTGCGCAATCCCTGCCCGGACCGGCCCCACGCTGGCGCCGAGCACGACGACGGACACGATGGTCACGGCCGCTGCCCGGCCGCCGCCATAGCCGCCGGGGCGAGCGGCTCAGCGGCCCGCACCGCCGCGCCCGGCACGCGGAAGGCGACGGCACGAGTGACGAGCCGAAGGTTGACGTGACTCCGGGTGGCCGCTCGCGTGGCGGCGAATGCCACTCCTGCCACGAGCAGGCCGGTCGCGGCGTCAAAGAAGTAGTGATTACCGGTGGCGATCACCGCGACTGTCACCAGCGGGCCCCACAGCAGCGCGAGTGCCCTGGTCCACGGACGGCGCAAGGCGGCCGCCGCGGCAATTCCGATCGCGAAGGCCAGGCCCACGTGAAGGCTCGGCACTGCCGCGTACGGGTTGTAGAACAGCGTCGACATCCCGGTCAACGTGACTACAGCCTGGTGACTGACGACATCCTTGATTCCGATGCCGGCTAGCCGCGGTGGTGCGACCGGATAGAGCGCGAAGATCGGCGTTGCGATCAGCCAGGTGAGGACCACCGTGCCCCGTAATTGCCGGTAGACGCTGGGCGAGCGCCGGTACAGCCAGATCAGTGCCGCCGGCAGCACGATCGCCTGCGCTACCAGATAGACGTTCGAGAGCAGAAAGCTCAGGACGCCAGAGTCCAGCGCACGTTGCACTGACGCCTCGACCGCCACGTGGAGTGAGCGTTCAAGCGCGATCACCTGGTCTGCGTGGGCCTGGGCAAGAGACAGACGCCCGGCCCACGCCCACCGGGCGGCGTCGTACAACAGGTAGATCGCCGCGAATAGCACGAACTCACGACGACCTGCGGTGAAGGCTCGGCCGGGGCCGCCGGCGGCACGGAAGCCCAACCGGCGACGAGGCGCGAGTGGGCCTGGTGACGGCCTCTGGCCTCGCCGGCGCGCTCGGCTGTAGCGCAATCTGAGCCTCAGATGCTTGGACATGAATGCCTTTCCGTTCACAAGGCCTGGCAGGCCGCGGTCTTCTGTCGCCAGGAAGGCTGATTGACTCTTGCCCGCATTGCGCCCGTGGACACCCTGGCGTGCTACCTAGTCGCAAGCCCGGGGCTGAGTCGTGCGGCTCGGAGTCCCGTCCTCAAGGCCCGTGACATGGAGCGGTCACCGAACTCGCCGTGCTCGAGCAGAATGGCGGACCCGCACCGGGTCCGGCTCGTGAGGCACCCAGGGGGTCGCCCGAGGTTTCACCAGTGGGCACACGGGCGAAAGTTCTCGGCTTGGGGTCCAGACTACGTGCATCAACGACACCACCACACACGTTGACGAAAGGCCACGCGATGAATAGACGGGATCACTTAGTGGAGCTCGCCTGCCTCTGGCAGGAGATTCGTGCCGACCGGCCGCCGATGCGCCAGCCCCTTGGTGACGGGCAGCGGCCCCGCTCACCGTATGGGGATCGCACGCGGGCGCCCGGCGTCAGAGCGCGCCCTGGCGAGGACCGAATCGCACCAATCATGTCGCGCTGAGCGCGCCGGACCGGCGTGTGGTTCTCTTCGTGACTCGCCACGAGAGACGCCGTATTCGGGACGATGTCCCACGCGAAGCGTGGGTGCGACTGGTGGCGTGCAGCGCCGCTGCCCTGGTGCTTCAGCTCGACGGCACCCTGGTCACCGTCGCACTGCCCTCGGTCGCCCACGGGCTCCGCGTGAGCGGCGGCTCTTCGGCGGCGCTACTCAGCGCGTACTTCGGCGCGTACGCGCTGCTGTTGCTTCCCGGTGGCATGCTCGTTGACCGCTTCGGGGTGCGCCGCATCGCGGTCCTGGGCCTCGGTCTGTTACTGGCCGGAGCCGCGGGTGGAGCGCTCGCCGGGAGTCTCGGGTCCTTGATCGTCGCCCGGGTGGTGCAGGGGGCGGGCGCCGGGTTGGTCAGTCCGGCGGCGCTCGCCGGGGCGGTCAGCGGGTTCCCCCCGGAGCGGCGCGGCGTCCCATTGGGTATCTGGGGCGCCAGCGCAGGGGTTGCGAACCTGATCGGCCCGCTCCTCGGCGGTGCTCTCACCTATTTGTTTGGCTGGCGTGCCGATTGGTGGGCGTTCGTGCCTCTGGGGTTGCTCGCCGCATGCGCGATCATCATTCACGTTCCGACGCTGCGGCGGGATCAGCATTCAGGCTGGCACCGGACCCCCGTCAACCGCGTGCTGCTCGCTGCCTCTTGCGTCGCGGCGGTCACCTTCGCGGTGATGATCGGCCCGTTCTATCTAATCGAGCAGTACCTCCAGGATTCGGGGCGCTACTCGGCCCTTGCCGCCTCGTCCGTGCTGGCCCTCGTGGCGCTGTTGGTCGCCCTCGCCGCTCCCATTGCCGGTAGGCTGGCCGACGCGCGTGGTGAGCGGTTCACCGCCCTGCTCGGGTTCCTGCTCGCCGGGTTGGGCTTGGCTCTGTTGGGGATCCCGGGGATGCCGCTGGGCAGCGCCATCAGCTTCGTGACGCTGGCCCCACTTGGCTTAGGCCTCGGGATGCTGTTCGTACCCGCCTCGCGCGCCGGTCTGGGCAGCGCACCACAGTCATCGCACGGCCGTGTGTCCGCGATGCTCTCGCTCGGCCGCCTGCTCGGTGCGATGATCGGAGCGTCGGCGGCTGGCAGCGCGATATCCGCGGGCGCCACCGCTTCCACCACGCATCAAGCGCTCCTTATCGCCTGCGCAGCCTGCCTTCTCCTCGGGTTGCCGGCGGCGTCGCGTCTCGGGAAACCCGTGCAGTCGCTCAGCTGAGAGAGCGCAAGTCAGTCTGCGAAGGAGTCTTGGAGGCCGCGGGGGTCGCCGTAGAGGAGGCCGCGTTCACGGCGCCGGCCGCGTAGAAGGGCGAGGAACCAGCTCTGGCCGACGCCGACGCGGTTTCTCAAGCCGCTCAGGAAACCGAGGTGGATGACGCCCCAGGTGAGCCATCCGAGAAATCCGGAGAGTTGGATGTGGCGGATCTGGACCAGGGCATGGAAGCGGCAGATGTAGGCGGCACTGCCGACATCGCGGTACTTGAAGCGCTCCTGGCCCTTCGGTCGGCCTTTGATCTGGCGGCGGATCTGCGCGGCGGCGTGCACGCCGCCCTGAAGCGCGACCTCGGCGACCCCGGGCATGCCGTCCAGCGCCATGATGTCGCCAACGACCCACACCTCCGGGTGGCCCGGGACGGTGAGATCGGGATTGACAGTGACCCGGCCGCCGCGGTCCTGCTCGACGCCGAGAGCGGTGGCGAGTGTCTCGACGAAGGGCACGGCCTGCACCCCGGCCGTCCAGAGCACGGTCTTGGCTGCGTGGCGTTCGACGGTGCCGTCTTTGCCCTTGGTTTGGAGGCCGTCGTGGTCGATGTCGGTGACAAACACGCCCATGTGCAGTTCGACGCCGAGCTTGGTCAGTCGGCTGGCGGCTTTGCCCGAGAGCCGAGGGCCGAACGGGGCCAGCGGACTGTCAACGCCATCGAACAACATCACGCGCGCCTCGTTGGGGTCGATCGTTCGAAACTCGCGAGCGAGAGTGCGGGTCGCGAGCTCGCGGATCTGGCCAGCGAGCTCGACTCCCGTCGGGCCGGCGCCGGTCACCGCGAAGGTCAGCCAGGGGCCACGCTCCTCCTTGGGGACGCTCTCGGCCATCTCAAACGCGCCGAACACGCGGCGACGGATCGCGAGCGCGTCACCCAGGGTCTTCATGCCCGGCGCGACCTTAGAGAACTCGTCATGGCCGAAGTAAGACTGGCGCATCCCCACCGCCACGACCAGATAGTCGTAGGGGATCTCAAAGGTGCTCCCGTGCGGACGTGAGGCCACCACGATCTTCCTCTCCGCGTCAAGGTCGGTCGCCTCGCCCAGGAGAACCTCGACATTGCGCTGACGGCGGAACATGCTCCGCAGCGGCGTGGAGATCTGCCCCTCAGACAGGAGGCCGGTCGCAACCTGGTACAGAAGCGGCTGGAAGAGGTGACTTGGTCCCCGGTCAAGGAGCACGACATCCGCCGCGGCGTGCCGGAGGTGTCGCGCCGCGAACACCCCGCCGAACCCACCGCCCAGCACGACAACTCTGGGACGGGCCGAGTCGGCTCGGGCGGGCGGCGGTGTCACTTCAGTCACAGAGTCAGTCACGGGGATCTAAGTGATAATCGCGAGCGATACTCCGGGAGACATCCGTCGAGAAACCGATTGGCTGCGCGAATGTCGCCAATCCCGTTTCCCGCAGCAGGCGTCGGGGTCGCGGCGGCGGTGCCGCTGCCCTGAGTCCTAGCCGCTGGGCAGAGGCACCGTCACAATGGGCTCGGCCAACGGCTTGCAGATCACTTCGGGTTGTTCCTCGCGCCGTAAGGTGCGGCGGAGTTGTACGAAGGCGAGGCTTCCGAGCAGCCCGGGTACCCACAACGAGATCGCGTGGTAGGTGAGGACGGCGGCCGTGCTCACGGCAAGCGGCTGGTGATACAGCGTGAACATGCCGACGAGTCCGAGGTCGACACCGCCGATTCCCCCCGGGGTGGGGAGATTGCCGCCCAGTTGGCCAATCAGATACCCGAGCACGAGCACGCCGACTGGCGGCTCATGGCCGAAGGCGCGAAAGCAGACGCCGAGCACCGCCATGTCGAACACCATCGTCCCGAGCGCGCCGAGCAGGACTCCGGCCGAGCGCCCGCGCACCAGGAGCACGGCGTCGCGCACGCCTTGCCTCAGCGAGGACCGCGCGAAATGTAAGGCACGGGCGATGCGTCCGCGACGGGTGGGCTCGTCCGGCTCGTCCGTGTCTTTAAGCAGCCGCGGGAGCGCCAGCACGAACACGGTGGCGATCAGCGCCGCCGCTCCGAAGGCGTAGGTGATTCCCGGATCGCGGTCGTGGCCGAGGAGGCCGGTGGCGTACAGGGCAGCGAAGAGGATCACACCGGCCACGTTCGGCAGGCTGGTGAGGAAGAAGAAGGCAACCGTCTTGCGTCCGATCTGCTCGGCGCTCATGCCCCCGCGTTTGAGCGCCCAGGCGCCCAGCGCCAGCCCGCCGGCGCCGCTCACCGACAGCACCGAGTTGGCGCCCTGCTCGGACATTCCGAGCTGGTAGGTCAGGCGCCAGGGCATGCGTGGGCAGAACACCGCGCGGAAAATCACGACGTAGGAAAGGGCCGACAGCGTCTCCAGCCCGATCCCCACGCCCAGCCATCCGACCGAAGCGTGCTCCACATCATGCCGTAAAGTGCCCAGGCCGGGACCGGTCAGGACGAAGACCACGACCGCCGCGGCGAGCGCGGTGAGCTCGAGCAGCCGCCGGCGCAGACGTTTGGGGGCGAGTTCATCGAGCGTCGCCTTCTCCGGGGCGTCCGGTCCGCGCTCCTCGCTGCCGGAGTCGGGCGTGGCTTCCAAGACATCCGAGCGCGCCGCAGCGATCCTATCCGGCATGGTGAAAGCCCCGGCCGGCGATGTAGCGGATCGCGCGCCACTTGGCGGCTGGGCCGCGGAAGCGGGCGACCTCGCGACCGTCGGTCAGCGCGACCACCCAACCGTGGTGCACCGGTTTCAGAATCACCGCAACTGCGTTCATACTTTTACTCCAGTGGTGGGGTTTACAGTTGCGGGCCGCCGCGGGGGATCAAGTTGTGTGAGACTCGCGAGTAACATCGTGACTGCGGTTACGCCCTCTCTACATGGCTCCGAACGGTGCGGCGATTTGCGCTAGTTGCCTGGCCACGTCCAGCTCTGGCCGGCGCCTGGCGCGGGGGAGCAGCCGGGCATAGATGACCGCCGCCTGTTCTTCACGGTCCAGTGCCACGCGGTAGGCCACGAACGCCGAGCAGGCCTCGCTCTTCGCCGCCCGTGCCCACTTGCCGTAGGCAGCGCGCACGGCGGCGCACTCACGTCTCCACGCCGAGTATGCGGCGACAGCCTCGTCAACGTCGGCGCGCCGCCGGCCGGCACGGGTAAGTCTTCTCAGTTTCATTGCGGTACGCTCCTTGCCCGCCGCTCACGGTGCGTACCTGAAGGGGTGCCGAAAGGCGTCGCCGGCACTCGCCTGGGGGACCCGGAAGGCCATCTGGCTCGCAGCTCGCTGGTCCAGCACGACGAGCCGGGTCGATCCGGTGTCCCGATCCCACTCGAGTGAAACAGTTAGACCATCTGCCTGGCGAGTATCAAGCTCTACAAACACGGTGTGCTCCATTGCTGGTAGATGTCAGGCTCCCAAGTGAGGAAGCGCCATTCGATCTACGTAGGATGCACTCGATGGCATCGGATTGCGCCCGTGTGGTCCCTGGTCGACCCACCTGGGTTCCACCAGTGGAATTCCCTGGTGCAAATGTGCCGGCCTCACGGCGGCTCAGCCATGTGGTGAATCGTCCCACCTCGTTGCCCAAGAGCTTGTACGCCTCTGGGAGCTCGGCGCGGCGTTGTGTGAGGGCCCGCGCGACGGTCTCCCGGAGATCGTCGATCGTGTGAAGCTCGACGCCTGGCAGTTCGGTCGCTTCGGGATCGACATCCCTCGGCACGGAAAGGTCGATCAGGAGCAGCGGCCCAGCGCCGGTGCGCCGGCGCGCCAGGGCACGCCGCACCTGGTCCGCGAACAAGACCGGCGCAGGAGCTCCGGTCGCGCTGATGACGACGTCGGACTGCGCCAGGGCTTCGTCGACCCGGTCGCGGGTGATCGGGTGACCTCCGTAGGACTGAGCGAACCGGCTCGCCTGCGACGGAGTACGGCCAAGGATGAATAGTCGCGTCGCTCCGCGCTTGACCAGTTGCTTGGCCGCGAGCTGAGACATGTCGCCGGTCCCGATGAGCAAGGCGGTCGACTCATTGAGGGTTCCAAGACGGCGCCGCGCGAGCTCGACGCCGGCGTGCGGGACGCTTGCCGACCCCCGCCCGATCGCGGTCCCGGAGCGCACGCGGCGACCGGCGGCGATGGCGGACTCGAACAGGCGACGAAGCTCGGCGCCGGCGGTCCCGGCGGTGAGTGCGTGCTCGAGCGCCTTGCGTATCTGTCCCAGGATCTGCGCTTCGCCAAGCACCAGCGAGTGGATCCCGGCTGCGGTTGCCGCGAGGTGATGAGCGACTTCATCGCCGCCGTACGTGTAGGTCATGCTCGCGATCCGCGAAGCCTCGAGGCCGTGGTAACCCGCAAGGAAGGAAAGGAGCTCGCCTTCAGCGGGTCTGCCTCGACAGATGCCGTAAAGCTCGACGCGGTTGCAAGTCGACAGGATCGCCGCCTGGTCGAGCAATGGATTGGCCCCATCGGTGAGGCGATGAAGTGCCGCCGGGATCTCGGCGTCGGCAAACGCCAGTCGCTCGCGGAATTCGATGCCGGCGGTCGTGTGATCGAGCCCGAGCACGACGAACGCCAGTCGTGGTGATTGCATCTCGCCGCTGGCTATCAGGTCGCGGCTTGCCGATCGAGCGCCGGCGCCACGATCGCGCGAAACGCGGCACCCACGAAGCCGAACAGGCACGTCACGCCGATAGCGTGTGCCCACGTGGCGTCCGCGATGTTTAGCAAGCCGAAGCCGGCGATCAGGCAGGCGAACGCGATCCGGGCGAGCAGCCCGACGTTCACCTTCGCGCGGGCCACGGTTGCCGCTCGGGGGTCACCGCGCTCAGCATCGCGGAAGCGGCCGGTGACCGTGAGGCGGAAGAGCAGCGCGAGCGAAGGGAACAGGATCACGGCGCCGGCAAGGACAGCCACCACGACACAGACGAGGGTGTCGTGGTCGGCTGCCGCCTGATCCACGCTCAGGCCGGGAAGGATCGTCGGCCACCGCGCCAGCGCCCAGCCCGCGACAATCGCGGCTACGGCTAGGGCGGCGCTGTAGCGCGCCATGTGGTACCGACGCCGGTAGACGAGGAGCAGCGTCGCGAGACCGGCCAAGCCGGAGACGATTACCGCTGAAAGCGCCCGGCCGCTTTCGAGCGAATGGAACAGAGCGTGATCGTTGCCGTTCAGGACGAAGATGCCCGCGATCGCGATGGCCCCCGCGATGACTCCTGACCCGAGAGCGCGCAGGCGGAAGTCTCGCTCGAGTGTCTTGTCGCCATCGTGGGCGGCGTCCGCGGCCAGGAAGACGGCGGCAAGGAATGCGGACGTGGCTACCGCGAGGACGCCGATCAGGATCGAGGTGGTGTTAAGCCAGCTCGACCACATGTGCCCGGCGGCGTTACCTACCGGCACCCGGTTCGTGGCGACGGCGCCGATGGCGGCACCGAGCGCGAACGGGACGAGGATCGAGGAGAGCGCGAAGAGGGTGTCGATCTTCCCCGATTCCCGGGGCGTCGCCGCCCCTTCCCGCAGCGCATAAGCGGCGCCGCGGAAGATGATGCCGAGGAGGGCGATGAACAGCGGTATCGCGAGCGTCGACATGATCGACCCGAACGCCTTCGGGTACGACGTCCAGAAGACGGTGAGCACGAAGATCAGCCAGACATGATTCGCCTCCCACACCGGTCCCATCGCGCGGTGCGCGAACTCGCGGACGCTCTGACCGTCCCGGTTGCGAGCGGCGGCGAGCTGCCAGAAGCCCGCTCCCAGGTCGGCCCCGCCGAGGACGGTGTACAGCGCGACCCCAGCAAGAATGAATACCAATGGCAACGATTGGAGAAACATGATCTAAGCCGCCTGTAGTTGACTTGGAGGTTCGAGTGACACGTCCAGCGGCCTTCGGGCCAGGCGCCGGAGTACCCAGGCAAGGCCACTCGCCACCAGCACATAGGCGAAGGCGAGCACCCCATATCCGACTGGGATTCCGTGTGCGCCGGTGACCGCCGCGGCGGTCGGCATTACTCGGTAGACCACCCATGGCTGGCGCCCGACCTCCGTGACCACCCAGCCCGCGATCAGCGCCACCACCGCCAACGGGCCCGAGGCGACGAGCAAGTAGTAGAACCACGGCGAGTTCGGAAGCCGCTTGCGCCGAATCCAGACCGCGAGGTAAATGAGTCCCACGAACGCCAGCAATGTTCCGATCCCGGCCATGATCTGGAACGACCAGTGCACGACGTTAACCGGAGGTCGTTGGCTCGCCGGCACGCTGTCGAGTCCCTGGACCGTGCCGTTCCAGCTATGGTCGGTCAGGATCGAGAGCAGGTGGGGTATCACGATCGCCCCTTTCATCTTGTTGTCGGAGTACCAGCCGAGGAGGTGCTCCGAAGCGCCGCGCGTGGTCTTGTAAAGCCCCTCGATCGCGGCCAGCTTGACCGGCTGGGTCTTGGCCACGTCGCGCGCAGCCCAGTCGCCGACGAGAATCTGCACCGGCGCCGCCAGCGCGGCGATCGTCAACGGGATGGTCAGCGCCGTGCGCTCATACCGGGTCCAGCGACCGCGTAGACGGCAGAACGCATACCAGCCCGCGACGATGAAGCCGCTCACGATGTACGCGGCGACGTACATGTGGATCAGCTCATTCCACAGAAACGAGTTGCCCAGCAGCGCACGGAGAGGGTGAACATGGACGACCTTGCCATTGCGAAGCGAGAAACCGACCGGGTGGTTCATCCAGGCGTTGACGGCGATCACGAGCAGCGAACCGGTGATTCCCGTGATCACGATCGGGATCGCGCTCAGCATGTGGGCGCGCGGCGACAATCTTCGCCACCCATAGACGTAGATCCCCATGAAGATCGCCTCGAGGAAGAACGAGAAACCCTCAAGCGTGAAACCGAGGCCGAAAACGCTCCCGAAAGTCCCGGTGAAGTTCGGCCACAAGAGGCCCATCTCGAAGCTCAGGACAGTGCCGGTGATCACGCCCACGGCGAACAGGGTGATCATCACCTTCGACCAGCGCTGCGCGATCGTCAGGTAGAGCTGATCACCGCGCCGGTGCCCGAGCCACTCGACCAACAGCACCATGACCGGGAACGAAAGCCCGAACGCCACGAGCGGAATGTGCACTGAGAATGACAGCGCCTGCATCTGCCGCGCCTGGAGCAGGTAGTGCTGGTCAACGGGCGGGAACGCCGCTGCTGCGGAATGTGGGGTCATGTGTCGGTCCGCTCCATCGGGGGTCGGGCTGATAAGACCCGAGGAACTATCGACCGGCGCCGGCCGGCGCGCATCGGCGGGATCGCTGATCACCT
>Ga0335072_10015402_pt1 | contig 10856 bp, 9 predicted proteins | sample Lox_Sample_21_FD_206725 | JGI IMG/M metagenome (GOLD analysis project Ga0335072, IMG submission 206725) | Soil microbial communities from Loxahatchee National Wildlife Refuge, Florida, United States - Lox_Sample_2.1 | ecosystem: Environmental > Terrestrial > Soil > Wetlands | place: USA: Florida... | reverse complement strand
CCTGCAGCCGCTGCGCCTCCTCCGCATCGAGCTCCGTGCCACGCGCGATCTTGTGCGTGAGTGAGTCGGGCAGGGACACCTCTCCGAGATGCGACAGCAGGGCGGCGGTCTCGACCTGCCAGCGCTCCTCGAGCTTCAGCTCCGTGGCGAGGGCCGATACGCGTCGCTTGAGTCGCTGCGCCCGGCCGACGATCGCGGGGCTCACGAGTGTCATGATGTCGGTCAGAGCCTTGATCGCGCCGACGAGGGTTCGGTGCAGCAGCAGGCGCTCGGCGGCGACGAGCTCGTACTGGCGAATGGCCTCGCCGATCATGCTGAGGAACTGGTCGGGCGCGCACGGCTTGGTGAGGAAGCGGAAGATCTGGCCTTCGTTGATGGCCTTGATGGCGGCCGCCATGTCGGCCTGGCCCGTGAGCAGCAGGCGCACCGAGGAGGGCCGCAGGACGCGCGTGTGCCGCAGGAACGTTGCCCCGTCCATCTCTGGCATCCGCATGTCGGAAACGACGACGGCGATATCGCGCTCCTGCTTCAGGACGTCGAGCCCCTCCGCGCCGCTCGCCGCCGTGAGGACCTGATAGGTGTCCTGCAGGTGCCGACGCAGCGAGTCGAGGACTCGCGGCTCGTCATCCACGCAGAGGATCTTGAATTTGGACTCGCTCACGGGTTTCTCCTCTAGCCGATCAACGCGTCAATGTCTGGGGACTGGGCGGTCGCGCCGACGGCCTCGATGCCGGCGGGCAACTTCAGGGTAAAGGTGGCCCCTTCGCCGGCGACGCTCGATACTGCGAGCTCGCCGCCGTGGGCCTTCATGATGTTGCGGGCAATGGCAAGGCCCTGGCCGGAGCCCTTGCCGACGGCCTTGGTGGTGAAGAAGGGGTCGAAGATGCGCGGCATCACCGCGGGGGAGATGCCGCAGCCGGTGTCGGCGATGTCGATGCAAACCCGCTCGCCCTCGGTGCGGCTCGTGATCGTGATGGTTCCGCGGCCGGCCTTGCCGGCGGCTTCGATCGCGTGCGCGGCGTTGACGATGAGGTTGAGCAGCACCTTGTTGATCTCGGCGCGCCGGCAGTCGACCGGGGGAATGTCGCCGAACACGGTCTTGACATCGGCGGCATGCTTGTACTCGTTGCGGGCGACGATGAGCGTCGTGCGGATCGCCTGGTTCAGGTCCGTCGATGCGATCTCCAGGTCGCCGGGGTGCGCGAACTCTTTCATGGCGCGCACGGTCTCGCTGACGCGCTGAATGCCCTCGAAGCTGTCGCGAAAGGCCTCGGAGACGTCAGTGAGGAGCCGTTGCCGATCGACGGCCTGCGTGCCGCTCGTGAGCCGCTCGAAGGCGGACTTGAGGAACACGGCGTTGTCGCCGATGAACTGCAGCGGGGTGTTGATCTCGTGCGCGATGCCGGAGGCGAGCTGGCCGACGAGCTCGAGCTTGCGGGCGAGGTGCAGCTGCGCCTCGAGCTGTTGGCGCTGCTCGACGGCCGCGCGCAGCTCGGTGATGTCGGTGAGGACGGCTTCATAATAGGACGCGCCATCGTCCATCCAGAGCACCCGGATGCTGGCCAACACCTGGATCTCGCGGCCGTCGCGCCGCTTCATGCGCAACTCGCGGCTGCGGATGCGGCCTTCCTCCTCCAGCGCGGAGCGCACGTATTGCGCCCTGTCCGCGGGATTGAAGTAGATCTCCGTGACCGGGAGCCGCTTGAGCTCCTCTTCGCTCGAGTAGCCAAAGAGGTCCACCACGGGCGCCGAGGCGGCGGCGATGGCGCCCGCGGGAGTGGTCACCACGACCGGTGCCGAGGCTTCTCGCACGCGCAGCCAGTAGTCTTCGGCCGCCGAGAGGCGGTTCAGGTGCGCCCGGCGCCGCACGCGGGCGAGGCGATCGCGATAGCGGCGAACCGCCTCAGCGTGCCGGGTGAGGCGCTGCAACCGACGCAACAGTACCCAGGCGGGCAGGGCGAGCGCTGGCACCAGCACCGCGACGCTGGCCAGCGGCAGGAGCGAAGCCGACTCCCCGGTTTGCATGGCTCACCTGTGTCGCGCGACGAGTACGACGTGCCAGGAGCGACGCGTGAGCGCGCGCCCGAGCGCCAGGTCGAGAGGCAGCGAGACCGCCGTGGTCAGGGCGAGCGCCGCGAGTCGCAAGGGCCGCGGCATCCGCCGATACGCCGGCACCAGCCAGGACTTGAGCGGCATCGGGTCGACGCCATGACACCCGGTGAGACGCAGGCCGGCGCGTCCCAGAGCCTCTTCGTACCAATCGAGCGTTCGGGCGCGGAATGCGGCCGTGTCGCAGCGCGTCGTGGCGAGAGAGGGCGCCGCCTCGAGGAGCACCAGTTCCCCTGTGGAGGACAGGTGCGCGGCGAGCCGCTCGATGGCGGTTGCCGCCGCACGGGGCTCCGTGATGTGTTGCAGGACGGTCACGCTGAGAATGAGATCGAAGGTGCGGTCGAGCGCCAGTGTTGCGACGTCGCCGACGGCGAAGCGGCAGGGCAGTCCTGCTTCGCGCGCTCGTGCCTCGGCGCGCTCGATCATCCGGGGGCTGAGGTCGACGGCCGTGACGTCATGTCCCTGGCGAGCGAGCTGCAGACTCCAGCGGCCGACTCCGCAGCCGACATCGAGCGCCGTGCTTCCCGGCCGCGCCGGTTTGCGCAGCCAGGGGGCGAGCGCCCGGCGCTGACAGATGTCGATGTACCGGTTGTAGAAGGCGGGCATGCCGTAGGAGCAGATGGCCGCGAGGCCGGCCCCTTTGAAGGCATAACGATGCGCACGCTCGTCCCAATAACTGGCCGCGGCGGTTGCGATGAGGGAGCTCATAGCGTCAGGCGCTCGCGGGCAGGGCTTCCGAGGCGAAACCGGCCGGCTCGCTGACATCGCGCAACACACGCCGGGCGGCCTCGAGCCAGAGGACGGCGCGCACTCGCGAGGGCAGGTGCGCCCCCCGGCTCGCGTGCAGCCGGCTGGCGACGGCGAACTGCTCCTCGATCTCGAGGATCGCGTCGCGGGTCGGCGGGTCGGCCGGCAGGATCTTGGTCGCCTGCCGCCAGGTGAGGTGAGTCCCCGGGATGCTGACGGTCTCGTATACCGTGTGTGGCGCGAGTCTGGTGTCGCCGGCTATCGCGGCGCCGGAGAACGGAATGACGTAGGGGTAGATGCCGACCTCGCAGCCGGCGCCGATCCAGCGCGAGGCCTGCCGCACGTTCTCGGCGAGGTCCGCGAGGGTGCTGCCGGGCGAGGTCAGGATGAGATCGAGGAAGGGAGTGATGCCGACCTGGAGTGCGGCGGTCAGCATGGGGTCGATGTGCCGGTGGATCTGACCCTTGTTGAACTCGCGGAGCACCGGGCGCGAGAAGTTCTCGATGCCGAAGCCGAGCACGCGAAAGCCGGCCCGGCGCATGGCCCTGAGCCGCTCGACACTCATCGCGTCGATGCGGTTGGTGCTGATGAACTGCAGCTCGCGCGGCAGCTGCCCGTGCGCCTTGGCGTCGAGAATCGCATCGCACAGCGGCAGGATCCGCTCGTCCTGCGTCAACACGAAGATGTCGTCCTGGAAGATCACCGTGCGCACGTCCGGATGGGTCGCGACGATGCGCTCGAGCATCGCGAGGCACTCGGCGGCCTCGAGGCGCGCGACGCGCGGGACGCTCCCCTGGGCTTCGCGCAGAAAGTTCGTGGAGGAGCAGAAGGAGCACGCCATGGGACAGTAGTTGAGGGTCATGATGCGTATGGCGCGGATCTCGGCGAGCCGCGCCTCCCGGTCCGCCTTGTAGGGCAGGCGGCCGACCGCGTACGCGCCCTCGAGACGCTCCCAGTACCGGAGATAGGGCATGTGCTCGTAGGGTGTATTGCGGATCGCCTCGGAGAGCTCCGTGCGCGTCATGGCGTTCTGGCGGAAGCGGACGACCGCGCCGTCGTTGGTGCACAGCGCCGTGCCCGGAATGCCCTCGATTCCCGCGCCGGCCTGCAGGCGATCGGCGAGCTGCAACAGCGGCTTTTCGCCTTCTCCGAGAACGATGAGATCGAAAGGCGGGCCGAGCTCGAACACCCGCTCGGGTTTGAACGTCGCCTCCATGCCGCCCGCGACCAGACGGGCGTTGGGTGCCAGGCGCCGCGCGAGATGCGCGAGCGAGAGGTCGTAGCGCAGGGTCATGGCCGTCGTGGAGAATCCGATGAGATCCCACGTCCGCGAGCGCAGGATCGCCTCGAACGCGGCAGTCACTTCGGGCCCGCAGCAATTCGGATCGAACACGTGGGTGTCGATACCGCGCGAGCGCAGGCTACCTGCGATCCGCCATACGCCGAGCGGCGGAGCGAGAAAGGTGTACTCCCCGCAGAGCGGGTCGTAGGGACCGATCAGGAGAAACGCGACATTCCGATCATGCTTCAACGGTTCCATGCCCGAGCCCTCAGCGTCTGCTTACGCGAGTGACGCGACAAAGCGACAGCTCGAAACTACGCCTTGACATACCCGGCAAGCCGTGCATGGGTCGCAATCTTTGTTACAAGAGTGGGCAATAAGTCAAACTGTGATCTACTACCGGCGGTAGGAGATGTTGCCCAACTGCGGCCTGACAGCGGCAATATTGCGGGAGTCAGCCGTGTCTGCGCCGAGGTTGTAAGTTTTCATGGCTCGCGGGACCGGCACGATGGTTGGGAGTTCGTTGCCAGAGCAGGCCCGTGGAAATGTGATCCCTCACCCGGGCGCCCGCTGCGCATTGGCGTTAAATGGATCGACGTTTCACGGGCTCATCCAGGGGCGGTCCATGGCAGCGGTTGTAGACAAGAAACACATTCTCTTCGTCGATGACGATCGCCTGCTGCTCGAGGGATTGCGCCGCGGGCTGTCGGCGCGCGCGGCGGAGTGGGAGATGCGCTTCGTGGAAAGCGGCGAGCGGGCGCTCGAGGAGCTGGGGCGCTGCGCCGGCGACGTGATCGTGAGCGATGTGCGCATGCCGGGGTTGGACGGCACCGCGGTGCTCGCCACCGCGAGCGAGCGCTGGCCGGGCGCCATCCGGATCGCGCTTTCCGGCGCCGCGGATCTCTCCGATGTCGTGCGGCTATTGCCGGTCGCGCATCAATATCTCAGCAAGCCCTGCCCGGCGCCGCAGCTCGAGCGCGTGATCGAGCGGGCGCTCAGGCTGCACGAGGTGCTGGGCGAGCCCTCGCTGCGCACCCTGATCGGCCGAGTGCGGCAGTTGCCGACGCAGCCGCTGATCTCGACGAAGCTCAAGGTGACGACCGCGAGCGACGCCGCCCCGTTTCAGCGGGTCGGGCAGCTCATCCAAGCCGATACGGTGCTTGCGGCCAAGGTGGTGCAGATCGTCAACTCGTCGTTCTTTCGTCCCGCCCGCCGCATCACCAATGTCGAGCAGGCGGTGCAGTACCTGGGCTTCGCGGGCGTGCGCAACCTGATTCTCTGGGCGGACGTGTTCGCGCGTTGGCCGGGCAAGCTCGCGAGCGCGGCAGTCGACCTGGATTTGCTGCAGCAGCATGCGCGGCGCACGGCGGCCATCGCTGCGGCGCTCACGCGCGGGACCGTATGGGGGGACGACGCGGTGCTCGCGGCGCTGCTGCACGACATCGGGTATTGGGTGTTGAGCCAGGAATGTCCCGGCCAGCTGGCGCGTGCGCTCAATGTTGCGGTCGAAGCCGGCATCCCGATGCACCGTGCCGAGACGCGTGTCATCGGAGCGTCGCACGCTGAGGTCGGGGCTTATCTGCTCGGCCTGTGGGGACTTCCGTACTCGGTGATCGAGGCGGTGGCGCACCATCATGAGCCGGAGAGGGTCCGCTCGGGCCGCTTCGAAGTCCTCCCGGCCCTCGCCGTGGCGCTGGCGCTCTCGGGCACGGACGACGGCGACGCGTTCCGCATCGCCCCGCCGCGCAGCGAGACGGTGGGACCCTCGTATCTGCGCGGTCTCGGAGCGCCCTTCAGCTGGAATGAAGCCGAGGCGCGAGCGGTCGCGTGCCTGGCCGCCCCGGATGCGGCGGTGGGCTGACGGCTGTAGTATCATCCCCGCCCCTCGGCGGCCGCCCCATCCCGGAACCCCGGCCGCCGCCCAATCCCCGGGGCGTTAGCTCAGTCGGTAGAGCATCGGACTTTTAATCCGCTGGTCGACGGTTCGATTCCGTCACGCCCCAATTTTTACCCCTTCACAGTCGTCATTCCATCGTGAGCTTGAACAGGTTGCCGCTGTTGTCCGTGGCAACGCCCTTGACAGCTGTGATATCGCCCGGCTTCGGATCGTAAAACTGTACGTTGAGGGTCGTGCCCCTGTTACCCGTGAGGACGGCGGCAGCGAAGACCCGGCTACCCAAAACATTAGCGACGAAGAAGCCCGCGCCATAGACGCTGTCCCACGCCGCAGACATCTGTCTGGCATTAGGATCGTTCGGCGAGATGGCGCTCCAGTTGCCCGCACACTTCTCGCCGTCAGGCAGCGTGGCCGTCAAAGTTCCGGAGTCGTAGATCCCGTTCAGGGTAAGTCTGTAAATCGGCGGAGGGTTGGCGCTCGCCAGAGATCCTTGCACCGGATACAGATGTCCCGGGGCCATGACGACGCAGCCGGCAAGCAGGATTGCAGCGAGCAACAAAGGCGCATAGCGCAGTCGATGAAAGCTTCGCACGGCTTTTCCTCCCCCCCAAGTCACGCCACCAAACATCGAACCATGTCAAGCCTACCACGAGCGGCGGCTAACGCTTCACAATTCCAATACCCGAACATGCCCGGCATCACCGTATTCGATGATGGCCTCATCGCGAGTGGCGAGAACCAGACCCTTGGTGCGAGCGGTGGCAATCAGGAAGCGGTCCGCGGGATCTCCGTGAGGTTCTCCTGGCAGGAGAGTGCTCTCGGCGGCCGATTCCGCGTCTAGCGGGAGGAGAGTGATGCCCACGGGAGCGAGGGCGTCTCGCACCCAGTCTCGGAGTGGTGCGGAGAGCTGAATTCTACCTTTGGCGTGCTGGACACCGATTTCCCAGACCGAGATGGCCGAGATTCGCAGGCCGTCGGTTCGGCGGGCCTGATCCAACTTCTTGACGCCCGCAGCAGTCAGTCGCTCTGCATTGCCCTGCGCGTACCAGAGCCAGATGTGGGTGTCGAGGAGGAGAGCGCTCACTTCTTGCGAGCCGGCTTCGCCGGACGGCTCATGCCCTTGTAAAGGTGATCCTCGTCGCCCGATAGAGCACTCCACTCGACATCGAGCGGAGCCGTCACGTCCCCGTTGATCCTCATCGTGCCTTTCATATACCCGAACAAGGATTCAGTGTCCGCGGGTACCGGCGCCAGCTGCGCTACAGGCCGGCCATGCTTGGTGATGATGATCGGCTGACGGGTCTTCTCCACCTCATCCATCAGCTTGAGACATTCCGCTTTGAACTGGGCGGCAGAAATATCCATGGGAAACCCTAATGGTGACCAGAAAATATGGTCATCAATGATATGAGCAGTCGCCAGTCCTGTCAATCGACCGCGCTGGGTATGAGGCGCACTAATGGCCGTGGAGTCATACGTCCTGCTTGAGCGGCGCGTGCGGATTGGCGTGGCGGACGAACTCCGCGACATAGTCGTCGGCCGGAGATTCCATGATCTGCCGCGGCGTACCGGTCTGCACGATGCGGCCGCCTTCGAGGATCGAGATGCGGTCGCCGATCTTGAGCGCCTCGTCGAGGTCGTGACTGACGAAGAGGATGGTCTTGCGCAGCCGCGCCTGCAGGGCGAGCAGCTCGTCCTGGAGCTTGCGGCGAATGAGCGGATCGAGGGCGGAGAACGGCTCGTCCATCAGCAGAATCTCGGCATCGGTGGCGAGTGCGCGCGCGAGCCCGACGCGCTGCTGCATGCCGCCGGAGAGCTCGCTGCAGTGGCGGTCCGCCCATTGAGCGAGGCCGACGAGCTCGAGCTGCTCTTCGACGATGCGGCGGCGATTCTGCGGCGACTCACCGCGCAGCTCGAGCCCGAAGCCTACGTTCTCGCGTACGGTGCGCCAGGGCAGAAGCGAGAATTGTTGGAACACCATGGCGATGCCGAGCCGGCGCACGCGACGCAGGGTAGCTGGATCGCAGCCGGCGAGATCGACCATTGCCTCGCCGTCACGCACCAGCACCTCGCCGCGAGTGACGCGGTTGAGCCCGTTGGCCGCGCGCAGGAGCGTCGACTTGCCCGAGCCCGAGAGTCCCATCAGCACCGAGATGTGGCCGCGCTCGACAGTGAGGTTCGCGCGGCAGACCCCGACGATGACGCCGCAGCGCTCGGCGATCTCGCTGCGCGAGCCGCCGGCATCGAGATCGGCGAGAGCGGTCTTCAGTGCCGTCCGGACGCGCCGGTGGCCGACGCCCGGCGGCGGGAAGAGGATGTCGACGTTGCGGAATTCGAGCGCGCTCACGGCTTACGGTCCTTGGCGGCGGGACGGGTGGTCATTCGGTCGAGGATGATCGCCAGCAGCACGATCACCAGGCCCGCCTCGAAGCCCATGCCGGTCTGCACGGTATTGAGGGCGCGCACTACCGGTACCCCGAGGCCGCCTGCCCCGACGAGCGCGGCGATGACCACCATCGAGAGGCTGAGCATGATGCACTGGGTGATGCCGGCGACAATGGTGGGAGACGCGCAGGGGAGCTCGATCTTCAGCAGCATCTGCAGCCGCGTGGCGCCGAAGGCCTCGCCGGCTTCCAACAGCGGCTTCGGCACCGAGCTCACGCCGAGCTGGGTGAGGCGGATGGGGGCGGGCAGCGCGAAGATGACAGTGGATATCAGTCCCGGGACTACGCCGAGGCCAAAGAGCACCAGCGTGGGGATGAGGTACACGAACGACGGTAGGGTCTGCATGAGATCGAGGACGGGCCGCAGCAGTGCATTGAGCGCCGGGCGGTGGGCGGCGGCGATGCCGACGGGTACGCCGATGAGGGTCGAGAGGGTAGTGGCCACGATGACCAGTGAAAGCGTCTCGAGAGTCTCGGTCCAGTAGCCGAGGTTCATGATGAGGAGCAGCGCCAGAGCGACGAACAACGCCACACCGATCGAGCGGCGCAGTCCCCAGGCCAGGGCGGTGATGGCGAGGACCAGCAGCCACGCGGGCATGAGCGCGAGCAGGGCCGTCAGGCCGTCTACTCCCGTGCGCACCACGGCCGAGAGTCCGTCGAAAAAGCCGCGGCCGTGCGCCTTGATGTAATCGATGGCCACGGTGACACCTTGGCCGACGGGGAGCTTGTGGCTGGCGATCCAGCCCTGGAAGGTATGCGGGGGGCGCGGCGGGCGAGCGGCGAGCACCGCGGCGAGGCCCGGCTGGCCGTCTAGGGTCGTCACGCCCGTCAGCCAGGCGGCCACTGTCCGAGGGTGCGCCTTGATCCAGGCGGCGGCGGCCATCTGCGGCGACTCGTGGCGATCCAACATCGCGTACATGATCTGGCTCTCGCCGTCCACGCTGAACGTCAGGTTGTGCAGGAGCCGGCCGAGGTTGGGGCATTGGGCGGAGTAACCGGCCCGCGTGTTGGTGAAGACCCGGGCGCTGCCGTAATCGGGGCCGAACACAGGATCGCCGCCCGAGAGGTATGCGAGATGAAACCTCATGTTCATCGGATGCGGCTCCCAGGCGAGGAACACGATCGGCTGGCGAGCGCGCACGGCACGGTCGACCTGCGCGAGCATGCCCGCCTCGCTGGAGGCCACGACATGGAAGCCGGCGAGACCGTAGAGATCCTTGTGGATCATGCCGAGCACGATGTGGTCGGCGGGACTCCCGGGCTCGAGGCCGTAAATGGTGTCATCCAGCTGCGGCCCGAAGCGCACGATGTCCTGGAAGCTGCGCAAACCCGCGGCATAGGTGTAGGCGGGAACGGCCAGGGTGTAGCGGGCACCGGTCAGGTTGGGACCGATGACGTCGATCGAGCGGTCCTGCAGGTACGGCGCGATGATCGGCGTCTGGGCAGGCATCCAGTTGCCGAGAAACACATCGATGTTGCCCCATTTCATCGATGCGAAGGTAACCGGTACGGACAGCAGTGTGACCTGGGGTCGGTAACCCAAGTCCTGGACGATGTCGCTGAATAAAGCGGTGGTTGCCGTCACATCCGCCCAGCCGATGTCCGAGAGGCGGATCGTGCGGCATTGCGGACCGTCGCGCACCGGAGCAGGCCGGATCGTGGCGGCCGGGGCAGCAGGCGCCGAGGCAGGCATATCCGCCGCCTGCACCGATGTCAGTCCTGCAAGCAGTAGTGCGAGTGGCAGCAGGCGATGGCCGCCGATCATTCTTTGGATGCCCGGTCGGCGTGCGCTTCGAATGAGCCTACGGAGCCCGTGGAAAGCGCGCGGCCGATTCGATCTCATCCAGGGTCTTGCTGTTGCGCACATACTGCCGGCTCGCATCGACCGTCGGTTGATGATCCCAGGGTGTCTGCTTCCCCAGGCGCAAGGCGCAAGCCACCAGCCGCCGCCGCCGCTGGCTCGCGAGCACCTGAGCATGCAGCGTCTCGAGCGACCAGCGGTGGCGTACCTCGGCCCGAAAGCGCGCGCTGGACTCATGTTCCGTGCCCGCCAGGTTGCGCAACTCATCCGGATCTCGCGCCATATCGTAGAGCTGATCGGGGTCGGCGGGACAATGGACGTATTTATGAGGTCCGCGGCGGATCATGACGATCGGTTCCACGGCCCCCTCGGCCAGGTACTCGCCGAATACCTCGTCGTGACCGTCCCGACGCTCCAGATGCGGTAGAAGGCTGCGCCCGTCGAGCTCGGTGACGTATTGCGGCGCGTGGCCGTCGCCGGCAATCTCGGCGAGCGTCGGCAGCAGGTCGACCGAGGAGACGGATTGGGTGACCGTGCCGGCGGAGAAGCGGCGCGGCGCATGCACGAGCAGGGGAA
>Ga0335072_10015400_pt1 | contig 10856 bp, 8 predicted proteins | sample Lox_Sample_21_FD_206725 | JGI IMG/M metagenome (GOLD analysis project Ga0335072, IMG submission 206725) | Soil microbial communities from Loxahatchee National Wildlife Refuge, Florida, United States - Lox_Sample_2.1 | ecosystem: Environmental > Terrestrial > Soil > Wetlands | place: USA: Florida... | reverse complement strand
GGCCGATGCAGCAGGTCGTGATCTCCGGCTGGATGAACTGCATCGTGTCATAGATGGCCATCATTGAGGTCATCGACCCGCCGGGCGAGTTGATGTACATCGTGATCTCGCGGTCCGGGTCGATCGCCTCGAGCGTGAGAAGCTGGGCCATCACGTCGTTGGCGGAGGCGTCGTCGATCTGGACGCCGAGGAAGATGATCCGCTCCTCGAAGAGCTTGTTGTACGGGTTCATCTCCTTGACCCCGTACGAGGTGCGCTCGACGAAGGACGGCAGCACGTACCTGGACTGCGGAATTCTGCTTAGATCGGTCACGTTCGTTCGCTCCTTAACCGATTCGGGTCGTTGTGTCCGTGGGTTCCGCTCTGCTGCCCGCGCAGGCTTAGGAGCCGACGCTCCCGGACGGGACCTCGAGGGCGCTGCGCACAACGTGGTCGATGAAGCCGTACTCCTTGGCCTCCTCGGCGGTGAACCAGCGGTCCCGGTCGGCGTCCTTCTCGATGGTGCCGATGGGCTGGCCGGTGTGCGCCGCCGTCCGCTCGAACAGCGTCTTCTTGACGTGCAGCATCTGCTCGGCCTGGATCCGGATGTCGGTCGCGGTGCCGCCGATGCCGCCCGACGGCTGGTGCATCAGCACCGTGGCGTGCGGCAGCGCGTACCGCTTGCCCTTCGCGCCCGCCGTGAGCAGGAACTGGCCCATCGAGGCGGCCATCCCCATCGCGTAGGTGCCCACGTCGTTGGGCACGAACTGCATCACGTCGTAGATCGCCAGACCCGCGTAGACCGAACCGCCCGGGGAGTTGATGTAGAGCGAGATGTCGCTCGTCGGGTCCTCGGCGGAGAGCAGCAGCATCTCGGCGCAGATCCGGTTGGCGATGTCATCGTCAACCTGCTGGCCGAGGAAGATAATGCGGTGCCGCAGCAACCGCTGGAACAGCAGATCCCCCGGAATCACAGGGGCGTCAGGGGAAGCCGTCCTGGCAACTAGCTGTGTCACGTGGTCAGCTCCGATCACTTCGGGTGTCGTTGTCTGCGACATTAACGCCCTTGCGGAGCGACCGAGTCCGGTGTACCCCGCTGTTCGCTTTGGGCGCATCGCGTTGCGGCTTTGCTACAAAAAAGCGTGGCCCAGGGCCGGAGCCCTGGGCCAGCTAGTTCGAGCAGGTCAGGAGTCTTCTTCGTCGTCCTCGGCGTCCTCGACGATGGCCTCGGCCTCGTCGACGACCTCGGCCTCGGCCTCGGCTTCGGCAACCGCCTCGAGCACGACCTCGGTCTCCTCCTCGGCCTCGAGCGCGGCCGCCACGTCGATCGCGAGGTCGTCGACCGCGATGTCGGACTCGGCGGCGCCCTCGGCCGCGGCCTGCGCGGCGAGCATCGCGTCAACGTCGGAGTTGAGCTCCTCGATCTGCGCCTTGACGTCGATCGTCTCGCCCTTGTCGTCGGTCACGGTGACGCGCTCGGCCGCGAGCGTGGCGGCCTTGCCCCGGAGCACCTCGGTGATCGCGACGCCGATCTGGTTGCTCTCGGTGAGCTGCCGGGCGAAGAACTCGGGGCTGATCCCCATCCGCTGCGCCTGGTCGGCCACGAAGTAGGAGAGCTCGGCCTGGTTCACCGACAGGTTCTCCGACCGGGCGAGCTCGTCGAGGACGAAGCCGACCCGGACGGAGCGCTCGGACTGCTGCACGAGGTCGGCGTCGAACTCCTCCTCGGTCTTCTCCAGGGACTTGAGGTAGTCCTCCCTGGACAGGCGCATCTGGACGAGCTGGTTCTCGATGTTCTCGCGGGCGTGGCCGAGCTCGTGCTCGACGAACTTCTCCGGCAGCGGTATGTCGATGCTGTCGATGAGCGCGTCCACGGCCTTGTCCCGCGCCTGGGTCGCCTGCTGCAGCTTCTTGACCCGCTCAAGCTGGCCGCGGGTGTCCTCGCGGAGCTCGTCGAGGGTGTCGAACTCGCTGGCAAGCTGGGCGAACTCGTCGTCAAGCTCGGGCAGCTCGCGCATCTTGACCGACTGCACGGTCACGGTCACGTCGGCTTCCTGGCCGGCCGCCTCGCCGCCCGCGAGCTCGGTGGTGAAGGTCGCCGACTCGCCGCCGGAGAGCCCGGTGAGCGCCTCGTCGAGGCCCTCAAGCATCTCGCCGCTGCCGACCTGGTACGACAGCCCGGTCGCCTGCGCGTCCTCGACCAGTTCGCCGTCCACCGACGCGGACAGGTCCATGGTCACGTAGTCGCCGTCCTCGGCCGGGCGCTGGACGCCCTTGAGGCTCGCGAACCGCTCGCGCAGGGTGGTGAGGTACTCGTCGATGTCATCCGAGGTGACCTCGGCGCTGTCGACGGTGACCGTCAGCGTGTCGAAGTCGGGCAGCTCGAACTTGGGCCTGACCTCGACCTCGGCCGTGAACGACAGTTCCTTGCCGTCCTCGAGCTGGGTGATTTCCACGTCCGGCTGGCCGAGGACGAACACCTCGGCCTCCTGCACGGCCTTGCTGTAGAACTCGGGGAGCGCGTCGTTGACCGCCTCGGTGAGCACCGCGCCCCGGCCGATCCGCATGTCGATGACGCGCGGCGGCACCTTGCCAGGGCGGAACCCGGGGATGCGCGCCTGCTGCGCAACTTCGCGGTAAGCCTTGTCGAGGCTCGGCTTAAGCTCCTCGAAGGAAACCTCGACGCTCAGCCGGACACGGGTCGGGCTCAGCTCTTCGACAGCGGTCTTCACGGCGGCGTGACTCCAGAGACGTGGATGGTAACTGCGCGGATAGCAGCGCAGCACAAGTGTATGGCGGATAAGTCTATGACCCGCCGGGCTACCTTAGCGCCGGTCGCCGTCGTCGGGGATGACCAGGTGCGCGATGAAGCTGATGACGGCGACGACGAGCGCGCCCTCGACGGCGGCCACGAAACCGGTGACATGGAACGGCTCGTGCAGCTTGTCGAAGGCGATGTAGCTGGTCAGCCACAGCAGCAGACCGTTCACCACCAGCGCGAACAGGCCCAGCGTGAGCACGTAGAACGCGCAGCCCACGGTCTTGATGATCGGCTTGATGAGGATGTTGACCACGCCGAAGATGACGGCGACGATCAGCAGCGTCTCCACCTTCGCCACGTGGTCGTGACCGGTGAGCACGATTCCCGGGACCAGCCAGGCCGCGACGCCGAGCGCGGCCGCGATCACGAGGAACCTGATCAGTATTTTCATGGGCTCTTTTTACAGCACGTCCCGCCTGGAAACGCCACATTTCATGTCAATCAGGTCGATGATTGCGGCCGCCGGCCGGGCGCGATCCAGCTCAGAAGGCCGGAATTCTCCACCGCAGGCCGGCGACCTTCAGGAACTGCGGGCCGGTGTCGGTGCCAGGCCCGGCCAGGGCCGGCTGTGACCTGCCGTCGATGGTGAGATCCACGCCATCGCACCCGGCGAAGTCCACGGTGGCGACGGCGAGGGCCGGGGCGCCAGGAGCGGCGCGGAACGTGAGCACCAGGTCGTCGCCGAAGTCCGCCGGGCAGCTGTAGGTGCCCGGCGGGAACAGGGCCAGGCCGTTGATGAGCGCCGTGAGCGCGCGGACCTTCGCCGGGTCGGTGATGGTGACCGGCTTCGGCGGCTGCTTGCCGCCCGCGTTCAGCCCGAGGTCCATCGAGATCGTCACCGCCTGGGCGGCGGCCGGGACCTTCTCGCTCGCCGGCCGGGCGGGCTGCCAGGTCACCTCGGCATCGACCCGGATGGCGGTCTTGTCGCCATCCGGCACGGCCGTGATCACCAGTTCACGCGAGTCGAGCACACCGGGAACGTCGGGCAGCGACTCGCTCTGGCTCCAGACCCTGAATCCAGGCCCGGAGCCGGTGCCGGTGCCGGTGCCGGAGAACCGGCGCGGCAGGTGCCCGGCCTCCCAGGCGAGCACGCTCCGCGGGGCGCCAGGCGCGATCCACCACCCGGCCTTGTCCACCACGTCGGGCGTCGCTGGCAGCTCGTCCGGCGTCTCGAGGATGCCCTTTTCCACCGTCGGGGCGGCGGAGAGCCGCCGCGCTCCCGTCGGCACCACGAACGAGGCGAAGATGGCGTCCGCGTCCGCCACCGCCCGCTGGCTGGGCGCCAGCGTCGCCTGGGCGGGTGACTTCGCGGAGGTCAGGGGGACTCCGGTTGACCCGACCCGACCGCTCGCCGGACCGGTCGGGCCGGGCGCGTGCGCGGTCCCGCATCCGGACAGCGCGACCGCGACCCCGGCGCTGAGGGCAAGCAAGGCGAATGCAGTGGAGCGGCCGACGGCGGCGCCTGCGCGAATGCTCATGTCACTTGGACGGCGGGGCGGGGACTCGCGGTTCCGCCTGCCTGGCACCGACTTGGTCGGCGCTTCGGCTTCGCCGAGTGCGGCTAGGACAGCTTCCACGGGAGGGCCGCCAGCTTGAGGATCTGGCCGTCCAGCCGGGGCTCGTTCTGGAGCCCGGGCTGCTGCTTGCCCCGGACGGTGAGCGCGACCTCGCCGCAGGGCTGGTCGGTCTGGACGATCGCGACCGCGGGGCCGCCCGGCCGGGCGCGGAACGTCAGGCTGAGGGAGCGGCCGAGGCCAACCGGGCAGGGCGCGTCCGGCGGGATGGTGGACAGCGGGAGGCCGTCGATGACCGCCGCGAGCCCGCGCACCGTGGCGGGGTTGGCAAGCGTGACCGGGGCGGGCAGGCCCTTGGCGGTCGGGCCGGCCGGCCCGCCGTCGGACACCTCGGCGATGGTGACCGTCTTCGCGGCGGACGGGATCAGGCTGCCGGCCGACCGGGGCGGCTGCCAGGCGACCCAGGCGTCCACCCGGATGCCGGTCTTGCCGTCGCCCGCGCTCGCCACCTCAACGTCCAACTCCCTGGTGACCAGGGCGCCTGCGGGAGCGAGCTCGAAGGCGCGGTCCCAGACCGGCGGCCCGAAGCCCGCGTCGCCGAGGGTGAACCGGGCCGTCAGGTGCCCCTGCTCCCACGCCAGCAGCGCCTGCGGATCGCCCGGCGCTTCCCAGAAGCCGGTCACGTGCACCTCCCAGCTGGCCTCGAGGTAGCTGGCCGGGGTCGCGAGCACGGCGTCGGGCAGGTGCGGCGGCCCGGTCAGGCGGTGACCGCCCGGCGGCACCGCGAACGACCTCAGGATGGCGCCGGCGTCCGTCTGGGCCCGCTGCCTGAGCGTCTCCCCGGTCGCCGACGTCGCGACGTCGGTGGCAACGGAGGCGGACCCGCCCGAGGAGGACGTCTGCGAGCCTGCCGCGGCCGACGGCCGGCCAGTTGCGCAGGCGGTGAGGGCGAGCGCCGCGCAGGCGGCCGCGAGGGCCGCGCCGAGCGCCTTCCGATCCGGTGATCTCATGTTCCTTGGACTCCGGCCGGGGCGCCGCGGTTCCGCCAACAGAAAAAAGCCACGACCCGTTCCGGATGAGCCGTCTGCTTGACGGGTCTCTAGCCTTGGGTCTTGTGCGGAGTTTTCTCGGCGGGCGGCTCGGGGTCCCCGACTGGCTTGACGACGTGGTGCCCGAATGGCTGTCCGAAGTCGTGCGGCCGAAGAAGGCGCCCATCCCCTGGGGGACGATGGCGCGGGCGGTGCTCGCGCTGTGGGTGCCGCTGGCGGTCGCGTTCCTCACCGGGCGGCGCGAGCTCGCGCTGCTGCCCGCGCTCGGGGCGCTGCTCTCAATCACGATCGACAACGGCGGACCGTACTGGGACCGGGTTAAGCGGATCGGGACGTCAGCGCTCTTCGGCGGCGCGCCCGGACTGCTGATCGGCATGCTGATCCACGACCGCGGCTGGGTCGCGGTCGTCGCGGTGGTCGTCGTGGCCGGGGTTTCCACGATTCTGACCCGGCTGGGCGGGCTCGGCTCGATCACCAGCCTGCAGTTGTTCGTCTACAGCACGCTCGGGCTGGGGGCGCTGGGCGGGCTGCGGCCGTGGTGGCAGATCGCGGCGGAGTGGGCGGTCGGGGTCGCGTGGGCGCTGCTGCTGATCACGCCCGGGTTTCTGCTCTCGCCGCGCAGCGTGGAACGGAAGGCAGTCGCCGCCGTCTACCACTCGCTGGCCGACGACCTGCGCGCGATCGGGACACCGGGTTCGTCCGACGCCAGGGACGCGGTCACGGCCGCGCTCAACGAGGCGTACGACGCGATGCTGACCGGGCGGGCGGCGTCGAGCGGACGGTCGCGACGGGACATGCATCTGATGGCGGTGCTCAACGCCAGCCATCAGATCGTCGAGGCGACGTCCACGCTGCGGGTGGCCGGCGAGAAGGTGCCGCCGTGGGTCACCGGCACGCTCGACCGGCTGGCCGACGCGGTGCTCGGCGGGCACGGCCCTGGCTCGGGAATGCTCGGTCTGCGCGGCGCCAGAGTTCGAGCCCGCAGTTCAGACGGGCGCGGGTCCGACGGACCGGGCCTGCTCCGCTGGCACCTGGGCCGCCATCGGGTGCTGACCGGCACCGAATGGCTGCCGATGGTCCCGCCCCAGTGGTCGTCGTCGCCGGGGGCGCTTGAGCTGCGGGAAGGGCTGGTGACGCTGGAGGGCGTGATCTCCGGGAACTGGGCGGCGACCGCTCCCCCGGCCAGGCCGGACTCCCCCCGGTTCCGCGCGCGGCTGCGCACGCGAACCATCCAGCTAGGCGAACGGCTCTACGGGGGCCGGATCGCCTGGGAGTACACGATCCGCTTCATGCTCTGCACCGGGGTGGCGGCGGTGCTGAGCGAGGTGCTGCCGCTGCAGCGGTCCTACTGGCTGGTGCTCACCGTCGGGATCATCCTCAAGCCCGACTTCGGGTCGGTGTTCGCGCGGGCGCTGCAGCGCGCCCTCGGGACGATCGTGGGGGCGGTGCTTGGCGCGGCGATCCTCGCGATCGTGCCCTACGGACCGTGGCTGCTGCTGCCGTTCGGGGTGCTGGCGGCGCTGCTGCCGTTCGCCCGGGCGCGGAACTTCGGGCTGGTCGCGACGTTCCTCACGCCGCTCGTGGTGCTGCTGATCGACCTGCTCGACCAGAGCGGCTGGCGGCTGGCCGAGGCCCGGCTGGTCGACACCGTGCTGGCCAGCGTGGTGGTCCTCGTCGTCGGCTACGCGCCGTGGCCGTCGGCCTGGCAGGTGCACCTGCCGGGGCAGTTCGCCGAGGCGGTGCGGGCGGTGGCCGACTACATGGACGAGGCGCTGACGACGGCGGCGGCCGACGCCGGGCGGCCGGCCAGCGGCGCCGCCGCGCCGGGAGCGCTGCCCGCGTGGCCGTCGCGGCTGCGGCGGAACGCGGGGCGCGCTCTGTCCGACGTGCGGGCGGACTTCCAGCGGACGCTGTCCGAGCCGCCGGCGGTGAGCCGCCGGGCCTCGGCCTGGTATCCGGCCGTGGTCGGCCTCGAGGAGGTGATGGACGCGGTGATCGCGACCGCGGTCGCCATCGGCCGGGGGGCCGAGCCGCCGGCGCCGGCCGCGGTGCATCAGCTGTGCGGCGTGCTGCGCGCGGTCGCCGACGCGATCGAGACCGACACGCCGCTGCGGTCGGCCGCCCCGCTCCCGTCCGACCCGCAGCTCGAGTCGGTGACGGCGGCCGTCCGCTCGGTGGTGTCGATGGTGACGCGCGGCGGCGGCGACGCCGCCAGGGGCGAGCCCGCCCAACTCGCCCCCGCGTAGCCGAACCGGCACCGGCCGGCGCGGCCGCCAGCCGCCAGGGCTTAACGGTTGTCGCTGGCCGCCCTTACCTACCATCGTTGTTACCGGTAACATTCAGCCCGGGCTTTGTGCGAACCTCGCGGCTCGCCGGCCGACCCGAGACGGGTCGGCCTCGTACCGGTTCCCCAGGCCAGCGGAGGTATGCGATGCTCGATGTGTGCAGGAGGCAGCAGTGAGTCGCGAGGGCGTAAGCGAGCCCCGTCCCCGGCCGGCGAGCATCCGCGATGTCGCCCGGCTGGCGGGCGTCTCGCATCAGACGGTCTCGCGGGTACTCAACGGGCACGCCAGCATCCGCGACGTCACCAAGTCGCGGGTGCTCGCGGCGATGGACGAGTTGCAGTTCCGGCCGAGCCGGGCGGCCAGGATGCTCTCGACCCAGCGGTCGGAGACGATCGGCGTGCTCGCCGCCGCCGTCGGCTCCCACTACGGCCCGGCCAGCAGCGTGAGCGCGGTCGAGGACGCGGCCCGGTCGCGCGGCTACTACGCGACCGTCGCCCACCTGGCGTCGGTCGCACCCGGCGCCATCACCGCGGCGATCGAGGAACTGCTGAGCCAGAACGTCGAGGGGATCGTCATCGTCGCGCCGCGGACGACGGTGCTTTCGCGGCTCGCCGCGCTGTCGATGAACGTGCCGATCGTGGCCGCCCAGGGCGAGCAGAGCGACGCCGGCGGCATCCCCGTCGTCTCCGTCAACCAGGCCACCGGCGTCCGGCTGGTGCTCGACTATCTGCTCGGCCAGGGACACCGGCGCATCCTGCACGTGGCGGGGCCGCCGGACTGGAACGACGCGCAGTCCAGGCTCCGCGCCTACCAGACGGGGCTGCGGGCGGCCGGGCTGCCCGCGTCGCCGCCGCTGTTCGGTGACTGGACGGCCGACTCGGGCTACGAGATCGGCCGCGCCCTGGTCAGCGACACCGGGCCGGGCGACCTGCCGTTCACCGCGGTGTTCTCGTCCAACGACCAGATGGCGCTCGGCCTGGTGCACGCGTTCCGGGAGGCCGGGCTTGACGTCCCGCGCGACGTGAGCATCGTCGGCTTCGACGACATCCCCGAGTCCGCGCACTTCTGGCCGCCGCTGACGACCGTGCGGCAGGAATTCAGCCAGGTCGGCGAGCGCTGCGTGAGCATGCTGATCGACGCCATCGACCGCTCGGACGACCCGACGCGCCGGCCGCAGGCGGTCGTCGACGCCGCCCCGATGGTGGAGCCGAAGCTGATCGTCAGGGACTCGGTCGCGCCCGCTTAGCCGACCCGGCGAGAGCGCCGGTGAGGGCGGTTGCGGGTGGCTTGCGGCTGGTCAGGGGTGGGGTGGGAGGCCGCGGGGAGCTCGGTTTGCGGAGCTTGCCCATTTGAGCGAGATAAGCGACGGTTGACGGGAATGAGGATCTCTGAGATAACATGACGGCAGGTGATGTGACCGGTCACATCACTGGAGAACGAGGAGCGCATGGGCGGCGAGCAGTACGTCATCGGCGTGGACTATGGAACGCTTTCCGGTCGGGCGCTGGTAGTGCGGGTCAGTGACGGCCGCGAGGTCGGCACCGCCGTTACCGAGTACCCGCACGGGGTCATCGACCGCGAGCTGCCCGGCGGCGGGGAACTCCCGCCCGACTGGGCGCTCCAGGTCCCGGCCGACTACCTGGCGGTGCTACGGCAGGCGGTCCCGGAGGCGGTGCGGGCGGCGGGCATCGACCCGGCCGACGTCATCGGGATCGGCACCGACTTCACCGCGTGCACGATCCTGCCGGTCTTCGCCGACGGGACCCCGCTGTGCGAGGTCCTGGAGTACCAGGACCGCCCGCACGCCTACGTGAAGCTGTGGAAGCATCACGCGGCCCAGCCGCAGGCGGACCGGATCAACGCGCTCGCGGCCCAGCGGGCGGAGAGCTGGCTGCCTCGCTACGGCGGGCTGATCTCCTCGGAGTGGGAGTTCGCCAAGGGGCTCCAGCTGCTCGAGGAGGATCCCGAGATCTACCGCCGGATGGACCACTGGGTCGAGGCGGCGGACTGGATCATCTGGCAGCTGACCGGGAACTACGTCCGCAACGCGTGCACCGCCGGGTACAAGGGGATCTACCAGGACGGGCGCTACCCCGACGCGGACTTCCTGGCCGCGCTCAACCCCGGCTTCGCCGACTTCGCCGAGCGCAAGCTCGCGCACCGGATCGGCCAGCTCGGCGAGCGCGCGGGGACCCTCTCGGCCCAGGCGGCGGCCTGGACCGGGCTGCCCGAGGGGATCGCGGTCGCCGTCGGCAACGTGGACGCGCACGTGACCGCGCCCGCCGCCCGCGCCGTCGAGCCGGGGCAGATGCTCGCGATCATGGGCACCTCGACCTGCCACGTGATGAACGCCGAGTCGCTATCCGAGGTCCCCGGCATGTGCGGCGTGGTGGACGGCGGGATCGTCCGCGGGCTGTACGGCTACGAGGCCGGTCAGTCCGGGGTCGGCGACATCTTCGGCTGGCTGGCCGAGAACTTCGTGCCCGAGTCCTACCGGCAGCAGGCCGAGGCGTCCGGTCGTTCGGTCCAGGAGCACCTGACCGCGCTGGCCGAGGTCCAGCCGGTCGGCGCGCACGGCCTGCTCGCGCTCGACTGGGAATCGGGCAACCGGTCCGTCCTGGTCGATCACACCCTGTCCGGCCTGATCGTCGGCATGACGCTGGCCACCCGGCCGGAGGACGTCTACCGGGCGCTGATCGAGGCGACCGCCTTCGGCACCAGGAAGATCGTGGAGACCTTCGGCGCCAGTGGCGTCCCGGTGACCGAGTTCGTCGCGGCCGGCGGCCTGCTGCGGAACGCCTTCCTCATGCAGACGTACGCCGACGTGCTGCGGATGCCGGTGCACACGACGGCCAGCGCCCAGGCGCCCGCGCTTGGCGCGGCCATCCACGCCGCGGTCGCGGCCGGCGCCTACCCCGACGTGCGGGCGGCCGGGGCCGTGATGGGCAGCCGTGGCGATCGCGTCTACCTGCCCGACAAGGCGGCGGCCGACGGCTACGACCGCCTCTACTGCGAGTACGCCCAGCTGCACGATTACTTCGGCCGGGGCGCCAACAACGTCATGCGCCGACTGCACGCGATGCGAAACGAGGCCTCCCGTGACCGCGCCTGAGGGCACCAACCCGAGCCATGCGCCGAGACGGCAAACAACGCGAAACGAGGCCTCCCGTGACCGCGCCTGAGGGCACCAACCCGAGCCATGCGCCGA
>Ga0335072_10015399_pt1 | contig 10857 bp, 4 predicted proteins | sample Lox_Sample_21_FD_206725 | JGI IMG/M metagenome (GOLD analysis project Ga0335072, IMG submission 206725) | Soil microbial communities from Loxahatchee National Wildlife Refuge, Florida, United States - Lox_Sample_2.1 | ecosystem: Environmental > Terrestrial > Soil > Wetlands | place: USA: Florida... | reverse complement strand
TGGGCGAGCTTATCGCCTGGATCATCGGCTGGGACCTTATCCTCGAGTACGCCGTCAGCAACATGGCCGTCAGCGTCGGCTTCTCCGCCCACGTCGTCGATCTGCTCGACTGGTTCGGCATCCATCCGAATTTGAAGTGGATCACTCCGGCCTACCTGCCCGGCGGCCTCAACGATTTGCAGGGCAACACCCTTTACGGTCCCGGCTGGCACTTCGGCTTCAACTGGCCCGCATTCATCATCGTGATGCTTCTCACCGTGATTCTTGTGCGCGGCATCCGCGAATCCGCCGAGACCAACAACATCATGGTGCTGATCAAGATTGCTGCCATCCTGATCTTCATCAGCGCCGGCTCCAGCTTTATCCACCCACGGTATTATCAGCCGTTCGCACCGAACGGCTGGTCCGGCGTCCTCACGGGCGGCTCTATCATCTTCTTCACCTACATCGGATTCGACTCCGTCTCAACCGCGGCGGAGGAATGCAAACACCCCCAGCGCGATGTGCCGATCGGGATTCTGGCAACGCTTGCTGTCTGCACTGTCCTCTATATCGGAGTCGCAGTCGTTCTTACCGGCATGGTTCCGTGGAGGAGCGTGATGGGAGACGCGGCGCCGGTGGTGAACGCCCTCAAGCGGCTCTCGGTCCTGCCGGGAGGCCATCGCCTCCACTGGATCCGCCTCTTTGTCGTGCTCGGCGCGATTACCGGGATGCTCTCGTCCATTCTCGTATTTCAGCTGGGACAGGCCCGCGTCTGGTTTTCGATGTCGCGCGACCGGTTGCTGCCCGCGGTCTTCTCCCACGTCCATCCCAAATTCCGTACTCCGGCCGTCGCTACGTGGGTTGCCGGCGTGGTCGTCGGCGTTCCTTCCGGGCTGCTGGACATCGGAACGGTCTCGAATCTCTCCAATATCGGCACTCTCTTCGCGTTCGTACTGGTCTCAGCTGGGGTGCTGATCCTTCGTTATCGTGAGCCGGAACGGCGTCGCGGCTTCCGCGCGCCTCTCGGACCCGTTATCCCTGTCCTGAGCATTGTTTTCTGCATTGTGCTCATGATGGGTCTCGAGGTGGAGACCTGGATCCGCTTCTTCGTCTGGCTGGCGATCGGCTTGTGCATCTACTTCTTCTATAGCCGTCATCGCACTGAATTCGCGCGCCGATCCAGCTAAGCCAGACGCAGTTAGAGTTTTTTCGAGGTGCCGCGATCGTCGTGAGCGCGAGCATCCATGGGATCCTCCATACGTCTACTCCTACCTCTATGGAACAGCTTGTCTCTCGCCCGGAACTTGAATCGCTGCTCGAGGCGATTGTCCGGCGGACCCCCGATCCGCGAGCCGGTATCTTCGGCCCCGGCTCCATCACATGGAAAATCAACCGAGAAGCTGCCCTGTTTCTGGGTGCAGGGCGGGCGGCACTGTTGCAGCTGGCGCATCCGTGGGTAGCCGGAGCCCTCGCCGAGCACTCCAGCCTGCTCGGCGATCCGATCGCCCGCTTCCACAATACCTTTCGCATCGTCTTCACCATGATCTTCGGCAGCCTCGATCAGGCATTGGCTGCGGCTCGCTATCTTCACACACTGCACACCCACATTCGCGGAGAACTGCGCGACCCAGTGGCTCGCTGGCCTCGCGGAGCGCATTACGAAGCGAACGAAATCGATGCTCTGCGGTGGGTTTTTGCCACGCTGATCGAGAGCGCTGTGCTCGCCTACGAGTGCGTTTTGCCCCTTTCGAACGAGGAGCGGGATGGTTACTACAACGAAAGTAAGACCATGGCCGCCCTCTTCGGAATACCCTCCTCGTCACTCCCCGAGAACTGGTCGGCTTTTCGCGGTTACACCCGGGGGATGGTCGTTTCCGATACCCTGGGCGTCGACGCAACCGCTCGATCCACGGCCCATGCGCTTTTGTCCGGGCAGGTTCCTGGGTCCGCGTTCCCCGCTGGTATCGTGCGCTTACTACGGAGTGGATGCCGGATCGCCTGCGCCAAGCCTTTGCGCTGGAATACTCTACTCCCGACAGAAGAGCCTCGGTTCGGGCGCGCCTGTGGCTGCCGCGAGTGTGGAAAACCCTGCCCGCATGCGTCCGCTACGTGGGCCCGTGGCATGAAGCGCAGGCGCGTCTCCTTAATCGTCAACCCGGAACTGTTGCGCACTTTAGTAACCGATTTTGGATCGGAAGGTCACTTCTTCCGTTTGGAAATGACGAGTGACAGTAACCTATTGAAATGACGTAAGATAAGGGCTGAAATCGCAGTGCTGTATGCGACACTCATCTCCATTCAGCCCACTCAGGGCAAGGATGGAAAAATGAGAACCCCCTCCCTCGCTGTACTTTTTCTGCCGATGTTCGTTCTCTCCGTTGCCGCCACCTGCTCAGCACAAACGGTGGCCCTCGTGGATGCTCCGTTACCCATAGAATCCAGCTCTTCCGTCTTCCCCGAGCCGGCTGGTGGCACCCCGGCTTATATGGCGGTGGAGCGCCTGCCGCTGCCTGCCACCGAAAAGAAACCCAGCCTTCACGCTCTGGACTGGAGCATGATCGGCGCTGCCGCCACTCTCCGCGCTCTGGACTTCACGAGCACCGAAGCCGCGCTGGCGCGGCCACAGTATTTTCATGAATCCGTTCTGCCCAAGGCTCTGGTAGAGAATCAGGCCGGTTTCGCTGCCTTCCAGGCAGGCACCGTTGCACTGGACTACGGCGCCTACAGGTATCTGGTGCACCACAGACTGCGTTCCCTGGCGCGCGCCTCGCAGTACGCATACGTTGGAATCATGGCCTTCCAGGTTGCGCACAACTACCAACTGCTGAGCAGCTATCCTTCAAACTGAGAATGCGCCCCGGTGCATTCTAGCGGTTGACATCCGACGCCGCGAGGCCCTAGGCTGAAGCTGATGACCCGTTACTCTCCTGCCCGCAATTGTCCGTGCTGCTGCTGTTGCTGCCGCACGCTGCGGGTGTCTGCCTGAGAGAGCCGGGATAAACATTTCGGAATTCGCTCAGAGCCCACCCGCCGCCAGATGGCCGGGTGGGTTTTTCATTGCGGCTCATCCATAGACAGCCCTCATCGGAGAAAAGTTCATGACCCTGCGCATCAACGATATCGCCCCTGATTTCACCGCTGAGACGACTCAGGGGGTCATCCACTTCCACGAATGGATCGGCGACCACTGGGCCATCCTGTTTTCGCACCCGAAAGATTTCACGCCGGTCTGCACGACCGAACTGGGCGCGGTCGCGGCGCTTGAAAGCCAGTTCGCTCGGCGGGGCGCTAAAGTCATCGCTCTCAGCGTCGATCCTGTCGGCAGCCACGGCAGGTGGGCTCAGGACATCCAGGACGTGGGCGGCCATGCGGTGAACTATCCGCTGATCGGCGATCCTGAACTGAAGATCGCGAGGCTTTACGACATGCTGGCCGCCGATGCGGGTGAAACGGCGGAAGGCCGTACGCCGGCTCAGAATGCGCCGGTCCGCACCGTCTTCGTCATCGGCCCGGACAAGCGCATCAAGCTGACTCTGGCCTATCCGATGAGCACCGGCCGGAATTTTGACGAGATTCTGCGTGTTCTCGACTCCATACAACTGACCACGCGCCATACGGTTTCGACGCCCGCGAACTGGAAACCGGGCGACGACGTGATCATCAGCGGAGCCGTCTCCAATGAAGAAGCCGATAAGGTCTTTCCCGGTTACAAGACGGTGAAACCTTACCTGCGCACGACACCGCAGCCGCAGTAACAGGCGGTGAGATTTGTGTTGAACCGGCGGAAGCGGACGTGGACTTCCTCCGAAAGTGGGCACCGGTGGCGAAGTGGCTAACGCGCTGGTCTGCAAAACCAGTATTCGCGGGTTCAATTCCCGCCCGGTGCTCCATCGCTCGAGCGTAGTTGTCGGATCGTCACTGCCCTTTGGCATTTCCTCGAATCTCCGGCGCAGCGAGCGCTTTTCCCGTCCTCAGGCGTTGAGAAACGACCCCATCTTCCTGATTCCATAAGGGGATGGCTCCTGCCTAAAGTTGTATGTCCGAAACAGGGGCTGCCGCCGATGATGGTTGGATGAAGCGTAGCGGCGCTACGGGTGTCCGGTTGGCCGCAGTGCTGGGGCTCGTGTCTGGCGCGGCCATCATTTGCACCGCGACGTGGCAGTGGTCCGTCTTATCCCGGCACGACACGATTCAGCAACTCCAGGAACTCCCGGTCAACGCCCGGGTTCACCTGATCGGGGTCGTCACCTACGCCGACCGACCAGGCAGACGCTTTTGGATTCAGGATGACACCGGGGCCGTCAGCATTCCGGTCAATCGCGCTGATTCCGATGTTCACGCAGGGCAAACCGTCGCGATCGATGCCACCAAGACCGCTCCCTACGATCTCCGCAAAGGTCCGGTGAGCGCCGATTTACAGCAGATCGATGTCCGGCCGACGGCGGCCCACGTGCGCCTACCGCAGCCCTTCCCGGTCACGCTCGCAAACTTTCCCACAGCGGAGAAAAACGGCGTTCGGATCGAGACGACGGCGGTGTTGAGAGCGGCAAGCGTCGACGCCGATGGCCGCGCACATCTGCAGATTGCCGATTCCGGCCCCGAAGTCGAAGTGATCGTCGCTCGACCCGATCGCGACTACTCCAGCCTCATCGACACAAGAATGCAGATCGTGGGTCTGCCTGAACAGGTTCGCACGGCGCATGGCGCACTGGTCGCTAACCGCATCTGGGTCTCGACCGGAGAGGGCGTGCAGACCGTACGCCCCGCTCCGAGGACGGCAAAGGTCTATTCCGTGCGCTCGTTGTATGCCGCGCGGCGCTTGCTGGATGGTTACCGTGTCCGCATGCGCGGGCGCGTTCTCGCCGCAGGACCGGATTCAGTCCTGCTCGAGGATCGCTGGGGCGCGATTGCCTGCCAGCTCTCTGCGCCGCAGTCGATCGCCGCAGGCAGCATTGTGGATGTTGCAGGATTTCCCAGCAAAGACGGGCTGCGCATCGATCTGTTCCACAGCCGTATCGTGGCAGTGTCGCCGAATCAGACCGATGCCGACATCGACGGACCCCTCGGTATCGCGCCGCTGGTCACGGTCGCAGCGATTCGCCGCCTCGCGGCGGTCGAAGCTGCCACAGCACTGCCGGTGCGCGTCACGGGCGTGATCACGTATATCGATCCGCAGTGGGGCCAGATGTTCTTTCAGGACGACACCGGCGGCATTTATGTGAAGTATTCGGGCAGACATCCGGAGTTGTCTGTCGGCAAGCGGGTGACTCTGGCCGGCGTCACGAATGCCGGCGACTTTGCTCCTGTCATCGTCGGCCCGAAATTCGATATCGCGGGCAATGCGCCTCTTCCTGTGCCGAGCCCGGTTACTTCCGATCAGGCAGCCGCCGGTGTCCTCGACTCGCGTTATGTGACCCTCGATGGCATCGTCCATCCCATGAAGTCCGGCGAGGAATCCAACCACCCCAACCTCACTTTCGAACTGCTCACTCCGGTCGGACAGGTCCACGTCTACACCTCACCGCTGTTTCCTGCGATCGAGCACTCCCGCAACCTCGAGGATGCCAGAGTCCGCATCCAGGGCGTCTTCGGCACGCTTTACAACTCCCGGCGCCAGATGGTGGGTTACCAGCTTTTGGTGGAATCGCGCTCCGACATCGATGTGATCGAGCCCCCGGTTGCCGATCCGTTCTCGATGGAGACGACGCCCATCGGTTCGCTCCTCCGTTATTCTCCACATGCGCGCTTCGGCCACAGGGTCAAAGTCGAGGGGATTGTCACTCTGGTGCAACCCGATTTCCTGTACCTCCAGGATCAGGGAGACGGCATCGAGATTCGCGGCGACACTCCTGGTATTCACGTCGGCGACCAGGTTGCCGCGGTTGGATATCCCACACTGGTCGGGAGGTATTCGCCGGTCATGAGCGATGCTGTCTTTCGCCCGACCGGAAAAACGGGCAACGTCGAGGCCCGCATCGCAACAGCCGAATCGATCCTTCAGGGCCACGACGATTCCATGCTCGTCACCGTCGACGGCAAGCTGCTCATGGCGCTTGATGGCCCGGCACGGCGCAGCCTCGTCCTGCAGTCGGGCGTACGCACCTTCACCGCGCAGCTCGACACGTCCGATCTGGGGCCAGCGCTGACGCAACTCAGGGAAGGCAGCGTCCTGCGCCTGACCGGTGTCAGCTCCGCCCAGGTGGACCCCGGCAAGCTTTACAGGATTCTCGAAGAGGATCCCGCAAGTTTCCAGATTCTGCTGCGCTCGCCCGCGGATGTCGCTGTCATCGGGCGGCCGCCATTCTGGAACCCCAGCTCAACCCTGGCGCTTCTTGGCCTGCTCTCTCTGCTCATCGTCTTCGTTCTGATGTGGGTTGGAATTCTTCGCCGACGCGTCCGAATGCAAACGGCCGCTCTGCGCAAAGCCTCCGAAACGGCACAAGCGATCCGGGATCTCTCCATCGCGATGCAGAATGTCTCCAGCGAACAGAGATTCGATACCCAGGTATCTGTGCGCGGTTCCGAGGAGATCGCCCACCTCGTGGTTGGCTTCAACCGTATGCTCGCCGAGTTGCGGCAGCGCGACCAGGCCAAGCGCGAGGCTGAGGCGCGACTGCAGCACATGGCGCTGATGGATGACCTGACGGGCCTTCCCAATCGCCGCCTGTTGTCGGACCGGCTGTCGCAGAGTCTTGCGAAAGCCAGGCGAGAGCAGCGCATGGTGGCTCTGCTCTACATGGATCTCGATGGCTTTAAGCTGGTGAATGACAGCCTGGGCCACAACGTCGGAGACGTGCTGCTGAACCAGGTGGCGCTGCGGCTGAAATCGCGCTTTCGGCAATCGGACACTCTGGCCCGCATCGGCGGCGACGAGTTCACACTGATTCTCGACACGCTTCAGGCGAAGGAAGACGCTCAGATCGCGGCAGAAGGCATCCTCGAGGCGCTGAAGGGTCCGTTCGACATCGGCGGCCACTCCATCCGTATCGCGGCCAGCATTGGCATCAGCCTCTTTCCCGAACATGGCCTGGAGGCAGGACAACTGCTGCAGCAGGCCGACTGCGCCATGTATGCTGCCAAACGCAACGGGAGAAACCGCATCGTCCAATTCGGCGACGATTTGGGCAACGCCACGCGGGAACGTCTCACCCTGGAGGGCGAATTACGCCGTGCCATTGCCGAAGGTGAGATTACGGTTCATTACCAGCCGGAATTCGACCTGACCACGAATGCGATCGTCCGGTTCGAGGCGCTCGCTCGCTGGACGCATGCGAAGCTCGGGGTCATCCCTCCGCTTAACTTCATTCCCGTTGCCGAAGAGTGCGGTCTCATCATTCCTCTCGGCGCCTACGTTATGGAAGAGGCCTGCCGGGATGCCGTAAGCTGGCAAAAGCACTCCAGCCATCCTATTCAGGTCGCTGTTAACGTCTCCAGTGTTCAGTTCGCCCGCGACAGCTTCATCGACGAAGTCGATGAAATCCTGCATCGCACCGGCCTCGCTCCGACCCTGCTGCAGATCGAGCTCACCGAGTCGGCTACGCTCACGGGAATCGAACGCGCTGCGGAAACCATGGCGCGGCTGAAGACCATGGGCATCAGCGTGGCGATGGATGATTTCGGCACCGGCTATTCCTGCCTGAGCTATCTACCGCGCCTGTCCTTCGACGCGCTGAAAATCGACCGCTCCTTTGTCAACGAGCTGATGGTTCGCCCGGAAACCCGGGCATTCGTGCAGTCGATTCTGACGCTCGCGCATAATCTGCATATGAAAGTCATCGTCGAGGGCATCGAAACCCGGGAACAGCTGGAGCTGACCAGAAGTCTCGGGGCGAATGAGGCACAGGGATATCTCCTGGGCCGTCCCTCCGCCGATGCCATCGAGCACCTCCGCCGGGCGGAAAAAAGATACCAGCCTGCGCACGCAGAACGTGTCGTTCTCGAGAAGGTGCCGCAGCCATGAACTTCTTCGCTGCGCGTTCTTCGGCGCACCCACGGGCTCTGTCCGGATCCTCTTCCGGCGGCCAGAGGACCGGCGTTGCCGGAAAATCGAGCTTCACACGCCGCATCCTGCGGACGCTTGCGTCCGCTTTGCCGTTCCTCGCTGTTCCATGGCTGGCGCAGCCGGCACGGGCCCTCGATCCCACCAAGGCCATCACGCAGTACATGCAAACCGCCTGGACCAGCGAATCGGGTCTGCCGGAGAATTCCGTGGAGGCGATTGCACAGACACCCGACGGCTATCTCTGGATGGGTACCCAGGAAGGTCTTACGCGTTTTGACGGCGCTCACTTCGTCACTTACACCCGCAACAACACCCATGGCCTGGCTTCCGATTTCGTCCAGGCGCTGGCCGCCAGTTCCGACGGCAGCCTGTGGATCGGCACGAACAGCGGGCTCAGCCACTATCAGCCGGTTCTCGGTTCTGTCGCCAACGGGGTCTTTACCGAACTGACGATGAAGGACGGTCTCGCCGGCAATAACATTACGGCACTCTGTGAGGACCACCAGGGCGGCGTTTGGGTGGGAACAAGCCAGGGGTTGAATCGCATTTTCCACGGCCAGGTTCAGGCCTGGAAAATCAGCGACAGCCTGGAGGATGTGGCGATCAATGCGATGGTCCTCGATTCCGGCGGCACTCTCTGGATTGGAACGTCCGAAGGACTCGCGCGGTTCGAGCACGGCCGTTTCGTGACCTTTACCACGCGCAATGGACTGCCAGGGGAGAACATTGTCGCGCTGGCCGCGGCTCCGAACGGTTCTGTCTGGCTCGGCACCCAGGCCCACGGCCTGGCGGAGATTCGGGGGAACCGCGTGCAGCCGCTGCCGCAGAGGCTGCCCTGGAACGAGATTTCCGGTTTGCTTGCCGACCACGATGGCGCGGTGTGGATCGCCTTCGACCGCCACGGTATTGCGCGGCTCTACCATGGCAGGATCGACTATTACGACTCCGCACGCGGGCTGCCCAGCGACCGCTGCGCACATGCCCTCTTCGAAGACCGGGAAGGCAGTCTGTGGGTGGGTTTCCTCGATGCCGGCGTTGCTCAACTCCGCGACGGAAAGTTCTCGGTCTTCGGCACGCCTGAAGGTCTAACCGGCAATTATGACGGCAACGTTCTCCAGGCCGAGGACGGAACCATGTGGATCGGCGCCGATAACGGAGGCCTCGACCACCTGCTTCCCGACGGCCGAGTCGAAGTGTGGGACCACCGCAATGGGCTGCCCGACCAGGCGGTTTATTCGCTGCTGCAAACCAGCGACGGCGATATGTGGGTTGGATACCAGCGCGGCATTATCGCACGCATCCACGGTCGCCAGGTCTCCATCTACCATGACCCCGACGCCGTGAATTTTTCGGTCAATGCTCTTTTCGAAGACCGGCAACGCAATCTCTGGGTTGGATTCGAAGGTAAAGGACTTGCCCGTTTCGATCATGGCCGCTTCCAGCACGTTTCCGAGCAGGGGCGGGTTGCGGGTATCGCTCAGTCCACGGATGGCGCCCTCTGGCTTGCCCTGGATGACGAAGGCGTACAGCGCATCTTCAACGGAGCCACAACCAGCTGGACGACTGCCAATGGCCTCCACAGCGACCATGCGATGAGCATCTACGCCGACCCCGACGGCGGCGTCTGGGTGGGAACGGCCAGCGGCGGCCTGAGCCATATTCGCGATAATCGCATCGTCACCTGGACTCCCAACGAGGGGATGCCTGATACATCCATTGGCTCCATTCTGGAAGACAACCAGGGGGACTTCTGGATGGGAGGAGACACCGGCATCTTCCGTATTTCAAAGAGCGAGTTGAACCAGCAGCCGCCAGCCAGCGGCCATGTGCTGCATCCCGTTCTGTACGGAAGCGCCGATGGCCTGCGGTCTCGTGAAACGCTGTACGGGAGCATGCCGTGCGCATGGAAATCGCGCGATGGGCGCCTCTGGTTCGGCACCATTCAGGGCGTGGCTGTGATCGACCCCGCTCACATCACGATCAACCATGTCGTTCCGCCGGTCTGGATCAACCGGGTCACCTTCGATTCGCGGCCCGTTCCGCTGATCCATGGAATCCGGCTCGGACCTGGCGCCGGCAATCTCGAAGCTTCTTTTTCAGCGCCGAGCTTCGTCGCTCCCCAGCGCGTGCATTTCCGGTACCGCCTGATCGGATTCGATCCCGACTGGAACTACTCGGGCCCGCGACGTACGGCGTGGTACACGAACCTGCCTCCCGGACGATATACGCTCAGCGTGCAGGCTGAAAATAACGACGGCATCTGGAACGAGACCGGTGCGTCGTTCAGCTTCGTTTTGCGCCCCCCGATCACGAAAACGCCGATTGCTTATTTTTGCTACGCATTGCTGGCTCTGCTGGTGGCGTGGGTGATCGTTGCGTTTCGCACCCGTAGTCTGACCCGGCGACAGGAGGAACTGACTCGCACCGTAGCTGAGCGAACCGCGCAGCTCGAAGCCGAAAAAGCCGCGCTCGAGGCCACGCGCCGTGAACTCCACATTCAGGCGACACACGATTCCCTGACCGGCATCTTCAATCGCGCCGCCATGCTCGAGCATCTGCAGCGGGAGATTGCCCGAGCCACTCGGGACCGTACCCCGCTGGGAGTTCTGATTGCGGACCTCGACCATTTCAAGAGCCTTAACGACACCTACGGTCACCTTTGCGGCGACGACATCATCCGTGAGGCGGCCGATCGCCTGCGTAATGCGATGCGCGGCTACGACATCGTTGGACGCTACGGTGGAGAGGAATTTCTCATTCTTTTCCCCGGATGGGATTTGCTGCATGCCCCCGGCCGCGTTGACGATCTTCTGGATGCCGTTCGTGGCAGGGCGTTTGAGATCTGCGACATGCCCATCCAACTCACCTGCAGT
>Ga0335072_10015398_pt1 | contig 10857 bp, 11 predicted proteins | sample Lox_Sample_21_FD_206725 | JGI IMG/M metagenome (GOLD analysis project Ga0335072, IMG submission 206725) | Soil microbial communities from Loxahatchee National Wildlife Refuge, Florida, United States - Lox_Sample_2.1 | ecosystem: Environmental > Terrestrial > Soil > Wetlands | place: USA... | reverse complement strand
GACCCCCGAGGGCGCCGACCGGACCCGTCTTCGCGTGGCCGAAAGCGGCCACGAGTTGCGCGACTGGCCCGCCGCGGAGAAGCAGCGCTATGCCGACGAGCACCGGGACGGGTGGGGTGAGTTCCTGGACCGTCTCGTGCGCGTGCTCGCGGAGCGCTGATCGCGGTGCCGTCGCAGGCCGATGACCAGCTGTGGTCGGCGATCGGCGATCCGTCCCGGCGACGGGTCCTCGACCTGCTGGTCAGCAACGGTGCGGTCAGCGCCAGCTGGCTGGCCGACCGGGTGCCGTTCTCCCGCCAGGCGGTCGCCAAGCATCTGGCCGTGCTCGAACAGGCCGGGCTGGTCACCCGGCGCAAACAGGGCCGGGAGGTTCTCTACCAGGTGGAACCCGGCCGCCTCGACCAGGCCACCCGGGCCATGGCCGAACTCGCCTCCCAATGGGACCGGCGGCTGGCCGCGATCAAGCGGCTCGCCGAGGCAGCGCACGCAGAAGACAAGAAGAGGAGACGATCATGAATGCTGAAGTACCAGGCCCCGGCGCCACCGGCGCGGGCGTTCCCGCGGCCGCCGACCGGGACACCTTCCAGGCCGAGCTGGACCGGCTGCGGGCCCGGGAAAAGGCGCACACCCGGGAAGGTGACGCGATCGCTGCGGCCCGGCGGCGCCTGCCCATGACCGAGGTCGACGCCAGCCTCACGCTGACCGGCCCGGACGGCCCGCTCACCCTGCTGGAAGCGTTCGAAGGACGCCGGCAGCTCATCGCCTACTACTTCATGTGGTGGCCCGGCCATCCCGCCGCCGAGCAGTGCGAAGGCTGCACCTGGGTCACCGCCCAGGTCGCGGAGCTGTCTTACCTGCATTCCCGTGACATCACCTACGCGGTCTTCTGCCAGGGCCCTTACGGCGAAAGCAGCCGCTACCGCGACTTCATGGGCTGGGCTATGCCCTGGTACTCCGCGCAGGACTCCCTCGATGCCCTCCTGACCGGACGCCAGCTCGGCCTGTTCCACCTGGTGTGCTACCTGCGGGACGGCGACCGGGTTTTCGAAACCTACTGGACCAAGCGCCGCGGCGCCGAGGCCATGGACTACAGCTACGCGCTCATGGACCTCACCGTGTACGGACGCCAGGAGGCCTGGGAAGACTCGCCCGCCGGCTGGCCGCAGCGGTGTTCGATCACCCGGACCGACGGCGGCCCGCCCGCCTGGCCACCAGTATCAGCCTGGCCGGGCGGCCGCCCGATCGCCCAGTGGTCCCGCCTGGAAGCTGGGCGCTCTGACGACCTGCGGGCACAGGCGCCTCTAGACGACAGCTGAGGTTCCGGTGCGGGTGGCGGTGACCACCACGGCGGTGTAATGCATGGTGAAGGTGCCGCCCGCCGCGTCGATGGCGGCGCCGATGCCGGCCAGCAGTTCCTGCAGCGTGGCCGGCGGGAACGTGCTGTGGCCGCCGAAGGTGGGCACCACGTCCAGCCACTCGTCGCGGGTGTAGGGGCGGTCCCAGTCGAACGGCCACTGCTCCGGCTCGCTGTAGGTACCGGCCCGCCTGATGCCGTCGGCGGCCTTGGTGAAGAAGGCCGAGTAGCTGTCCAGCCCGGGCATCGTCCCGCGGGAGAACGGCGAGCCGGGCAGCACCCGGCGGTAGACCGCGGCAAAGGCTTCGCTCAGGCCGGGCGGAGGCTGGAACACGTACCAGAACACCGCCAGCCGGCCGCCAGGGCGCAGCACCTGCGCGGCCTTGGCCGCGCCGGCGAACGGGTCCACCCAGTGCCAGGCCATCCCGGCGACCACCGCGTCGAACGTCCGCCCGGCGGGGTCCCAGTCCTCGAACCTGGCCACCTCGGCCTCGAGCCCGTGCTGCCGTGCGAATGCGGCCATCTGCGCGTCGGGATCGACGCCGAGCACCACGGCGCCGGCCGCCTCGAACTGCCGGGACGATATGCCGGTGCCGCAGCCGACGTCGAGCACGTAGCGGCCGGGGCTGGCGACGACGATCTTGTCGGTCAGGGCGTCTGGGTAGCGGGGCCGGGCCCGGTCATAGCGCTCGGCCTCCGCGCCGAAGGACTCGGCTACCTGACGGGCCTGGTATGCCTCACCAGGCCCTGACCCGGTTACCGGGGCCTGCTCCGGCGGTATAGTGACCATATGCCCACCTTAAGTGGGCACATGCCCACTCGTCAATCTGGCAGCTCTCGGCAGCGGATGGAGGGATGCGAGGTGCCGACGGGGGTGGCCATCCGCGACGCTCGCCAGCAGCTGTTCGGCGCCGCCGAGCGGGTCCTGCTGCGGGCCGGGCCGAGCGCGCTGACCAGCCGGGCGGTCACCGCGGAGGCGGGGGTGGCCAAGGGGGTTCTGCACCGGCACTTCGCCGACTTCGACGCGTTCCTGGCCGAGTTCGTGCTCGACCGCATCGCAGCCGGCGCCGACGTCGAAATGCTCGCCGCCGTCCTGATGGGGGCCGGGCACCGGCTGTTCGCCGACCGCACAGCCGCACCCGAGGCCGTGGCCGTAACCAGGATGGTGAGCACGATCATCGGCGGCGTCGTGCGGGAACCGCCGCCCGCATGACCGGCCCGATGGGCTTGCCGGTCATGGCCCGGGCGCGCTGAGACCACTTCACGGTGTGTTCAGGCGGGTAGCTAAGGGCAGGGTTATTGACGGGGCAAGGAAATCCGGGGGGACAAAGATGATCTTCGATGTTGACGTGATCGTCGTGGGCGCAGGTCCGGCGGGCCTGCTGCTGACCGGAGATCTAGCGGGCGAGGGGGTGAGCTGCGCGCTGCTCGAGCGCCGTCCCAAGCGCTCCGGCCTGACCCGGGCCTTCACCGTCCACGCCCGGACGCTGGAGGAACTTGATGCTCGCGGAGTGGCAGACGAACTCGTCGCCTCGGGCACGCCAGTTTCTGAGCTGCGGCTCTTCGCCAGCGCGGCGCTTGACTTGTCCCGGCTGCCGAGCCGCTTTCCCTTCATGCTCGTTACCCCGCAGTACAAGACCGAGCGGGTGCTGGAAGAACGGGCCAGACGGATGGGTGCCGACATCCGTTACGGCAGCGAAGTCACCGGGCTCACTCAGCACCCGGACGGAGTGGAGGTGAAGGTCCGCCAGGATGGCAACGCGGACCGGGTGGTGCGCGCAGGCTGGGTGGTCGGTACCGACGGGATGCACAGCACGGTCCGACACGCCGTGGGGTTGCCATTTCCCGGCCGGCCCGTGGTGCACTCGGTGATGCTGGCCGAGGTACGGCTCACCCAGCCGCCCCCAAGCGCGCTGACCGTGAACAGCACCGGCGACGCGTTCGCCCTCATCGCGCCGTTCGGCGACGGCTTCTACCGGGTCATCGCCTGGCACCGGCGCGACGAGCCATCCGAGGACGTCCCGGTCAGCCTGGAAGAGGTGAGCAGGGTGACCCGCCTGGCCACCGGCACTGACTACGGCATGCACGACCCGCGCTGGCTGTCCCGGTTCCACAGCGACGAACGGCAGGTGCCGCGCTACCGGGACGGCCTGGTCCTGCTGGCCGGGGACGCCGCCCACGTCCACTCCCCGGCCGGCGGTCAGGGCATGAACACCAGCATCCAGGACGCGGCCAACCTCGGCTGGAAACTCGCCGCCACCGTCCGCGGCTGGGCGCCGCCCGGCCTGCTGGACACCTACCAGGCCGAACGGTACCCCGTGGGCCGGCAGGTGCTGCGCAACAGCGGCGCGCTGCTGCGGATCGCGCTCAAACCCTCGCCCGCACTCGTCCCGGCCCGCAACGCCCTGGCCCTGGCCGTGACCCGAATCCCCGTCCTGGCCAAGCGCCTGGCGGGCGCGATATCAGGGGTTGGCATCTCCTACCCGGTGCCTCCGGGCGCGCACCCTCTGGCCGGGAAACGGGTCGCCGACCTGCGCTTGGCCGATGGGCGGCGTCTCTACGAGGCCCTTCGCGGCGGCCGGTTTCTGCTCACGGGCGGCTCCGGCACCTCCCCGGCCGACGCGGCCGCGGGCTACCGCGACCGCGTGGAAGCCGCCCCCATCGCCCGCGCTTCCAGCACGGTCGTGCTCATCCGCCCCGACGCCTACATCGCCTGGGCCGCCGCAGCCAGTACGGTGACGGCACCCCAGATCCGCGACGTCTTGGCGCTCTGGTGCGGAAACCCGGACCAGCCCGCAGCGCAGGCTGGTTAAACACGGGAAGCCGGTTCATTCGTTTCTCGCGACCTCGGGTCCGGTGATGCGGGCCAGCAGCGGGAAAGTGGCCGCGATGATGCCGAGCGACACGATGATCCCGCCCACGGTGAGCAGGTAGTACGCGGCGCCGGGCGCCACCATCGGGCGGTTCTGTGCCTCGGAGGCGAACAGCGCGGCGGCGCCGAACCCGGCGCCGATCGCGACGGCGGCGACGGAGAGCAGCGGCACGGCGCCCTCGAGTGCGACGACACGGCGCAGCGTGGCGAGCCGGGCGCCGGTGAGCCGCAGCAGGCTGAACGGCCGCTTGCGATCCGCGAGCCCGGCCGCGATGCCCGCGGCCAGCGTGCAGCCGGCGATCGGCAGGCTGACCAGGATCACCACGTTCGCGAGCTGCTGGTAGTCGCTGTCTTTGGTGTTGTCCTGCGCGACGAGGTCGCTAATCGTGGACGGCGTGCTGAGGCCCGGGTAGGCATGTGCGTTCTCGAGCAGCGTCCTCGCCTGCTCGACCGCCGGCGTGGCGCCGTCTGTCCCAACGTTGATCGCGTCCACCCCGAGGGTGTCCAGCCGTGAGGCTGCGACGTTCGCGGCCGGCCAGGTGATCGTGGTGGCATCCGTCCCGAACAGAGGGCCGTTGAACCCGTCTGAAGGGAACGCCGCCGCCGCCGCCCCGGCCGGGCAGCGGCCAAGGGCTGGAACGGTCGCCAGCTGCGCGCACGAGACCACGCCGGCCGGGACCGGGCTGACCTGGCCGAACGGGTTGGCACCGAAGTCGTGGAATCTCCCGGGGATGGTCAGCCCCGGGTCGGCGCGGACCACGAGCACCCCCTGGACGCCCGGGATCCCGCTCAGCCGTGCCGTCAGTGGTGCGGCGGGCGCGGCCGGCCCCGGGCCCGCGGTGCCCCCAGGCGATTCCGGGCCAATACTCTGGGCCACCTGCCTCGACGCCGATACCTGGTCGGTCAGCACGTTCACCTCGGCGGCGCTGCTCCACCGGGTGAGGTCCTTGGCATTCTGCGTGGTGATCGCCACCACGGCCACGGTGGTGATGAACAGCGCGAGCACCAGGCCGCTGACGGCGCGGAAGGCGGCCCTCGGGTCGTCGGCGAGGCGGCGGGCGGCGATCAGCGTGCCGGGGCGGCTGGTCCACCGGGCCATTGCCATGGCCGCGGCCATGGTGAGCCACGGGCCCGCGATGAACAGGCCCACGATGATGAGCGCGAAGCTGGACATGAACGCCTGGACCTGCCCGCTTACGGAGGCTGGGTGGCCGCGCACGGCCCAGAAGCCGAGCTCGGCCAGGCCGGCCAGCAGCGGCACCGCCCGCCAGGCCCGCGGCGGCTTCGGCGTCGCCCGGCGGGCGACGCCGAGCGGTGAGATGCGCACCCGGTGCAGCGCCAGCCGGGCGGCCACGGCGGCGGCCACCGGGACGCCGATCGCGACGATGAGGATGTCCAGCAAGCTGAGCGACAGCTCGGCCGGGAAGAACGGCACGCCGATGAACGGGATGCCGGCGACCGGGATGCGCAGCAGGAAGAAGATTCCGAACCCGGCGGCCACCCCCAGGATCGCGGCCACGGCCGATTCGGTGGCGGCGAGCAGGGAGACCTGCTTGCGGGTCGCGCCGACCAGGCGCATCGCCGCGAACCGCTCCTCTCGGCGGGCGGCCGACAGCCGGGTCGCGGTGGCGATGAAGATCAGCACCGGGGCCAGGATGGCCAGCGCCACGACGGACAGGATGAGGTCGGAGGCCTTCGCGGGGGCGCCCCCGCCGACCGGCGTGTCGGTCAGGCCCCGGGGGTTGACCTCCGGCTGGCCGTTGCCGGGATTGCCCGGCACCGTGGTGGAGATCGACGTCACCTGCACGCTGTCCGCGGTGTGCGCCAGCTGCGCCGGGGTGCGCCCGGCGATGATGATCAGCGAGTTCGGCGATGGGAGCGCGGCGTCGCCGATCACCCCGGCCAGGTGGCCGGTGTAGCGGTCGGCCAGCTGGTCCGCCGGGGTGCTGCGCAGCAGCGCGGCGAGCGCGGGCGAGGCGTAATACTGCCCAGGTCCCGGGTCCCGGGGGATACCCGGCGGCACGGGCGACGAGGTGCCGGTGGCGGCCACATCGAACCGGTCAATCGTCTGGCCGTCAAAGATGTCGCTGCCGAGGTGCCACCACAGCGGGGCGGCGCCCGTCGCCGAGCCGGGGGGCACCCACGCGCTGCCGGTCCACATCCACGCGTGGCGGTTGTTCCATGCCGTGACCGCGTTGGTCGCGGCCACGGCGGTGAGCAGCAGGCCGACCCCGAGGCCGACCGCGACGACCAGGACGAACAGCCGGGTTACGGCCTCACGCCCGCCGTTGACCGCCAGCCGCAGCCCGAGCCCGGTCACGGCCTGGCCCCGGTGAGCGTGCCGACCTTGCCGTCCCGGACGACGACCTCGCGGTCGGCGTAGGCGGCGACCCGGGCGTCGTGGGTGACCAGGATGACCGTGGTGCCGTGCTCGCGGGCGCCCGCGGTGAGCAGGTCCATCACCAGTTCGCCGGACACCGAGTCCAGCGATCCGGTCGGCTCGTCGGCGAACAGCACCTCGGGCCTGGTAACCAGGCCGCGGGCCAGCGCGACGCGCTGGGCCTGCCCGCCGGACAGCTCCCCGGACCGCCGGTGCTCAAGCCCGTCCAGGCCGAGCGGGCCGAACCACTCCCTGGCCGCCGTCATCGCCGGGCGGCGGCGGGTGCCGGACAGCAGCAGGGGCAGGGCGACGTTCTCTTCGGTGGTCAGCTCGGGGACGAGCTGACCGAACTGGAACACGAACCCGAACCGGTCCCGCCGCAGCGCGCTGCGCTGGTCGTCGCTCAGGGTGTTTAGCGGCTGCCCGCCGAACCAGACATCACCCTCGTCCGGGACCAGGATGCCCGCCAGGCAGTGCAGCAAGGTGGACTTGCCCGATCCGCTCGGCCCCATGACCGCGACGATCTCGCCCTGCCGGACCGCGAGCGAGGCGCCGCGCAGCGCTGGCGTGCTGCCGAACGACAGCGACAGGTCCCGCGCCTCGATGATCTTCGCCGTTTCAGGGTCTGCGGTCATCGGCGTACCGCTCGCGAGAGCAGATCCAGCCGGGCCGCGGTGTGGTCGATCCATCGCAGGTCAGCCTCCAGTCGGTAGATGGCGTGGTCGGCGAGCAGCACGTCGAGTGGCTCCCCGTCCCGCTTGAGTTCGGTGAGCTCTCGCATCCGCTGCAGATGCGCGCCCCGCTGGATGTCCAGATAGCTGTCGGCCGGCCGGCCGAGCAGCAGGGCGAGCACCACCTTGGCGAATAGTTCGCTCTGCAGGTCCGGCTCCGGCGGGGCCGGCTCGGCCAGCCACCGCTCCACATCGGCCATGCCTGCCTCGGTGATGACGTACCGTCGGCGTTCTGGCCCGGCCTCCTGTTCGGTGGGCCCGGGGGTCGCCTTGCCGTCCCTGGCCAGCCGGGACAGGGTCGCGTACACCTGGCTGTAGCGCAGCGGCTTGCCCCGGCCGAAGTACGCGTCGTAGTCCCGCTTCAGGTCGTATCCGTGACTTGGCCCGCGCTCAAGCAGGCCAAGCAGTGTCACTGGAACCGTCACAACCGAGAGAATACTCCAAGAGTATTCTCCTGAGAAGTAGTTTGGCTGACTGCTTGTTCGCGGTGCACCGGAACCAGCGCCCCCGCCCGTGTCACATCAGCGGCTCCGGCGGTGCTTAGCAGCCGGGATGGAGCGACTAGGAAGGGGAGACACGCACATGATTGAGGCACGGGGCCTCACCAAGCGTTACGGCACCACCACCGCCGTCGACGACCTGTCGTTCACCGTGGAGCCCGGCCGGATCACCGGCTTTCTCGGCCCGAATGGGGCCGGCAAGACCACGACAATGCGGCTGATCCTGGGCCTGGACCGGCCCACGGCGGGCGCGGTCACGGTCAACGGCCAGCCGTTTGCGCAGCTGGCCTATCCGATGCGGGAGGTCGGCGCGCTGCTGGATGCCAAGGCTGTGCACGGCGGCCGCAGCGCCTGCAACCACCTGCTGTGCCTGGCCGAGACCAACGACCTGCCGCGGCCGCGGGTCGCCGAGGTGCTGGAACTGGTCGGCCTGAAGCAGGTGGCCCGCAAGCGGTCCAAGGGCTTCTCCCTGGGCATGGGCCAGCGGCTGGGTATCGCGGCCGCGCTGCTGGGCGACCCGGCCATCCTGATGTTCGACGAGCCGGTGAACGGGCTGGACCCCGAGGGCATCCTGTGGATCCGCAACCTGATGAAGAGCCTGGCCGCAGAGGGCCGGACGGTGTTCGTGTCCAGCCACCTGATGTCGGAGATGGAGAACACCGCCGATCACCTGATCGTGATCGGCCGGGGCAAGCTCATCGCCGACTGCACGGTGGCCGAGTTCATCGAGCGCAACTCGCGGCAGTCGGTCCGGGTGCGCACACCGCAGCCGGCCGCGCTGGCCAAGGCGGTCGAGGCGGCCGGGGGTTCGGTCCGCGACGAAGGGTCTGGCCAGCTCACCGTCTACGGCCTGGGAACCGACCGCGTCGGCGATCTCGCCTTCGACAGCGGGGTGCGGCTGCACGAACTGGCCCCGGCCCAGGCCTCGCTGGAGCAGGCGTTCATGGAACTGACCGGGTCCAGCGTGGAATTCCGCGCGGGCCAGCCGCAGGAGCCGCGGGACAGCCAGCAGGTTCTCACCGGAAGCGGGATCTGAGAGGCCAGCGGCAGGCCCGCTGGCCCGCGAATCTCTGCCAGCCTAGGTTCGGTGCTGGCCGGGCAGGACGCGCCGCGGTCGCACGCTCACCACGTTTACATCGTCCTTGAGGCGGTCAAGACGGTCGCTCTGCTCGCGGGCGGCATTCTCCTGCTCGTCGCCGGATTGACCCGCTGCTGCGGACCCTGGCACCGGGACACGCTGACGGCCCGCATCCAGCACGCTCTGGCTCTGCGCCACCTGGGCCGGTTGCCGGAAGCCGAGAGCGAGCTAGGCCAGACAATGCAGGCGCTGTCGGTCAGCCTCGGCCGGTTCCACCTGGATGTCCTCAGAAGCCGGGCGTGGCACGGCGTGCTCCTGCACGAACTGGGACGCCCCGACGAAGCGCGGGCCGAGCTGACCGCCGCGGTCGAGGAAATGACCCGGCTGCTTGGCGCGGACCATCCGCATACTCTGCGCCACCGGGCACATCTGGCCGGCCTGCTTCGCGACCTGGGTCACCCGGACCAGGCGCAGGCCGAGTACGACACCGCGCTGCGGTCGGCCGAGCACGTGCTCGGCGCCGGCCATCCGCTCACCACGATGATCCGGTCCGCCGCCGAGCGCCCAGTTCGTGGGTGAACTCGGCCAGCGTGGGAATTGACACGGAAGGCCAGCCGGCTGCCGAGAGGGCCTGCGACCGGGGGCAATCGGGGGAACAGACGACGAAACGCGGGGGGGACGATGCGGCAAAGACGCCCTGCCCATCCGGGCAGTGCCAGGCGACGCCGCCACGCGGGGCTTGCGTTGGCGCTGGCTGTGGTGATCCTGGGCGCCTGCGGGTGCGGCGGATCCGACAAATCGGGTCCGGCGGCCGCGACCGAGACCGGCGCGCCCGGAGGAATGACGGTGACCATCACGGCCCGCACCGTGCCCAAGGTCGGGACCGTGCTGGTGACCAGCCAGGACTTGGTGCTGTACGTGTTCGCCCCTGACCATCACCGGGCCATAACCTGTAAAGGCACCTGCCTGGGGACATGGCCGCCACTGATGCTCCCGTCCGGGAGCAAGCTGGCTGCGGGCGCCGGTGTCAAGCGGGGGCTGCTGGGCTCTGATCGTGACCCGTCGGGCGGCCGGGTGGTTACCTACGCCGGCTGGCCGCTGTACACCTACACCGGGGACGTGGATCCCGGGCAGGCGACCGGCCAGAACCTCAACCTCAACGGCGGCTTGTGGTACGTGATCCGGCCTTCCGGCCTTCCGCTGATCCCCAGGTCGTGATCAAAGGCCGCCGATCGCATCGTCCTGGACGGCGGGCCGTGCTGCTGTCCGGCGGCGGCCTGGTAGCCGGGGCCGCTGCGGCCAGCGCCGGGTGGGCTCTGAGCACGCAGCCGGCGGCCCCGCCGGATCCGGCGGTCATCCCGCCCGATGACGACCTGATGCGCGAGCACGGCGTGCTGAAGCGGGTGCTGCTGTGCTACCGGGAGATGATCACCCGGGTCCAGGCCGGCGAGCCGCTGGACGCCCAGGATCTCCACGACGCGGCCTTGATCATCCACGATTACATCGAGGGCTTCCACGAGGGCCTGGAGGAAGGTTACGTATTTCCCCGGCTGGTCGAGGCGGGCCGCCTGGCCAGCACGGTGACCACGCTGCTGGTCCAGCACGCGCGGGGCCGGGTGATCACCCAGTTTCTGCTCGCCGGGGCCACCGCCAAGGGCGTGGCCAGCCCGGGCGGGCCGGCCCGGCTGGCTGCCGCGATGCAGGCATTCGACCGGATGTACGAGCCGCATGAGGCCCGCGAGGACACCGTGGTGTTCCCGGCTTTCCGCCAGATCCTGCCCGCCGCCGAGCTGACCGACCTCGGCCAGTACTTTGCCGAGCTGCAGCACCAGGAGTTCGGCACCAATGAGTTCGCCGCGGTCGTGGCCCGGGTAGCCAGCATCGAGCAGAACCTCGGCATCTACGACCTGGCCCAGTTCACCCCGCAGGTCAGCCAGTACAT
>Ga0335072_10015397_pt1:0-7500 | contig 10857 bp, 4 predicted proteins | sample Lox_Sample_21_FD_206725 | JGI IMG/M metagenome (GOLD analysis project Ga0335072, IMG submission 206725) | Soil microbial communities from Loxahatchee National Wildlife Refuge, Florida, United States - Lox_Sample_2.1 | ecosystem: Environmental > Terrestrial > Soil > Wetlands | place: USA... | reverse complement strand
CAGTACGAATGCCCCCGTCTGTCCCTATTAATCATTACCTCGACTCCGAAAGCCAACGAAATAGAACCGAGATCCTATTCCATTATTCCATGCACAATTGTTCAGGCTGTAGCGCCTGCTTTGAGCACTCCAATTTTTTCAAAGTAAACGTGCTGGCCACTCAAGGCACCCGATTAAGAGCACCATGAACGAACCAACAAAATCGTCCGGGCAGACAGTAAACACCGCAAGGTGCACCACCCGCCCGAAACCGAGATCCAACTACGAGCTTTTTAACAACAGCAAAATTAATATACGCTATTGGAGCTGGAATTACCGCGGCTGCTGGCACCAGACTTGCCCTCCAATAGATCCTCGTTAAAGGATTTAAAGTGTACTCATTCCGATTGCTAAGCCTCGTATGAGTTTAGCATCGTTATTTTTCGTCACTACCTCCCCGTGCTGGGAGTGGGTAATTTGCGCGCCTGCTGCCTTCCTTGGATGTGGTAGCCGTTTCTCAGGCTCCCTCTCCGGAATCGAACCCTAATTCCCCGTTACCCGTTACAACCATGGTAGGCGCATAGCGTACCATCGACAGTTGATAAGGCAGACACTTGAAAGATACGTCGCCGGTACGAGACCATGCGATCAGCAAAGTTATTCAGAGTCACCAAAGAAACGAGCCGAAACTCGATTGGCTTTGATCTAATAAAAGCGCCCCTTCCACGAGGGTTGGGGCTCTGTGCATGTATTAGCTCTAGAATTACCACAGTTATCCAAGTAGTAAGTGCGATCTAAGGAACCATAACTGATGTAATGAGCCATTCGCGGTTTCACTTTATTTTCGCTTGAACTTAGACATGCATGGCTTAATCTTTGAGACAAGCATATGACTACTGGCAGGATCAACCAGGTAGCTAAAGTACGTTTTACGGCACTTTTCAGCTGTAAAAGTTAACGACACAAGGTCCACGAGGGACGCAAGTGCATTTTACTTTCAAAATAACTTGGTAATGGCAATAATATGACGCGTAGTTGAGCAGTAACATTTCATTCAAATATATATATAGATTCAAATGCAAAGGGTCCACCGCTCATTCCATAACGCCATCATCAAGCCCCAAGCTAACTTTCGCTCTCTCCATACTCAGCCTTATTTAAAAAGACTTTCAATGAGATAAAATCTCATGCAATTCGCTTTAAAAGCTCGGTTAATTACAAAGGAACAGCAGAAACTCAGAATCTCCTTGACACCGAAGCGACGAGAGATGTAGCTGTGCTGCCCTATAACTTTGGCTTCATCGTGGATCATTAGCGAGACCAGACCATACAAGACAATCAAAAAGACTCTAATTGCACGGGCTCCGATGCCGGAATACAAAAAGAATCCCTCCAACCATCAAGTACAATCCTATCTAACCATGTGTTAAAAACTTCCACAGTTCAGCGCGAGTGTACATTGTGGCCTATGAGTGACCCCTACAAGAGAGGATGACGACTCGGCTAGCACCACGGTAACTTTTCTCAACAACAACAACAACACACACAACCAAAACCAACTGCAACGAGACAGAAAGAATTCACTGCGTACACAACCAGCACAACTTTCAGCCCGAAACAGTCACGTGCAGTAGCAGGGTCATCAAAATGAGACTGATAAAAAATTATTAATCTCAACATACTTCCCTTGCTGCCACAACATTCAACAAAAGCAGAGCCATTGATCGTGCTGTACAAAAAATATTTTTTTCGTTATACACGACATTTATTCCCTTGCTAATGTTGTTTCAAATGATGCAGGGTGATCAAAAGAGACAGGTCGATAGATTTAAAACCATACAGTAGTCTCGACAAACTTCCCTGGGCATCATTATTTTAAAGCTAGATGGGAGATCAAACGTGATGATGGTGGCAGAGCAAGCAGCATTTCAAAAATACAACAAAACTCTACACGGATTCATCACAACATACTTCCCTTTAAGCTTTTTCACAAACCACACACAAAAACCTTTTTCCTTATCCGAGCTGGGAGATCAAAAGAGACAGCGATAGATTTAAACCTATATATTAGTCTCAACAAACTTCCCTGCTCTTCTTCGCTTTTCCAATGCCACTGCGCCTCGTTGGTCTATACCATCCGCCAGGTTAAAGAACTATAACAGCTCGAGAGTTAGGCTAAGACGGGGTGGACGCAATGACACCAGAACCCACACACCGGGGAAGAGAAACGAGATGCCACATTTAAAAGCTCGCTCAGGCCTCGAAAGGTTTCCCTATCGCACAGTTGCCCTCGCATTTATGCCTTCACATTTGCTCTCATTCACTCTCTTCCTCGCCAGTTCCAGCTGCGTATTTTTCATAGAAGCAACGCTACAACAAAAACAAACCCATCAACTTTGCACTCTGAAAAAAAAATCTCCATAAGCAAAACACAAAAAAAAATTTGTCTCAGTATGCCCATTACAAAATACATGGGCCAGAAAAACACGTTCTTCAGCACTTTTTATTCCTTCTCGGTCCATCCGTTTCAGCAAAAAATCCACCTACCATATACTGCACTTAAAATACACTATTTCGGTCCCCGTGTGAGAAGCAACATTGTCATTTTTTTCATGCACACTACTCTTCCCATTTACGCTAATGCATTGGCCAGAGGAGAACTGCCTGCACTTACATTATGTGTAAATGAAACGAATCGAATAACATATCCAAGCCTTTCCACTTACGCTCATACATTGGTCACGGGAAACCTGCTTGCACTAACATGGCGTGTAACTGCAACAACTCATATACCCTCTCCAAGCCTTTCCACTTACGCTAATACATTGACCACGGGAAAGTTGTCTGCACCAACATTGATTGTAAGTGCAACGACTCATATACCCTCTCCAAGCCTTTGCACTTACGCTAATACATTGACCACGGGAAAGTTGTCTGTACTTACAATATGTTTTAAAGCTTTTGTATACAAAAAATGCGCAAATTGGTAAATAATATCTTATCAAGCTGTCAAATAATTGCATTGTTATTGTATTATAATTTTTAAGTTTTCAATACCCAAAATGTGCAAATTAGAAAAATCAAATATTTTTTGCTGTTAGATCATTGCATCATTATTGCGTTACAATTCCAATACATTTTATTTCCGAAAACGATAAAAAAACTTACTACAATATTTTTCTGTTGTTCGATAATTTCAATAATATTAAATTACAATTTTAAGGCATCTTCAAAGCAATTTATTATAAAATATCGTCAAATAGTTATACTAAATGTTCTTACACATCCAAAACTTTGCAATTTTATTGCACATCAATCTTAAAGCATTTTACAATGAAATATATGGAAAAGGCCAAATAAAATATTTTTCCAGACGTCCAGACCATTGAAATATAATTACATTACAATTTTAAGGCAGCTGAATACCAAAATAATTTCCCAAACATACTCAAAGAGTCAAGTGAAATATTTTTCTGTTCCCTGATCATTCCAATAATATTGTTTACTATTTCAAGGCAGTTTATCACCAAAAAATACTGAAAAAGCTAATCTAATAAGTCAATTTTTCTGCTTTCAAAACTTTGCACTAATATTGCATATTAAACTTAAAGCATTTTATAATGAAGTACTGAAAAAACGCAATAAAAACTGCTACCTGATCCTTTTCATTTTTATAGCATTACAATTTTAACGAATATTATTATGAAAAGTCATCAATATAATAACTTTCATTAATATTCTTTTGCTACTAGGCCATTAAAATGTTATTGCAGACGTTGCAGATTAAACTGTTAAGACATGCTAATACCACGGTAAAATGCTAGAAAACGCATTAAAGTTTATGTAGCAGCCTCTCTTCAAAGGCACGGCTTTGCATTCAAAAGTTTATGAGCAGGGGAAAATGTTGTCAAATGCATTGCTGTTTATGTAGCAGCCTCTCTTCAAAGGCACGGCTTTGCATTTAAAACTTTATGAGCACGGGAAAATGTTCGCAAATGCATTGCTGTTTATGTAGCAGCCTCTCTTCAAACACACGGCTATGCATTTACGCCAATGTAACGAGCACTGGAAAATGCCTTGAACTAGTTTGTCCAGTATTATGATTATTATTATTATTAAAATACGCTTTATTCAGTCTTCTCATTTTTCACAATATCATAAAATATTATTATTATCCAAATATGTAAATAAAATAAGTTCGTGCTGCCAGACAAATGCATTTATATTGTACTGTAATTTTAAAGCTCTTGAATTCCCAAAATGCACAAAATGGGCAGTAAAATATTTTCCTGCTGACAGATCATTGCATTGTTATCACGTTACAATCCTACTATATTTAAATTCCAAAAATGGTATGAAAGCTTACTAAAATTTTCTGCGTCCAGATCATTTTTATAATATCGCACTATAGTCAAAATTCATTTTATATTGAAATATGCACCAAAAGCTAACTCAAATTTTGCTGCTTCCAGATCATTTCTATAACATCGTATTAGAGTCTAAAGGCATTTTATGAGGCTAAATGCTCCAAAATCTGACTTAAAATATTTTTCAGCTTACAGATCATTCCAATAGTATCATATTGCAATCTTAAGCCATTCTATGAAGGAAAATTGCACAAAATCTAATTAAAATATTTTGCTTCTTCCAGATCATTCCAATAATATGGCATTACAATTTTAACGCATTTTGTGAAGGAAAATTGCACAAAATCTAATTAAAATATTTTGAAGCTTACAGATCATTCCAATAGTATCATATTGCAATCTTAAGCCATTCTATAAAGGAAAATTGCACAAAATTCAATTAAAATATTTTGCTTCTTCCAGATCAGTCCAATAATATGGCATTGCAATTTTAACGTATTTTGTGAAGGTAACTTGCACAAAATCAAATTAAAATGTTTTGCTTCTTCCAGATTATAGCAAAAATATTGCATTACAACTTCAACTCAGTTTGTTACCAAAAAATGCCCAAAACGCGAACCTAAATATTTTTCTGCTTTCAAAACTTTGCAGTATTATTGCATGTCAAACTTAAAGCATTTTATTATGAAAAATGCTGAAAAAGCTAAATAAAATATTTTGCTGCTGCCTGATCCTTGCATTATTGTAGAATTACACTTTAAACGAATAATATTATGAAAAATCTTCAATATTATAACTTTCATTAATACCACAGAAAAATACTAGCAAACGCATTGCGGTTTATGCAGCAGCCTCTCTTCAAGGACAAGGCTTTGCATTTAAAACTTTAGGAGCAGCGTAAAACGTTGACAAATGCATTGTTGTTTATGCAGCGGCCGCTCTTTAAAGACAAGGCTTTGCATTTACGCCGATGTTACGAGCACGGAAAAATGCTGGAAAATGGTTTGTCCGATTTAATTACGCAAATAAATGAATAATATTATAATTTCTTGATGCCAGACCAATGCATTAATATTTTATTATAGTTTTAATGCTTTTGAATCCTTAAAATGCGTAAATAGGATAATAAAATATTTTCGTGCTGCTAGGCCAAATGCATTGTTAATGCATTACAATGCTAAGGGATTTTAATTCCAAAAATGGTATGAAACCTTATTAAAATATTTTTCTACTGCCAGACTATTTCAATAATATTGAATAACAATGTTAAAGTAATTAATCCTCAAAAATGCTCAATAGGCAAAATAAAATATTTTTTGCTTCCAGAACACAGGAATAATATTGCATATCAATCTTGAGGCATTTTATAATGAAAAATGCTCAAACGCAAAAAAAAAATTATTTTCTACTCCCAAAACACTGCAATAATATTGCTTTACAGTTTTAGGACAGTGTTTGGCAAAAAATGCTCAAACAGCTAAATAAAATATTTTTCTGCTTTTAAATATTTTCAATAATACTCCACTACAATTTTTAACCAGCTTAAAACGAATAAATGCTGAAAACCCTTACTAAAACATTTTGCTGCTTCCAGATTATTCCAATAGTGTAGCATTTCCATCTTTAATAATGAAAAATGCTGAAGAGTCTAAATAATATATTTTACTGCTTCCAGATCATTCCTAAAACATCGCATTACTTTCTAAAGGCATTTTAAATAGAAAAATGTTCCATAAGATAACTAAAATATTTCACAGATCATTGGAATAATACCACATTACAATTTAAAGGCATTTGATAATGATAAATGCTCCAAGAGCTTAATAATATATTTTGCTGCTTCCAGACCAATGCAATAATCTTGCATATCAACCTTACGGCAATTTACAAAGAGAAATTATGCAAAAAGCTTACTAATACATTTTGCTGCTTCCAGAACATTTCTATAGTATCGCATAGCAGTCTTACGGCATTTAATGAAGAAAAATGCTCCAAAAGCTAACTAAAATATTTTACTGCTTCCAGAACATTTCTATAGTATCGCATAGCAGTCTTACGACATTTAATCAAGAAAAATGCTCCAAAAGCTAACTTAAATATTTTACTGCTTCCAGATCATTTCTATAATATCACATTCCAATTTTAAGACATTTTATTATGACAAATGCTCAAAGAGCTAAGAAAAATACTATTCTACTCTCCGATCATCGTAGTAATATTGCATTACAATTTCATACATTTTACACCAAAAAGTTTTCTATAAACATGGTAAAATATTTTGTTGCTGCCAGATTGTTACAATATTACTTCATTACAATGTTAAGGTATTTTGTGTTAAAAAATCTTCAAAAGATAAAGAAAATATTTTTGTACTTCCAAACAATCCGAATAATATGGAATTGCAATCTTAAGGCATTTTGAAAGCATAACATTCAATAAACAGAGTTTTTCTGTTTTGCTGCTTCCAGATTATTGCAATATTATCGCATTACAATCTAAAGGCAATCTATAAAGAAAATTGTTGCAAAAGTTAATTTAACTATTTTGATGTTTCCGGATCATTGCAATAATATCGCATTACAATTTTAACGCATTTTGAGAAGGAAAATTGCACAAAATCTAATTAAAATATTTTGCTTCTTCTAGATCATTCCAATAATATGGCATTACAATGTTAACGCATTTTGTGAAGGAAAATTGCACAAAATCTACTAAAAATATTTAGCTTCTTCCAGATCATTCCAATAATATGACTTACAATGTTAACGCATTTTGTGAAGGAAAATTGCACAAAATCTAATTAAAATATTTTGCAGCTTACAGATCATTCCAATAGTATCATATTGCAATCTTAAGCCATTCTATGAAGGAAAATTGCACAAAATCTAATTAAAATATTTTGCTTCTTCCAGATCAGTCCAATAATATGGCATTACAATGTTAACGCATTTTGTGAAGGAAAATGGCACAAAATCTAATTAAAATATTTTGCAGCTTCCAGATTATTGTAAAAATATTGCATTACAACTTCAACTCAGTTTGTTGCCAAAAAATACCCAAAACGCGAACCTAAATATTTTTCTGCTTTCAAAACTTTGCAGTATTATTGCATGTCAAACTTAAAGCATTTTATTATGAAAAATGCTGAAAAAGC
>Ga0335072_10015396_pt1 | contig 10857 bp, 15 predicted proteins | sample Lox_Sample_21_FD_206725 | JGI IMG/M metagenome (GOLD analysis project Ga0335072, IMG submission 206725) | Soil microbial communities from Loxahatchee National Wildlife Refuge, Florida, United States - Lox_Sample_2.1 | ecosystem: Environmental > Terrestrial > Soil > Wetlands | place: USA... | reverse complement strand
AGCTTTTACCTCACCCGATAAGAAATATCACGCACGAGACAAGACGCCACTTCCTGTTCGTGTCAATCCGAATTTCCCCAAACCTCTCCTCAGTCCTATACCAGTGACGGCTTAGAAGTCCTCCATCATGGACCGACTGAATCGGATGCTTGCCGCCGCTCAAAGCATGGGCATAAATCAGAACGCAGCCAGCCAAGATACTCCAAATCTAATCGACAACTCCGAGACCGTCTACATTTCCTCTCTTGCCCTCCTGAAGATGCTACGACACGGCCGTGCAGGCGTACCTATGGAAGTCATGGGCTTGATGTTGGGTGAATTTGTCGATGACTTCACCGTTCGTGTAGTCGACGTTTTCGCAATGCCTCAAAGTGGAACAGGTGTGAGCGTTGAAGCTGTGGATCCCGTGTTCCAGACAAAGATGATGGAGATGTTACGGCAGACAGGGCGACCTGAGACAGTGGTGGGATGGTATCATTCACATCCTGGGTTTGGCTGCTGGCTCTCCTCAGTCGATATCAACACCCAACAATCCTTCGAGCAGCTTACGCCGCGTGCGGTCGCTGTGGTTGTCGATCCAATCCAGTCTGTCAAGGGCAAAGTCGTCATTGATGCCTTTCGACTTATTGCACCACAGACACTCATGATGGGTCAGGAGCCCAGACAAACAACGTCGAATCTAGGTCATTTGAACAAACCTTCTATACAAGCACTCATTCACGGCCTGAACCGACATTATTACAGTATCGGAATCCAATACAGGAAGACAGGGTTGGAGGAGAACATGCTGATGAACCTCCACAAAGAAGTCTGGACAGAGGGATTAGAATTACCGGGCAACTTTGGAGACGAGCGGAAGCGAAATGAGGAAGGCTTGAAACGTCTAGTCGGACTGGCCGAAGGCTATGAGAAGCGAGTAAGGGAAGAGGGCGAGTTGACAAAGGATCAATTAAAGACAAGATACGTAGGGAAAGTTGATCCCAAGAAGCGTAAGTAGGATTCCTCCCTATATCAAGCAACCGCTGACAGATGGCAGATATCGAGGACGTAGGTCAGCAGCTGATCGAGGACAACATCGTTGCCGTGTCAAGACAGATGATCGATAAGGAAGCAAGCGTGGCTAAGAAGACGGCCGAGACGAACGGACACCACGAAAATGGAACGATGGAACTGGATGATGAGGAACTTTGAGATCCTGTACACTATTTTACAATTCATAGCATGCATGGCGTTGGGTATAGCATCTCTCAATGAGTGGATTGACAATGGGGAGTGGCCTTGGTCGAAGACCCAGCTAGGAACACGTCAGACCTCGTTTGATCACCACTCCAACATTACTGTCTCGCAGCTGGAAGATGATATTCAAACTCTCTCGACCTGCTTTACCCTTAACATCTTTTGCTTATGTCCATAGATTCCATTGCTCCTCCGAATTCCACGCACATATAATTCTGGTGTCCTCCACAAGACCCTACAGCATGTTTCAACGCCAATTCTGAGGTCTTGAACCAGCTCTGAAAGGTTGACATCACCCTTTTGTTATGGATGCTGAGACCTTGGAGTTCTGGGCACAGTTTGCGAGACTAGATATCGACTCATCTAGACAACCGTATAGGAGCAATCGCTAAGCTCTGGTGCTGTTCTCTTCTGGTAGAATGCGCGACACCCAGTGCATCGATATGCTCAACCTAATGGTAAGATGCCTTCTTTTAGCTCCTTATTCGAGCTCAAGCCATGTAGATCCTGCAACAAAAGTAACAATGGAGCGCATTCGGCCACGTTACCTCAAGTTGTCAGCTATACCTGTAGGATGCAATGTTCATCGCCTAGATCTGACGGTCCTGGGCCACAATCAGTAAGACGGAGGAATTTCTCCCAGGTTTCTATTTCGGCCTGTCTGGATCAGACAACCACAGCACATATGAGTTGGTTTTCTTTGTTCTCGCCACCAGGGACGATTAAGACATCAGCGGGATGCTCAATCTCCCTTGGGCACTGTTTCTGCTGCTCCAGCGGACCGTATAGGGTGCTCTGAGACGGCTTGCCTCATCGCAAGAGCAACTTCTGATGTTTTATTCTCCACAAATGCCGTACGCTTCATATCTCCCCACTTTAGTATTCTCCCTTGAGCCTCTACCTCACGCCGTAGTCGCGATACTAGCGGCCCATCCATCTGCACCGACGGCCTCCCAGCAATCTGCACCATTTTCAATCTTGGCATCGCCTTCAACACATCCCTTAATAACCCACCACAGAACTCCGTATAGAACCCATGTGAGATACGGAACTTTGCAAAGATAGGGTGGCTTGGGTCAACTTCCACAAACACCATTAAGGTCTGAACCGAGGTCATGCTACCGAGAACTCTTGCCATAGACTTGTTCACCTTCCATGATTTTGGCGGAGCGGTCCAGTTGGGGCCGAGCACAAGCTCGATGGCGGTGACAAGTCTGCGGTAATGAGGTGGGAGGTCGCGGACTGTAGGAAGGGGCTTGAAGTCCTGGAGAGGAAATATGCGGAAGGTAGTAGAGGAGTAGAGGAGGTAAGAGGCTTCTGTATGGAGGCGACTAGAGGCAAGGAGGAGGGAGGTGCAAGGGTTGTATATGTTGCTGTAGGGTGTGCTGGTGAAGAGTATCAGAGCGTAGATTCGGTTGCGGAGTTCGCTGGGGAGTTTGAAAAAGGGAAACGGTTCTTGTGGGGTCGTGGAGGGTGGCGCAGATTGGTGGATATTTTCAAGATATGGGTTTGGGAAGGCGTTCACGAGGTTGTAGTTCCACTTGACCATGACGAAGGTAAGAGACTGCAGCGGCTATCAGAGGAAGTTTTCAGAGGAAGTGGAAGTGTTATAAAGAATAAGGTGTATTTGATATCATGTTGGCCAGTTTACGGCTGGGTGAATGTAACAATGCCACGGGGCGCTCAGCTCATGGGTTGGGTCTTGCTGTCGCTCTTGAGGAGCATGATCTGAAGCTTTCGTCTGCCCAGCTAATACAACTCTTCGAACATAATGTCTGTGGACGTCGAGTCAAATTGTCTGGGTTTCAACTTTCTGTTAGATGAAGGAAAAAGAATCAAGCACAAATCATGGACGGAATTTTGCCAGCCGTTCCGGGGCCTTGGCACCAACTTAGGTGTTGATACGGCGGGACATTGGGCAGTTTCGGTCACCCAAAACCCCATGGTTTACCTTTAATTCTCCGAAATGCGATCGATTCGAAGGATCCCACGAATGCAACGTGACTACGTCGAAGCCTTACACTCTCCCTAGTGTCGATTTTTGAAACGTCTCCGTCAGCACTCTGGAAGTGTACTCTTCCTCTCACGGCGGTACTGCGTCAAATATGGGAAATCTCTACACTTGAGAGCGGCTGCTGCAATGGAGCTAGTAGCAGAGCACGCAACGATACCTATACCTAAGATCATCTGCGCCTTTGAGAGGAAAGGCTCTACATACGCCGTTATGGAGGTCATCTAAGCTGAAGTCATCGCAAACGGGTGGCAAATCGGGATGAGCGGTCAAAGGCAAAACTTCTAAGCAAGTTAAGAGACTACGTATCTCAGCTGAGAGCAATACCACACCCGCGACCAAGAATGGTTGCTGCTGCCAACCTCTCAAAGATGGCTGATTTCCGCATACCGGCAGGGCAGATTGGGTTCGGGCCTTTCGTAAATTCTGAGGAATTTCACTCTTTCCTACGAGAAGGGCTGCCAGGCGATGGAATTTCAGGAGATTTGATGCCAATGCATCAAGCGAGAGAATATCCAACTTACTTTACCCACGGAGGTCTGAGTCCGTTGAATATTCTGGCTCGAGGTGAACACAGTGGGAATTATTGATTGGGAAATGGCTGAATGTACATCCCTTTTGGGCTGTTTGGAGGAATGAAGTGGAACGATTCCTTAGACCTTACGAAGAAGTCGAAATGGAGGCCCTGAGACGGCAGTACTTTGGTGATACCTAGGGCACAATCTCTTTCCTATCCATAAGGTCGTACGTCGGGACCTTTACTTTATCGACGTGGACCTGCTCGTCAAAACAATGCTCAGTCACCTTCCAAGTAACATAATCCATCGCTCAGGAGCATTCCTATCGCCGCCTGCGCCGGGTCTGCCAATTGCCAGGAACGCGGGCAAAGGCCATCCTAGATTATTCCTTACTCATACATCCCATGATTTCTACCACGAGTGACCGTCTTGACATAGAAGTGTGACTCCCCTCGAGTCCGTGAGTCTCTGCTACTGTTCTCTTGCAAAACTAAGACAAAGAAAGCTGTGCTACTACGATGCCGTCGGACAAGTCAAGACTTCACGTGGCTCTCTATGCATGAGGTTGGTAGAACACGGGGGGCTTCAGACCCTGCGACTTATGACTGGTTTTGATTGTTGGACCGAAGACGGAACGGTCAGATGATTGCAGGATGCGCTACCACGCAAAGGATCGAACAAATGCAACTGGAGTTAAAGTGCGGAGGTTCGAAAGTGCTGAGACTTCGATTCAGGCAACGAACATGATCTTGATACGCATTACCGTGACGAAGATACTCGAACTAGAGAAGCTGGAGATGATATTGAAAGCGGTACCTGTTGTGCAGAATGACCCGACCTGGGACTGTATCACCTAGGTTATGCTCTAGAAGAATTTCACAAATCTGGGTGCCTTGGGACTCACGAATCTGAATGGCAGGTAGCGAAGCAAGTGCTGACGGAGCTTAACACTGCTTCAGTGTTTTTTGGTACTCTCTGCCTTAACCGCGCCAACCTTTGCTTATGAAGCATTTCGACCGCCAGATGTGCAAGGACCAGATAACACCCAACACAGTCAGTAAGTACACAGATCAGCCCCCAAACTTCGAATGCGAGCCCAAGCAGGTCGAGCTGGGGCGGCGCTCACCAGAGCAGGCACCAGCAGCCCACCCGGCCATACCGGTCGTCGCCGCCTGAAGGCTTACCCCCGATTCCAGAAAGAAGGGCCCAGCATCACCAGAAGGACATTCAAGGGAACGGAGGCAAATGCAAATGCCCCGGGCTCACCCTGCTCCGGTCCTAGGGTGACGCCGCCCTGAGCCATGCGATATGGTGAGGCTCATCACTGGAGTTGGATGAGCCAGGGGTGAGAAGAGGCTGAGGTGAAAGAGGCCTGCTTCACGTCACTGGAACTTGGAGTATCACCTTACTTTACATCACAAGCTTCACCTCCGAACAAGCGTGAATTGAATTCGATTTAGACAACCGTAACCTTCAGGAAATTCTCTACTTAACATGAGTGTTCAAAATGTGCGCATAGCGTTGTAAGTACTTTGATAAAGAGCTGTGGTTAGCTCGTTGAATGATCACCGCCTCGCTGGCCTAGTGTCAGACTTTTGGTCACGTGTTTCGATCGCAGGGCGAGCTTGCGATTAGAATCTGGCCTAGAATCGAGATTGATGAACTTGTCCTTTTCCTACCTGAGAAGAAGTGGATGTCTATATATGTACACAGGGGCCACCTTGCTGCCTGAGGCCGTCCTGCCGCCTATGGCCTACCTCGGCACCTGGGACCTGCCCAGCTGAACCTGTACGAGCGTACGAACCGGCGAGTAGCGACCAAATGCGATCTATATGGGACAATTAGCAAGGGCTGGGACACTGGTGGTCCCGCCAAAAGGGTACAGCAAATTTGTATAGCGCCAAGCGTTCAATCCTGTCTGACACCTAGCCAGCGCCCAGATCGCCACCAAGACAAATTTCAGCCTTTCGGCCGGCGCACTCAATTCACCTACTGTAGTCTGCCTGGCGTGGGGTGTCGATACGTTCGACCTCTTGTCTAGAGGAGTTCGCCGCTAAAACGCCGCGGTCCCTAAAAGTTTTGCTGCCCCATTTCCCCAACTAGCCTTACAGGACCAAATTGTGAATCTACCACTATGGCAACGTCCTTGCCTTCTCACGTCGAAAAGGCGTTTGAAATTGCGAAAACCGAATTTCTTCGGAACCTCAAACGCCCCAATGACTACGACTTTTCGAAGTTCAGTTCCATCGACGATGTCTACGACACGACGGAGAAGATCCAGGAGGAGCAGAACCGGACCGGGAATATGCGCCACCTGAGCAGGATCAAACCATACCTTGAAGCCTTGAGCCAGTATATTGGCGTTTTGGACACGTTCTCGCAGGTTAAGTCTGACATTACCTCCTTGATCTGGGTAGGTAATGCTCCAACTACTTGCGTTGAGAAGTATGAGGCTAAGGGCTGTAGGGCCCTATCAAGTTACTGCTGCAGGTAAACCGTTGCAAAGGAGCTTCGTGGAAGTACGCGTTCACTGATGACATTACATAGGTTTCCAGCACGCTAGTGAGGAGCTATGACAAGATCATCGACGCCATGGGGCAGATCGGCGACCGTCTTCCACAATTTCAAAAGTACACCCAGCTTTTCAAGTCAAATGATCGTATACAAAGCCTGCTTTCCGTCTTTTTTAGGGACATACTGGACTTCCACGTGACGGCGCTGAACTTCTTCAAGCTAAAAAGTAGGTACATTGCAGGAACAGATGGCACTTATTCTGCTTATAGGGGATATGCTATGGCTAATTCGTCAGCAGAATGGAACCTCTTCTTCGAGTCTCTGTGGCCCAAATACGGCAACAAAATCACAATCATCATGGCGAACATCGATCGTCATGCCCATCTTATGATTGGTGAGGTAACTCTCACTGATATTGTTAGGGCCCAAGAAGCGCGAGAGCAAGCCATGGAAAAATACATACGGGACGAAGAATTCCAGCGACGTCAGGACTTTGAGTCTGTCAAGCAGTCCCTGTTACCCAAGCTGTACGATGATGATCTGGAAGGCTGCCGTAAACGTCGTTTTCCGCGCTCTGGTGAGTGGCTAGAAAGCGATGACCAGTTTAGCAGATGGCTGGACCCAAAAAAGAAGTCGCAGCGCTTATTTTGGTTGCAGGGTATACCAGGTGCCGGTCTGTTACGCAAACTCCGAAACAGCCTTTTTCTGGACGACCAGGAGAACTAATACCTCGCAGGCAAAACAATGTTGACCTCCTCTATCATTGACAAGACTCAGGATCTCGCTGTTTCCAACACTCTTTTTGCCTTTCTTAGCTATAGAGACCCGCACATCACGACCGTCAAGATCTTCCAGTCCTTCGTATTCCAGCTATTGCTGGAAAATCCAGATCTGCAACCAATCCTATCACATGAATTCCAATCAAACTTTCGAAAGCTCTCCAGTGACACAACCTACGTTCGAGGCCTGCTGACCAAATTGCTCCAAATTGCAGGCTTTACTTGTGTGATCGTGGATGGGCTAGATGAGATGGAGGAGACAGAGAGGATGTTTCTGCTCAGAGCATTATTGGAGGTGCATCGGGATTGCGAAGACATGAAGTTGCTTATCAGTAGCAGAGCCGAAGATGATATCACTAGATTGCTACAGAATGAGATTGAACCGGTACGAGTCGACAAAAAGAATGTTAAAGACATCAGAACGTATGTGCAGCAGAGAACCGATGAATGGTTGGCATCCAGCGGATTCGATGTAGAGACATCGACCGAAACCAGGAAGTTGCTTGTCCCGCTGGCTTCAAAGGCCAATGGTGAATATTTCCCACATCGTAATTAGCTATATGTTGACTAGCGAACTAACCCGTGGACAGGTATGATCCTTTATGCCAGATTGGTAATGGACAGCCTCTCATTTCTAAGCAACCTACACGACATCCGGGAAGAGCTCAGCACACTTCCAGGAGGGCTTGATCAAGCGTACGTCATCTCCTGTGATGGAATACTCCATAGCGGCTCACAGAAGTTACCAGTTACGGTCGCATCTTAAAGCGCATCAATGAGAAGCTCACAGAGACAGAACGCAAACAAGTAAGAAGAGTTTTAGGGTGGGTTGGCTGCTCGAAGCTCCCGATGCGGAAGCGCGAACTCGAAGCTGCGCTTGCGATCCGACAAGAAGACAGAAGATTTTCCAAAAGTCATAGGGTATTCCTGAACATCCCACGGCTGTGCGGCCCTATTCTCGAAATCGAAAACGATGTTGTGCAGTTTGTTCATTTCACTGCGAAACAGTCAGCAGCCTGGCCCCAGTCACATTTGAAAGGAGAAAGCTGACGTCTGGTAGATACCTTTTTGGTCCTCAGACCGACGAGTTCTTAAAGCGTCTAGATTCACACCTCGACATAAGCAAGGCATGCATAAGATATCTCGCATTTGATTGCTTTGAGATCAACGAACCTGACGAGATCGAAACCTCCATTTTTTCCGGTGACTACGTTCTCTTAAATTATGCAGCCACGCAATGGCTGGACCAAGTCAAAGAATGCGCAGAAGTACTGGATAACTCAGACGAAATCAACGACCTCTGCCAAGAAGTCGAAGACTTGGTTGCAAAGCGACAGAATCTCGATTATGAAGGATCCTTGACCAGTCGAAAAAGGCTCGCCACAGAATTCAAAGCATTTCAAGAGAATTGGCCGGAGCTATGTGAGACTCTAACCCTGGAGAACTCGTTCTGGATATTCAAAGCGCCGTTGCTGAGTCTGAATGACGGTACGACTTGACACTAAAATGCAACGACCCAAATATAATGTAAACAAAGACCCGCCCACTAATAACTTCCCTGTGTAGGTACGACGCCTTGCACTGAAGCACCCCTATCTACCTTTATCGCCTACGGGCAAATCCATCGCCAGTTTGATCTCCTACTATGCAAGGGCAAAAGACACGAAGCAGGTTGCCGTTGCCAGGAGCTGCAGAATCATTACGGGCCACAACTCTACAAATGCGACAGACTTGCCTGCAGATTTCACCGGGTCGGATTCGAAACCAGCCGAGAGAGGGATAGTCACACACGCGATCACGATCGCCCTTTCAAATGTCCAGATCTGGCGTGCCAATATGCGGATATGGGATTCAAAACTGAGAATTCGTTACGCCAGCACATCGATGAATGCCATAAGGCCCAGGCGCTGTCCAAGAATATACAACCTTCCATCCAAGACATAGAGCCTGATCAACTGGAAGCCCTACTAACCGACGCAGTGACGGCTTGTGAGGTCGAGTATGTACGTCGTTTTCTGCCGATAGCTTCTGATGAGATTTCCAATAAGCTTTACATGGAAGCTGTCACCAAATCGACCGCAGCTATGGTTGAGCTGTTCATTAACTCTGGCAAGGACATCAACAAGATCCTTCTGCATCCGGGAAGTCTGAACGACTATGAGGTCCCACTTATAGAAGCCGTGAAAGCGAAGAATGTTGAAGTGGCGAAGTTTCTCCTTGACCATGGATGTGACATCTACGGAAAGCCCTTTTGGACGGTACGGACAGCTCTTGATCATGCTATGGAAATTCCTGAAATCGATATGTCGATGGAAATGATCAACCTTCTAATCGATCATGGCATCGATCTCGTGAACCGAAAGAACCTCCTTACGTCATTGATCCCGTCAGATAGCGGACAAGATTCACAGACGATAAAGAGGCTTGAGCTCTTCAAGTTCGCGTTGGCAAAACGGGACGATTTCAATGATGTCTTAATAAAGCTAGCGAAAAAGAATTGCTCAATTGACATTGCCAAGTTTCTACTCCGAAACGGTGCCAATATCAATACACGAGGGAGTGAAAGGAATCTTGGGCGGGGCACGCCGCTATACTATGCGGCTGGGGGAACCACGGTGGAGGCTGCTCAACTCGCGAAGTTCCTTCTGGAGTCCGGGGCGGATCCGTCTGCAAATGTCCGTGGGCGGACAGCTGGAGAACGGCCCGGTGCTCAAAGAATTTCGAAGTGGCTGGGCATGACGTGGGATGAACTGGTCGAATCGACAGCAGCTGCACGAGTTGTTACCACTATACCTAAGAGGCAATTTACGGGTCGGAATTTTTGAGAGTAGCGGACATCTTTCTCTTGCAGCGGTTATTTTTGGTGGTGTGAGATAGGCTGCGAGAGCGTCTTTGGGACTTTTTACTGTACCTCTGTTGCTTGCTTGTTAGTCTATCTATTGTGATGGAAGCACATGGTGATGGTCCCTTAATGATGTAGAGAGATGCTCTCTCACATACACATAGACACACAACGTAAACAGCAAGTCTTTTATAAACGGGCTTCCCTTGAACGTACTTTAGTGCTTCTTTCTTGCTTAATGTCTTACGCCGACTCCTACACACACAGCCAGCCTTTCGACATCCCTTCATCGATCCACAATATACTGACAAGAGCAGTGATGATTGCAGGTGATGATGGCGGGCAGAAGGGTTTTCGATGGTGTTTCTAGGTTTGGAATTATTGTACGAATAGTCACGTTCTCGATTGATCTACCCGAGTTCTGGCACAGGCCTTGTATTCTATACATTGGGAGCGCACAACCCTCTACTACACAAAGGACCTAGGCCAAGACATGCGGAATGGCTTTCAGCGCAGGGCAGCCTTTAACAACTTTTTCAGGCGGTTAGATTGACACAGCACTGTGCGGTGGGACTACTTACTTCAAGCCGCTCTCTAACAACCTCACCTTGATTTGGTCCATCTGTGCCTATAGCGCGCGTGATCAAATCCAACTTGCTTTTTTGGATCTGTTGGACATACTGCAGTCGGCGAGTTAGCATAATGTGTCGGAAGAATGAGTCCTGGTAGATAGCAATTCTTCTTGTACGGACCTCTTCTATCGAATCTTTGACAATGTATCTGATTGCTAACACGTCTCGCGTCTGTCCAATCCGGTAGACCCTATCGAGGGCTTGTTCTTCGGCCATGGGATTCCACTGTGGTTCCATGAGATGAACGCGATTGGCGGCTGTAAGATCGAGCCTGGATCACAGTCAGAAAAGGTCATCAGTGAAGCGACAATGAACACCGTACCCG
>Ga0335072_10015395_pt1 | contig 10858 bp, 7 predicted proteins | sample Lox_Sample_21_FD_206725 | JGI IMG/M metagenome (GOLD analysis project Ga0335072, IMG submission 206725) | Soil microbial communities from Loxahatchee National Wildlife Refuge, Florida, United States - Lox_Sample_2.1 | ecosystem: Environmental > Terrestrial > Soil > Wetlands | place: USA: Florida... | reverse complement strand
GTCGAATACCCCGGTATCGGCGAGCTCGTACTCGGGCTGCTGGCGGTTACGTGCCTCGTTCCCCTCAATGAGGTCTTCATACGGGAACCGTCGCTGCGGGTAGTGGTAACGCCACCGGTTCCACGCATGACTTGGGATGGCGTCGAGGTACCACCAGTACTCCTTGACGTCCTCGCCGTGATTGCCCTGCGCTCCGGTGAGCCCGAACGGCCGCTCCTTGAGTATCGGGTCCTGTCCGTTCCAGAGCGCGAGGCCAAGGCAGAGCCGCTGCTCGACATCGCAGAAGCCGGCCATGCCGTCCTCGCCCCATCGGTAGGCGCGCGAGCGGGCGTGATCGTGCGGCAGGTAATCCCAGGCCTCGCCATCGGGCGAGTAATCCTCGCGGACCGTGCCCCACTGACGCTCGCTCACGTACGGACCCCAGCGGTACCAGTCGCCGGCCTGCCGTAGCCCGTCCTCGAGCCGGCCGAAACCGGCGACCCGCTCGCTTTCCGCGCCCATCCGGCGCTCCCTCCGGGTCTGGCTGGCCCCATCCGGACCGGGCTAGCACTGGCTGCCGTGCGTGGCCACTATAGGAGCCAGCCACCGCCCGGCCGCGGAGTAGGCTCGCATGCCGATGACCGAGGTGATCACCAGCGCCGCGAACCCGCTGGTCAAGCGTGTCCGGCTGCTAGCTGACCGCAAGCACCGGCGGCGCGAGGCTGCGTTCGTCGTGCAGGGCATCCAGCCGGTATGGCAGGCCGTGGAGGCACGGGCCGAGATCGAGGTGATTATCGTCGCGCCGGAACTGCTGCGCCATCCCGGCGCGACCGCGATGGTGGCCGGGCAGGAGGCCGCCGGCGTGCGGGTCGCGCGGCTGTCGGGCGAGCTGTTCAGCCGGATCGCTGACCGGGACGGACCGTCCGGGCTGGCTGCGATCGTGCGCGCGGTGCCGGCGACGCTGGCCGGCCTGGAGGCTGGCGCCGGGTCGGTGTTCGTGGCGCTGCACACGGCGGGCAACCCTGGCAACGTCGGCACGATCATCAGGACCGCGAGCGCTACCGGGGCAGCCGGCGTGATCCTGATCGGCCCGTCTGCCGACGCATATGATCCGGTCGCGGTGAAGGCCAGCATGGGCGCGCTGTTCACCGTGCCGGTCGTGGCGGCTGACTCTGCCGCTGACTTCCTGGAGTGGGCGCATCGAAGCAAGGTGCGCGTCGCTGCCACCTCGGCACGGGGGAGCGTCACCTGCTGGCAGGCTGACCTGACGCCGCCGCTCGCGATCCTGCTCGGCAGCGAGGGCAGCGGACTGCCCGATGACCTGCTTGCCTCCGCTGACCTTCAGGTTGCCATTCCGATGACCGGAACGGCGGAGTCGCTCAACCTCGCCGTGGCCGCCGGCATCCTGCTGTACGAAGTGCGGCGTCGCGACTGGTCGCCTGCCACCCCCTGATCGTCGCGAGTGCGGATCAGGGTGAAGCCGGGGGACTTCCCCGATGACCGTGCCGGGGCATCCGACGCAGACTCTCTCCGGTGGAACTCGCCTGCGGGCGGCTAACGGGGACAGCGCGATCTGGAGAGGATGCGCCTGATGGATGCGCTCATACGCGTCGATAATGTGAGCAAGCGATATGACAATGACGGGCCGCTCGCCGTCGAGGACGTCAGCCTGGAAGTTGCGGCCGGGGAAGCCGTCGCGGTCATGGGCCCGTCGGGCAGCGGCAAGTCGACACTGCTGAACCTCATCGCCGGGCTGGACCGGCCGACTGCCGGGACTGTGACGGTGGCCGGGCAGCGGATCGATTCGCTCAGCGAGACAGGGCTGGCAAAGTACCGGCGGCAGCGTGTGGGCATGATCTTCCAGTTCTTCAATCTGCTCGATGACCTGACCGTGGCGGATAACGTCCTGCTGCCTGCTCAGCTCGCCGGACTGTCCAGGGCCCGCGCCCGGCGCCGGACTGACGACCTGCTCGAGCGGCTGAAGATCAGCGAGCACCGGCAGGCGTATCCCGCCCGGCTGTCGGGCGGCGAGCGTCAGCGAGTCGCGATTGCGCGTGCGCTGGTGAACTCGCCCGAGGTGCTGCTCGCCGACGAGCCGACTGGAGCGCTGGACACCGCGACCGGCGAGGAGATCGGCCGGTTGCTGCTGGAGCTCAATCAGGTCGGGCAGAGCATGATCATGGTGACCCACAACCCCGTCCTGGCCGCTCGCTATGCCAGCCGCACGATCCAGATCATCGACGGCAGGCTCGCCGGGGACACGGCTGGCGCGACGCACTCGGCCGGCGCGGGGGCGCGGCCGTGAGCGCGCGGCCTGTGCTGCGCGCGGCGTCCGGCGGGGTCACCCGGCATCGGGCTCAGACCCTGGTCATCCTCATGGTGCTGCTGGTCTCGACAGCGTCGGCCACGCTCGGCCTGGCCCTGCTGACAGCTGCCAACGGGCCGTTCGATCGCGCCTTCGCGGCGCAGCACGGCGCGGATGCTGCGGTCGCCGTCAACTCAGGGCGGGCCACGGCTGCCAGGCTCGCGGCGACCAGGCGGCTCGCCGGAGTCACGGCCGCCGCCGGGCCCTTCGGTGCGGCCACCGTGACGCTGACCAGCCAGGGCGTGACGCTGCCGTCGTCGCTGCTGATCGGGCGTGCCTCGCCCGGCGGCCCGCTGGACGACCTCACGCTCGTCACCGGTCACTGGCCGCAGCGGCCCGATCAGATCGTGCTGTCGGAGGGCACGGGATTCTTCCCCGGCGTCGGCGCGAAGATGACGGTGACCACGGCGCCCGGCAAGCCGCAGCTGACCGTGGTCGGCGTTGCCAACTCGATCACCAACACGGCCGACGCCTGGGTGCTGCCGAGTGAGATCGGCGTGCTGCGCCCGGCACACGCACCCGCTGCGGCAGAAATGCTCTACCGGTTCGCCGCCGCAGGCACCGCCGCTCAGCTCCGCGGCGACGTTGCCGCAGTGTCGGCGGCACTCCCGTCCGGAGCGGTCGGGGGCTTCTCATCGTGGCTGAGCGCCCGGCAGCAGGCCACCGGCACCAGCGCGATCCTCGCGCCGTTCGTGGAGGCGTTCGCGCTCATCGGTCTGTTCATGTCGGTCCTGATCGTGGCGAACGTCGTCACCGGCGCCGTCGTCGCCAGCTACCGGCGGATCGGCGTGCTGAAGAGCATCGGCTTCAGTCCGGCCCAGGTGGTCGGCGCGTACGTGGCACGGGTCGGCGTGCCGGCCGTCGCGGGCTGCCTGATCGGCGTTGCAGCGGGCGACTTCCTGGCCATCCCGGTCCTGCACAAGTCGGCTGCCTCCTTCGGTGTTGGCAGCCAGTCAGTGCCGCTCTGGGTCAATGTCGTCACTCCGCTGGGCATGTGCGCTCTCGTCGCGCTGACGGCGCTCTGGCCCGCCCTGCGGGCCGGGCGGCTATCAGCCGTGCAGGCCATCGCTCTCGGGCACGCACCGCGACAGGGCCGCGGGTACACCATGCACCGGCTCGCTGGCCGGCTCCGGCTGCCCAGGCCGGTCAGCATCGGCCTGGCGGCACCATTCGCGCGCCCGGCCCGGACCGCAGGAACGCTGGCGGCCATCATGTTCGGCGTCACCGCCGTCGTCTTCGCTGTGGGCCTGGACGCGACGCTCGCCAGGGCAGAGGGGGGCCAGAACCTCGCCGCCACCGCTCCGGTGCAGGTGTCGCTGGCCAACTTCAGTAGCTGGCAGCCCGGCAGCAGGCACGACCGCGCGATCGTCGCGGCGCTGCGCGCCCAGCCGGGAACACTGCGGTACGTTGCGGCGGCACAGACCGAGCTCAGCGCAGGTGCCCTGGCCCGGCAGGTGAACGCGGAGGCGTTCGAGGGCAACTCGTCGTGGCTCGGCTTCGGCGTCATCAGCGGCCGCTGGTACACCGGACCCGGACAGGTGGTCGTCAACACTGCGTACCTGAATCAGACCGGGCTTAACGTCGGCCAGACCACGACGATCAGCACGGGCGACCGGACGATCACGGCGCGGATCGTCGGCCAGGTATTCGTGCCGGGGAACGAGCCCGCCCTGCTGACGAGCGTGCAGACACTGGGCGGCGCGTCTGCGAGCCTCGGGATCGACCAGTACGACGTCGGGCTCAAGGCAGGCGTCACGCCCACCGCCTACGCCGCCGGCCTGGGCCGGGCGCTCGGCGCCGGATATGCCGCCTCCGGACCGGGCAGCGGCCAGTTCTACCTCATCGCTGACTCGCTGATCGCCATGCTGACGGTGATGATGGCGGTCGTGGCCGGCCTCGGCGTGCTCAACACCGTGCTGCTCGGCACCCGGGACCGCGTCCACGACCTCGGCGTGTTCAAGGCCGTCGGCATGACTCCGCGGCAGACCATCGCCATGGTGCTGTGCTGGGTGGTGGCTCCGGCCGTCGTCGCTGCGGTGATCGCCGTCCCCATCGGCATGGTGCTGCACTCGGCCACGGCGGACGCAATGGCGCGGGCTGCCTACACCGGGCTTCCCGCCAGCTTCCTGGCCGTGTACCGGCCGGCCGAGATCGTGCTGCTCGCATTGTCCGGGCTGGTTATCGCTGGCGTCGGCGCGCTGCTGCCGGCGAGCTGGGCAGCTCGCGCCCGGACCGCGACTGCGCTGCGGGCGGAGTAGGTAAGGGGCCGCGCCCGCACGTCTGGATGAAGACCTGGCGTCCGTATAGGACCCTGGGCTCAAGGGACATCAGGATCCGGCCTCAGCGCGGCTGAGCCGGAAGTCGTGCCGGAGTGAATACCACGGCTGGCCGGGCGGCACCCCGTCGGGCACGGGTGTGCCATCCGGTGCCAGGGCTCCTGCCGGACCGGGCTCGTGCCGCTCGAACTCGCGGATCAGGCTGGCCTTGACCGCGAACACCGCGTCGCTGTCCAGGTACTTGCTGGCTGCATCGAAGATGTGGGTGGCAACGGTCTGGAAACCGGGCGCGCTGACGATGAGATGAAGGTGCGCGGGTCGCCAGGGATGCCGGCCGGTGCTCGCCAGCAGCTGGCCAACTGGGCCGTCATCCGGGATCGGGTACGCCGTCGGCCGCACGCCGAGGAAGGCGAAGCTGCCATCCGGCTGCGTGCGGAACAGGCCGCGGAGGTTGCCCGCGGGCGCATCCGGATCCTGCACCGCGTACAGCATGTCGTCGCCGTTCTGCCAGACGTCGAGCGTCGCCCCGGCGATCGGATTGCCGTCGGTGTCGGTGACGCGGCCGGTGATCCAGGCAGGCTCGCCGGACGGGCGCTCGACGATCGACGCACCGTACGCGCGCTCGGGGCTGCCGGGCATGTAGAACGGGCCGAGCACGGTCGACTCGGTGGCATATCCGGCCGCGCCCTGGCCGGACGGGCCCGCGAGCAGGTCGACGAGCATCGAGGCACCCAGAGTGTCGGACAGCAGGATGAACTCCTGCCTCCGGTCGCTGCTGATCTGCCCGGTCGCGGTGAGGAAGCGGATCGCCGTCAGCCACTCCTCCTGGGTCAGGGCCACGTCCGCCACGAATCCGTGCAAGTGCCTGACGAGCGACGTCATGACTTGCCGCAGCCGCGGACCGGGGGTGGCCTGCAGCCGAGCCACGACGGTCTCGGTGAGCTCGCCGGCCGTCATGGGCGCGCCGCCTGGTGCAGGCGGCCGCTCGCCGTGCCAGGCTGCCGTGACCAGGGCGAGCGCGTCCGGCCTCTCGACCGTGCGCGGGCTGGCCGGGTTGCGGTCGGCCAGCGCGGCCGCGGCCGCCGGCAGGCTGTCCTCGGGCAGCCCGAGCGCGCGCAGCCCGGCTGGCATGCCGACTGCGGCACCGAGATCCCAGATGGCCCCGGCCACGTCAGCGGGCCGCGTGCCGAGCGCGTCCGCTAGCTGGCCGACCTCCGGTCCGAGTGCAGGCGCCAGGAAGGCCAGCACGTGCGGCAGCACGACCGCGTGCGTCTGCGCATGCGGAAGGTCGGCGAACCCGCCCAGCAGGTGGCACAGGCTGTGGTGCAGCGAGCCGCCGACCGTGCCGAACGCGCGGCCGGCCAGGCAGCACGCCCACAGCAGCGCCCGCGCCGACTCGGCATCGGGGTCGGAGTACGCGCGCGGCAGCCAGCTCGCTATCAGCCGCGCTGCTTCCAGCGCGGAGAGGCTCGTGAGCGGATCGGCGCCCGGCGCGTACAGCGCCTCGACGCAATGCGCGAGCGCGTTCATGCCGCTGGCGCCGGCTAGTGCTGGCGGCAGGCCGGCCAGCAGCGACGGATCGTAGATGACCGTCCGCGGCAGCACCCGCGGGTCACGGCCGGTTCGCTTAACCGATCCATCGGTCCGGCCCCAGACGGGCGTCATCTCTGACCCGGCATAGGTAGTGGGAACCGCAAGCACCGGCAGCATGGTCTGCAGGGAGCAGATCTTAGCCAGGCCGGTCGCGCTGCCGCCTCCGGCGCTGACGATCAGGTCCGCGCGTACCCGCCGGGCCTCGGTCGCCACCGCGACGGCCAGCTCACCGGGGACGTGCTGTCGTACGTCCGCCCAGTGGCTGGCCAGCCGCCCGGCCAGCAGTGCCGCGGCGCGATCTGCTATCTCGCCGTGCCGCCCGGCGATCAGCAGGACCCGCCCGGCGCCGAGCGAGGCAGCCTCAGCCGGCAGCTGGTCCAGTGCGCCGTCGCCGAAGACCACGCGCTGGCCGAGCCAGTCCGTGGCGAAGCCGGCCGCGGCGGGTACCGCTGGTTCGCTGGCGGTCATGTGGCACTGGTCCGGTACCGGCTGCCTCGCTCGGAATCGCGCATCCGGCTGACTCCCTCCCGCGGGTATGTAGCGATTGTGCCGCAGGTGGTGAGGCCGGGACTCCGGGCACCCGGCTACCGCAGGTGCCTCCGGCTGGCTCGCGATCGGCCGGAATACGCTGAGAGCGTGAGTTCCAGTCGGCTGCCTGCCGCCGGGGATGATGACCGGACCCCTGCTTCGGCCCGGGCCGGCCGTGACCAGCACTCCCGCCATGGCATTCAGGCGGTCGATACTGCCGTCCGGGTCCTGCTCGCGCTGGAAGCCGGCGCAGGCCCGATGAGCTTGTCGCAGATCGCGGCCGTCACCGAGATGGCGCCCAGCAAGGCGCACCGATACCTGGTCAGCCTCGGCCAGGCTGGGCTGGTCGCCCAGGCACCGACGTCAGGTCTTTATGATCTTGGCCCGGTGCTGCGCCGCCTTGGCGCGGAGGCGCTGCGGCGGATGGATGAGGTCAGCCTCGCCTCGGAGTACCTGCCAGGGCTGCGCGACCGGACCCGGCATTCCATCAGCCTGTCGGTCTGGGGCGAGAACGGGCCGATCGTCGTCCGCTGGGATCACGGCGCCTATGCGCTGCCGATCAATGTCCGGGTCGGGGCCTCGATGCCGCTGCTGCCGTCGGCTCTCGGGCGCGTCTTCCTCGCCTACCTGCCTGAGGCGCTGACCGCTCCGGTGCTGGCGGCGCAGTACCGGCCCGACGACGACAAGCCGCTCGACGACTGCGAGATCGAGCAGGTCAAGGCCACCGTCCGCGGAGAAGGCGTGGCGTTCACGTCGGGCACGCTGATCCCGGGCGTAGCCTCGCTGGCCGCGCCGGTGCTCACCGCGGGCTCCGCGCTTCCGCTCTGCGTGTCCATCGTGCTGCCCGACCAGATGGCGACCCCTAAGGTCCTGCGATCACTGCGCGCAGAGCTGCTGGCGACCGCCGCGACGATTTCCGCTGCCCTGGGCCACTCCGCCGATCACGATCCGGCCGGGCGCTGAGCCCTGCCCGGTGTAGACCGGGCCGGGCCTGTCCTGCGAGGATCGAGCTGAAGCTTGGCACGTGCGAAGTAACCGGAGGCTGAGGGCTAGATGGGCGGACTGCAGACAGAAGTCGAGGCGGCGGAGGTCGGATTCGACTCCGAGCGCCTGGACCGGATCGGCCGGCACTTCGCGCGCTACGTCGATGAGCACAAGCTGGCCGGCTGGCTGATCACGATCGCCCGGCACGGCAAGCTCGCGTATGTGTCCAGCTACGGGCAGCGCGACATCGAGGCCGGCCTGCCCGTGGAGCCGGACACCCTGTGGCGCATCTACTCGATGACCAAGCCGGTTACCTCAGTCGCGGCCATGATGCTGTACGAGGAAGGCGGCTTCGAGCTGACCGACCCGGTCTACCGGTACATCCCGTCCTTCCGCGATGTCCGCGTGTTCGCTGGCGGCAGCGACCTCAGCTACAAGACCGTGCCGGCTACCGAGCCAATCCGCATCTGGCATCTGCTCAGCCACACCTCGGGACTGACCTACGGCTTCATGCGCAATCACCCGGTGGATGCGATCTACCGGGCCCGCGGGTTCGAGTGGGGCTCGCCGCGCGGCGCCGACCTGGCGGCGGTGTGCGACGAGTTCGCCGCGATGCCACTGCTGTTCGAGCCCGGCAGCGAGTGGAGCTACTCGGTCGCGACCGACGTGCTCGGCCGGGTCGTGGAGGTCGTCTCAGGCCAGCGGCTGGACGAGTTCTTCGCCAGCCGGATCTTCGGGCCGCTCGGCATGACCGACTCGGCGTTCTTCGCCGGCCCGGACAAGCAGTCCCGGCTGGCCGCCCTCTACACCCGCAGCCCGGAAGACGGCACGGCGACGCGGATGGACGCGATGGGGAAGGCGGCGCTGAAGGAGCCTGCCTATCTGAGCGGCGGCGGCGGCCTGGTGTCCACGGCAGGTGACTACAACCGGTTCACCCAGATGCTCCTGCGCCGGCCGGACAGCCCGGCCGGCGAACTGGACGGCGTCCGGCTGCTCAGCCCGCGGACGGTCGCCTACATGACAAGCAACCACCTGCCCGGCGGGGCAGACCTGGAGACATTCGGCCGGCCGCTGTACGCGGAGACGGTGTACACCGGCGTCGGCTTCGGGCTGGGGTTCGCCGTCGTGATCGACCCGCTAGGCACTAAGTCGCTCGGCTCGGCCGGGGAGTTCAACTGGGGCGGCGCCGCCTCTACGACCTTCTGGGTGGACCCGGCGGAGCAGCTGACGGCGACGTTCTTCACCCAGCTGATGCCATCGAGCGCGTACCCGATCAGGCCACAGCTGCGCCAGATGGTCTACCAGGCCCTGGTCGACTGAGCGGTCGCCGGGCATGACGGGGCCCTGGCTCCGCCGTTCCCGGCCCTGGTGCTCAGGACCTGGTGCTCAGGGCCTGGTCCTCAGGACCCGCCGTTGGTCCGGCGGTGGCTGCGAGGCCGGCTAGGTGAAGCCGAGCCGGCCGTCGATGCGGTCGCTTCCGTACCGTCGCCCGGCTGGCCGGACCTGGGGCCCACGGGGGTGTCCGCCACTGCGCTTCCGGCCGCGTCCGCCCGGCGCTCCTTGCGGATCTCGATCGCCTTGTGCACGATCAGCACCACCAGCATGAGCACGACCACCACGGCCAGCAGATCGCTGGCATGGGAGAAGTTCTTCGAGACCTTGTTCCAGTCGCTGCCGACCTCGTAGCCGATGACCGACAGGACTGTGGCCCAGGCGAGCGTGCCGATCAGGTTGAAGATCTCGAACGGCAGCACGGGCACTTCCATGAACCCGGCGATCAGCCCGGTGAATGCCCGGACCAGAGGAATCACCCGCGCCACGGCGACGGACCAGGCGCCCCGGCCGGCGAAGAACCGTTCGGCCCGCTCGACGTCCTTCCTGGTCATCAGCAGGTAGCGGCGATACCGCTCGACGGTGTGCCTGCCGCCCAGGCGGCCAAGGCCGTAGGCCGCGGAGGAGCCGGCCAGCTCCGCAAGCGTTCCGATGACGATCACCAGCACCAGGTTCAGATGGCCCTGGTAGGCCAGCACGCCGGCGAACCCGAAGGTGATCTCGGATGAGATCGGAATGCAGCAGGCCTGGACGAAGGCGAAGATGATCAGCGCCCCGTAGCCGGCGTCGGTAAGGAAGCTCGTCATGGTCACAGTTTCTACAGCATCGGCAGCAATGGGCGGGACGTTGACGTCATGTCTAGCGCAGCTAGATGACAGTCCGATGAATTGTGCCCCGCCCTCTCGGGGAGGGCGGGGCACAAGCGCCGGCCTGCCGGGCGGGGGAAGCCCGGCGGCCTGGCGGTCCGGTCGGCCGGTGCCGAGGGAGGAGAGGCAGGCCGGGACCGGAGACTGGTGTCGCTTGCGTGATCAGCGCAGGCGCGGGGCGGTCAGCTGCGCACCGGCTACATGCATCACGATGTGCTTGACCAGCGACGCAGCCTGCGACTCCCACTTGGCATACGCCTGCGGGAAGGCTGAGTTCTGGACCGACTGCGCATTGGCCCACAGCGGCTGCCTGGCCCAGGAGGGGTCGCTGGCCTGATGCCGATGCAGCGCGGCGAGGAAGGCGTGAGCCGCATACACCGGGTTCGTGACCTGCGCCGGGCTGCCCCAGCCCGAGTTCGGCTGCTGCTGGAACAGGCCGAGTGCCGTGCCGGTGCCGTAGTCGATGTTCTGCAGCATGGACTCCTGCATGGCCGTGGCCACGGCGATCACCGCCGACCGCAGGCCCATCCGCTGGTGAAGGGTCTCGCGGACGATTGTGGTCGCGTTGGCCCGCTGGGCGGAGTCGATCGGCATCCATTCCTGCTGGCCGCTGGTCCTGACCGGCCTGAGCTGGTCGGCCGCGGGCAGCTTGCCGTGGCGGGCCGCCCGCGGGTTGGTCTGGCGGTTGATCGCCGAGCTCACCTGCGCCCAAGTCGGGGGCGCCGGGTGGCTCGCCGGAACGTGGCTCGCCGCCGGGCGCGGTGCAGCGCCGGCGGGCGTTGCGGACGGTGCGGACGGTGTTGCGCCAAGGCGTGCCTGGGTCCCGAGCGCTGGCACGACGACGTGGCCCGCTGCGGCCTGCGGCCTTGGCGAGGGCCCGCCGGCCGCGAGCGCGCCAGCAGCGGTGGCCGCGCCGGCACCGACCAGCGCCACGG
>Ga0335072_10015394_pt1 | contig 10858 bp, 9 predicted proteins | sample Lox_Sample_21_FD_206725 | JGI IMG/M metagenome (GOLD analysis project Ga0335072, IMG submission 206725) | Soil microbial communities from Loxahatchee National Wildlife Refuge, Florida, United States - Lox_Sample_2.1 | ecosystem: Environmental > Terrestrial > Soil > Wetlands | place: USA: Florida... | reverse complement strand
GGCCGACGGGATCGTCTCGGTGGCGATCGTCGCGGTCGTGCTGGCGGTTCAGGCCCTGCTGCGGGCCAGGTTCCATCGGTTCAGGCGGGCCCGGCTCGAGCGCGCTCAGCTCGGGGTCGCCGCGCCGGCTAGCGGCGAAGAGCGGTCTCGGACTCCAGACGCGACAGCTTCGCCGGATTGCGGACGGAGTACAGCCCGGTGATGAGGCCGTCGTCGATGCGGACGGCCACGACGCTGTCGAGCTCGCCGTCGAGCCGCAGGATCAGCGCGGGGTAGCCGTTGACCTGGGCCGGGCTCAGGGAGGCGGTGCCCGCGAGCCGGCCAAGCCCGATGGCGAGCAGGCGGGCGACCTTGTCCGCCCCGACGACCGGCCTCGGCACCGCCTGCTTGACCCCGCCGCCGTCGCCGAGCAGGACGACATCGGGCGCGAGGATGTCGAGCAGGCCCTGCAGGTCACCCGTCTCGGCCGCCCGCCTGAACGCGTTCAGCGCCTCGCGGGCCTCGGCCGCGGAAACGACCCCGCGCGGCCGCCGCGCGGCGACGTGCGCCCGCGCCCGGTGCGCGATCTGGCGGACCGCGGCCGGGCTCTTGTCGACCGCCTCGGCGATTTCGTCGTACTCGAGCCCGAACACCTCGCGCAGCACGAACACCGCCCGCTCGGTCGGCGTGAGCGTCTCAAGCACCAGCAGCATCGCCATCGAGACGCTCTCCGCCAGCTCGACGTCCTCGGCCACGTCGGGCGCGGTCAGCAGCGGCTCCGGCAGCCACGGGCCGACGTAGGACTCCTTGCGGCGGCCGAGCGTCCGGAGCCGGGCCAGGGCCTGCCGGGCGGTGATCCTGACCAGGTACGCGCGGAAGTCCCTGACCCCGCTCAGATCCACCCCCGCCCAGCGCAGCCAGGTCTCCTGCAGGACGTCCTCGGCGTCGGCGGCGGAGCCGAGCATCTCGTAGGCGACGGTAAACAGCAGGTTGCGGTGCGCCACGAACGCCTCGGTGGCGGGGTCCGGGCCGGCCATGGGCTGCTCCTGTTCGCTCTCGCGCTGTTCGCTCTCGACGGTCACACCCATCAGATGCCCGGCCCGGCTGCTTTGTGACATCGCCCGGGGTGTCACAGCCGCCGGGCGGCCGGCATCTCTTGTTCGTCAAGCGCAAGACCATCGAGATCATCCGGTGAGGACGCAATCATGGACGCCCGATTCAACCTGTTCGACAACGAGATCGCCGTCAAGTTCACCAAGCGGTTCGCCAGCGCGGCCCTGGTCATCGAGCAGTCGCCGCTGCCGAAGTCCACCAGGGAGCTGGTGTCGCTGCGCGCCAGCCAGATCAACGGCTGCGGTTGGTGCATCGACATGCACACCAAGGAGGCGGCGGCGGCGGGAGAAACCCCGGTCAGGCTCAACCTGGTCGCCGCCTGGCGCGAGTCCACCGTGTTCAGCGAGGCCGAACGGGCGGCGCTGGCGATGGCGGAGGAGGGCACCCGGCTCGCCGACGCCGCCACCGGCGTGTCCGACGAGACCTGGGCGCGGGTGCGCGCGCACTACGACGACGACCAGATCGTCGCCCTCATCGCCGAGATCGCCATGATCAACGCGGCCAACCGGCTCGCGGTGATCGTGCACCAGAAGGGCGGTTCCTACCAGGCGGGCATGTTCGCGGCCGCGTACAGCTGACCGGCGGGCTCGTTTAGTGTCGGTCTCATGGAGACCGCGCAGCCCGCCGCCGATGCCCGTGCCCCCCAGCCGTCTGATGCCACCGCGGCCGCCGCGCTGATCGCCGCGCTCGGCCGCGGGCTGCCGGACGGGCGCCTGGTGGTCGACCCCGACGTGCTCGCCGCGATGTCACACGACGACGCGGAGTGGGCGCCGGTCGGGCGCGCGGTGGCGGGGGTGCGGGCCGAGACCGAGGGCCAGGTCCAGCACGTCGTCCGCGTCTGCGCGGAGTTCGGCGCGCCGATCGTGCCGCGCGGCGCGGGCACCGGCCTGTCCGGCGGCGCCAACGCCACCGACGGGTCCGTCGTGCTCGACCTGTCGCGGATGAACCAGGTGCTCGAGATCGACCGTGACAACATGATCTGCGTCGTGCAGCCGGGGATCGTGAACAACGATCTGAAGGCCGCCGTCGCCGAGCACGGCCTGTGGTACCCGCCCGACCCGGCCAGCGCCCCGTGGTCGTCGATCGGCGGGAACGTGGCCACCAACGCGGGCGGGCTGTGCTGCCTGAAGTACGGCGTCACCCGGGACTACGTGCTGGGGCTGCGCGTGGTGACGGGCGTCGGCGCCGCCACGGACGTCGGCGCCGACGGCGGCGGGTACGGCGCCGGCGGCGGGTACGGCGCCGGCGGGTACGGCGCCGGCGGGTACGGCGCCGGCGGGTACGGCGCCCGCGGGTACGGCGAGGTGGTCAGGCTGGGGCGGCGGACCACCAAGGGCGTGGCCGGGCTCGACCTGACCGGGCTGCTGGTGGGGTCGGAAGGGACGCTGGGGGTCATCACCGAGATCACCCTCCGCCTTCGCCCGGCGCTGACCGGCACCCCGCGCACGATCGTGGGAGCGTTCGGCGGCCTGGTCGGCTCGGGCGAGGCGGTGTCGCTGATCACCCGCCGCGGCCTGTCCCCGTCGGTGCTCGAGATCCTCGACCGCGCCTGCCTGACCGCGGTCGAGGAGTGGAAGCACCTCGGCATCGCCGCCGACGCCGCCGCGCTGCTGCTCGCCCGGGTGGACTCGCCGGGCGACTCGGGTCGGGACGAGGCGGACGCCCTCGCCGCGGCGATGACCGACGCGGGCGCGCAGTGGGTGGCGCAGTCCACCGACGCGGCCGAGGCCGAGGCGCTGTTCGACGCCCGGCGGCTCGCCTATCCGGCCCTGGAGCGGCTCGGCCCGGTGCTGACCGAGGACGTGTGCGTGCCCCGCTCGGCCGTGCCGGCGATGCTCGGGCGGATCGAGGCGACCGCGGCCAGGCACGGGGTGACGATCGCGACGATCGCGCACGCGGGCGACGGCAACCTGCATCCGCTGCTGATCACGCCGCCGGGCGACGACGGCGCGCGGATCGCCGCGCAGGCGGCGTTCGAGGAGTTCCTGACCGACGCGATCGAGCTCGGCGGCACCGTGTCCGGTGAGCACGGGATCGGGCTGCTCAAGCGCGACGGCATGCGGCGCGAGCTCGATCCGGGCGCGCTCGTCATGCAGGACGCCGTGCGCCGCGCCCTTGACCCGCTCGGGCTGTTCAATCCGGGTAAGGGCTGACCCGCACCGGATCGGCCGCTCAGCTGGCGGCGGTTGAGCGGCAGCGGACCATCAGCGTGACGACGGCTCCGCCCGGGCCGCCGTCGGCGCCGCGGTTGATCTCAATTCCGTCCGTCAGCTGCCGCGCCAGCCAGAGCCCGCCGCCGGGGATGGCGGCGTCGGACGCGGCGTCGTCAGGCGTCGTCGGGTCGGGCGTGGCGGCGTCGGGGAAGCCGGGCCCGTCGTCCGATACCCGGCAGCGCACGGAGCCGTCCGCCCGGGACAGCAGCAGGCGGCCCGCCCCGCCGCCGTGCAGGATCGCGTTGCAGGCCAGCTCGTACACCGCCAGGACGAGCTCCTCGCACCGGTCCTCGTCAAGGCCGGCCGCAGCGGCCGCGTCCCCGACCCGCAACCGCAGCCTCGGCAGGTCAGCGCCGGCGAAGCGCATCTGGAGCGGCGCGCCACCGGTCACCTGCTATCTCCCGTCTCCTCCAGCACCAGGCCGCCGGTCCACATCACCCGCAGGCGGCGCAGGATCTTCGCCTGGGGCGGTCGGCAGCGGACCACGACCTTGTCGAGGGCGCCGGTCTGCGCGATGAGTCGGAGCAGGTCCCCCGCGCACCCGGCCGACAGGAAGCACAGCCGGGTCAGGTCGACCAGCGCCTGCCCGTCCGGCGGGGCCTCGAAGGCCACGCTCACGGCCGCGCGGAAGATGTCCCCCGTCGCCATGTCGGCGTCGCCGATCAGGTACAGCTCGCCCGGGGCGTGGTGAGCCTGCAGGTCGCCCGGCCGCTCGAGCAGCGCGACCCGATGGCTGACCCGCATCTCCTCGACCACGGCGGGATCGAACCGGCGGCGGTCGTAGGTGCAGATCTCCGCGTACTGGCCGTTCTCGAACAGCGAGCCCGCGTTCTTTTCCCTGGCCATCACGCCCTCGACGGCCATCCCCAGATCGTCGACCCAGGCCATGTCGATGACCGTGCGCAGCCCGGCGAACCCCTCCTGGCGCGCCAGCTCGGTCTCCTGCCGCAGCCGGCCAAGCTGCCTGCGCGCGGTGAACGACTTTTCCGGGCTGATCAGCTCGCGCATGCTGCTGAACACCAGCTGCCCGCGGTCACGGGCCTCGTCGGCGCCGCCGACGAAGGCGGCCAGCCGCTCGCAGGCGTCATCGGCCGGGCAGCCGGGGTCCATCATCACGATGACCTTCTCGCCGTGCGACAGCCCCTGGTTGGCGAATACCGCTGGCACCTCCCAGCGGATGTCGTCGTCGGCGTAGTGGGCAAAGGCGTGATCACCCAGCCGCATCTGCTCGACGGCGATTGTGTGCGCGTCTGCCCGCACGAGATACCCCCTCGATCACCCGGTTGCCCCAAATGACGGGAAGGTGAAAGCGTAGACGAGAATACGGTACCGGCGCACCTGTTTTCCCGCCGCCGTTTAGACCAATGCATATCGATCGAACTTCGGCGCTGCCGTCCGGGGATAATGGCATATGTCGGATATGTCCGAGGTCGTTCAGCTGCGCTAATGCACGTTCATTTGCACGATCATCCGTGCCCATCGCATTTTTGCCGCGTGTCTATGATGCCATTGTTCTGCCTGTGAGTCCCGTGGCATGGCGCTTCGGGCCAAACATAACGGGACCAGTGAGAGACGCGATTAACAGATATGACGATGAGCCCCTGGGCCGGCCCCGCCCGTCCGTCCTCGTCCCCGGAGTGCTAACGTTTCAACGCAAATACACACGGGAGCTCGGGCTGAACCGGGCTGAGAGGGTGGCTGCCCGCGGGGGCGCGCGCCGCCGACCGTTGGAACCTGACCGGGTAATGCCGGCGTAGGGAGGCCACCATGGCGACCGCGAACACTTCCGTTACCTCGTCTTCCGGCGAGTTCGTCACCATCTCGGGCGACCGGCGCTCCGAGGTTGCCCGCACCCTGGCCGAGCCGGTGCCGCAGGCGCTCAGCCTGCTCGACCAGTTCGGGCTGTGGGGCAACCTCGGGGTGAGCCTGCTCGGCTTCACCGGGGCGATCTTCGTCCTGCAACCGGACGGGGCCGGCACCCCGGAGCTGTCGCTGGCGGCGGCGCTGACCGCCGTCGTGGCGGGCACCCTGCTCGGGACGGTCCCGCTCGCCCTGGCCGGGCTGCCGGGCGCGCAGACCGGCGCCCCCGCCATGGTGCTGCTGCGCGGGCTGTTCGGCGCCCGGCTGTCCTACCTGCCGACCGCGCTCAACATCCTGCAGTGCCTCGGCTGGGGGATCTTCGAGCTGGTGACGATCGCCACCGCCGCCCACACCCTCACCCCGGCGCTGCCCAGATGGGGCTACGTCCTGATCGCGGGGGTGGTCACCGCCCTGCTGACGATCCGGCCGCTGGGCGCGATCCGGGTGCTGCGCCGCTACGCGACCACCGCCGTGCTCGTCGTCCTGTGCTACCTGCTGGTGCAGCTCCTGCGGCATCCGCTGCCGGGGTTCACGCACGGGACCTGGGCCGGGTACTGGGCGGCGACCGACACCGTGGTCGCCGTCGCGGTCTCGTTCGCGCCGCTGATCGCCGATTACAGCCGGCATTCGCGCACCCCGCGGGCCGCCTTCGCCGGCACCTTGGCCGGATACAGCGTGACCCAGGTGCTGTGCTACGTCATCGGTCTGCTGGCGCTGGTCACGGTCGCGCACGGCAACCCGAACGACATCTACGGCGCGTTCATCGCGCTGCCGGTCGGCGCGCTCGCCTTTGCCGTCCTCGCCGCCCGGGAGCTCGACCAGGCGTTCGCCAACGTCTACTCCACGGCGGTGTCGACCCAGAACCTGCGCCCGCTGTGGGACCGGCGGGTCCTGGCCATGACGATCGCCGCCGTCAGCACGGCCGGGGCGCTGTGGCTGAACATCGCCGACTACGAGAACTTCCTCGACCTCATCGGCTCGGTGTTCGTGCCGATGTCGGCGGTCCTGATCGCGGATTACTTCCTGGTGTCGGGGCGTCGCTGGGATCTGTCGGCGGCCGCGAGGTCGCGGTGGCTGATGCTGCTCCCGTGGGCGGCGGGCTTCGTCACCTACCAGCTGATCAACCCCGGCTATGTGTCCTGGTGGGTCTCGGCGTGGGCGTCGTTCGGGCGGCTCATCGGCTTCGCTCCGCAGAGCTGGATGTCGGCCTCGATCCTGTCTTTTGCCGTCGCCGCGCTGATCACCCTGCTGGTCGGCTGGCTCGCGCGCCTGATCGAGAAAACCAGGGTGTGAACCCGGGGTCTCCCCCGGGTGCGGTGCGCGGTGGAGCAAACCAGGCTTGATGTGGTCGTCCCAACCAGACCGCGCCAACCGAGGAGAGCCAGATGTCCGTCACGACCGCAGAGACGATCCGACCGTTCACGATCCCGGTGGCCACCAGGGCCGAGCTCAATGACCTGCGCGCGCGCATCGAGAACACCCGCTGGCCCGACCGGGAGCCGGTGCCCGACCAGTCGCTGGGCGTGCAGCTGGAGGTGATGCGGGAACTGGCGCGGTACTGGGCGGGCCCGTACGACTGGCGCAAGTGCGAGAAGCGACTGCAGGCGCTGCCGCACTTCATGACCGAGATCGACGGCCTCGACATCCACTTCATCCACGTCCGCTCGAATCACGAGCACGCGCTGCCGGTCATCATCACCCACGGCTGGCCCGGATCGATCATCGAGCTGCTGCGGGTCATCGACCCGCTCACCAACCCCACCGCGCACGGCGGCAGCGCCGACGACGCCTTCGACGTGGTGATCCCGTCGATACCGGACTACGGGTACTCGGGGAAACCGCGCGACACCAGCTGGACCCCCGACCGCATCGCGGCCGCCTGGGCCGAGCTGATGAAGCGCCTGGGCTACACGCACTACGTCGCGCAGGGCGGCGACTGGGGTGCGGTCATCACCGACCTGATGGGCGTCAACGCACCCCCTGGACTGCTCGGCATCCACTCCAACATGCCCGGCGTCATCCCGCCCGAGGTGGCGCAGGAGATTCGCTTCGTCACCGGCGCCCCGGCGCCGGCCGGCCTGTCGGCCGAGGAGCAGAGCGCCTGGGAGCAGATCAACTTCCTGTACACCAAGGGCATCGGCTACGCGGTGGAAATGGCCACGTCGCCGCAGACGCTCTACGCGCTGGCGGACTCCCCCGTAGGCCTGGCGGCCTGGATGATCAACCACGACGCCCGCAGCTACGAGGACATCAGGGACGCCTTCGCCGGTCATCCGGTCGGGAACCTGACCAGGGACGAGGTCCTCGACAACGTCACCTTCTACTGGCTGACGAACACCGCGGTCTCGTCGAGCCGTCTCTACGCCGAGAACGCGTACGGCTTCTTCGACGCTAAGAACGTCTCCATACCGGCGGCGGTGACCGTATTCCCGAACGAGATCTACAAGGCGCCGCGGAGCTGGACCGAGCGGGCCTACCCCAACCTGGTCTACTTCAACGAGGTCGACCGGGGCGGCCACTTCGCGGCCTGGCAGGAGCCGGAGCTGTTCTCCGCTGAGGTACGCACCGGGTTCAGGTCGCTACGCTAGATGACCATGTCCGGTTCTCTGCACATGCCCTCGCTCGACGGGGCGGCCGGGTGGCTCAACTCGCCGCCGCTTAACCCCGCCGAGCTGCGCGGTCATCCCGCGGTCGTCAACTTCTGGACGCTGACCTGCGTCAACTGGCTGCGTCAGGAACCCTACGTCCGCGCCTGGTCGCGCGCCTACCGCGACGACGGGCTGGTGGTGGTCGGGGTGCACACGCCGGAGTTCTTCTTCGAGCACGACGTTGACCTGATCCGGCAGGCGACGAACGAGCGGGAGATCGACTATCCGGTCGCGGTCGACAGCAACTACGCGATCTGGAACGCCTTCGACAACCACTACTGGCCCGCGCTGTACTTCATCGACTCCGACGGCGTCATCGTCGGCCAGCATTTCGGCGAGGGCGAGTACGAGCAGTCCGAGCGCGTCATTCAGCGGCTGCTCGGCATCGACCGCGAACCGGTAGCGGTCAGCGTCGAGGGGAAGGGCGTCGAGGCGGCGGCCGACTGGGATCACCTGCGCTCCCCGGAGACCTACCTGGGCGACGGGCGCGGCGAGGGCTTCGCCTCACCGGGCGGCGTGGTCGCGGAGAGCAGGCTGTACCGGATCCCCGAGGGCCTGCGGCTCAACCAGTGGGCCGTGGCCGGCCACTGGACCATCGAGCAGGAGAAGGCCACCCTCGACCGCGCGGGCGGGAGCATCGCCTTCCGGTTCCAGGCGCGGGACGCGAATCTGGTCATGGCCCCCGGCCAGGTGATATCGGCCGGGGACGGCGAGCCGATCCCGTTCCGGGTGCTGGTCGACGGCCGCCCCCCGGGGTCGTCACACGGCGCGGACACCGACGCCGACGGCAGCGGCGTGCTCGGCAGCGGCCGCTGCTACCAGCTCGTCCGCGAGCAGGGCGAGGTCCTCGAGCGGACGCTGGAGATCACGTTCGGCCGGCCCGGCGCCCAGGCGTACGTGTTCACCTTCGGCTAAGCGGACACCGGCCGACAAGCGCTCTTGCCGTTCCACGTGGCAGTCAGGGCAAAAATCAACACCATTTGCCCGAACGGAAGGCGGTGACTCCCGGTCGGCCCAGATCGCCTGGGGTTGAAGGGGCGCATGAGGCCAGCGCGGAAAGGTTCACGGCGGTGATGGCCGTCATTGTGTTCCGTTAGGGGCGCGCTTCCGGCATCTTGAGCGTCATTGTGTTCCAAAGGGGGCAGCCGGCGACCCGAACTGCACACGTTGACCCTCGAACACCGGCCGGTCGCAAGCAGAGAGGCCCGTGGGACGAGTGTTGCCGACGGGAGCACGTCCCTGACCGGGGCGGGGGTGCGGGGCGGGTTAGCGGGCGGGTTAGCGGGCGGGTTAGCGGGCGGGTTAGCGGGCGGGTTAGCGGGCGGGTTAGCGGGCGGGTTAGCGGGGCGGGTTAGCGGGGCGGGTTAGCGGGGCGGGTTAGCGGGGCGGGTTAGCGGGGCGGGTTAGCGGGGCGGGTTAGCGGGGCGGGTTAGCGGGGCGGGTTAGCGGGGCGGGTTAGCGGGCGGGTTAGCGGGCGGGTTAGCGGGCGGGTTAGCGGGGCGGGGCGGTGCTGCGGCGGACGATGAGGGTGGTCTCGAGTTCGAGGTGGCGGGGCTGCATTTCGCGCTCGGCGCCGGAGGACGTGAGCATCCAGAAGGCGGTGGCGGCCATGGCGGCGAGGGGCTGGCGGACGGTGGTGAGCGGCGGGGTGGCCCAGGTCGCGATCTGGACGTCGTCGAAGCCGGTCACGCTGACGTCGTCGGGCGAGCGCAGCCCGCGCTCGGCGATGGCCTGCAGCACGCCGAACGCCTGGGCGTCGTTGGCGGCCACGATCGCGGTCGGCGGCTCGGCCAGGTCGAGCAGCTCCCCCGCCCGGCGCAGGCCCGCGTCGGCGGTGAGCCGGTCGTAGCGGACCAGGTTCTCGTCGACCGGCAGGTCGGCCCGGCGCAGCGCGCTGCGGTAGCCGTCGAGCCGGGCGCGGCAGGACCACAGGTGATCGGGGCCGCCGACGGCGCCGATCCGGCGGTGGCCGAGCTCGATCAGGTGCCGGGTGGCGGACAGCCCGCCCTGCCAGTTGGTGGTGCCGACCGACCGGACCTCCCCGCCGGGCTCGGATGGCGGGTCGATGACCACCAGCGGCACGCTCGCGTCGGCCATCCGCCGCAGCGTCGCCGGGTCGGGCAGGTACAGCACGCTGAGCGCGCCGAGGGTGCCGCGCGCGGCCGCGATCTTGAGCCAGCGCGCGAACTCGCCGGCGGAGCCGACCCGGCTGACGATGACGCTGATCTCGGTCTCGGCCGCCGCCGTGACCGCGCCGCGGATCAGCTCGTCCGACCACAGGCCGCCGAGCTCGCCGATCAGCAGGTCGACCACGCCGATGCCCGACCTCGGCGCGACCTGGTACCCGTGCGTGCGCAGGATCCGGCCGAGCCGCTCCCTGGTCTCCGGGGCGACGTCGGTCCGCCCGTTGAGCACCTTGGACACGGTCGAGACGGACACCCCGGCCGACGCGGCGATGCTGGTCAGGCTGCCCGCGCGGGCGGAGTGCGACGCCCCCGCGCCCGCACTCGCACCGCCGGAACCGCCCGAACCGCCGGAACCGCCCGAACCGCCGGCGACGGCGCCCGAACTCCCGGCCCGCGCGCCCGGGCCGCCGGCCCGGGCGCCGGAACCACCCGCGCCAGCGGCACCCGCACCCGTCATCCGCGCACCTCCGCCTTAACTTTTTCGAAAAATACTGCCCGGATCACCGCCATTGACACCCGTCAGACCGGGATCTAGCGTGCTTTCTGGGACGATCAGTTTAGCGGGAACTTTGCGAAAATGTTCCTGGCGAGGAGCGTGCATGTTGACCAGCAGTCCGCCCGCCCTGCAGCTTTACACCCTGCGCGAGCAGCTCCGGACGACCGGCAGGAAGGGGGTCCTGCAGCGCGTCGCGGACTTCGGCTACGGCGCGGTCGAGCCCTACGACGTGGTGCCCGACCCCGAGCGGCTCCGGGCCGACCTCGACGAGGCCGGGCTGGCGGTGTGCTCGGTGCACGCCAGGATCCTGGACGGCGAGGGCGAGGCGATGCTGCGCGGCGCCCAGGCGGTCGGCGCGGGCAC
>Ga0335072_10015393_pt1 | contig 10859 bp, 10 predicted proteins | sample Lox_Sample_21_FD_206725 | JGI IMG/M metagenome (GOLD analysis project Ga0335072, IMG submission 206725) | Soil microbial communities from Loxahatchee National Wildlife Refuge, Florida, United States - Lox_Sample_2.1 | ecosystem: Environmental > Terrestrial > Soil > Wetlands | place: USA... | reverse complement strand
ACGGGAAAAAACGATCCCGGTCGAATTTCTGTTTCATTCGCTTTGCCAGGCCGTGGTCGGCAACATTGGCATAACGGCGGGCACCGTCGCGGTCGTCACCCCAGAACCGCGCGGTGGTGGTGCCGGCGCGCACTGCATATTCCCACTCGGCCTCGCTCGGCAGCCGATAGCGCCGGCCGGTGCGGTCCGACAACCATTTGCGATAGGCGTCGGCGTCAGCATAGTTGACACACACCACCGGGTCGCGGTCGGTTTGCGAGAAGCCGGGGTTCTGCCAGCTAAACTGATCCGAGTACTGCCAGCCTTTGCCTTCGACCCATCCCCCGGCCTCGCCAGACATGTCGCGCTTGCTGTCCGCGACGAAGGCGGCAAACTCGGCGCGGGTGACCGGGTACTTCGCCAGCCAGAAGCCGCGCCGGAACGTGACGGTGTGTTGCCGCTTCGATTGGCCGGCGAACTCCTCCGGCATTTTCTCCCGCGCATCCTCTTCCGGCGGCGTGCCCATCAGGAAGCGCCCGGGCGGGATAAGCACCATCTCGGGCAAATCCGGCCCGTCGCGCATCACGCTGCCGGGCAGTGGCTGGCGCCGTTGCGGCCAGCGCGTGCGATGATCCTGGATCGCGTCCGCAAACATGGCCCGGTCCAAGCCACGTGCCCGCGACAGATCGGCGCCACGCAGGTCCGCGCGGGAGAGATTGAAGCCGGACAGGTCGTCGGTGCCGAAATCGGCGCCACGGAAATCCGCGCCGAGCAGGCCGGTCGCCGGATCGATCCCGGCGATTTCCGCGAGCCGGCGCAAGTTGGTACCCTGCTGCTCGATCAGTGCCTGCACGACCGCCCGCTGCTCGCGGGTGAGCTTCACCGCGGCGGCTCCCAGTCCAGCTTCGCGCGGGCGAGCACGATCCTGCTCCGCCGCTCGTACTTCTTGTTGGCCAGATAGCGGCCGATGACCCCCTTGGCTTTCGCGGGCAGATTGTCGTCCGGGTTGCGGAACACCGGCTCCAGGTCGTCCGAGTGCTCCACTGAGGCAACGAACGTCACGCCGCATGGCTGCGTGCGGTCGATGCGATGGAAGCGGGCGAGGACCTCGATCGTCGGCTGGTTCAAGACACCGCCCTGAGCTGCGGTGAACTCCCAACCCCAGGCGGCAGTCTTGACGCCATCAACGTTGGAGCCTTCGCCATGGCGAGGGCCTTTCGGCTCGCAGTTGGTTCCCTCGTAACGAACCGTCAACCGCTTGACGCCGATCGCGACGTTCACTGCGACGCCCTCGACCTGGTCGAGACCGTGGCGCAGCTCGACCAAAGGGCCAGCGTCGTCCGCCGTACTGCCTTGCGTGTCGCTGACGGTCATGTCCACCAGGACCGAATGCGGCGGCAGGCGGCTGGGACGGGGTTCGAGCGGGACAGTTTGGGCTTCCGGCACCGCGGCCGCCGATGGCGGCGCATCCTTAGCGCGTTGAAATCGATGGGCCCGCTCCCAGGCGGCATGGAAGTCGTCGCGGTTGTTTGCTGGCGCGTGGTCATCGCCAAACAAGACCTGCTCGATCGCGACGATTGCTTGTAGGTCGGGGGTGTACTTGCCCTTGTACCAGTTGCTGAACGACCTTGTACTGCACTTGTATCCGCCAATTTCGTGCATCGCCTTCTGGAATGCCGCCGCCCTCCAGCGTAGCGAACTGGCGGCGGTCCGGTGTGGCCGGGTGCCACGATCGACGTGGTGGCAGAACAGCTTCTTAAAAGCTTCCCGGAAACTTTCCTCCCCGTTGCCGGAAGCTTCCGTGTCCGCGTCCGGGTGCTGCGCCACAAATTTCCCGATCGTTTCCGTTTCGGTTGCTCTGAATGTGCACAGGAATGCGTGCCGCTCAATCGATCAAAGGAGCGGCGCGATGTCCCTGTTCCATACGACCCGGTCTGCCTGGTGGATCTGCTGTTGGGCGCGGTCTACGTCACGGCGGTGCTGGTGCTGATCCACCGCCATCGGTGGATGTGGGTTTGCTATCTCGCGCTGGGCGGGCTGCATGTCGCCGCGGCCCTGGTGCAGGGTGGCGTGCATCCATAGTGCGTGGCGCGGAACGGCCTCGCCCTGGCGGCCCATCCCCCGCCGGAGTATCCCGCGCCGCAACAAATCCGCCGAGGTCCGCCATGGCCGATGTCGTCCCCGTTCGCCGCGCCCTGATCTCCGTCTCCGACAAGACAGGCCTGGTGCCATTCGCCGCGGCGCTGGCAGGGCAGCGGGTGGAGCTGCTTTCCACCGGCGGTTCGGCGCGCACGCTGCGCGAAGCCGGCATCCCGGTCACCGAGGTGTCCGACCACACCGGCTTCCCCGAAATCCTCGACGGCCGCGTGAAAACCCTGGTGCCGCAGATCCACGGCGGCATTCTCGGCCGGCGCGACCTGCCGGAGCATGTCGCCGAGATGCAGGCGCATCACATCGCGCCGATCGACCTGGTGGCGGTGAACCTCTACCCGTTCGAGGCCACCGTCGCCCGCGGTGCCCCGTTCGACGATTGCGTGGAGAATATCGACATCGGCGGCCCCGCGCTGATCCGCGCCGCCGCCAAGAACCACGATTTCGTCGCCGTGCTGACCGAGCCGGACCAGTACCAGGCCGTGCTCGCCGAACTCGCCGCGCAAGGCGGCACGACGCTCGCGACACGCCGCCGCCTCGCCGGCCTCGCCTACGCCCGCACCGCCGCCTACGACGCCGCCATTGCCGCCTGGTTCGCGGCACAGCGCGGCGAGACCTTCCCGCCCCGCATCGCCTTCGCCGGCACGCTGCGCCAGACCCTGCGCTACGGCGAGAACCCCCACCAGCAGGCCGCCTTCTACGTCAACGCCCCGAGGCCCGGCGTCGCCACGATGCGGCAGGTGCAGGGCAAGGAACTGTCGTACAACAACCTCGCCGATACCGACGCCGCGCTGGAATGCGTCGCCGAATTTGACTCGCCGACGGTGGCGATCATCAAACACGCCAATCCGTGCGGCGTGGCCTCGGCCGCGACGCTCGCCGAGGCATGGGACCTCGCCTTCCGCTGCGACCCGGTCTCGCCGTTCGGCGGCATCGTCGCGGTGAACCGCACGCTCGACGCCGCGGCGGCGGAGAAGATCGCGAAAATCCTCACCGAAGTGATCGTCGCGCCCGACGCCGACGAGGCCGCCATCGCCGCGGTCGCGCGGCGGAAGAACCTGCGGCTGCTGCTGACCGGCGCGATGCCGGACCCACTAGAGCCCGGCATGACATTCCGCAGCCTCTCCGGCGGCTTCCTGGCGCAGACCCGCGATACCGGCCGCGTGACAGGGGCGGATTTGAAAATCGTTACCCGCCGCGCGCCCACAAATGCCGAACTTCGCGATCTCCTGTTCGCGTTCAAGGTCTGCAAGCACGTCAAGTCGAATGCGATCGTCTATGTGCGCGACGCCGCCACCGTTGGCATCGGACCAGGCCAGCCGAACCGCGTCGATTCCGCGCGCATCGCCGCCTGGCGCTCCGCCGAGGCCGCGAAGGCCGCCGGCCTGCCCCAGCCGCTGACCGAGGGCAGTGTCGCCGCATCGGACGCCTTCTTCCCGTTCGCCGACGGGCTCGAGGCGGTCGTCGCCGCCGGCGCCACCGCGGTGATCCAGCCCGGCGGATCGGTGCGCGACGCCGAAGTGATCGCCGCCGCCGATGCCGCCGGCATCGCCATGGTGTTCACCGGCATGCGCCATTTCCGCCACTGAACCAGCACGGACGCTGCCGGCCTCAACACGCCCCGTGAGGAACTTCCCATGCGCCTGACCGATTTCCGCGTCCTGACCTTCGACTGTTACGGCACGCTGATCGACTGGGAGAGCGGCTTGTTCGACGCGCTGCGGCCATTGATTGCCCGCGCCGCCGTCACGCCCCCGCGCGAGGACGTGCTGGCGGCCTTCGCCCAGCTCGAGTCGCGCCAGGAAGCCGCCACGCCGGCAATGAAATATTCCGATCTACTCGCCGAGGTGCACGCCCAGCTCGCTCGTTCCTGGCACGTCGTGCCGGATCCGGCGGCGGATGCCGCCTTCGGCGCCTCGGTCGGCGCATGGCCCGCGTTCGACGATACCGTGGCCGCGCTGCGCTATCTGCAACAGCACTACAAGCTTGTCATTCTCTCGAATGTCGATCGCGCCAGCTTCGCCGCCTCGCTGCCGCGCCTCGGCGTGACGTTCGATGCGGTGTTCACCGCGCAGGACATCGGTTCCTACAAGCCCGACCCGCGCAACTTCACCTACATGCTGGAAAAGCTGGCCGCGATGGGCCTCGCCAGGTCCGACATTCTGCACACGGCGCAAAGCCTGTTCCACGATCACGCGCCGGCCAACGCCGCCGGATTGGCGTCGGCCTGGATCGACCGCCGTCAGGATGCCGCCGGCTGGGGCGCGACATCGCCCCCGCCGCCCGGCGTGCACTACGATTTCCGCTTCGCCAGCATGGCCGCAATGGCCGCCGCGCATCAGGCCGCGCATCAGGCAGAGTAGCGCGCTGCATTAGGGCGCAGACCACGCGTACCGCGTCGTGGCCGCCGCACGCCGTACCGTGTCATGACCGCCGCACGCGGTACTGTGTCATGGCCGCCGCAGGGCGGCCATCCACGGCTTTCCTTCCTGCGTGTTGCAAACTCGTGGTTTGCGCGCCCCCAGCCGCCCCCAGCCGCCGCAGCCGCCGCGCGCCACGCTACGCCAGGCGCCCGCGCTTGCATTCGTCCGCCGCCTCGCACACCCTTCCGCCCCGCCTGAACGGGGAGCAATGCCCATGGTGAACCTGCAGGACATTCGCTATGTGCGGGTCGGCACCGCCGACCTCGACAGCGCCGTCCGCTTCGCCACCGACGTCGTCGGCCTGCAGCTTGTCGCGCGCGAAGGCAAGACCGCCTATTTCCGCAGCGACAAGGTCGCCGTGCGCGGCGACACGCGTGACCACACCATGGTCTATGTCGAGGGCGATCCCGCGGATCAGGCCATCGGCTTCGACCTGCACAATCCCGACGATCTCGATGCCGTCGGCGCCGAACTGGAGAACGCCGGCCACCAGGTGCATTTCGGCACCCGCGAGGAATGCGAGCAACGCCGCGTCAAAGCCTTCATCGCCTCGCACGATCCCTCCGGCAACCGCATCGAATTCGTCACCCGCCCCTATCACAGCGGCACCCGTTTCTTCCCCGGCCGCGATGCCGGGGTGACGCATTTCAGCCATATCGGCCTCTACACCACCGACGCGCAGCGCGACGAAAAGTTCTGGACGCGCCTCTGCAACGCCCGCGTCTCCGACTGGATCGGCGACGCCGCGCTGCTCCGCATCGCCACCGCGCATCACTCGCTGGCGCTGTTTCCCGCCCCGCGCCCCGGCATCCAGCACATCAACCACCAGGTCGAAGACGTCGATGACGTCATGAAGTCCTGGTACTTCCTGCGCGAGAAGGGCGTCAAAATATTGCTCGGTCCCGGCCGGCATCCGCTGTCCACCGCGGTGATGCTGTATTTCCGCGGCCCCGACGGCATGATTTTCGAATACTCCTGCGGCGTGAAGCATATCATGCCGGAGCAAGAGGCGACCTACCGGCCGAGGCAGTTTCCGTTCGAACGCTATGCGGTATGCATGTGGGGCTCGACCCCGGATCCGGAGATTTCCGCCTTTCCCCAGGGTGAGACCGCGCCGAGGCCCGCGCCGCTGCGGGCAGTGATGTACTGATCGCGGCCAACGCCCCCGTGTCATGCCCGGCGAAGGCCGGGCATCCACGTCTTTTCAGCGGAACACCTACGGGCAAACGCCGGCACCGCAACGTCGCGCGCCCGATCGCCATGCCGCCAACCGCTCGCAATCATGCAGCCAACCAGGCATCGCGCGGATCTACCAGCCCCTCCCTTGCGCCCGCCTGCGCGCCTCGCTAACCGCCCGTCATGCAAGCGCTGTTGCTCCGCATCGCCACGCAACTGCCAACGCCGGCACGCGATATCGCCACCGAGGCGCGCATCCGCTTGCTCGTGCAGTTTCTCATGTTCGGCACCGTCGGCACCTTCGGCTGGGTCATCGACACCGCCGTCGTCTATGCCTTGCGCGCGCAACTCGGACTGTACGGCGCCGGCCTGGCATCCTATTGCGCCGCCGCAACCTTCACCTGGCTGTGCAATCGGCTATGGACCTTCCGCGGCCAGGGCGAAGGCCCCGCCCACCGCCAGTGGGCCAGCTTCCTCGCCGTCAACGCGTTCGGCTTCATCCTCAACCGAGGCACCTACGCACTGACGATCGCCTTCATCCCGCTCTTTGCGCGTGAGCCGATCTTCGCCACCGCCGCCGGCGCCATCGCCGGAATGTTTGTGAACTTCGGACTCTCGCGCGCTATCGTATTTCGCTAATTCATTATCGTATGCGCCACAGGATACGTACAAATACGTACCCTCGACCGATTCACGGAATGTCTCAGCAACCCCGGCATACTCCGGCACTTTTCGAGATTCCGTTAACCCCCCGGTTACCTTTCGCCGTCAAACCAACATCAACGGCCGTCGATTCCGGCCGTCCGACGCGAGGACCAGCCTGTGTCCTATGTCGATTCGCACGACAAGATCTTGCGGCACTCGCCGCTCGCCACCGCCGCGGTGTCATGGCAGCCGTGGCTGTATCAGGAGACACCGCTTCCGCTCTGCCAGCCCGTGCCAGCGCCCTTCGGCTGGCGCGGCGGGGTCAAACGCGGCATCGACATCACCATCGCCCTGCTTGCGATTCTTCTGCACCTGCCGCTGCTTCTCGCCGCCGCCCTCGCCGTCAAGCTCGACAGTCCCGGCCCCGTATTGTTCTTGCAGCGCCGCATCGGCCTGCATGGGCGGCCGTTCAAATTGCTGAAATTCCGCACCATGTGGCACATCCCCCCCGCCCAGGGCCCGCTGTGCCAGACCTGCCCCCACGATCCGCGGGTCACGCGCATCGGCGCGCTGCTGCGCCGCACATCCATCGACGAACTGCCACAGCTTTGGAACGTGCTGCGCGGCGACATGTCACTCGTCGGCCCGCGCCCGCACGCCCCCGGCACCTGTGCCGGCAACATACCGTTCGAACAAGTGAGCGAACTCTACACCCTGCGCCATCGCGTTCGCCCCGGAATGACCGGTCTTGCCCAGGTTCGCGGCTGGCGCGGCCAGACCGATACGGAAGAAAAACTGCTGCATCGGCTCGATTGCGATCTTGAATACATCGCGACGTGGTCGCTTCGAATGGACTGCCTGATCCTGCTGCGCACCCTCGCGACGCTGTGGCGCAATGCCTATTGAGGAAAGGCGAAGGTCATGTCCAATACGATCGCGCGCCTCGCCACCGCCGCATCGACCCCGCGCGAGCTGCCACACTGGGAGCTCGATCGTCTGCCTGCGTCCGAACCCCGCATCGCCGTGCTGATCCCATGCTGTAACGAAGCAGCCACGATCGCCAAGGTCATCGCGGACTTCCAGGCAAGCCTGCCGCGCGCGCAAATCTACGTCTACGACAACAACTCCTCCGACCGTACCTTGCTCTCTGCACGCGCCGCCGGCGCCGTGGTGCGCAAGGAGCTGTTGCAAGGCAAGGGACACGTCGTGCGCCGCATGTTCGCCGACGTGGACGCCGATCTCTATGTGCTCGTCGATGGCGACGATACCTATGACGCCGCCGCCGCCCCCGCCATGCTGACGCTCCTGGCAGAGCAATGCCTCGATATGGTCACCGCCGCGCGCGTCACCGCCGACCAGGGCGCCTATCGTCCCGGCCACCGGATCGGCAACCGCATGCTCTCCGCCGTGGTCCGCGGCGTCTTCGGCGGGCGCATCAGCGACATGCTGTCCGGCTATCGCGCGTTTTCCCGCCGCTTCGTCAAATCGTTTCCCGCACTCGCCGGAGGCTTTGAAATAGAGACGGAATTCACCGTCCACGCCCTGCAACTGGGAATGCCGGTCGCCGAAATCGCCGCCAGCTACCGCGAGCGCCCCGCCGGCTCCAAATCCAAGCTGCACACCTGGTCCGACGGGCTGCGCATCCTGCGCATGGTCCTCGTGCTGATCAAAGAAGACTATCCGCTGCCGTTCTTTGCCATCGCCGGAGCAACCCTGTTGCTCTCCGCCCTCGCGATCGGCGCTTCGGAACTAATGGACTTTATCCGCACCGGCCACGTGCCGAGACTGCCCAGTGTCATGCTGTCGACCGGCTTCGTCCTGCTGTCGTCGCTCACCCTGGTCTGCGGCATGGTACTCGAATCGGTCGAACGCGGCCGCAAGGAAATCAAGCGCCTCGCCTACCTCGCGATGCCGCGGCCAAGTGCCCGCCAATGTCCGAAGTGATCGCAGGCGCCGCGGCCGCACCCGCCGCGCCATACGACGCCGACGTCGTGATCCTGGCGCTCGATCGCGCCGAGGAAACCGTCGCCGCCATCCGCTCCACATTGCAGCAAACCCGCGTGTCGCGACACTTGTTCGTGCTCGACCAGGGCTCGCGAACGGAGACTGTGGCGCGGCTCGCGGCGGCGGTCGCCGGACGATCCGACGCCACCCTCGTCGAACTGGGCCACAACTACGGCGTGGCCGGCGGGCGCAACCGCGGCGCGGCGCTCGGACATGGACGCGTCATCGTCGGCCTCGATAACGACGCCGAATTCGCCACCCCCGATACGCTCGCACGCCTCGTGGCCGCGCTCGACGCCCAAGCCGACCTGGCCGCCGTTGGCTGCCGCATCGTCTCCTACGCCACCGGCCAGGACGACCTCTCGTCCTGGGGCTATCCGCGCCGGCTGCTGCCGCACGCGGGCGACAGCTTCGACGCCGCCACCTTCGTCGGCGCCGGCCACGCCATCCGCCGCCGCGCCTGGGACGCGGTCGGCGGCTACGACGAGGCCCTGTTCTTTTGCTGGGAGGAACTCGATTTCTGCCGCCGTGCCACGGCACTCGGCTGGCGCGAGCGCTACCGCGGCGACATCGTCGTCCGCCACAAGGTCAGCGCAGAGCACCGCGTGGCCTGGTCCGGCAGCCGCTGGTTCTGGTTCGTGCGCAACCGGCTCTACGTCGGCCGCAAACACGGCGCGAGCTGGCTGTCGCTGCTGCCGCGCTGCGCTGTCTACCTGCTGCGGGCGTGGCGCGACGGCGCCCTGCCTCAGGCGCTGCGCGGCATGCGTGAGGCGGTGCGACTCTCGGCCGCGGCCCACGCCTGAACCAGGCGCCCGACTGCGCCCGTCGGGATACGACCAGCGGACCTCGCCGCCCGGCCGCGCCGCCCGGCGCTCCGACCCGTGGACCCTGCCGCCCTCCGTCACCCGACTGCATGGGCATGGCTGGTTCGGCAAGCACAATTGCGGGCGACAGGCGACCCATCTCGTGTCATGGCCGGCGAAGGCCGGCCATCCACGGATTGCTGTGATGCGCGACCTTGGAACAATTCAAGCGCAAACTTTGGCGGCGCTCGTGGTGGCACTCGTGGTTTTTTCCGCTACCACGACCTGATTGACCCGTGGAAAAGACCTAGCTCTCCAGCTCGCTGTCCCAATACAGGTAGTCGCGCCAGCTCTCGTGCAGATAGTTCGGCGGGAATAACCGGCCCTGGTCCTGCAGCTCCCACGTCGTCGGCTGGCGCGGGTGGCTGCGCGGAAACATCGCGCATTCCTTCGGCAGCCGCGATCCCTTGCACAGATTGCACTCAGCGCAGGCGGTGACCACGTTCTGCCACGTCGTGCGCCCGCCCCGGCTGCGCGGCACCACGTGGTCGAACGTCAGATCGTGTGCCGGATACCGCTCGCCGCAGTACTGGCAGTGAAAGCCATCCCGCAGGAACACGTTGAACCGCGTGAATGCCGGCCGCCGCGCCGAGGGAATGTAGTCCTTCAGCGCAATCACGCTCGGCAGGCGCATGCTGATGCTCGGCGAACGGACCTGCGTCTCGTACTCGCTCAACACCGACACCCGGTCCAGAAACACCGCTTTCACCGCGTCCTGCCAGGACCAGAGCGAGAGAGGGAAATAGGACAGCGGGCGAAAATCCGCGTTCAGCACCAGCGCCGGAAAAGTTTGGCCACCGTCGGGCAACACCCGCTCCCTTGCCTGCGGAGCGCAATTTCTGGGGGCAGATTAGTCATCAGCCCGCGAGATATTGTGCGCCGCCGAAAACCCGTTCCGTTATTGCAGACCGCACGCCGCGCCGCAAGTTGCGCGGCCCATCATTGCCCCGCCGCCGGCGCGGTTTCATGCCGCTGTCATTCCGCATCGCCCGTGGCCCGCGGGATCGCGGGACAATCCGCCGGCGATCCGCCCGCGATCCCCACGCAAGACCCCCTGACTTTCTTGTGGCATTCGAGACACAGTGTTCCAAAAATGCCCTAAGAGACCCTTAACCCTCGTTGCGGCACTGCGGATAGTTGCGCCACAGTCGCCTCCAGGTTCGGCCGCTTCGCCTGCGTTTGCTGCGTCCCCCGGGGGGAACAGGAACGGCGCATCGGGACGGGGCCTGGATTCCGCCGGCTCGCCGGCGCAACAAGGAGGACAGAACGTGGAAAAGCTCAGAGTGCTATTGTCCGCAGGGGCAATACTGGGCCTTGTCGCCGGGACGGCGCACGCCGGACGCATCATGGACATGGACGGCAATCCGGCCACCGTGACCGGCACCGGCCTCGTCGCGCTGCCGGACGGCTTCGGCGAAATGGGCGGCCCCTACACCGGCGGCCAGGGTCTCGAAGGCGAATCGGCGGTGCCCTTCTCGGTACCGCAGCCCGGCAAGGTCAACGCCCGCGTCAACGTGTTCGTCAACGAATTCCCGATGGCGGCATGGTGGACCGGCATGAGCGGCACCTCGTCCATCGCGGGCACCGTCGGCAACAAGCAGCAGCCCTACGGAATCTA
>Ga0335072_10015391_pt1 | contig 10860 bp, 9 predicted proteins | sample Lox_Sample_21_FD_206725 | JGI IMG/M metagenome (GOLD analysis project Ga0335072, IMG submission 206725) | Soil microbial communities from Loxahatchee National Wildlife Refuge, Florida, United States - Lox_Sample_2.1 | ecosystem: Environmental > Terrestrial > Soil > Wetlands | place: USA: Florida... | reverse complement strand
AGGCTCCGTCCTACTTTCGTCCGTGCGCCGGTGCCGGCGACGCTGGAAGAGATGATGGAGCTGCCCGGCCTCAAGCAGTCCTGGCGTGTCAAGATGCTGTTGGTCAGGCTCATCGCGCGCAAGCTTGCCGCGCGGATCACCGGCAAGGACTGGTTGCCGGCCGGCGGCGCGCTTCAGGGGCGCATGCTGCAGGCGACGGTCGCCGCCGGCGTCGACCTGCGGGTCGATTCCCCCGTGAGCGAGCTGATCGTCGAGGGAGGGGCGGTCAAGGGCGTGCTGACGGTGAAGGACGGCCGTCCATGGCGGGTCGGCGCCCGTCTCGGCGTGTTGGTGAATGCCGGTGGCTTCGCGCACAACCAACGCATGCGCGACCAGTACATACCGGGCACTTCGGTCAAGTGGACGATGGCGGCGCCCGGCGATACCGGGGAGATGATCGAAGAGATGATGCGCCACGGTGCCGCCGTGGCGCAGATGAAGGAGAGGGTCGGCTACCAGACGACCTTGCCGCCGGGAGTGGAGGAAAGCGAGTTCAAGCCGCCCGCGCAGTCGCTGACGGCCGCCCCGCACGCCATCCTCGTCGATCGCACCGGCGTGCGGTACATGAACGAGGGCGGCTCCTACGCCGCCTATTGCAAGACGATGCTGGAGCGAAACAGCATTGCTCCCACGGTGCCGAGCTGGGCCATCTTCGACAGCCAGTACCTGCGCAAGTACATGCTGGCGGGCACCATGCCCGGTACCAACAAGCCGCAGAGCTGGCTGGACACGGGCTATCTCAAGAAAGCCGATACCGTCGCAGGGCTGGCGCGCGCCCTCGAGATCGATCCGGCGCGGCTCGAGTCGACAGTGGAGCGCTTCAACGGCTTCGTCGCCAGGAACCGCGACGAGGACTTCCACCGCGGGGAGCGAGCTTACGATCGCTGGTTGGGCGATCCCTACCACAAGCCTTCGGAGACGCTCGGCGCCATCGATCAGCCGCCGTTCTACGCCGTCGCCGTGTATCCGGGCGATGTCGGGACTTACGGCGGGGTCGTCACCGACGCGCAGGCGCGCGTGCTGCGCGAGGACGGCAGCGTCATTCCCGGTCTCTACGCGACCGGTGTGTCCACCGCTTCGGTCATGGGCGGTAACTATCCGGGTCCCGGCTCGAGCGTCGGGCCCGCGTTTGTCTGGGGCTACGTCGCCGCGCGGCATGCCGCGGGGCTCGACGAAGCGCAGGTGCCGCAGCCGGCGCGCGCCGAAGCCAGGAGCGCGCAGGCCGCGCGCAGCCCGGCCTGATGCCCTCCCATGGTCATTGCTCAACGCTGGTGTATAGTATCCACGAATCTCCTGGGGGACCCGCCGCCATGCTGAACCCCGACGACGACATGATGACGATCGACGCGGAGATCAAACTGCCGGCCGTGACGGCACAGCTCATCCGCTTTCACTTCCGTGAGCCGGTCAGTGGACCGCTCGGCGAGGAAGGTACCTATTTCCTCAACCTGAGCCTCACGCCGCGGCCGCTGAATGCGCGCGCCCGCTACAGCGAGCGCTGGTCGCCCCACCGCTACGAGCCGCTGGGCGATGTCTTCATCGTGCCGCCGGGAGAGCTGGTGCACGCCGGAAGCGATCGCGGCAGCACGAGCACCATCATGTGTTGGCTGCGCGCCGAGCCCATCCGTACCATGTTTGGCGCGGATCTGGAGTGGACCGAGCGGCGCCTGGAGGCGACCCTCGACATCGCCGACGCGAATCTGCGCAAGCTCCTGCTGCGGCTCGCCGAGGAGCTCAGTCATCCGGGGTTCGCCAGTCAGATGCTCATGGAGCTGTTGGCGGCACAGATGGCCATCGAGCTCGGCCGCTACTGCGCGGCCGTATCCGACGGGCCGTCGACCAGGGGTCTTGCGCCCTGGCGCCTGCGCCTGATCGACGAGCGGCTGCACGAGGTCGGTGAGGCGCCGACCCTCGCCGAGCTCGCGGACCTCTGCAAGCTCTCGATCCGGCAGCTCACACGCGGTTTCCGGGCGAGCCGCGGTTGCTCGATCGGCGACTACGTCGCGCAGAGCCGCCTCGAGCAGGCCAAGCGCATGCTCACGACCGAGCACAGCGTCAAGGCCATCGCCTACTCGCTCGGCTTCGCCTCGCCCTCGGGGTTCTGCTACGCCTTCCGCCGCGCCCTGGGAGAGACACCGCGGCAGTTTCGGCAACGGGTGTTGCGCGCCTCCTGAAGGCTCGGTCCCGACATTGTGGCCGGGACTCGAAGCTGAATCGGTTGCCTCGCCGGCACGCTCTTAACCATGATTCCGGCGTGGGGCGGCGGGTGAGCCGCCCCGCGGCGATGGCGGCGAGAGATCTACGTGGCACGACAGTTGGTTGCCGATGAGCTGATCGAGGAGGCGCGACAGGCGACTCGCCTCGAGCGCTTCGACAGCGAGAGCTTTCGCGAGGGCCTCGACGTTCTCCTCGCCGACATCAACCATGACGCCCGGGCGGAGGCACTGCTCAAGCGGCCCCACGATGGCATCGTGCAGGCGCTGGCGATCCGCCTGCGAACGACCGCTTTCCTCGAGAGCCGGCCGACGCTGCTCGAGCGCCCGATCCGGCGGCCTGTGTTCGTCTTCGGCATCCCGCGCACCGGCACGACTCTGCTCAGCAATCTCCTGGCCGCCGACCCCGCGCGGCGCTCGCCGCTCACCTGGGAGATCGACGACCCGGTTCCTCCGGCCACCGCAGCGACGCTCTACAGCGATCCTCGGGCGCTCGCGCGGCTCGAGGAAGAGCGGCGGCTCCTCGCCGCGCGCCCGGAGATCGGCAAGTACTACCGTAACTCTGCGATCTATCCCAACGAGTGCGTCTTCATCCAGGCGCAGGACTTCAAGACGCTGCGCTGGGAGTCGATGGGCAGGCTGCCGGGCTACCGCGATTGGCTGTTCCAGACGGACGTGACGTCGGCGTATCTCTATCACAAGCGCTTCCTGCAGCTCCTGCAGGCGGATGCGCCGGGCGTCTGGAACCTCAAGATGCCCTCGCACTCGCTCTTCATCCCGACGCTGCTGAAAGTCTATCCGGACGCCCGCCTCATCTGGACACACCGCGATCCCTACACGGCGACGGGCTCCTTCTGCAGCCTGATCAGTGTCGCGCATCGCGGCTACATCGGCAGAGTCGACGTCGAGTGGATCGCGGAGAACTGTCCCTGGCAGGCCGCGCAGCATGCCAACCGCGTGATGGCCGCGCGCGATGCGCTGGGCGAGGACCGGGTGATCGACGTGCATTACGCCGACCTGCTGCGCGAGCCGATCGCCGCCATGCGCAGGCTCTACTCGGCCCTGGGAGATGAGTTCACCGAGGCGGCGGAGCGCGGGATGAGGCGGTGGCTCGCCGACAATCCGCAGAACAAGTTCGGCCGGCACGAATACAAGCTCGCGCAGTTCGGCCTGAGCCCGCAGAGCCTGGCGCCGCTTTTCGAGCGCTACCTGGCGCGCTACGAGGTCGAGCGGGAGGGCTGAGAGACCACCCCGATCAGAATACCTTCGAGAGCTCCACTCGCAACCGCGTCAGGCGTGTGGTCTGGATACGCCAGCCGGCATCGAGGCGCACATAGGCCTCGAGGTAGTGACCGAAGCCATGGAGGTAGGTGCTGCCATCGGCGAGCGGGTGTTGTTTCGTCCGGTAGAGGCGGTCCTCCATCGCCCAGGTGCCTGTGGCCGTTGTATCCGACGTGATCTCTATGTCAGGCATGTGTCCGTGGTGCACCGAGACCTGATCTGCGGTGCTCTCCCTGACGTAGGCGAGTATGGCCTCGATCCCGACGCACTCCCGCGAGGCCTCCGGCACGATGAGCCGGGCATCCGGCGCCCATACCTCGCGCCGCCAGAAATCCCAGTCCTTGTGATCGAGGCCCCAGAAGTACCGCGATTTCAGCCGCTTGATCTCTTCGAGGGCGAGCAGTTTGTCGATGTTGTTCATCGTTTGATCTCCAGCTCATCGAGCGGCCGCGGCGGACTTCGGCTCACCGATGACATGATGCTTGCTGAGCAACCGCGCCTTCTCGCCCGCCTCGATCACGCGACGGATACCCTCGCGCATCGACACCCGGTTGGGGCCGAGAAGCCTGACCATCTTGGTGGTATCGGCCCAGATCGGCCAGGACCTGCTGTTCTCGACGAAAAGCGGCTTCCTGCCGAGGAGCTCCCCGGCGATCGCGCAGTACTCCTGCGTCGTGACCGGCTCGGTGCCGCCGATGTTGATGATTTCCGCCGGCGCCCTGGCGACTGCGGCCGCGGCAACGGTCTTCTCCACGTAATCGTCCTCGAAGAGAGGGGTATGGACATTGCGCGCGCCCGGATACACGCTCACCGGAAGCCCTTGGGCTACCTGGTCGATCCGTTGCGTGACACCGCCGCCTCGCGGGCCGTAGAAGGAGAAGATTCGCACGATCACTGTCGGCATGTGGAATTCGACGCTCAGCTGCTTGAGGAGGAATTCCGCGGCGATCTTGCTCGCTGCGTAATTCTCCGCGGAGCTGTGCAGGCCATACGGGTCGTCCTCGCGCAGCGGCCGCTCCCCCTGGTACTGATAGAGGGAGCCCGTGCTGCCGTGGATGAAGGCCTCGCAGCCGCGGTAGCGCGACGCCAGTCGGCCCACAGCGCCGGCATTGACCTCATAGGCATCCTTGTGGCTCGGTGGCAGGACCCCGTAGTTGATCACGATGTCGACCGACTTCGGCAGCGGCGACAGATCGGGGTCGGCCAGGTCGAAGACGATCGGATGTACGCCGCGGGATTCGAGCAGGCGCTTCTGCTCAGGGTCCGAGAACCGCGCGACGGCGTGAACCTGGTTGTGTTTCGCGAGCTCGACGGCGACGGGAAAGGCCACCAAACCGCTCGCTCCGGTGACGAGTACCTGCTTGCCCGAAAGCGTAGTCATTTGCCTGTCTCCCCACTTGCCGAGAGTCTCCTCACTGCCAGCGCCCGGAGCTCCGCCGGCTTGGTTTTGGAGCTGCCGGTCAGCTCGAGGTCGCTGCCTTCCAGGAAGAGCACTTCGCGCGGCACTTTGTAGCTCGCAAGATGCGCGCGCGCATGAGCGCGGACCTCCTCGGCGGACACCGAGGAACCCTCCGCGCGGACGATGCAGGCAACGACTCGTTCACCGAGCGCCTCGTCGGGAACTCCGACGCAGCGGGCGATCCTGACGCCCGGCATCGTCTCGAGCGTCTGGTCGACCTCGATCGGGGAGACGTTCGCGCCCCCAGTCTTGATGATGGTGCTGAGGCGGCCGTCGAAGTGCAGCCGGCCGCGCTCGTCGATCCAGCCGGCATCGCCGCTGCGATAGAAGCCTTCCGGATCGAACGCCTGCTCGGGCGGCAGACCGAGGTACCCCAACATCAGCGTCGGGCCCTTGACCGCGATCTCGCCCTGCTCACCGCGCATCAAGGTCCTGCCGGTGTGAGGATCGACGACTTTGACGGTGTTGCCCGGCAGAGCCATGCCATTGGAGCCCTCCGCCGCCTCTCGCGGTGCGTCGGCCGGATAACCCGTGCTGATGGTGAAAGTCTCGGTGCTGCCGTAGCTGCAGCACGGATCGGTCCAGCCGCGCAGGCGGATGCTGGGATGCGCCGCGAGCGGCTGCACGGGATCGAGATAGACGACCGAGCTCAGGTCCACCGAATCCCAGTTGCGGGCCTCGAGGAGCTGCTTCCACTGATGCGGCCAGGCGTAGGGGAAGGTGACACGCTCGCGATGCATGAGCTCGAGCGCCGCCGCGGGCTCGAAGATCGATTGCAGCAGGAGCGTGCCGCCCGCCGAGAGCGTCGATCCGAGCGCGCAGCCGAAGTTGCCCGACCAGAAGAACCCATTCGGGGTCCAACAGCGCACGTCGTCGCCGAGCGCGAACATGCGCCGCCAGCGCCAGAGGTGAATGGCGATTCCCCGCTGGGAATTGACGATGCCTTTGGGCTGCGCGGTGGATCCGGAGGAGAAGAGAATCGCGCCGATGTCCGCGGGGCGCACTTCGGCGGCCGTCTCGAGCGCCAGCCCGGCCGGCACGTGCGCGGCGCGCGCGCAAAAGGCCTCCCAGCTCTCGATTCCCGAGCCGCCGGGCGCCTCGCCAATGAGCGCGAAATGACGCAGGTGCGGGAACCGATGCGAGCGCAAGCCGCCCGCCGCGAGGATACCGGGCTCGAGAGCCGAGAGCATGGCGGCAAAATCCTTGCGCGCGACCCGCCGTTCGAGCAGCAGCAAGCTCACCGCGGAGGCGCGCAGGAGATATTCGAGTTCCGGCTCGGTCGAGAAGGTGCTGAGCGGCACGGCGACACAGCCCGCGAGGGCGGCACCGAAGACCGCGGCCAGCCACTCGGGACGGTTCGTCATCAGCACGCCGACGCGGGTGTCCTTGCCGCATTGCAGCGACAGCAGGGCGCGGGCCACGGTCATGGCGCGCTCCCAAAGCCGCGAATAGGTCCAGCTGATGCGGCTGCCGGCCTCGTAGAACACCAACGCCTCGCGGTCTGCGTAGCGGTCGGTGACCTCGCGCAGGTATCCGGGGAGGGTCAGCGCCCCGAGGCCGGGCTCTTCCTCGAGGGGCGGCCCGTGGATGATTGCTAGATCTGACACAGCCGAAGAAATCTTATGGATTCGCCACGCCTGGGGCAACCGGAAAAAGCTTGTCGCCGAATGTCAAGACGCTCGCGGCGGCCTTTTCACAGACTGCAGAGTGCGTCAGTGCGCCGGGATGGGGACCACAATCGTGCGAACCGACGGTATACCCAACAGCGAGAGCAAAGGCCCGATATGAATGCGACCCCGGAAGAGCTGCAGTCGCTCCTCGAGCGCGACAAGATCCGCGCCTGCATCGTGCGCCTGGCGCGCGGCGAGGATCGCCGCGATGCACAGCTCATCGGCGCCTCCTACTGGCCCGACTCCAGGACCGACTATGGCGTGTTTGCCGGCACGTATGCGCAGTACCTCGCCTGGGTCGTGCCGGGGTCACCCGCGATACCGGTGACCCAGCATGTCCTCGGCCAGAGCACGATCGAGCTCGACGGTGACCGCGCTTCGGTGGAGACATATGTCACCTCCTATCATCGGGTCACCATGGGCGAGCAGGATCGCGACACCGTGGTCGGCGGCCGCTACCTGGACAGGATGGAAAGGCGCAACGGCGAATGGCGCATCGCCGAACGCACCATGTTGTATGACTGGTTTCAGGACCTCGGCGCATCGGTCGACTGGTCGCGGGGCGTGATGGGTCTGCCTTTCAGCGCCGGGCACTACACCGGCAGGGCTGCCGGCGACTACAGCGAGACATTCTTCGGCAAGGCAGCGCGCCGCGCCCGATAACTCACGATACTGAGCAAGATTTTCCATGAACGACAGTACACTCGATTGCTCCGACCTCGACCGATACCTCGGCAAGCCCATTGAGCCGGCGCGACTCAAGGAGCCGGTGTCGAACACCGACATCCGCCGCTGGGCGCAGGCGATGCATTATCCGAACCGCCTGCACTACGATGACGAGTTCGCTGCCGAGAGCCGTTTCGGGCGTCTCGTCGCGCCGGATTCCTTCGCGGTGGCGACCGATGATGGCCACGGCACGGCACCCGCATGTGTTGGCCGAATTCCAAGCTCTCACCTCGTGTTCGGCGGCGATGAGTGGTGGTTCCACGGCCCGCGCATCGTGGCGGGCGACCTCATTCACAACGAGCGCATCCCTTTCGACTATGTCGTGAAGGAGACCCGCTTCGCGGGACCCACCTGCTTTCAGCGCGGCGATAATCATTACTACAACGCAAAGGGCGACAGGATCGCCACGCAGCGATCCACGAGCATCCGCTACCGCGCGGACCTCGCGCGCGAGATGGGCTCGCTCAAAGCGTCGGAGGACCCGGAGTGGAGCGACGAGCAGCTCGAGGAAATCGAGGGGCGCAAGCTCGAATACATCAAGGCGCTGCACGAGCTCGGCCACCGTAAGCGTCAATGGGATGATGTCAAGGTCGGCGATAGCCTGCCGACGCGTGTGTTCGGACCCCATAGTATCGTGAGCTTCACGACGGAGTGGCGCGCGTACCTCTTCACTATCTGGGCCGGAGTGCATCGCCGCACGGACCTCAACATCGAGGAGCTCGGTTTCACGGGCCCCATGGCGGGTAAGGAGCAGGATGCGGAGCTGGAGCGGGAGAACCCGGAGCTCACCGACGGGGCCTACATCGGTCCGTCCCGCGGGCATCTCTTCCCGCGCTGGGCGCGCTACATCGGCATGCCGCGCGCCTACGGCTATGGCGCTTCCATGGGCGCATGGATCCTGGACTATCTCGCCGGTTGGGCGGGCGAGTGGGGCGGGATCGTGCATTCGAACTGCGCCTACCGCGGCCCGGCGTTCACCGGTGACATCACGATCACGACCGCAAGCGTTACGACCAAGTCGGTCGATGAGCAGGGCCGATCCATCGTCCAGGTGGATTGCAAGATGGCCAACCAGCTCGGCACGACGATGGCCACCGCGAAGGCGGAGATCCATCTCCCCCGAGGCAAGTGAGCCGCCGCCGGCGGCACATCAGGTGACCAGCGCAGGTTTTCCATGAACAAGCGTTTCAGCGGCCGTGTCGTCGTGATCACCGGCGCGGCGGGCGGTCTTGGGCGGGCGAGCGCCTTGCGCTTCGCCGCGGAGGGCGCGCATCTCGTCCTCACGGATGTGAACGAGCAGGGTCTGGCGGAGACGGCGGCCGAAATCGGCAGGGCCGGCGCGACCTGCTCGACACATGGGGTGGATCTCGCCGTGGAGCAGGCCATCAGGGCTTTCGGCGCACGGATCTGCAGCCAACATCCCGCGCTGCACGTCCTCTATAACAACGCGGGCATCGCCTACGGCGAGATCAACGGCCCGATCGACAGTCTGAGTCAGGAGAAGTGGCTGCGGTTCCTTTCCATCAACACCCTGGCGCCGCTCTTTCTCGGCCAGGCCCTCCGTCCGGCACTGGCCAATGGCAGGGGCGTCATCCTCAATCAGTCCTCGATGGCGAGCTATGTCCCGGGAGTGCCGTACGGGGTGACCAAGGCCGCGCTCAATGCGATGACCTTCGCAATGGCGAGCGCCTTCGGGGCCGATGGCATCAGGGTGAATGCCATCGCGCCCGGCCTCATGGAGACCCCGGCCAACAAATCGGGGCTGAGCGCGGAGACCTATGCGCGCATACAGGGGATGCAGATGCTGAAGCTCCATGGCACGGCCGACGACATCGCATCCCTCGCGGTGTTTCTCGCCTCGGACGAGGCGCGCTTCATCAACTGCGAGGTCGTGAGCTGCGATGCCGGCAACCGCGTGCGCGGCTGGCGCGGCTGATCCTACGATTCGGACTGAAAAAGCGGCAGCAGGGCCCGGCGATCCACCTTCAGGGAAGGAGTTCTCGGCAGCTCGGCGACGAAGCGCCAGGCGGCGGGAATGTGTGTCGCGTACAGCCGGCCGCGCAGGTGAGATTCCAACTCGGAGACGCTCGGCTGGGCGCAGCCGGGCTTAAGCTGGATTACCGCTGCCGGCACCTGGCCCAGCCGCTGGTCGGCAATACCTAGCACCGCCGCCGCCGAGATCGCCGGGTGCGTGAGCAGCGCCCGCTCGATGGTTTCGGGCAGCATCTTGAAGCCGCCGCGCATGATCGCGCCGTCGGCGCGGCCGTGTAGGAACAGGAACCCGTCCTGATCCACGACCCCGATGTCGGAGGTGCGGATCCAGTCCGCTCCAATCCGGGGTGAGACTACCTCGAGCAGGCCTTCCCGACCGGCGGGCAGCTCGGCGCCGGTCTCGGGATCGACGACCCGCAACCGAGCTCCCGGCAGCGCTCGCCCGACAGTGCCGAATTTGCGGGTGCCCCATTGCGCGTGCAGCTCCGAAGTCATGGCGGCGACCGGCCCGCCAAACTCCGTGGCTCCATAGGAGAGCAGTATGGCAATGCCGTAGCGCTCCTCGAAGGCGCGCTGCACGGTCGGATCGAGCGGCGCCGCGCCCGTGCCGAATCTTCGTATGCAGGCGAGGTCGGCTGCAGGGATGTTGGCGTCCAGCACCATCTGCACGCCGGCCGGCGGCAGACCGCTCGCCGCGGGCCGATAGCGCAGGAGGTGCTCGTGCCAGGCGGCCACTGTGAACTTCTCGAGCAGCGTCACGCGCTGGCTCTTCAACACCGCCGGCAGGATGGTGTAGACGCCCGATATGTTGCCGAGGGGCATGAACAAAAGAACGGGTGGCGCATTCGCCGCCGCGTCGTCCGCGCCGGAGGGCACCGAGCCGGCGCCGACGTAATGCTTCGCGACGAGGTCGAAGTCGAGCGCAAACCGCTTCGGCGCGCCCGTCGTGCCGCTGGTCAGGATCTCGATCCGCGGCTCGGAGGGCTCGTCAGGCTCGGCCTCGCATCGCAATCGCTCGAGACCCGCGATCGCGGTGGCATTCATTTCCTCCAGTGCGATGGCGGCGGCAGCGCTGTTACGCAGGACCGCGAGCAGCTCCTGCGAGTAGTCCTCGCGCGCGGCGACGATGAGCGCGGGCGCCAGCTCGTCCACATTGCGCGCCAGCGCGGCCGCCGACTGGTAGGAGTACACCATGCGTACCGTGCGGCGCATGGCGAGCAGGCCGAGCAGAGCGGCGATCGCGGAGGGCCGATTGCGCGCAATCAGCGCCACCGGCGCGCGCGGGCCGGCGCCGCTCGCGGCAATCAGGCTCGCGAGGCGATCGGCGACCCGGCGCATCTCTCCCCAGTGGATCCAGCGGCCCTGGAACTCGATCGCCGGCAGCGACGCATCGCGCGCCAGTGCGTGAGCACAGAGCACATCGAGGCTGTCAGCGGTCTGCGGCACGATCGAAGCTCCGGCTAGGCGGCTTGGGCGTTGC
>Ga0335072_10015390_pt1 | contig 10860 bp, 7 predicted proteins | sample Lox_Sample_21_FD_206725 | JGI IMG/M metagenome (GOLD analysis project Ga0335072, IMG submission 206725) | Soil microbial communities from Loxahatchee National Wildlife Refuge, Florida, United States - Lox_Sample_2.1 | ecosystem: Environmental > Terrestrial > Soil > Wetlands | place: USA: Florida... | reverse complement strand
TTCCGGTTTCCCATCGCCGTCGAGATCGAAGAAGGCGCGAACGTATCGTGTGGTCCGGTCCCACTCGGAGGGTGGTGAGGATTTCAGGTAGGTTTGCAGAAAGCTCTTCAGCGACTCGTCCGGGTCCGCGGAGTGAAGGCGTGCGCAGCCAATCAACAGGACCAGGGCCGGGACGAGGCGGCTCACGCCGTAGTGCTTTGTCCCGGCCGGTAGGGAAATACCGGGGAGGGCGGGCGGAGGCCGAGCCCGCACTCGGCGTGGACGGCGCGGATGGCGTTTTCGAGGCCGGCGCGGCGGACCACTACGGCGATGGTCAACTCGCTGGAACCTTGGGCGATGGCGATGACGTTGACGTGGGCGCGCGAGATCGCCGTGAAGATGCGGCCAGCGAGACCGGAATGGCCTTGCATGCCTTCGCCGACCGCGGCCAGCAGGCCGACGTCGCGATCTACGTGGATGGGCTTCAGATAATCGTGCGCGAGTTCCAGCGCCAGCGCCGATTCGAGGGCTTCCAACGTCCGCGTGAGTTCCTCTTCGCGCACCAGGAAGCAAAAATTCTGGCGATAGCTGGAACTGGACACCAGCAAAACTTCGACATTGGCGCGCGCCACGGCATCGAGAGCGCGCGCCATCACCTGCACGCCATTCAGTTCGGGGCTGGCCGGTTCGAGCGATACCAGCGCCACCTTGGTCATGGAGGCGACGGCGCGTGCGCCGCCGGGAAGAGTTGGGACGGTGGGCACAATTCTGGTTCCCGGCTTTTGGACGTCGAAGCTATTCTTGCTCCACACCGGAATGTTCTTGTTCACCAGCGGCGCGAGCGTGCGGGGGTGCAGCACCTTGGCTCCGTTGTAGGCCAACTCGGCCGCTTCCGCGTAGGTGATGGCATCGAGCACCTGGGCATCGGGCACCAGGCGCGGATCGGCGCTCATGATTCCGTCGACATCCGTCCAGATCCAGAGCTCCGCGGCGTCGAGCGCGGCGGCGAGAATGGATGCGGAGAAATCCGATCCGCCGCGGCCCAGCGTGGTCGGACGGCCGTCGGCCGTGGCGCCGTTGAAGCCGGTGACGATGGGCAGGGTACCTTGCCGGAGCATAGGCAGCAGGCAGCCGCGCGCCTTTTGACCGGTGGGCTCCATGAGCGGCGACGCATTGCCGAACATGGCGTCGGTGACGACCACTTCACGCGCGTTCACGGCCGCGGCAGGCGTGCCGGTGGCCGACAGGTATTCGGAAAACAGGGTAGCGGAGAGCCACTCGCCGGTGACGACGGCTTCGTCCGCGGAGCGGGGAGGCCGGTCGCCCAGCATGGCCATGCCGTTGACGATACGCTCGAATTCACCGGCCAGTTCCCGGATCCGGGCGAGCACCCGCGCTTGGCATTCGGACGGCAGCAGGTCGCGGCAGGTTTCTTCGTGGCGGCTGCGCAGGTTGGCGAGGTTGGCGTCCACAGCGGCGCGATTTCCGGCTTCGGCGTAGCGCATGGAATCGAGCAGGAGATCGGTGATTTTCGACATCGCGGAGACCACCACCACGACTGGGCGCTTGGGAGTCTCCTCCTGCACGATGCGGGCGGCGACGCGCATGCGTTCGGCCGAACCCATGCTGGTGCCGCCGAATTTCATGACGAGCAGGTTCTGCGGATCACTCATGGCTGTGATACTCCCTCCCGTTGGTGACGCGGGCGCGCACCGTCTTCAGGATGGCCTCGGTAACTTCTTCCTCGGTGAGGCTGGTGGAATCGAGATAGACCGCGTCGGGAGCTTGCGAAAGTGGCGCATCGGCGCGGGTGGAATCGCGCTCGTCGCGCTCTTTCATCTGCGCGGTGAGCGCGGCGGCGGAGACTTCGACCCCTTTGGCTCGCGATTCGGCGAGACGGCGGCGGACGCGCTCCTCGAGCGTGGCGTCGAGGTAGACCTTCACGTCGGCATTGGGAAAGACGACGGTGCCGATGTCGCGGCCTTCCATCACCACGCTGACCTTCTGCCCGATTTCGCGCTGCTTGGCTACCATGGCGCGGCGGACACCGGGGATGACGGCGATCTTCGAGGCGCCGTTGGTGACGTCAGGCGTGCGGATGGCGGCGGTCACGTCCTCAAAGTTGAGTTGTATGCGGCCGGGCGCGAGTTCGATTTCGGAAGCCAGGGCAAGCTGTTCCATGCGGTGGTAGTCGTCAAAATCGACGGACTGGCGGAGCGCCCACAGTGCCACCGCGCGGTACATGGCCCCGGTATCGATGTAGGTGAAGCCCAGACGCTCGGCGAGGCGTTTGGCGATGGTGCTTTTGCCCGCACCTGCCGGGCCATCGATGGCGATGACGATGCGTTTCGGTGTGTTTTCGGCCAAAACTTAGCATAACAATCCGGGCGTCAGAGTTTGAGAGGTTGCCTCTCGGGGGCGTCGAACGGGGACTCGGGAGGAGTTGGCGGAACGAACCCATTTTCCGGGTTGGGCGTTAGGATTGTTGGGGTTGCGAGTGTGCCCGGCTCGGGTTCGGCGGCTTCTTCGGCCTGGAGGCGTTCGAGTTCGTGGAGGGCGTTGCGATAGTTGCGCTGAGTGGAATCGATGCGGCGCTGGAGGCGGGTGAAGGCGTCACAGTTGCGGCGGAAGGCCTCGCCGAGGATGGTCTTATGGACCGTGTTCTGCATGCCGTCTTCCCACAACTGGGCCTCGATATGGCGGAAGCGGCGGAGAAGGAACTCGCAATCGATGAGGGTATCGACGAGCGCGCGCTGCTCCGGGGTAGTGGGGTGGAATCGGCCCTCGTACTCCCACTTGAGGACTTCGAGATCGCCGGCATTTTCCCGGTGGATGGTGGTTTGGGCGCTGGCATCGATGCCGGAGCGAAGAGCGTTCCTGGCGGAACGGGCCTTGCCTTCGGCGGTGCGGGGCCCGGTGGATTTCTGCGCGTTGCGGCGATTGGCCGCGAGTTGTTTTGGTGTCGGCATAGAGCGTGAGGATAACTGCGAGGCACGCAAGGGGAATGGGGGGCGCGAAACTAAGTGGGTGAAAAGGCGGGAAATAGAGGTCTGAGATTTCTGTCATCGAAAAAGGTTGGCTCAGTTGCGCGGCGTCGAGAGGCCGCAGAGGGACGCGTCTTCCGATCGCCGCGCAATTGAGTAAACCGCCCGGTGAGCCGCAGCGTGAGTCTGACTCTTTAATTTGCTTTCGGACTTGGAAAGATCGGCCGTTGAACTTGCGCAGGTCGTGGGTCTGTGGAGCGGGTTAAGGTTTGGGACGGGATGATTTTCATGAGTCCGCTCGCGCCTGTCGCGCGCAGGGCGGGTGGGAACCATGAGGTTGGTCTCATCGGACCAGTGGCAAGACCCCACCGTGACCGGTTCTTCCGGCATAAGCGCCTCGGGCCGCGGCATAGGGCCTGGGCTCGAATGCGGCCCCGATGTGGGAAGCTATAAAAGACCGAAAGGACCGTTATGAAGCGACTATTGTGGATCGTTGGCATTGCCGCCGGAGTCGCGGTGTTCTGGATGATGGCGCAAACGCCGGTGGACCCTCTGATTCAGGGCTATCGCGATACCGAAGTGGCTTCGGTTTCCGATGCCATGGAGCAGCTTTATGGCCAGCAGGCATTCATGTCGCATGAGATGCGGCCGCTCGAAAAGACGAAGTTCGCAGGTCCGGCATGGACCGTACTCATGAAGAAAGAGGAGAACAAGCAAGGCGGCGCGGCGGTGCAGGGCATGCTCGACGCCATCGACTCGGCGCCGGCTGGGGCGGTGTACGTGATGTCGGTGGAGAACGGCGCGGACTACGCCGGGATCGGCGGATTGATGGCGACGGGGATGAAAGTCCGGGGACTGGCCGGAGCGGTGATCGACGCCAGCGTCCGCGACACGCCGCAAATCAAGAAAATGCAATTCCCGGTGTTCAGCCGAGGTGTGGTGCCTTCCACCACGGTGGGCCATTACCGCTTCGCGGGCGTGAATGTGCCGGTGACTTGCGCGGGCGTGAAAGTGAACCCCGGAGACATCGTCACCGCCGACGAGGATGGCGTGGTGGTGGTGCCGAAGGCGCATGCCGCCGACGTCCTGAAGAAGGCGCAGGACCTCGATTACACGGAGCACTCGACGATTCCGTTCATCGAGAAATTCCGCTCGATCAAGGAGGCCGTCGCCAAATTTGGGCGTATTTGACTTGGGCGCCCCGCTTTTCCGCAACCTGCTAGACTTGCTTTTTAATGCCTAAAGCATCTCTCTTGGAGTGTAGCCTTTGTAAACAGACCTACGACGCCGGTCAGGTCCATAATCTGTGTACTTGCGGAGGACCGCTGCTGGTCCGTTTCGATCTTGCCACCATTCGCCATCGCTGGTTGCGGCGCGACGTGCCCCACGGCCCGGCGAGCATGTGGCGCTATGCGCCGGTGCTGCCGCCGTCCGACGCGTCGGTGGTGTCTCTCGGAGAAGGCTGGACGCCGCTCCTGCGGACGCGCCGTTTGGGATCGCACCTGGGCGCCGATTCGCTGTGGGTGAAAGACGAAGGCCTGAACCCGACCGGATCGTTCAAGGCTCGCGGGCTTTCCTGCGCGGTTTCCATGTGCGTGGAACTGGGCATTCAAAAGGTGGCGATTCCATCGGCAGGGAACGCGGCCAGCGCGATGGCGGCGTATGCCGCCGCGGCCGGCATCGAAGCTCACATTTTCATGCCGCTCGACGTTCCGCAGGCGAATTACCTGGATTGCAAAGCGTATGGCGCGCACGTCACCCTGGTGGACGGCCTCATCAGCGATTGCGGCAGAATCGTGGCGGAGCGCGGTCCGGCGGAAGGCTGGTTCGACGTGAGCACGCTCAAAGAGCCGTACCGCATCGAGGGAAAGAAAACCATGGGGTATGAAGTGGCGGAGCAGATGGGATGGGAATTGCCGGACGCCATTTTCTATCCCACCGGCGGAGGCGTCGGCATGATCGGCATGTGGAAGGCCTTCGATGAAATGGAGAAGCTCGGGTGGATCGGCTCGCGGCGGCCGAAAATGATCGCCGTGCAGGCGGAGGGCTGCCAGCCGGTGGTGCGCGCGTTCGAAGAGGGCGAGAGCGCCAGCCGGTTTTACGAAAATGCCCACACGGTGGCGGCGGGATTGCGCGTTCCCAAACCGCTGGGCGACGTTCTGACGCTGCGGGCGGTGCGCGAAAGCAATGGGACGGCAGTGGCCGTGAGCGACGACGATATGATGACCGCCGCGGTGCAATTGGCCTCCGAGGAGGGAATCTACGCCGCGCCCGAGGGCGCCGCCTGCGTGGCGGGACTGCAAAAGCTGCTGGCCTGCGGCTTCCTCAAGCCAACCGACCGCATCGTCCTCTACAACACCGGCTCCGGTCTGAAGTACCCCGAAGCTTATTCGACCAGATTTCCGCGAACCGCGTCCAGCGAGCAGGACAAGCTGGGCGGATTGATCACCCCACGATGAGGGACCTCGCGCTCCAGGCACTGGACCGGGTGGCGCGCGGCGGCGTGACATACGCCGATGTCCGCGCCATCGAGACGCGAGATCGCGAAGTCACCACCAAAAACGGCAAGGCGGGGCACGTGTCGAGCTCGGAATCGCAGGGCATCGGCATTCGCGTGCTGGCTTTCGGATGCTGGGGGTTTGCGGCGACCAGCGATCTCTCCAAGGACGGAATAGATGCCGCGGCGGCGCTGGCGCTCGAAATTGCGCGCGCGGGCAACGCCGCGAAGAAGCATGACGTGGTGCTGGCGCCCGAAGAAAAGTACCAAGCCACGTGGGTCTCGCCATGTGCAATCGATCCCTTCGCGATTCCGGTGGACCGCAATCTGGCCGCGCTTCTCGCCATCGACGGCGAACTGCGGCGCGACCCGGCCATCAGCCTGGCGGAAGCTTCGATGCACTTCGTGCGCGAGCGGCAGGTGTTCGCGTCGACGCTCGGAAGCGTGATCGACCAGACGCGCACGTTGAGCGGCGCGGGATTTTCGGCGCTGTGCTACAAGGACGGCGAAATCCAGAAGCGCTCCTACCCCAATTCCTTCGGCGGGCAACATCAGTTGAAGGGGTACGAACTGATTGACGAGCTGGATTTGCCGAGCAACGCGCCGCGGGTTGCCGAGGAAGCCATTGCGCTGCACTCCGCCGATCAGTGTCCCGAAGGCAGGTTCGACCTGATTCTGGACAGCTCGCAGCTCGGCTTGCAGATTCACGAATCGATCGGCCATCCCATCGAGCTCGATCGCGTTCTGGGCACGGAGGCGAACTATGCGGGCATGAGTTTCCTGACGCTCGATCAGTTGCATCGCCTGCGCTACGGCTCGGAGATTGTGAACGTGGTGTGCGACGCGCGGATGGCGCACGGTCCGGGCTTAGGCACTTTCGCTTTCGACGACGAGGGTGTGCCGGCGCAGCAGACCGACATCATTCGCGCGGGCCAGTTCACAGGATATATGACGTCGCGGGAGACGGCCGCTGTGGTGGGCGACCAACGTTCGAATGGCTGTATGCGCGCGGACGGATGGGCGCGGCTGCCGCTCATCCGCATGACCAACGTGAGCCTCAAGCCCGGCGAGCAATCGCTCGATGAGGTCTTCGGCGCCGATCACGGCATTTATATGGAGACCAACCGGAGCTGGTCGATCGACGATAAGCGATATCACTTCCAGTTCGGGTGCGAAATCGGATGGGAGATTCGCGGCGGCAAGCGCGTGCGCATGCTGAAGAATCCGAGCTACAGCGGGATCACCACGGAATTCTGGAATGCCTGCGCGGCCATCGCCGGGCGCGAGCACTGGACGCTTTGGGGCGTGCCGAATTGCGGCAAAGGGCAGCCCGAGCAAGTGATGGGCACCGGGCATGGCGCGAGCCCGGCGCGTTTCCGGCAAATTGCCATCGGGAGCGCGTATGCGGGTTGACGCGCCCGCGGTGCACGAGCAGGTAATGCGCGCGGCGCGCGCGCAGGGCGTGGCGGAAGTGGAAACCATCGTCTCCGCGGCGGACCAGGCGCTCACGCGTTTCGCCAACAACGGAATCCACCAGAACGTCGCCGAGAATGCGGCGCATCTCTCGGTGCGCGCGCGCGTTGAAGGGCGCACCGCCCGCGCGACTACCGATCGCCTGGACGCGGACGGCATCCGCGCGGCGGTGGAACAAGCCATCGCTCTGACGCGGCTCACCGAGCCGGATGAAGAATCTTTGCCGATGGCCGAGGCAGCGGAATACCGGGCGGTCGACCGCTGGAAGGAATCGACGGCGCACGTCACGCCGCGGGAGCGCGCGGAAGCGGTAGCGGAGGCGATTGCGGCGGTGGAAGCGGCGGGCCAGACAGCGGCCGGCATGTATTCCACGGATGCGGTGGAGTACGCGCTGCTGAACTCGCGCGGGGTGGATGCGCGGTATCGCGAGACCATGGCGCGATTCTCGATCACGGCGATGGCGGCGGGCAGTTCGGGGTGGGCGAAGGCGAGCGCCTGCGATCACACGGACCTCGATCCCGTGGAACTGGCGGCCTCGGCCGCGCGCAAAGCTACGCAATCGGCCGCGCCGCGCGAATTGCCGCCGGGCCGCTATACCGTGATCCTCGAACCGGCGGCCGTGCTCGACCTGGTGGGCCAGATGTTCGGCGATTTCGGCGCGACGGCTATCCGCGACGGCCGCAGCTTCCTCAACGACCGCATCGGCCAACAGATTTTCGGCGCGAATGTCACGATCCACGACGATGCGTGGCATCCGCTGCAGGCGGGAGCGCCGTTCGATGGCGAGGGCGTTGCGCGCCGGCGTCTGACTCTGGTGGAGAACGGCGTGGTGCGCGACATCGCATATTGCCGGCAGGCTGCCGCGCTGGCCGGGGTCGCGCCTACCGGACATGGATTTCCGCTGCCCAACGAATACGGCGAATCGCCGGTGAATATCGTGATCGCGGGGGGAGATTCCAGCGTCGAAAAGATGGTAGCTTCCACGGAACGCGGCATTCTGGTGACGCGCCTCTGGTATATCCGCGAAGTGGACCCGTACGAAAAGATCTTTACCGGGATGACGCGCGATGGCACATTCCTGATCGAAGGCGGAGAAGTGAGGGCGGGCGTGCGGAATTTCCGCTTCAATCAGGGATTGATGGAGATGCTGTCGAACGTGGAAGCGCTCGGGCCGGCGGTTCGGGCTTCGGGGGAAGAAACGTTCGACATGGTGGTGCCGGCGATGAAGGTGCGGGAGTTCAATTTCACGGAAGTCACGCGATTCTGAGGGTAGCTCGGGCGATTGGAATCGGGCTGAAAGCCGCCTGTAGCCAATATTGGCTAATGCCCAGGGCGGGAATCCTGCGGAAGTTGTGGGCCAGCCCCTTCGCCGTTAGAAGACAAGCCATACTGGTGACGACGGGCGCGTTCAAGTACATCCCCCTCTACAGCTCTTTGCTGCTTTTGGCGTAGGGCGTGTTCTTCAAGCACCCATCCTGGGTTGGCAGCGGCGTGGTGCTGGCAGCACACCAAGATGTTCATACCGTTCGTCTTCTGACCGGAGAATGAGACGTGGTCCACAGGTACTTGCCGGCGTGTCGTGGGGACGCGGTTCGCGAGGCTGCGCTCGTGGATTTACTCCCGGTTGCGCCGGATGCGTCGTAAACCATTCCCTATCCACTTTTTGATCCGCTAAACTGGATTGAACGCTGCCCGATGCCCCTATCACCAGGCGACAAACTTGGCCCGTACGAGATTCTTGCACCCCTCGGCGCGGGCGGGATGGGCGAGGTTTATCGCGCTCGCGATACCCGGCTGAAGCGTGAGGTCGCCGTAAAGATTCTCCCCGTTGAATTCGCGGCCGATACCGTACGCCGTCAGCGGTTCGAAGCGGAGGCTCGGGCCGTGGCCGCGCTGAATCACCCGAGTATCGTGGCCATCTACGATGTGGGCACGCAAGACGGCGTATCCTACATCGTCACCGAATTGGTTGACGGCGAGCCGCTCGCCGGCAGCGGATTCCGGTGGCGAAAGATTCTCGATTGGAGCGTGCAAATCGCCAACGGACTGGCCGCCGCGCACGCTGCCGGTATCGTCCACCGCGATCTGAAGCCCGCCAACATCCTCCTGGGCCGCGACGGCCGCGTCCGGATTCTGGATTTCGGCCTGGCCAAATTGAGTCCGGCCGCGGCCGGAGAAGGCACCGCCACGGAAACGCTGCAAACCCAGCCGGGGGTTGTGATGGGCACCGTCCCTTACATGTCGCCGGAACAGGTACGCGGCAAGGAGGCCGACCCTCGTTCCGATATTTTCAGCCTCGGGCTGGTTGTTCACGAGTTGTTGAGCGGCCGGCGCGCCTTCCAAGGCGAGACGGCCGTGGAGATCATGACGGCGATCCTCAAACAGGAGCCGCCCGATTTACCCGACTCCGTGCCCAGGGGAGTGCGGCAGATCGTACATCAGTGCTTGCAGAAGGATCCAGGCGAGCGGTTTCAGTCGGCGCGCGATCTGGGGTTCGCGTTGGCGGCGTTGTCTGAAAGCCCGGCCCCAAACGACAGCGCACAGAAGTTGGCGCAGGCGCCGCCATGGCGTCAATGGACCTTGATGGCTGCTGGAGCATTAGCGCTGGTGGTGTTGTCGATTGCCGCTTACCGCTTCTTTGTGCCTGTGCCTCAGCCCACCAACTGGACCGGCACGCTTCTCGGCGGACCCGAAAATGCGTTCCGGCCGCGCTCGTCGCCGGACGGTCACCTGGTGGCGTTCTATGCGGTCGACGGGGGGTACACACAAGTCGGCGTGATGACGCCCGCCAGCGGCAACTGGTCGATCCTCACACACAGTCACCAGAACGGCAATGTCACCAACGTCACGTGGGCGCCGGACGGTGCTAGCATTTATTACGACCGCTGGGCAGCGGTTCCTCAGGGTATCTACAGCGTGCCGGTGCTCGGCGGCGATGAGCGTCTCGTCATGCCGAAGGCCTTTCGTCCGGAAGCGCTTCCGGATGGGAGCTTGCTGGCGGACAAGTTGAACGCCAATCGTCAGTGGCAACTATTCCGCTTCTGGCCGGAGACGGGACGCGAGCAGGATCTGCCAGTCGCTGTGGTTGACGCCCAGGATAGCCTGGCCAACCCGCGAGCATTTCCGGATGGCAAGGAAGCTGTAGTGGATGGGGCGCCGCTGGGGCAGGAAGCCGGCGGCATGAATCTGCTGATTGTGAATCTTGCCACGGGCGCCACGCGGCCCTTTGCGCCTGACGTTTTTGGCGGCACCGGCGCTCCCGATTACACCGTGAGCCGCGACGGCAAATCCGTGTTAGCGATCATGCAGTTGGGAGAGTTTTCGCGCGTGTTGTCGATCCCGGCGCGCGGAAGCGGACCCGTCCGAACTTTATTTACCGCAACCCACGAAGTGTGGGGTTTGGATAGCGCCCCTGACGGAAGCATCTATGCTTCGATCATGGATTGGCCGGCGGAAATCGTGCGGCGGCCCGTGGACAAGGATCAGCCGGAGACCTTGGCGCGTTTCCAGGAAGTTTCCGATCCCGACATTTTCGCCGTAATGCCGGATGGGCGCGTAACCCTCACGGTACTTTATTCGGATCGTGCCCGCCTGATGGCTGTGGCTTCCGGCAAGAACCCGGTTCCCCTGGCAGCGACCACGGAAGAGACCTCCGCGCCGGTAACAACTGTTGGTTCCCGGGAGGTTGCGTTTCTGATCGGGCACGATCCTCGAGGCGTCATTGCCATTGCGGATCTGGAGACCGGGCGAGTCACCCACCGGATTTCGCCGGACAAAGGCGAGATCCACTCGTTGGCCGCATCGCCAGATGGCCGTACGCTTTATTTTGCGACGGTCGACACCGTATGGTCCGTGCCAAGCGCGGGCGGCGAAGCGCGCAAGGTGCGAGCCGGCAACCGCGTCGTCGCCGACCCCTCCGGCAAAGCG
>Ga0335072_10015389_pt1 | contig 10861 bp, 6 predicted proteins | sample Lox_Sample_21_FD_206725 | JGI IMG/M metagenome (GOLD analysis project Ga0335072, IMG submission 206725) | Soil microbial communities from Loxahatchee National Wildlife Refuge, Florida, United States - Lox_Sample_2.1 | ecosystem: Environmental > Terrestrial > Soil > Wetlands | place: USA: Florida... | reverse complement strand
CCGCATCCAGAACGGTCGGAAATCCGTCTCTGGGGCTGGGCGGGAAAGGCGTCTCGACGCCGCTGACCCAGTCCAGCGAGATCTGCTGCCAGAATGTAATGTGCCAAAGCTCCTCGTAAATGGAGTGCGGCGCGCCCGCAGGCAGGCGGTGTACCAGGTCGTCAGACAGGCCTTCCAGGATCCGGAACGGCGCGGCAGCCGCCCCATCTCCGGTCAGAACCTCTTCCAATTCATTCATTTTCAGCCCATTGCGGTCCATCTATTGACCTCCCTTCCCGCAGAAATTATCACGCCGCGCCGTCCTCGTTGGCGAGGGTCGCCTGTTACGGTTTGCGTTACACTGGAAGTGGTGGCTCGGTCGGGCCCGGCGGATTCCTGAGAGCTTCTTTTAGGAATCCAGAGGCTTCTGGCCGCATCCATTTTGTGAACGGGCTGCAACAACCCCGTGGATGGGGTTCTCCCGAAGGGGTTCGGGCGAGTAGCGCATCCACTGCAGCTTGCATTGCTTTCAACATCCCCGTCCGAATAGGACTGAAGGCGGATTCAGGTGACTCTTATCTTTGATGAATTGACGGCGGCCCCGTCTGCGGTGGCCGAAGATGTTTGCAGCCTCGATCATTACCTAGCCCTCCCCGATCACTCCATGGACCAACGCATAGCGCAGGCCCGGGCCGCGCTGGGTTCCACCACGATCCTACTGGGCCATCACTACCAGCGCGATGAGGTGATCCGCTTCGCGGACTTCACCGGCGACAGCTACAAGCTCTCCAAGGCCGCCGCTGAAACCGACGCTAAGTACATCATCTTCTGCGGCGTGCATTTCATGGCGGAGAGCGCCGACGTCCTCGGCCGCACCGGCCAACAGGTGATCCTGCCCGATTTGAATGCAGGCTGTTCCATGGCCGATATGGCGGAAATCTCGCAGGTCGAGGCCTGCTGGGACACGCTGGAGCGCCTTCACCTGGCCCACGAGACCATCCCTCTCACCTACATGAACTCCACCGCCGCCATCAAGGCCTTCTGCGGAGAGCATGGCGGGCTGGTCTGCACCTCTTCGAACGCGCGGGCAGCCTTTGACTGGGCCTTCGAACGCGGCAAGCGCATCCTGTTTCTCCCCGATCAGCATCTGGGCCGCAATACCGGCTACGCGATGCAAATCCCGCTGGATGAAATGGTGGTGTGGGACCCCTGGGCCATCCAGGGCGGCCAGACGAAAGATCGGATGGCGCAAAGCCGGGTTCTGCTCTGGAAGGGGCACTGCGCCGTGCACCAGCGCTTCCTGCCGAACCATGTCGACCAGGTGCGCGCCAAGTATCCCGGCATCCAGGTGATCGTGCATCCCGAGTGCCGCTACGAGGTATGCCAGAAAGCTGATGCCTTGGGCTCGACCGAGCAGTTGATTGCGCTCGTTGAGCGGGCGCCCGCGGGGTCGATGTTCGCCATCGGGACGGAGATTCACCTCGTGAATCGGCTGGCCAAGCAATTTGCGCCAAAGGGCAAAAAAATCATCACGCTTGATGACACCGGCTGCCTGTGCACGACGATGTACCGCATCAGCCCGCAGCACCTGGCGTGGGCGCTGGAGAACCTGGTCGAGGGGCGCGTGGTGAATCGCGTGCAGGTGAAGCCGGATGTGAAGCAGTGGGCGAAGGTGGCGCTGGACCGCATGCTTGAAGCTCGCGGCCGGTAGCCTGCAGCTTTCAGCCGTCAGCTCTCAGTTTTCAGCAAACCTCTGCTCTCTGATCCCTGAGACCTGACCCCTGGAAACCTGACACCTGTAGAATGGCCGTGTTCGTGAGTCAGGAGCCAAACCATGACGCGATACCGGATTGCGCTGGTGCCGGGAGATGGGATCGGGAAAGAAGTCGTGCCCGCGGGGCGGCAGGTGCTGGAGGCGCTGGCCGCTGCCGGCAGCGATCTTGCCTTTGATTTCGAGAGCTTCGCGTGGGGAGGCGACTACTATCGCGCGCACGGCGCGATGATGCCCGAAGACGGCCTGGATGCGCTGAAGAAATGCAACGCGATTCTCTTCGGCTCGGCGGGCGACCCCGACATTCCCGATCACATTACACTTTGGGGACTGCGGCTGAAGATTTGCCAGGGACTCGACCAGTACGCCAACGTGCGCCCTACGCGGATTCTGCCGGGCATCGACGCCCCTTTGAAGCGCTGCCGCGCCGAAGATCTGGACTGGGCGATCGTGCGCGAGAACACCGAGGGCGAGTACTCGGGTGCGGGCGGCCGCGTGCACCAGGGATTCGCGATGGAAGTGGCGGCTGAGGTTTCGGTGATGACGCGCGCGGGAGTAGAGCGCATCCAGCGCTACGCGTTCCGGCTTGCGCAATCGCGGCCGCGCAAGCTGCTCACAGTGGTGACCAAAAGCAATGCGCAGCGGCACGGCATGGTGATGTGGGATGAGATCGCGGCGGAAGTGGCGAAAGATTTCCCCGATGTGCGCTGGAACAAAGAGATGGTGGACGCGATGACGGCGCGGATGGTGAACCGGCCCGCGTCGATCGACACAGTGGTTGCGACCAATCTGCACGCGGATATCCTCACTGACCTGGCGGCGGCGCTGGCCGGCAGCCTGGGCATCGGGGCGACGGCGAACATCAATCCCGAGCGCGTGTATCCCTCGATGTTCGAGCCAATTCACGGGTCGGCGTTCGACATCATGGGCAAAGGAATCGCCAATCCCGTGGGAACCTTCTGGACAGCGGCGCTGATGCTCGAACACCTTGGCGAGAAAGAAGCGGCGCGGCGGCTGATGCGATCGATCGAGAGCGTCACGGCAAACCCGAAGCTGCACACGCGCGACCTGGGCGGCACGGCAACGACTGCCGATGTAACCGAAGCGGTTTGCGTAGCGATCGCCAAATCCCCGGTCTCAGACTCGAGACGGGAGGCGCCCGTGGATGCCAAGAGACCTTTGGCCACGGCGTGAACTCTCCCGCCGCGAATCCGAGCATTGAAGCCAGCGTTACGCGCAAGCTGCAACTGCGGATTCTTCCCTTTGTGATGCTGCTTTACCTGGTCTGCTTTCTCGACCGCGCAAATGTGGGCTTTGCCGCGTTAAGCATGAACCAGGCTCTGGGATTGACGCCGGAGATGTTCGGCTTCGGCGGCGGCGTCTTCTTCATCGGATACATCGCATTCCAGGTGCCGTCGAACCTGATGATGCTGCGCGTGGGCGCGCGAAGCTGGATCGCACGCGTCGTGGTGGTGTGGGGCATTGTGTCGATGGCTTCGGCGTTTGTCGTGGGGCCGTGGAGCTTTTATGCAATGCGCCTGCTGCTGGGCGTTGCCGAGGCGGGATTCTTTCCCGGAACCCTGCTTTACCTGAACCTGTGGTTTCCGGTCCGGCAGCGCGCGGTGGCGATTGCGGCGTTCATGGCTGCGGCGCCGTTGTCGTCGGCTGTCGGCTCGCCGATTTCGGGCGCATTGATGGAGCTGCCTCGGCTTGCCGGGCTGGCCAACTGGCAGTGGCTATACGTCATCGAAGGATTTCCCGCAATTCTTTTGGGCCTGCTGACGCTGAGGGTGCTCACCGACACGCCGGAGCAGGCGAAGTGGCTGAGCGCGGACGAGTGCTCATGGCTGGTGAGCACATTGACCGCGGAACGCGCAGCGAGCAGACCTCACCCGGGCACCATGGCCGCGATCTGGGCGGTGCTGCGCGATCCCCGCGTGCTCGCGCTGGCGTTGATCTATTCGGGAACTTCAGCCGGACTTTATGCCATCGGCTTCTGGGCGCCGTTGCTGATCAGGCAGTTTGGCTTTTCCGCGCTGGCGGTCGGCTGGCTCAATGCGCTGCCCAGCGTGGTGGCCGTGGTTGGCATGATGATTTGGGCGCGGAACTCCGATCGGACCCTCGAGCGCATCTGGCACGTCACGATTCCCTGCGCGCTGGGATGCGCAGGACTGGTCTGGGCCGGCTATGCGGAAGCGGTGCCGGCGGTGATCCTGGCGCTGGCCGTGGCGAGCTTCGGCGTGAACGGCGCCAAGCCCCCGCTGTGGGCAATGCCAGCCATGTTTCTCGAGGGCGCCGGCGCGGCTGCGGGGATTGCGCTGATCAACTCGCTGGGCAATCTGGGCGGTTTTACGGGACCGCTGCTGATCGGATGGCTGAAACAGCGCGTGGGCAGCTACTCTGCCGGACTGGATGCAGTAGGCGCAATGATGGCGCTCTCGGCGATCCTCATGCTGGCGATGAAGCGGAGAATCAACGCTGGGTAAATGCAGCCCTCTCTTGCAGCGGGGTGGGCATCACATAGAATGAGTGCGGGAACCCGGCTTCCACCCCCTCCATTCCATGGCGGAGTTTTGCCTGACCCAATTGCGATGCGCCTGAATCGAGTGCGGACCTGTTTGCTGCTCGCCGTGCTGCTGCCCATGTGCTGCCAGCGGCACGCGGCGGCTTACTCGCTGCTCTCGCACGAGCAGATCATCGATCTGACGTGGCAGGATTCAATTGTCCCGCTGCTGCTAAGCCAGTATCCCAACCTGACGCCTGCGGAACTGGACCGCGCACGCGCCTATGCCTATGGCGGATGCGTGATCCAGGACATCGGGTATTACCCGTTCGGCGATATGTTTTTCTCCGATCTCACCCATTACGTGCGCACCGGCGATTTTGTTCTCGCGCTCTTCCGCAACGCACACAACGCCGATGGGCTTGCCTTCGCAGTGGGCGCGCTGTCGCATTACGTCGGCGATTCCTACGGCCACTCTGAGGCTACGAACCGCGCCGTTGCGCTCCAGTTTCCCAAGTTGGAGAAGCGCTACGGACCGAGCGTGAACTACGCCGAAGGCAAAGACCAGCATGTGCAGGTGGAGTTTGCCTTCGACATCAACCAGATTGTGCAGCACCACTTGGCCCCGTTGGGCTACATGCGCCACATCGGGATCAGGGTTCCGCAGCGCCAGATCGCGCTCGCTTTCTACCAGACTTACGGCCTGACCGAGAAGCGCAAGGGGGGCCGGGGGTTTATCAACATGAGCGCCTACGACATGGCGACACGGGGGTTCATTCCCCATGTCGCTTATGCCCTCGCCCTGTTGCACCGCAGCCACGAGCCGCCGGAGCCGGATACGCCGGATGCGGCCGAAATTGAGAAAGAAGCTGCCGCAACGGCCAAGCTCTGCAAGTGGGATGCCTACCGCAAAAAAGCCAGCATTGAGACGCGCCTGCTTGCCGGGCTGATCTTTATCCTTCCCAAGTTCGGCCCCCTGAAGCTGGTCGCCATCAAAGGCCCCACGCCGGCTGCCGAAGCGGACTACATGCACAGCATGGTCACGGCCACTTCAACGATGCGTGCGCGGCTTGCCCGCTTCACGTCCAGAACGGCGCAGCAGCCGGCGGTCGCGCCGGCGTATCCGGTGGCCACGCTGGAACCGCTCAATGCGCGGCATCCGCTGCCCAATCGCGACCTTGACACCGGGCAGCAGGTAAAGCCGGGCGGGTATCCGCTCACCGACTCGACATACGCGGAGCTGCTCCATCGGCTTGTCCACAATCCCAACCGTCCGATTCCACCAGGCATCAAGAGCGACGTTGAAGCGTATTACGCCGATCCCAATGCGCCGATCAGCACCAAGAAGGATCCCGGCAAGTGGGAACAGGTGCAGGCTGATTTGAAGACGCTGGCAGGAATGCCGACCAGCGCCGCCGCCGCGCCTTACCCCACCTACGGTGACACAAGCCAACCATCGAGCCCGTCGAAGACTGCGGACCCAAATCCATAGCCCGCGTGCAGGAAAAGGTATTATCCTGTCTGCACTCGCGGTCAAAGCACTTCTTCGAATCCTGAGCAGTTTTGTTACATCCGTCTGCCGCTTCCTGCGCAGGGCTCCTTTGGGGCCTGGGCTTTGCGACGCATTCGCTGAAGGGGCGCGGCGAAGACGCGCCATATAAGGGAGGGACAGCCGTGAATCCTGCCATCCATCGTCATATCGGAGTTGCAGCCCTTGCAATCCTGTCCGGCATGGGCGCTGCATCTGCGCAAGGCGCGCCCGCCGCCGCGCACAAGCTGCCGGAGATCAGGTATGTGAAATACACGCTGCCCAATGGCCTTACCGTGCTGACGCATGAGGATCATCGCCTGCCGCTGGTAGCTGTGGATCTGTGGTATCACGTGGGTCCGCTGAACGAGCGGCCGGGGCGCACCGGGTTTGCGCACCTGTTCGAGCACATGATGTTCGAAGGCTCCGAGCATGTTGGCCAGAAGATGCATATCAAGGATGTGCAGTCGGCGGGCGCGACGGACGTGAACGGCACCACGGATTTCGATCGCACAAACTATTTCGAAACCATGCCGAGCAATCAGCTCGAGCTAGCGCTCTGGCTGGAGAGCGACCGGATGGGATTTCTGATGGAGGGTCTGAACCGCGAACTACTCATCAACCAAAAGGACGTGGTGCGCAACGAGCTGCGGCAGGGCGAAGGGCGGCCGTACTTCGTCGCGGAAGAGCAGGTATTTCACATGCTGTTCCGGAAGGGCCATCCCTACTATGGCGTGGTGATCGGCAGCCACGCCGACATCGAATCGGCGCGCATTTCGGATGTACGCGATTTTCACCAGCAGTACTACACACCGAATAATGCTTCCATTGCGATTGCCGGGGACTTTGATCCGGTCAAGCTCAAGGCCCTGCTGACCAAATACTTTGGCCCCATCCCGAAGGGTCCGGCCGTGCCTCGGGTGACCGCGGTTACACCGCCAATCACCGAGCAGCGGCGCGCCACGATCACCGACACGGTTCATCTGCCGCAGTTGCGGGTTGCGTGGCTCACGCCGGCGGCGTTCACGCCCGATTCCTATAGCGTGGACTCGGCAGCCTTTGCGTTAGGTGGGGGAAAGGCAAGCAGGCTCGATGAAGCGCTGGTGTATAAATCGCAGACGGCACAAAACGCGAGTTGCTACTCCGATCCGCTCAAACTGACAGGAATCACCGAGTGCACGATCACCGCGAAGCCCGGCGTGAAGCTGGAAGACCTGGAGGCGACGTTCTGGAGCGAGCTGGCCAAGCTGCAGCAGGATGGGCCGACCGCCGACGAGGTCGCTTCGGCAAAGGCTCTGGACCTGACCGACAAGATCACCGGACTCGAGCGACTGGGCGGCTTCGGCGGAATTGCGGATTCGCTTGACCGCTACAACCAGTACACGGGGGACCCGGACTTTCTGCCCAAAGACGTGGCGATGACCGAAGCGGTGACGCAAGCAAGCGTGAAGGCCGCAGCAGTGAAGTATCTCAGCAAGGATCACGCCGTGGCGGTGTATTGCGTGCCGGGTAAGAAGGTGCTGGACGACGTGCCGCGCAGCCCGGCCGACACCGACGCCGACGTGAAGCTGGTAAATCCATACACGGCGGAATTCGAAGCGTCGCAGGATTGGCGAAAAAACAAGCCTGAGCCGGGTCCGCCGCCGGCGCTGCATCTGCCGGCGCCGCAGGAGTTCACGCTGGCCAACGGCCTGAAGGTTTACCTGGTGGAGGAACACGCGCTGCCGGTGCTGAGTGCAGAGGTGGTGTCGCGTGCCGGCAGCGCCGACGATCCAGCGGAGAAAAGCGGCCTGGCCACGCTGACCTCGGAAGTGATGAGCGACGGCACGGCCACGCGCGACCTGACGCAACTGGCCATAGACGAGGAGCGCATCGGGACAAATGTGGAGACGGGCGCGGGCATGGAATCGGGCACCGAATCGATGGACGTGCTGACGTCGCACCTGGCCGAAGGCATGAACCTGCTGGCCGACGTGGCGGAACATCCGGGCTTCCGCGCCGAGGACGTGGAACGGCGGCGCAAGCAGCGGTTGGTGCGCATTGCGCAGGAGACCGACAATGTGCAGAGCATGGCAATGCGTGTGGGCCCGAAGCTGGTTTTTGGAGACGAGCCCTACGGCAGAAGCGGAGCGGGCACTACTGAAAGCGTTGGAGCAATTGCGCAGGCCGATCTATCTGCTTTCTATGCCGCGCATTATGGGCCGCACGATTCGGCGCTGATCCTGGCCGGGGATGTGACGCACGCGCAAGCTGAGAGCCTGGCCCGCGAGTACTTCGGCAAGTGGAATGACAAAACCGAAGCGGCGCAGGCGATTCCCGCGGCGCCAGCACCGCAGCCGACGCACGTGGTGATCGTTGACAAGCCCGGCGCGCCGCAAACGGCGCTTGAGGCCTTTGGCATTGGGGTTCCAGCCAACTCGCCCGACGACGAAGTGCTGACCGTGATGAATTACACCCTGGGCGGGAGTTTTGCCAGCCGGATCAACATGAATCTGCGCGAGGTGCACGGATACACCTACGGGGCGAGTTCCCGATTCATGGGATACCTGGATGGCGGCATATTCGCGGCCGGAGGGCTGGTTCGCACCGATGTGACGGGGCCCGCGGCAAAAGAGCTGATGAGTGAAATTCGGAACTTTCCCGCGAAGCCGTCGAGCGCCGAAGAGCTTGCGGAAGCCAAAGAAGCATCGGTGCGCTCGCTTCCCGGGCGCTTTGAGACCACATCGGCCATTGTGAGAGCGACAGACAGTATTTTCCTTTTCAGCCGGCCGCTCGACTATTACACGAAGCTCCCGGCGAAGTATCTGGCAGTAAGCGAGGCGGATGTTGCGCGGGTGGCGCAGCAGGACCTGCACCCGGACCAACTGGTGATCGTGGCGGCGGGAGACCGGGCTAAAATCGAGCCCGCATTGAAGGATGCCGGGCTGGGGCCGGTCGAAGTGCGCGATATCAACGGAAAGCTGGTGACGGAGCGGCAATAGGACGCTACAGCAATTCTTGAGCTGCTGTGACCGCTTGAATTCTCTCAAAGGTGGCTGCTGCCTGGGGGCGCATCGACTTGAGCGCAGCGGCTTCGGGATACAGTAACTCAGGAATTGCTTTAGCCGCCCGCGGCGTGCTTTCCATCTCCGGCGCCGGACCTTGGCGGGCCAGGCATTGGCGGACGCACTGTGGCGGTTGCTCCCGAACGCATAGGTAGCTGCTGGCCTGCCGGCGATTGGTGCATGGTCACGATCAACGCTTCTGCCGGCCTGTCACCCGCGCAGCGGTAGGAATGCGGCGTTCCTGCATCGAAGTACGCGGCATCTCCCGGACCGAGCGTGGCATCCTGGTCCCCATGCCGTAAAGCGAGCTCACCCGCGACCACATAGAGAAACTCGAATCCGGCATGCATGTGCGCCCTGGGCTCCACTTGCTCCGGCAGCGGGACGAACTCCGCGTAGTACGGGTCCATGTGCCGGTCCGGCACCATATAGCCGAGACTCTCGAAGGTGTAGTTCGGGGGCTCGACACCGGTCTGCGGCATGCGCACGCGATCTCTCTTGCGGTGCACGCGAAAGATGGCGGCAGGCTCGTTCTCAAAGAAATACGCGAGGTCTTTTGAGAAAACCATGGCAATGCGGGCAAGATTACGCAGCGTGGGAACGACACGGCCGGTTTCGAGTTGCGAGAGAAAGCTGGCCGAAAGTCCGGTGTGCCTGCCTAAATCGACCAGCCCCATTGACTTCTTCAAGCGCAGCCTGCGGATGCGCTCGCCAATATGCTTTTCGGTGATGAACCGTTCGGCGGTGTCGGCGTCCGCCAAAGTCTTGTGCATCTGTTCGCCGTTTTCCTCGGGCCGGTCGCTCATCGCCGCTCCTTCTTGGGATTAGAATGCTCTTGCCGGCTAATTGTTGTCTAGATCAAAAAATTTTGCCGTACCACGAAATTACACACGGGTCACCCTTTAAGCCGCGAGGGATTCAACGCGCTGGTCTGATGCGCGTTATTCTGGAAAGTCCGGCTCGAAGCCGCTAAGGAAGCAAGATGCCAGAAGAGACTGTTCCTGCCGCCCAGGAATCCGACAAATCAACTGCTCCCGTTGCCACGATCGCTGAGATCGGCCGGCACGAAGGCCAATCCGTTACCTTGCGTGGATGGCTCTATAATTCGCGCGAAAGCGGAAAGCTGCTTTTCCCCATCTTTCGCGACGGCACCGGCTCCATCCAGGGAGTGGCGCACGTAAAGAGCGTGCCGCCCGAGGTGTTTGATGCGCTGAAGAACCTGACGCAAGAGTCGTCGGTCATTGTCACGGGAAAAGTCCGCGCAGACAAGCGCGCACCGGGCGGCTATGAACTCGATGTCGAAGGCATCGAGGTGGTGCAGCGTGTGCCAGAGTCGGATCCCTATCCAATCACGCTGAAGGAACATGGCGTCGATTTCCTGCAGGAGCGCCGCCACTTGTGGGTTCGCAGCCCGCGCCAGTCGGCCATCCTGCGCATTCGCGCGGAAATCATGCGCGCAGCGGCAGAGTACTTCGATATGAACGGGTTCATCCGCACCGATCCGCCGATTTTGACGCCGGCGGCATGCGAAGGCACTTCAACGCTGTTTCCGGTTGATTATTTCGGCGATCCCGCGTACCTGACGCAGAGCGGCCAGCTCTACGTGGAATCGACCGCGCTGGCGCTGGGCAAGGTATATAGCTTCGGGCCAACCTTCCGCGCGGAAAAATCGAAGACGCGGCGCCATCTGACCGAGTTCTGGATGGTTGAGCCCGAGGTCGCCTACATGGACCTCGACGGCCTCATGGAGCTATGTGAGAACTACATCTCCCACATTGTGCAAAGTGTCGTGAAAAATCGCGCGCCCGAGTTGCAGGTGATCGGCCGCGACACGGAGAAGCTCAGGAACGTTCTGCCGCCGTTCCCGCGGCTGCGCTACGACGAAGCGGCGGAAATGCTCAACCAGGCCCACAAGGATGGCAAGCTGGAAGCGCCATTCGAGTACGGTAATGACTTCGGCTCGCCCGATGAGACCTGGCTCAGCTCACAGTACGATCGGCCGGTGATGGTGCACCGCTATCCGGCCGATGTGAAGG
>Ga0335072_10015387_pt1 | contig 10861 bp, 11 predicted proteins | sample Lox_Sample_21_FD_206725 | JGI IMG/M metagenome (GOLD analysis project Ga0335072, IMG submission 206725) | Soil microbial communities from Loxahatchee National Wildlife Refuge, Florida, United States - Lox_Sample_2.1 | ecosystem: Environmental > Terrestrial > Soil > Wetlands | place: USA... | reverse complement strand
GCGCCGGCCAGCTTGGCCAGCAGCACCTCTCGCGGCTCCAGGTCGGCAAGCTTGGCGATCTCGTCGGGGTTCATCACCTTGCCGTCGAGAACGCCGCCCTTGATCACCAGGAACGGGTTCGCCTTGGAGAAGTCGCGCAGCCCCTTGGCTGCCTCAACGACGTCGCCCTGCACGAACGCGATCGCGGACGGGCCGATCAGCAGCTCGGTGAGCTCCGCTGACACGCCAGCGTCACTGGCAGCGATCTTCGTGAGGGTGTTCTTGACCACGGCAAACGTAGCGTTATCGCCGAGCGAGCGGCGAAGTTCGCCAAGCTGTGCCACGGAAAGGCCGCGATACTCGGTGAGCACCGCGCCTGACGAGCTCTGGAAGCGCTCGGTCAGCTCGGCGACCGCCGTCACCTTGTCTGCCCTCGCCATGGGCCTCCCTTCTCAGCCCGGCCGCCCGCATGGCGGGTCCGGATTCTCGTTCCGGTTGCCCTGCATCGCAGGGCAACCGCTGCGTCCAGCGCCGACGAAGGGCAGGTGAAATGCGAACGCCCCGGCACAGGCGCGCCAGGGCGGAGCCGGGTCCCGGGGAGATACCACCGGAACCAGCGGCGTAGCTAGGTCACCTGCGCGGGCCGCCCGCTCTCGCGGGGCCTTCGGCCGCCGTGCGAACACGGCGACGACCGACGGTCTTTGGCAGGCACAAGGATACGCGGCCACCGTTCTCGCCGCCAAATTGACGTGTGCCGCGCCCCCGGCCAGACCGCCGCGCGGCGCATCGATGTACCAAATGGCCTGGTAGAACAGGCCCGTTGGTACATCGATAGCCTCCGCGTGCCCGCGGTGGGGGCAGGAGCCCACGGAGAGCAGGCGGCCGCATGCCCACGGAGAGCAGGCGGCCGGTGGCCGGTGGCGGGGTGCTGCGGGGTTCAGGGCTGGGTTGGCCGAGGGCCGCGGGGCCGCGGCCCGCAGAACCCGCCCTGTGCCGTGGTTAGCTGGCGGCGGCTTCCTCGAGCTCGTCGGCCAGCCCGCGGGTGAGGCCCGGGTCGACCGGAACCCCGGGTCCCATCGTGGTGGTGAAGGTGACCTTCTTGACGTACCGGCCCTTGGCCGCGGCGGGCTTGAGCCTGACCACCTCGTCGATGGCTGCCGCGTAGTTCTCCACCAGCGCGCGGTCGGTGAAGGACGCCTTGCCGATCACGAAGTGCAGGTTGCCGTGCCGGTCCACCCGGAACTCGATCTTGCCGCCCTTGATGTCGCTGACGGCCTTGCCCACGTCCGCGGTGACCGTGCCGGTCTTCGGGTTGGGCATCAGGCCGCGCGGGCCGAGTACCCGGCCGAGCCGTCCCACCTTGCCCATCAGGTCGGGCGTGGCCACCACGGCGTCGAAGTCGAGGAAGCCGCCCTGAATCCGCTCGATCAGGTCGTCGGCGCCCACGTAGTCGGCACCGGCGGCCTCGGCCTCAGCGGCGCGGTCACCGGTCGCGAACACCAGGACGCGTGCGGTCTTACCGGTCCCGTGCGGCAGGTTGACGGTGCCGCGGACCATCTGGTCGGCCTTGCGCGGGTCCACGCCGAGACGCAGCGCGACCTCCACCGTGGGGTCGAACTTCGTCGTCGATGTCTTCCTGGCCAGGGCGACCGCCTCGGCCGGGGTGTAGAGCTTGGCCGCCTCGATGAGCTCGTCGGCCTTGCGATATGCCTTGCTGCGCTTCATGATCTTTCTCCTTGGGTGTTGCGGAGGTCGTGGTCGTCGGGCCAGCGCGGGCCCTGCCACTTATGAGGAACCAGGGCGTCCGGTCAGTTGACGACCGTGATGCCCATCGAGCGGGCCGTTCCCGCGATGATCTTCTCGGCCGCTTCCATCGAGTTCGCGTTCAGGTCGGCCATCTTGACCTGAGCGATCTCGCGGAGCTGGGCCGAGGTGACGGTCCCCACCTTGGTCTTGTGCGGCTCGCCGCTGCCCTTCTCGATGCCCGCCGCCTTCTTGATGAGCTCGGGCGCGGGCGGCGTCTTCGTGATGAAGGTGAACGAGCGGTCCTCGTAGATGGTGATCTCCACGGGGATGATGTTGCCGCGCTGCGACTCGGTGGCCGCGTTGTACTGCTTGCAGAAGTCCATGATGTTGACGCCGTGCGGGCCGAGGGCCGTGCCCACCGGCGGGGCCGGAGTGGCCGCTCCCGCGTTCAGCTGCACCTTGACAACTGCGACGATCTTTTTCCTTCTCGGAGCCATTTCCTCTGGGTTCCTTTACTCAGATCTTGCTGACCTGATCGAACGACAACTCGACCGGTGTTTCGCGGCCGAAGATCGACACGAGCACCTTGAGCTTCTGGGTGTCGGGATTGATCTCGTTCACGGTCGCCGGGAGCGTCGCGAACGGCCCGTCCATAACGGTAACGGACTGGCCGACCTCGAAGTCCACCGACGCCGCGCGCGCGGTCTCGGCCTTCTTCGCCACCTTCTCCTCGGGCTCGGGCGCGAGCAGCGTCGCCACCTCGTCGAGGCTGAGCGGAGACGGCCGGCTCGACAGGCCGACGAAGCCGGTGACCCCGGGCGTGTTACGCACCGCGGCCCACGACTCGTCCGTGAGGTCCATCCGGACCAGGATGTATCCGGGCAGCACCTTCTCCTGGACCTGCTGCCGCTTGCCGCTCTTGATCTCGGTCACCTCGTGGGTGGGCACCTCGATCTGGAAGATGTAGTCCTCCATGTTGAGCGACTGCGTCCGGCTCTCCAGGTTGGTCCTGACCCGGTTCTCGTACCCGGCATAGGAGTGCACCACGTACCAGTCGCCGGGGAGCAACCGCAGCTCGGCCTTGAACTCAGTGACCGGGTCGGCCTCAGGCTCGGCGTCGGCCTCAGGCTCGGCGTCGGCCTCAGGCTCGGCGTCGGCCTCAGGCTCGGCGTCGGCCTCAGGCTCGGCGTCCGCCGCCGCGGCGGCGTCCTCGGCCTCGTTCTCGGCCCGGACAGCCGCCTGGGCCTCGAGCGCCGCCTCGGCCTCAAGCTCGGCCCCGGCCTCGGCCAGGGACTCCGCCTCGGGAACGCCCATCACCTCAGGAGTGTCGGGCTCGCCATCGGCGTCGTGCTCAGCCGGCTCTTGGCCGCCTTCTAGTTCGGACACGGTAACTCTTTCTCTTCGCATTTCATTCCGGCGTCAGCCAGAGGCTTACTGGCAGCGCTCGACCCCCGCCGCCGGAGCTTCCATCGCCCCTGGCGCGCGGATCACTACCCAGCCAGTCAGCGCCTCAGCCGAAGACCTTCGTGACCAGCCAGGTGAACCCGGTGTCGAGGCCCGTCACGAGCCCCATCATCACGAGGATGAACACGATCGCCACCGTGGTGTACGTGACAAGCTCCTTGCGGGTCGGCCAGATGACCTTCCGCAGTTCCGCGATGACCTGCCGCAGGAACAAAACCGGCGTGGTCCGCTCCGGCTTTTTTGCCGGACGTCCGGACTTGGCCGGCTTCTCCGCCGCGGTGCCACGAGTCTGAGTTGCCATGTCCTCACCTGAGCAGCTAACACTGACCGGCTTACGCCGTCGGCCCGCAGCGTGCACGGACCGTACCCGCAGGGCAGGAGGGACTCGAACCCCCAACCGCCGGTTTTGGAGACCGGGACTCTAGCCAATTGAGCTACTGCCCTGTGACGGCACTGCCGCGGCAGATGCCTCCTGCAGCACCGTGCCAGACACTGGGCCCTAGACACTGTCCTGCAGGCATGCACCGACCACCTGGTGGACCGCCACCAGTTGATGAAGTGTACGTTGCCGGGACCCCCGGCGTCGAACCGCTTCGCGACATGCCTCGTCGGCACGCGTCACCCGGCCTGGCCCCGCCCGCGCCCGCCTCAGCCCGCCCGTGCCAGCCCCAGGCTCGCTTCTGTCAGCCCCGGGCCTACCCCTCCCCGATACGCGCACCCGCGCACCAGCAGTCCGGCCAGGATGCCAGGATGGGGGCATGGCTTCTTCTCACCAGCGAATCTCGGCCAGGGTCGGGGCGATCACCGAGTCGGCGACGCTCGCCGTCGACGCCAAGGCGAGGGCCGCCAAGGCGGCCGGCCGGCCGGTGATCGGCTTCGGCGCCGGCGAGCCGGACTTCCCCACCCCCGACTACATCGTCGAGGCCGCGCAGCGCGCCTGCGCCGTGCCGAGGTTCCAGAAGTACTCGCCCGCCCCCGGCCTGCCCGAGCTGCGCGAGGCGATCGCGGCGAAGACCCTGCGGGACTCCGGGTACCAGGTCGCCCCGGGCCAGGTGATCGTGACCAACGGCGGCAAGCACGCCGTCTACACGGCGTTCGCCGCGCTGCTCGACCCGGGCGACGAGGTGCTGATGCCCACGCCGTACTGGACCACGTACCCCGAGGCGATCGAGCTGGCGGGCGGGACGCCGGTCCCGGTGCTGACCGACGAGAGCTCGGGCTACCTCACCTCGGTCGAGGATCTCGAGGCACACCGCACCGCGCACACCAAGGTGCTGCTGTTCGTGTCGCCGTCCAACCCGACCGGCGCGGTGTACCCCCCCGAACTCGTCGCCGAGATCGGCCGCTGGGCCGCTGACAAGGGCATCTGGGTGATCACCGACGAGATCTACGAGCACCTCGTCTACGGCGGCGCCGAGTTCTCCTCGATCGCCACGGCGGCGCCGGAAATCGCCGACACGTGCGTTGTGCTCAACGGGGTGGCCAAGACCTACGCGATGACCGGCTGGCGGGTCGGCTGGCTCATCGGCCCGCCCGACGTGGCCAAGGCAGCGGCCGACCTGCAGTCGCACATGACCTCCAACGTGTGCAACGTGGCGCAGGCCGCCGCGCTGGCCGCGGTGTCGGGCGACCTGTCCGCGGTCGCCGTGATGCGGGAGGCGTACGACCGCAGGAGGCTGCTGATGACCGGGATGCTGAACGAGATCCCCGGCGTCGTCTGCCCGGAGCCGGAGGGCGCGTTCTACTGCTACCCGTCGGTCAAGGGCGTGCTCGGCAGGCAGATCGCGGGGCGCAGGCCGGACAACACCACCGACCTCGCCGAGCTGATCCTCGACGAAGTCGACGTCGCCGTGGTCCCGGGCGAGGCGTTCGGGACCCCCGGCTACTTCCGGCTGTCCTACGCCCTCGGCGACGCCGACCTTGAGGAGGGGATTACCCGGCTCGGCAAGCTGTTTTCCCAGGCCCGCTGATTGCCGGAGCCGGGCACGCCGACGCCATGGCACGCTCGCTTGATGCCCTGCCCAAGGCGCACCTGCACCTGCACTTCACCGGGGCGATGCGCCACTCCACCCTGGTGGAGCTCGCCGCCGGCCATGGGGTGCACCTGCCGGATGCCCTGGTCACCGACTGGCCCCCGCGGCTGAGCGGAACCGACGAGCGGGGCTGGTTCCGGTTCCAGCGGCTGTACGACATCGCGCGGTCGGTCGTCCGGACCGAGGCGGACGTGCGCCGGCTGATGCGCGAGGCCGCCGAGGACGAACGGGACGAGGGGTCGGGCTGGCTGGAGATCCAGGTGGATCCGTCGGGCTACGCGGCCAGGTTCGGCGGCCTCACGCCCACGGTGGAGCTCGTGCTCGGGGCCGCCGCAGCGGCTGCAGAGGCCACCGGGGTCGGCGTCGGGGTCATCATCGCGGCCAACCGGACGAGGCACCCGCTGGACGCGCGGACCCTGGCCAGGCTCGCGGCGGCCTACGCCGGACGCGGCGTGATCGGCTTCGGCCTGTCCAACGACGAGCGGCGGGGCGCGGCCGCCGAGTTCGCGCCCGCGTTCCGTATCGCCGCCCGTGCCGGGCTGATGGCGGTGCCGCACGGTGGCGAGCTGTCCGGCCCGGCCAGCGTCCGCGCCTGCCTCGAAGACCTGCACGCCGATCGCATCGGCCACGGCGTCGCGGCCGCCAGTGACGAGGACCTCCTGGAACGGATAGCAGCGGCGCGTGTCACGCTCGAGGTATGCCCGTCGTCCAACGTGGCGCTCGGGGTGGCGGCCACTGCGGCGGCTGTGCCGCTGCGGCCGCTGGTTGATGCCGGGATCGGGGTTGCGCTCGGCGCGGACGACCCGCTGCTCTTCGGGCGGCGCCTGACCGCCCAGTACGAGCTCGCGCGGCAGGCACACGGCCTGTCCGACGACGAACTCGCTGAGCTTGCGCGAATGTCGGTGCGCGGGTCGGCGGCGCCGGCCGCGGTCAGGGCCCGGCTCCTCGCCGGGATCGACGGGTGGCTGGCGTCCCCCGCGGCCGTCACGCCGGCCCCTGCCCTCCCGGCCCGGTAACCGGCGAGCCGCTATCCCGGCGCCTCCACGGCGTCGCGGATCCTGACCGCGTTGGCGGCGATGCTGGCGCCCAGCAGCTCATGGCTCAGGTCGATGATGCTCATGCTGCACAGCGTGGTGGACGTCGCCCACACGCAGTTCTCGCTGCCCTCAACGTTCGCGCAGGCCAGCGCGCCGCCGTGCGGCCCGGGAGGGAGATTGCTGTAGCTGTACCCTTCCTCCTCGATCACGCGGACCGCGAGGGCCGGCCGGAATCTGCCTTCGAAGCCCACGATATTGATCGATCGGTAGAAGTTCGGGACCCGGGGAGACTGATACTCGAGCGTGACGGTCGACTTCGGTGAGCCGCCGCCGTCCATGCTGAGCAGCAGTTTGTACTCACCCGCCAGCGTCTGCCCGCCCTGCTGATAGTCCGACGAGTTATCCAGCGTCAGCCCGCAGACTGTCTGCGGGCTGACGAGGGTCCATGGACCGCTGCCGGCCGCGGGCCGGCTCGATGTGACGCACGCCGACGGGCCCATCGCGCTCGCGCTCAGGCCGGTGCTGGCCGACGGCGACGGCTTGCTGGGCGACGGGTGCGATGGGGCGGGCTTGCTGCCCGCCGAGGAGCAGGCGACGACGGCGATCGCAAGCAGACCGCCGCCGGCCGCGGCCCCCAGGCGGGCCCAGAGCCGACGAGGGCGGGCCGACGGGCCGGGGCCGCCGTCATGGACCATCAGCGGAACCTCTAATCGGGTGTGCCAGTAAAGCCCGCGCAGAGCCATGTCGTCATTCTCCTTGTGCAGCAGAGCGACGCCAGAGGGTCCTGGAAGCCCGTAACCGACCGTTCAGGCGCCGATATGCGACGGGACGTGTTTCGCGTCACCTTCCCAGAGATCCGCGTCCTCGCTCATCCAGGACTGGCGGCGGCGCTCCTTGTCCCGCTGGCCAGAGCCGGGAGCGGCAGACATCGGCATCCCGTCGCCGGAGTCGGCCCCGGGCGCGGCGATGGCGTCGTCGGCTCCGACAAACCCGGTCGCCCCGCTGTTGCCGGCTCCCACTCCGCCGTCGGCGAAGCCGCCTTCCATGCCTTCGCCGAGGTCGCCCGCGCCCGGGCCGATCATCCCGTCGGGACCGACAACCGCGCTGTCACCGGGCGAGTCACCGGCGATGTCCTCGCCGATCAGGCCCTGGCCGCCGGGGCCGCTGCCGCCGGGACCAGCCGGGTCGCCGATGCCGCCGGCGCCGCCCGGAAGGCTGCCCACCGGCACCGGGTCGGCGCCGTCACCCGGCACACCACCGAGGCCCCCAGGATCGGCGCCGTCACCCGGCACGGCACCGGGCGCGCCGGGATCGCCACCGCCGGGGAGGCTGCCGGCCGGAAGAGGATCGGCGCCGTCACCGGGCACAGGCCCGAGCCCGCCGGGATCGGCCTCACCCGGCAGGCTGCCGGCCGGAAGCGGATCGGCGCCGTCACCCGGGACGCCAGCGGGCTCACCAGGGTCGACACCACCGGGCGCGCCGCCAGGGTCGCTGGGGGCGGGATCGCCCGGCGCCGTTCCGCTGGACACGGGTACCGGGCCGATCGGGTCCGGTCCGGGGGTGCCGCCCGGGGCTCCGCCGGGAGTGCCGCCGCCGGGGACACCGGTGCCAGGAGTCCCCGTGCCGGGCACGCTTCCGGTACCGCCCGGAGGCAGGCCGGCCAGCGTCGTGCCGGGCGAGGTGCCCGACGGCCCGGTGCCGGGTGCCACCCCCGTGGTCCCGCCGGTGCCGCCGGGCGCACCGGGCGTGCCTGTGCTGCCCGCGCCTCCCGGGCTGACGCCGCCGGGTGAGCCACCAGGGCTCGCGGCGGCGGCCGCGGCTCCCGCGGCCACGCCGCCGGCCGGCCCGGAGATCGTCGACACCTGCTTGCCGAGGGTGCCGTTCGGCAGGTTCTTGGTGATCGTGGATGGCAGGTTGCTGTTGGCCTCGACCAGGTTCTCGTTGAACTGCTGCAAGGCCGCCTGCGCGGCCTGGTTTCCCGCGGGCGTGCTCTTTTCGGGCGCGGTGTAGCTCTTGTAAGCGGGGATGATCTGGCCCAGCCAGGTCAGCACCGCGCCGGTCTGGGCGCTGGCCTGCGCGAGCCCGGTGGCCGTCTCGTGCAGCTGCTGGAAGTTGGTCACCGCGGTCTGCGCGGCCGTGCCGCCCCAGTTCTCGCTGAGCACCTGCACGTGCTTGACAAGAGCGTCGGCGATCTGCTGCAGCACCTGGCTCGCGGCCGTGTGAGCCTGACCCGACTGCAGCACCAGGCCGCCTTCGGGAAGGAACGAGAACATCTGCTCAATGTCGGACGCGGTGAGCCCGCTGACCGAAATCGGCGCGACCGCCGACTGCTTTACCGCGAACGAGTTGCCCTGGATGGTGCCGAACCCGCCGCCGTCTTCCACTCGCATGATGCGGTTCCTCTTTCTCGGCCGTCGCCGCGGCAGTCAGCCCGTCGCCTCCGCGGCAACGCTGCTCGCCGAGCTCTGCGTGGCGTCGTCGGCATCGGTGTAGTTCAGCGCCGCCTTGCCGACGTTGGTGGCCACCATGTCGTAGGCGGTATTCAGCGCCTGAATGAACTGCGTGAGCGCCTCATACGCGTTGAGAGCATTGCTGCCGAACCCATCCGCCGTTTCCCAGCCGCCGATCGCCGAGCCCATGGCGCCGTAGCTGGTGAGCTGCGACAGCGTCTTTATCAGGTCGGGCAGGTCGCCGACCATCTGGGATTTGACGGATGTGAGCTGGTCGGGGTTGACGCGGAACTCCCCGCTAGCCTTCAGGCCCTTGGGAAAGGCCGACGCTGCCATCTTCGGCATATGAAGGCCATCGACCTTCACCGGATCCTTCGGCGGGGTACTCGCCGCCGCCGCCTGCCGGTCTAGCTTTTCCTGATCCTCAAGCGCCATCACGTCGGCAATCGCGCCCATCCAAACCTCCGCCGCCGCCGATATCCGTCATCCTGGCCAGCCAAGACGAACGGCGTGCCGTGCCGCCATCCACCCGGCACGGCATCGCGTCCGCCTCGGCAAAACGCGTCAGTCAGAACATTTGCGTGTTGGTGCGCTCCGCGCCCTGGTAGTTGACGTTGGCCTCGCCGATCACCCCGCTCATCGCCGTGATGACCTGGCCCATGTCCGCCATCGCGTTGTTCCAGATCGTCTGGGCCTCGTGGTACGCGGCCTGCGCAGAGCCCTGCCACTCGTTCAGGCTGCCCTGGAGCTGCGCCTGCAGGTTGCTGACCGTGCTGCTCAGCCCGTTGTACGCCTGGGCGAAAGCAGCCTCGCCCTCGCTCAGGCTGCCAAAGTTGGCAAGTACGAAGTCACCCATTGTGCGTCCCTCCCTCAGGCGTTCAGCGCGCCGATGATCTTGTTCGCCGAACCCTGGTTCGCGTTCTCAACCGTGGTGTAGTTCACGCCCGACTGCCGCAGCTTCGCGCCCAGGTTGTCCAGGGCGGTGATCACCTTCTGGAAGTCGACGTTGAACTCGTTGAACGCGCTGGTGAACGTCGAGGCCGCCGGCCCCTTCCAGCCGCCCTGCATGCTCTCGTGCGCGCTGGCGAGCTGGCTCTGCAGGCCCCGGATCTCCGACACCGCCGAATCCACCTGCGAGGCAGCCTGGGCCATGAGTCCCGCATCGTGTGCACTTACCGCCACTGCCGCACCTCCTGTCCGTGACGTCTGGTCATCCGCGCCCCTACGCTTGGATGATCTTGCTCGTCCGGGGCGGAGTTGCCGCAGCCGGCTCCCTTGCCCCGTTACTCCCCACCACGCAGCCCAAGACCGCCTGGTTCAAAGGGAACACGGCTAATTCAAGCTAAGTCGGACAATGGTGTCAACCAGGACAGGGGACTACGCTGCGTGATCGGCATCGAGCAAAAGACGGGACCCGCTTAGAGCGCTTCTGACTTGCGGTTTTTCGCCATTTCCGTAATGCAGCAACGGGCACGTCACCGAATTTTTACCCGCCGGGAGACACCGGCCCGTCGGCCAGCTCCTTACCCGCCGGGAGACACCGGCCCGTCGGCCAGCTCCTTACCCGCCGGGAGACACCGGTCTGTCGGCGAGCGACGGGTCGAGCGCCGGACCCGCCGGGATCAGGTCCACCACGCCCGCTGGCAGCAGCACGGCCTGCGACCGGTCGTAACCCAGCATGTCGATCACGCCCGTGCTCGCGAGGGCGTACCGGCGGCCGTCGGCGATCAGGAAGTAGCTGACCACGCCGCTGTCCGAGCCGGTGGAAGGATCGGCTGCCACCAGCGCGCCGCCGCCGGGCGGGAGGGTTACCTGCCCGACGTCGGCGGGCACACCGGTCGGCACGCCGCCGGACGGCACCCTGCCGCCGATCTCGACCTGGCCGGTGAGGGCGGTCCCGGTGACGGCGGTGCCACCGCCCGAGTAGACCATGCACAGCGGCGCGGACGCGGCGGGCGTCACGACCGGGGGAACGCTGGTCGGCAGGCCGCCGCGCGGCACCTGGACGGCGGACTGATGACTGGCGGCCTGCCCCGGCGTCAGCGTGGTCTTCGGCGGCGCGCCCGGCTCGGATGTCAGCAGCGACGCCTGCATCGGCGAGATCGCGGCCAGGCCACCGCCCAGCATCACGTCGTACTGCGTGCCGCCGGGC
>Ga0335072_10015386_pt1 | contig 10862 bp, 6 predicted proteins | sample Lox_Sample_21_FD_206725 | JGI IMG/M metagenome (GOLD analysis project Ga0335072, IMG submission 206725) | Soil microbial communities from Loxahatchee National Wildlife Refuge, Florida, United States - Lox_Sample_2.1 | ecosystem: Environmental > Terrestrial > Soil > Wetlands | place: USA: Florida... | reverse complement strand
CCCGGTGCGCGGCATCCTGGGGCCGGACGACTTCATCCCGATTGTCCAGCAGTCTTACCTGATGCGTGAAGTGACCGCGTACGTGATCGAGACGGCACTCGCGCAGGCCGCGCTGTGGCGGCAGTCGGGGCTCGACACGCACGTATCGGTCAATGTCTCCGGTCGCGACTTGCTCGACACCGGGCTGGCTGACCTGGTGGGGCAGGGACTGACCAGGCACCGGCTAACGCCGCAGGCGCTGCTGATCGAGATCGACGAGCGAGTACTGACCAGCGAGCCGGCCCACGCGGTCACGACAGCTGAGGCTTTGGCCGCGCTCGGCGTCGGCCTCAGCCTGGACGACTTCGGCACCGGCTACTCCAACCTGGTCCGGCTCAAGCGGCTGCCGGTCTGCGAGGTCAAGGTCGACTCGTCGTTCGTCGGCCGGCTGCTCGAGTCGCCGGATGACGAGGTGGTCGTCAAGTCCATCCTCGACCTTGCCGCGGCTCTCGGCATCCGCTCGGTCGCTGAGGGAGTGGAGTCCGCCGAAGTCGCGGCGGCGCTACTGAGCATGGGCTGCGTGGCGGCGCAGGGCTTCTACTTCGCCAAGCCGATGAACGCTGCCTCAGTGACATCCTGGCTGACGGAGCACAGCATGACCGGCGAGCCGCGAGCGGCTGTGTCACCGAACGGCGCACCGCACGAGGCTGTCGTTGTGCCGCCGGCAGGCTGGCTCAGCTGAGCGTGGCTCAGCTGAGGTTAATGCCTTCGGCCCGCGCATGGCCGGCCCAATAGGATGGCGGTCATGTCGATCACCAGGGACGAGGTTGCGCATCTTGCCAGGCTGTCCAGGCTTGCCCTGACAGACGCCGAACTCGACCATTTCGCCGGCCAGCTCGACCAGATCATCGGCGCAGTCGCGCGGGTGCAGGAGGTCGCAGCCGAGGGTATCCCGCCGATGACGCACGCGGTCCCCGTCGTCAACGTGTTCCGCGACGACGTGCTGGTCCCGTGCCTGACACCGGAGCAGGCGCTGGCTGGCGCTCCCGCTGAGGAGCAAAGCAGGTTCCGTGTCCCGCGAATCCTGGCGGAGGACTGACATGGCGACTGGTGACGCTGGAACGGCCGGCGAGCTGACAAGGCTGACCGCCGCGCAGATCGCCGCCGCTGTAGCCGCGGGCGAGGTGTCGGCCGTCGAGGTCACTCAGGCTCATCTGGACCGGATCGTTGCGGTGGACCCCGACGTGCGGGCGTTCCTGCACGTGGCAGGCATCGGCGCGCTGGCCGCGGCGGAGGATGTCGACCGCAAGCGCGCCGCGGGCGAGCCGCTCGGCCCGCTTGCCGGCGTGCCGCTGGCGCTCAAAGACGTCCTGACGACCAAGGATATGCCGACGACCTGCGGCTCGAAGATACTGCAGAGCTGGCGGCCCCCGTATGACGCGACGGTCACCAGGCGGCTCCGGGATGCGGGCATCGTGATCCTCGGCAAGACCAACATGGACGAGTTCGCCATGGGGTCGTCGACCGAGAACTCCGCCTTCGGGCCGTCGCACAACCCGTGGGACCTCGGCCGGATTCCCGGCGGCTCGTCCGGCGGTTCGGCCGCGGCTGTGGCCGCGTACGAGGCGCCGCTCGGGATCGGCACTGACACTGGCGGCTCCATCCGCCAGCCGGCTGCGGTCTGCGGGATCGTCGGCATGAAGCCAACCTACGGCGGCTCCTCCCGCTACGGGCTGGTGGCGTTCGCGTCCTCGCTGGACACGCCCGGACCGCTAGCCCGCACCGTGCTGGATGCCGCGCTGCTGCACGAGGCCATGTCCGGACACGATCCGTGCGACTCGACGTCGGTCGACGCGCCGGTGCCGCCGGTCGTCGCGGCCGCCAGGCATGCTGATGTGTCCGGGTTGAGGGTTGGCGTGGTCACCGAGTTCAGCGGCGGCGGCTCGCAAGGCGGGGTACAGGCGAGATTCACCGAAGCGGTTGAGTTGCTCGAGTCGCTCGGCGCCAAGGTCGTCGAGGTGTCCTGCCCGCACTTCACCTACGCGCTGCCTGCGTATTACCTGATCGCGCCGAGCGAGTGCTCATCCAACCTGGCGCGCTTCGACGCGATGCGCTACGGGCTGCGGGTCGGCGACGACGGCACCCGCAGCGCCGAGGACGTGATGTCGCTGACCAGGGAGGCCGGATTCGGCCCCGAGGTCAAGCGCCGGATCATGCTCGGCACGTACGCGCTGTCCAGCGGTTACTACGACGCTTACTACGGCAAGGCGCAGCAGGTGCGCACGCTCATCACCCAGGACTTCGACGCCGCGTTCGAGCAGGTGGACGTCCTGGTGTCGCCGACGACGCCGACGACCGCGTTCCCCCTCGGGGAACGTGCCGACGATCCCATGGCGATGTACCTCGCCGACCTCTTCACGATCCCGTCGGACCTGGCAGGAAACGCGGCCATATCGGTGCCCTGCGGGCTCGCTCCCGAGGACGGACTGCCGGTCGGGCTGCAGATCATGGCTCCTGCGCTCGCCGATGACCGTACCTACCGCGTTGGCGCGGCAGTGGAGGCGGCATTGCAGCAGCGCTGGGGCGGCCCGCTGCTCGCCCAGGCGAAGGAACTCGGGGAGACGGCGGGAGAGACCCGGTGACTGACCTAGCGCAGCTTGTTCCGTACGACGAGGCGCTGTCCCGGTACGAGCCGGTGATCGGGCTCGAGACGCATGTCGAGCTCGGCACCACGACGAAGATGTTCTGCGGCTGCCCGACCACCTTCGGCCTGGAACCCAACTCCGCAGTCTGCCCGGTCTGCCTCGGCCTGCCCGGCTCGCTGCCGGTGGCGAACCGTGCCGCGATCGAGTACACGATCAGGATCGGGCTTGCACTGAACTGCTCGATCGCGACGTGGTGCAGATTCGCGCGGAAGAACTACTTCTACCCGGACATGCCGAAGGACTTCCAGATCTCGCAGTACGACGAGCCGCTATGCACTGACGGCTGGCTTGACGTGGTCGTCGACGGCACGACGTTCCGCGTCGGAATCGAGCGGGTGCACCTGGAAGAGGACACCGGCAAGTCGCTTCACATGGGCGGCGCGACCGGACGGATTCACGGTGCCGAGTACTCGCTTGTGGACTACAACCGCGCGGGCATCCCGCTGGTCGAGGTCGTCACCAAGCCGGTAACAGGGACCGGCGCGATAGCGCCGGATGCCGCGCGCGCGTACGTGACTGAGCTGCGCGGCCTGCTGCGTTCGCTTGGCGTGTCGGACGTCCGGATGGAAGAGGGCTCGCTGCGCAACGACGTCAACGTCTCGCTCGCACCGCACGGCGCAGCGCAATGGGGCACCAGGACCGAGACCAAGAACGTGAACTCGCTGCGCTCAGTGGAGCGCGCGGTCCGGTTCGAGATCGAGCGGCAGGCGGCTGTGCTGGACGCCGGGCAGAAGGTCGTTCAGGAGACCCGGCATTTCCACGAGGACAACGGCATCACGACGGCTGGCCGGAGCAAGGAAGAGGCACAGGACTATCGCTACTTCCCCGAGCCCGACCTGGTCCCGGTAGCCCCGGACCGGGACTGGGTCGAGCAGATCCGGGCGAGCCTTCCCGAACTCCCGGCGGCCCGCAGGATCCGGCTGCAGGCGGAGTGGGGGTTGTCCGACCTGGACATGACGCAGCTGTCGAACGCCGGGGCGCTCGACCTGGTTAGCGAGACCGTCACAGCCGGGGCATCGGCGGCCGACGCGCGCAAATGGTGGCTGGGCGAGCTGGCCAGGCACGCGAACGAGACCGGCACCGATCTCGCTGCGCTGCCGATCACCCCTGCGCAGGTCGCAAGGGTGAGTGCCCTGGTCCGAGCCGGGACCATCAACGACAAGCTGGCCAGGCAGGTCCTGGATGGCGTGCTGGCAGGACAGGGCGAACCGGACGCGATCGTCGAGGCCCAGGGGCTGGCGATTGTCAGCGACGAAGGCGCGCTGACCGAGGCGGTCGACGCGGCGATCGCAGCCAACCCTGACATTGCCGACAAGGTCCGCGACGGTAAAACGGCTGCCGTCGGCGCTCTCGTCGGCGCGGTCATGAAGGCGACGCGCGGCCGCGCCGACGCCAGCCGCGCCCGCGAGCTGATCCTCGAGCGCCTGACGTAACCGCAAGCGCAGGACGGCCCGGCTGGGATGCGCCGAGCTGCGAACGCCCGGATCGGCTACACTTGCCGCATGCAGTCCTTCGCGCACCAGGAGATGATGCCCCGCTAGCCGGGGCCATCTGACGCTGCCAGGACTGACGTCCGCACGAGGCCCTTCAGGGGCCTCGATTCATGTGCGGGGTCGGCGCCCCTGAGTTATCTGCCGGGAGGCTCCGATGACCGCTCAGCGTGTCTACCTGAGTACCACCATTCCGTATGTGAACTCGCGCCCCCACCTTGGGTACGCACTCGAAATCGTCCAGGCAGACGTTCTCGCCAGGCACCATCGCCGCATCGGCGACGAGGTCCGGCTGCAGAGCGGCACCGACGACAACTCACTGAAGAACGTGCTTGCCGCGCAGCGCGAGGGCATCAGCACCAGGGAACTGGTGAACAGGAACGCCAGCACGTTCGCCGACCTGCGTGAGCAGTTGTCGCTCAGCATCGACGATTTCATTCGCACCAGCAGCGACCCGCGGCACCGGCCCGGCGTGGAACGGCTGTGGCGGGCCTGCGAGGCCAGCGGCGACCTGTACCGGAAGGCTTATCAGGGTCTGTACTGCGTCGGTTGCGAGCAGTTCTATACCGAAGCCGAGCTCGTCAACGGCAACTGTTCAGAGCACGGCACGCCGCCTGACCTGGTAGCCGAGGAGAACTGGTTCTTCCGGTTGTCCCGGTACGCCGCCCGGCTGACCGACCTGATCAGCACGGGCGAGTTGCGGATCGAGCCGGCTGGCCGGCGCAACGAGGTGCTCGGCTTCATAGCCGGAGGACTCGACGACTTCAGCGTGTCCCGGTCGGTCAGCCGGGCCCGCGGCTGGGGCATCGGCGTGCCCGGTGACCCCAGCCAGGTCATCTATGTCTGGTGGGATGCGCTCGGCAACTACGTCACCTCGCTCAATGCAGGTGCCCCGGCACCGCGCGACGCCGACTACCAGCGCTGGTGGGTGAACGCGGACCGGCGGGTACACCTGGTCGGCAAGGGCGTGCTCCGGTTCCACGCGGTTTACTGGCCCGCCATTCTGCTGTCCGCAGGCCAGCCGCTGCCGACCGAGATCTTCGTGCACGATTACCTCACTGCCGACGGCCGCAGGATCAGCAAGTCAGCGCCGGCCGGAACGCCGGAGCGCACCGATCCGGCCGCCCTGACCAGCAGCTACGGCGCCGATGCGGTTCGCTGGTGGCTGCTGCGCGACGTTCCGCGAGTGGGCGACACCGACTTCACGGTCGGCAAGCTGATCACGCGGGCCAACGAGGACCTCGCCAACGGCATCGGCAACCTGGTCAGCAGGGTGGTCTCGCTGGCTCACTCGCACCGGGATGGCGTAGTGCGCCCGTGCAGCCGGCCGGACGGCACCAGCCGCTGGCTGGCCGCTGCTGCAGGCGGCGGGCCATCGGGCAGCCTGCCATCAGGCGGTGTTCCATCAGGCGATGTTCCATCAGGCGGTGTTCCATCAGGCGGGGGACAGCTGGACTGGCCGGACGATGCGACCGCGCTGCGGAACGCGATCGAGCGCACGCCTGCCGCCGTGCGAACGGCGCTGGCCAGGTTCGACTTCCGGACGGCTGCCAGCGCCGTGTTCGGCATTGTCGAGGAGGCCAACCGCTACGTCGAGGCGACCCAGCCGTGGCATCTGGGCAGGGCCGAACGGGCCGGGGACGGGGAAGCGGGCGACCGCCTCGACCGCGTGCTCGGTGCGCTGATTACGGCCTGCCAGGTGCTCGCTGCGGAGATCTGGCCGTTCGTGCCGGATCTAGCCGGGAGGATCGCGATCGCGTGCAGTGACTCCGGGGGCCGCCTGCCCGGGCCGCGACCGGTATTCCCGCGCATCGAGGCAGCCGCGGCCGGGCCGGCTAGACGGCAGTCACCCGCCGCGTGATCACCGGGAATCGCTGAATCCGCAGGTCAGGCCATCAGTGGCAAGTTGGCACGAAGTTGTCGCCGTGTGTAGGCCCTTCCTCAATCGAAGCGTGACCTGGCGGCAATAGAGTGCTTGCGCTTCACTGAAAATGCGAGACCATGACACGTTTTCCCGGCGGACCCGACTTATCTGCCGGAACTAGTGGCACCGTCTGCACCGCCGCGTGCTGCCGTCGCTCAAAGACGAGTCGCAGGCACGACCTCCCTGCGCGGCATGCGGCTGCCGGTGCCTGTTGTTTCGCTTTGCGACGCTCGGCCCGCGCCGCGCGACGCGGCCGACAGGAGGTCTAGTGCACGCACGCCCGGTGCAGGCGGTGGCATCCGCCTGGGCGGCCCGATGAGCGCGTCCTCGCCTGCGTGGACGGTCATCGGGCTGCTGCTTGCCGCCGTGGCCGTGGCGCTGCTAATCCGCCGGTTCCGGCGGGGTGACTATGCCAGCCGGTGGCTGGCCGTTACGGCCGTCGCCTGGGGGGCGGCATTTGCCGCCCAGGGCATCGGTGCCGGGGCGGTCACGGCGGCCGTTCAGCTAACCCTGTCTGACCTGCTGGCCATCCTCGGCCTGCCCGCGCTCGGGTTCGCGTTGCTCCGGCTCGCCCAGCGCGGCCGGGGAGGATTCCACGTCCGGCAGGATAGCGGCCTCAGCCGCGTCGCCAGCTCGGGCCAGCTGACCGACGGCTGCCTGGTCGCGCTATCGATCTTCACTGTCGGCTGGATCACTCTGGTCAGGCACGCGTACGCAGTGACTGGCGTCGGACCGGGGGCCCTGGTCGTCGACCTCATCCATCCGGTCGCGGACCTCGCTGTGCTCGGTGCCTCGCTCTGGCTGGCGGTGCGGGCGGGACGCCGGGCGGTTGCCCCGTACCTGGCGCTCTGCGCCGCCACTGCCGGCGATTTCCTCGCGGTGCAGGCGCGGGCCAGCGGCATGCATCCGGGCTCGTGGGCGCAGCTTGCCTGGATCGCAGCCATCGTGCTGCTCGGCATAAGCGGGCTGGTAGCCCCTGGGCCTGCGCGCCAGCCGGATGCGCAGGCTGAGGCCGCCGCCGCGGGCCAGCCCCTGACGACCGTGATCGGGCTGGCGGCTGCCGGTGCCTCGGCTGCCGTTTCCCTGATATTCGGCGGTTTGACCTGGGGGCACAGCGGGACCGTGCCGGTGATACTTGGCGGCATCCTGGCCCTGGTCCTGGTCGCGAGGATCGGCGGTCTGCTCCGGCAGGCGGCAACCTCTTCGGCGCTGGCCGAGCGGGCGGGCAGCCAGTTCCACCAGCTGGCTGACCGCACGAGCGATGTCGTCCTGCTCTGCGACGAGGCGGGCCTGATCAGCTTTGCGAGCACGGCGGTGTCGCGCTACGGCTACGCGCCGGAGCGGCTGGACGGGACCGCGCTGCCGGACCTGATCCACCCCGATGACGTTGCGAGCGTGACCGGGGCAGCCGCGGCCATCTGGTCGGATGCCGCCGCTCCGGCCCGTAACTTCGCCTGCCGGGTCCGGGCAGCAGACGGCACCTGGCGGCACGTGCAGGCGACGGTGTCGCGGTTCCCGCAGGCGGCCGAGCTTGATTTGCTGCTGGTCACAGCGACCGATATCAGTGATCAGCTGGCGCTTCGCCAGCAGGTCACTCACCTGACCTTCCACGACGGTCTGACCGGCCTGCCGAACCGTTCTTACCTTGAGGAACGGGCCAAGGACCTGCTAGCCAGGCACCGGGAGATGGCGGACGGGTCCCCGGCCGCAGACGCGAAGCGGACCGGGGCCATTTTCGTCGACCTGGACGGCTTCACCGCCATCAACGACTCGGTGGGGCACGGTGCGGGAGACTTGGTGCTGGCCCAGGCCGGCCGGAGACTGCGCGGCATCGTACCTGCTCACGAGACGGTAGCCCGGTGGGGCGGCGACGAGTTCGCTGTCCTGATCGAGAACGCGTCCAGTCCGCAGGAGATCGTCGATATCGCCGAGCGGCTGGCGGGCGCGATCGCCGGCGAGCCGTTCCAGGTGGCGGGCCGGGACATGTCGATCACGGCGAGCCTAGGCGTGGCATTCGACGACCCGGACGAGGCCGAGCACTTGCTGCGCAACGCTGACCTGGCCATGTCCAGGGCCAAGGACGCCGGAGGCGGCCGGGTAGAAGTCTTCGCTGCCCACATGCACGCCGACGTCGTCCGGCGCCTCGAGCTCGCCTCAGGCTTGCGCGCGGCCATCGACGAAGGCAGCCTCAGCCTGGAGTACCAGCCGGTGGTGGAGCTTTCCACGTCCCGGGTGCTCAGCGTCGAGGCGCTGGTCCGCTGGTCCAGGAACGGCGAGTGGGAACGCCCAGCCGAGTTTCTCGGGATCGCGGAGGACTCCGGGCTTATCGTTCCGCTCGGCGCGAGCGTGCTGCGGGAGGCCTGCCGCCAGGCAGCCCGCTGGCGGGAGTCAGGCTGGCCCGTCGGGCTGTCGGTCAACTTCTCTCTCCGCCAGGTCAGCGCCGCCGGATTCGCCGAGTCCGTACTGACCACCCTGGATGACAGCGGGCTGCCGCGGTCAGCGCTGACGCTGGAGGTTACCGAGCGGGTGCTGATCGAGATCGATGACGAGGTGATGGCCGGGCTTGGCATGCTGCGGCGCCTCGGCGTCCGGCTCGCCATCGACGACTTCGGGACCGGCTATGCGTCGCTGGCCTACCTGCGGCAGCTGCCGGTCGACATCATCAAGATCGACCCGTCGTTCGTGGCAGGTCTTGGCACTGACGGAACGCTGGCGATGCTCACGCGGACCATCGTGCAGGTCGGGCACGATCTCGGCATCGAAATCGTGGCCGAGGGCATCGAGCGGCCCGAACAGCTCGAACTGCTGCGGGCCATGGGATGCGGGCTCGGCCAGGGCTACCTGGTCGCCCGCCCGATGCCCGCCGCCGGGATCGAGGCGCTGCTCGGCGACACCGACGAGCGGGCTGCCAGGGACGACCGGGACGCAGTGCATGACCGGGACCGCCGGGACCGCCCGGATGCGGGGCACGACCGGGATGCCCCGGATGCTGGGCCAGCCCCGGATGCTGGGCCAGCCCCGGATGCCGCGGCTGCCGCGCCGGCCGGGTAGCCGCCCCGGATCTTGCCAGCTGGCCGGATTCGACCAGTAAGGTACTGCCGTGGCAGCACGAAACATCCGGCTTGCCGTGATCGGCGGCGACGGCGTCGGCCCTGAGGTGGTCGACGAGGCCATTAAGGTCCTGCGCGCCCTGGACACGCTGGCCATCGAGACGACGAGCTACGACCTAGGGTCACGGCGATGGATCCGGACCGGCGAGGTGCTGCCGGACTCTGTTCTCGCCGAGCTTGCCCAGCATGACGCGATCCTGCTCGGCGCAGTCGGTGACCCCAGCGTCCCCACTGCGCTGCTGGAGCGCGGGCTGCTGCTGCGGCTCCGCTTCGAATTCGACCAGTACGTGAACCTGCGTCCGGTCCGGCTGTACCCCGGCGTTGCGTCGACGCTGGCCAACGTCCGGCCCGAGTCCGTCGACATGCTGGTGGTCAGGGAAGGCACCGAGGGCCCGTACATCGAGGCGGGCGGCATCATGCGCAAGGGGACTCCGGCCGAGGTGGCTACCCAGGAGAGCATCAACACCGCGTTCGGGGTCGGCAGGGTGGCCAGGTACGCCCTGCAGCGGGCTGCGGAGCGACCGAGGCGCAAGCTGACCCTGGTGCACAAGAGCAACGTGCTCGCCTACGCAGGTGACCTGTGGCGCCGCATCGTGACCGAGGTCGCAGCGGACTTCCCGGATGTGGCGACGGAGTACTGCCACATGGACGCCGCGGCGGTTTACTTCCTCACTCAGCCAGAGCGCTTCGACGTGATCCTCACCGACAACATGTTCGGCGACATCCTGACCTCGCTTGGCGCTGCCGTGGCCGGCGGCATCGGGCTGGCTGCGGGTGCCAGCATTAACCCGGAGCGGACGGCGCCGAGCACGTTCGAGCCGGTGCACGGCAGCGCCCCGGACATCGCCGGCAAGCAGAAGGCGGACCCGACCGCGACGATCCTGTCCGCGGCGATGCTCTGCGAGCACCTGGGGCTGTCGGCAGAGGCGGCGCGGATCGAGCAGGCCGTATCCGATGATCTGCTGGAACGGCAGGGCGCCTGGTCGCCGCGGTCCACACCGGAGATTGGCGACGACATCGCCGAGCGGGTGGCGGGCTAGCGCTTGCGCGGTCGGCCCCGGCGGTTATCGCGCGCTCCAGCAGGTCGAGGCCGAATTGGAAGTCGCCGTCGATGTCCGGCGCCGTTAGCTCCGGATACAACTCCGCGAGCTGCGGGAACTCAGCAGGACGCAGGCGTGGTGCGGCGCGATCGCGAGCCGTGCTCTCGCTCAGCCCTGGAGCGACTCCGGCCTGGCAGATCAGTAAGCCTGCGAGATAAGTGGCAGACCAGCGCACGATCCGCACCGCGTCAGGGGCGCTTAATCCCGCCTCCCGCAGGGCGGCAAGCGCGATCTCGCTCGGCCGCAGCATGCTGACCGGAAGCAGCCTCCGCGACAGCGCGAGCATCGCGCACCTAGGGTGCGCACTGGCGACGTCGCGAACCGCGCCCATCAGCACTCGCACCTGATCCTGCGGGCGGGCGTCCGGCACGCAAAACTCTGCGATGCCCGACATGACCTCGTCAGCGACAGCATCCAGCACGGCGTTCTCCGAGGAAACGTAGCGGTACAGCGCAATGACTCCGCAGCCGAGCGCGGTTGCCAGGCGCGGCATCGAGAGTGCTTCGACGCCCTCGGCCTCAATGAGCCCGATCGCGACGGCGATGATGCGTTTG
>Ga0335072_10015384_pt1 | contig 10863 bp, 9 predicted proteins | sample Lox_Sample_21_FD_206725 | JGI IMG/M metagenome (GOLD analysis project Ga0335072, IMG submission 206725) | Soil microbial communities from Loxahatchee National Wildlife Refuge, Florida, United States - Lox_Sample_2.1 | ecosystem: Environmental > Terrestrial > Soil > Wetlands | place: USA: Florida... | reverse complement strand
TTCATCGGCCTGCGGCCAGCCGAGCTGGCACCCGGCGACGGCGACGGCCTCTGGCTGACCAACCAGATCTGTGACTGGATGGAGATCCGGTCCGGCGCCGACGGCTGCACCATCCAGCTGCAGGTGCCCAGCCGCCACGATCAGGAGATGGTGGCGGAGCCGCGGATCAGGTACCAGGCCTGACGCCAGCATCCGGCCGGCGGCCCTAACCGTGCCCGGCGACCTTTTTGACCGACGCGGGCACCTCGGCCATACTTGGCAACGCGCGGAGCAGTCCGCGGCACGTGGTCCGGCAGCGTGGCTACCAAGGTCATTTATGGCACTTGGAGTCAGCCATGCTCAGACATCAGGCCGGCGGCGTCCCCGTTCAAGATGTTCCGGCTCCTTCGTCTTCCGGCCTGCAGACCCCTACCCGGGGCCGGGGCAGCAGTGTGCGCAGAGCGCACGATCTGCTTGCCGGGCAGTATTTGAGTAGTGTCGGGCTATATCCCGGCTGGATTCGGGGGACTGGGGATGGCAGGACAGGACACAACAGGCTCCATGCTCGACGGGCGGTACGAGGACCTGCTCGAGTCGCTGACAGAGTTGGCTCGGACGCTGACTGAGAACGAGTCGGTCCGCGACACTCTGGGGAGCATCCTCGCGCTCGCGCTCCGCTCGGTCCCGGGGTGCCAGGCGGCGAGTGTCACGGTGCTCGACGCCAAGGATCAGCCCAGCACGATCGCGGCAACCGACGACAACACCTACGAGCTGGACCGCCGTCAGTACCTGCTGAACGACGGCCCGTGCCTGGACGCCGCGCGGCGCCAGCAGGTCAACCGGTGGAGCATGGAGGAAGCCGAGCAGCGGTGGCCGGACTTCACCAGCCTGGCCAAGGAGATGGGCCTGCGCAGCTACCTGTCCGCCGGTCTCGGCCTGGCCGGCCGGCGGCTCGGGGCGCTGAACCTGTCCAGCCCTGACTCCCACGGTTTCAGCCAGCTGGACGAGGACCTGATCTCGCTGTTCACCGTGCCGGCCTCGGCCGCGATCGTCGTGGTCGGCCGGTATGCCGAGGCCCGTGACCTGGCCGCGCAGCTCGAGCACGCACTGCGGTCCCGGGCGGTCATCGACCAGGCGATCGGGATCGTCATGGCCGAGTCACGCTGCGATGCCGACCAGGCATTCGCGACGCTGACCCGCGCCTCGAACAATCGCAACATGAAGCTCCGCGACCTCGCGAATGAGATCGTCACGCGGGTCGGCGGCCGGCCGTCATCACAATCAGATAATTGAACGTTACGCCACCGGGCTGGCGCCCGCCCGGCGGAAGCCGGTCCGCCGGGCGCCGGTCAGATGTTGTGGCAGACCCGCACTGCGGTGCCGCGAGCCGACGAGTAAATCTGCACCAGATCGCAGAGCTGGTTGGCCACCCACAGGCCGGCGCCGTCCTTGGCTTCGGGGGCCGGCCGCAGCCTGCCGACCAGTGGCGACGTGATGTGGCCCTGGTCGGACACCTCGAAGACCAGGGACCGGCCGTCGGCCCAGGCGCGAAGCTCGCCGCGCCCGCCCCCGTGCCCGAGGCTGTTGGTGGCGACCTCGTTCACCGCCAGCACCATCGCGTCGGCCGCTTCGGTGTCGAGCCCGCCCTGCCCGGCGCGGGTGGCGACGAACGCCCGCACCCGCCGCAGGTCGCCGGTCTGGAAGGACATGTGTTCCGCGTCGGCCGGCCGGGGCGGCACCGGCCGGTCGAACGGGCCGGCCAGGTCGAGCGGCCGGAAGGCAGCGCACGCCTGCCGCTCCTCGCCGCGGACGACGAACGGGTGGGTCCGGTGCGCCTCGTCGATCACGTCGCCGGTCAGCGCCTCGAGGTCGTACGGGCAGAGCAGCCAGAGGGGGGTGGCGACGTCGAAGGCGACGTTCAGCAGGGCCTCATGCAGCTGGCACTCGGCCAGCTCGGTCGGGGAGCGCTCGGGGTTTACCGGCTCCCCGATCCCCCACAGCTGCGCGCCGTGGCCGGCATGGTCCTGCACGAACGCCCGCCAGGCGGCGATGATCCGGGCCGGGTTGCCGCCGGCGCTGGCCATGTCGGCGAAGGTCACGTTCGCGGCCTCGGCGCCTAGCTGCTGACGCAGCAGGCCGATCTTCTCTGCGCTCACCATGACCAGGATCGGGTCGCCGGCGCTGACCGCGCGGCCGATGAACGACAAGGTTCCGGACCGGAATTCGGCCATTCCGGAGTACAGGAACGCCTCGTGCCGATAGCCGGTTACGGCTTCGTCCGGCGGTGCGTGCGTTACGGTCACTGTTTCTCACCTGCATCAGCGCGTCGCTTATCTCAGCCGGCGCCGGGGACGGTCTGCTACCGTCCGTTAGATAATAACCCCCTGGCCACGGCCATTCTGGACCGTCACTCCCAGTGTCGAACGGCTCAGGGTGGTCCGCTGCTCAGGTGCCTCCTCCCCGCTCCGCCTGGATCCGGGCGAACTCGCTGGCGAGCGCCTCCTGCGCCTGCCCGGTGGTAAGCCCTAGATCGATAAGCAACTGCCCGGCGTCGCCCTGGGCAAACAGGATCCCGAGCAGCAGGTGCTCGGTCCCGATGTAGTTATGGCCGAGGCGGAGGGCTTGCTTCAGGGCTTCCCGGAGCGCGGCCCGGCCAGCCTCGGAGAAACGCAGCTGCCGCAACGCGGCCGGGTCGGCGCCGCCGGCCGCGGGGTGAACCGGGATGGAGCGGGAAGGCGCAGCGCGGCCCGGATCTGCCCGTCGGTAAGGCCAGCACCGTGGATGGCCTTGGCGGACTTATCGTCCAGGTCGGTGCCGACGCTGACCGCCGTCGCCGGGCTCGTCCGGCCGCCCACTCTGGCATGGCGACTATCCCACCAGCCACTCTGGCCACAAACGCACCGAACCAAGATCGCGAACGCTCACTTTTCACGCGTCCCAGTCATTTCGTGACCCAATATCGCCCTAATTGTCCGCACCGAATCCATGATAAGTGAAGATTGTCATTTCTTGCCGGCACGCCGACCAGTCCGCCACCCGCCGGCGGTGGCACACGGGGGTTAGCCTCACCCCGTTTCCGGGGGTGGGTGTGATAGCCCACATGGCCAGCGATGACCTAGCGTCACTCGTATGTTCCTGATCCCCGGCCTGGTGTCGCCCCGCACCTGGCTCGCCTTCACGCACCACGTGACCGGCCTGGCCATCGGGTTTGTGGTCTTCTGGGTCATCGCGTTCGGCATCATGTTCGGCAGCTTCTTCCTCCCGCTCGCGCTGGTCGGCCTGCTGCCCTTCGGTGTGCTGTTCGGCCTGACGCTGCGGTTCGCCGACGGGCTCGTTGGCGCCGAGCGGGCCAGGTTCGCCGCACTGCTCGGCGAGCCGATACCCGCATGGCCGGACGTCCCGGGCAGCCGCTACCGCTGGCTGATCGTGCCACGCCGGGCCACCCTCACCGGGCGGCAGACCTGGGGCAGCATCGGCTACGGGCTGATCCGCCTGCCGGTGAGCTGTGTCACCGCGTGCATCACCATTGGTATCTGGGCGCTCGGCCTGGTCATGCTCACGGTGCCGCTGTACAGCGGGCTGCTCCCCGGCGGGGGACCCACCCTCGGCGGCACGGTGCACCCCGGACCACTGCCGACGGCGGTGTCGGTCGTTGTCGGCCTGCTCCTGCTGGTGGCCGCGCCGCCGGTCACCCGCAGGCTCGCGGATGTGGACGCGGCGCTGACGCGGCGGCTGCTGGCCCCGCCGCGCGACCTGGCCGCCCGGGTCGCCGAGCTCGAGGTCAGCAGGGAACGAGTTGTGGACGCCGCCGAGACCGAACGGCGCCGCATCGAGCGCGACCTGCACGACGGCGCCCAGCAGCGCCTGGTCGCCCTCGCGATGGAGCTCGGCCGGGCCAAGGCGAAGTTCGCGGACGACGTCGACTCGGCCAAGGACCTGGTCGACCGGGCGCACGCCGAGGCCAAGGCCGCGCTCACCGAGCTGCGGAACCTGGTGCGCGGCGTGCACCCGCCGGTGCTGACCGATCGCGGCCTGGACGCCGCCCTGTCCGGCCTCGCCGCGCTATGCCCGGTGCCGGTCGAGATGCAGGTGGACGTGCCGGTACGGCCGAAGCCCGCCGTCGAGGCGGTCGCGTACTTCACCGTCGCGGAGGCGCTCACCAACGTGGCCAAGCACTCGCGGGCCGCGCACGCCACCGTGGTGGTGCAGGGGCACGGCTATCCGGGCACGCTCCACCTGCTGATCAGCGACGACGGGATCGGCGGCGCCGACCCGCGCGGCGCCGGGCTGTCCGGCCTCGCCGACCGGGTGTCCGGGGTGGACGGCACGCTCGCGGTCGAGTCCCCGTCCGGCGGGCCCACGATCATCTCGGCAGTGCTCCCATGTGGATGAGGGGGCTGCCATGCGAGTAGCGATCGCCGAGGACTCGGTGCTGCTGCGTGAGGGACTGACCAGTCTGCTGGCCGAGGCCGGCCACGAGGTCGTCGCCGCCGAGGGCGACGCGGAGAAGTTCCTGCGTGCGGTCGCGGCGACCGTCCCCGACGTGTGCGTGGTGGACGTCCGGATGCCACCTACGTTCACCGATGAGGGGCTGCGTGCCGCGCTGCTGGTCCGCGACCGGTGGCCGGGCGTCGGTGTGCTCGTACTCTCCCAGTGGGTGGAGGAGCGGTACGCCACCGAACTCATCTCCGGCCGCCCGCACGGTGTCGGGTACCTGCTCAAGGACCGCGTGTCCGACGTGGCCGAGTTCCTCGACGCGCTGACCCGGGTGGCCGAGGGCGGCAGCGCGCTCGACCCCGAGGTCGTCGCGCAGCTGCTGGCCCGCAGCCGCCATCCGCTGGGCGACCTGACGCCCCGGGAGCGCGAGGTGCTGGCGCTGATGGCCGAGGGCCTGACCAACGCCGCGATCGCCGGCGCCCTGGTGGTCGGCGGCGGCGCGATCGAAAAGCACATCAACAACATCTTCGCCAAGCTCGGCCTCGCGCCGGGCGAGCGGGACCACCGCCGCGTGCTAGCGGTCCTGCGCTACCTCGGGACGGAATGATCACGATGCACTCAGCAGCACCGGACCAGACGCTGCCGGCCAGGGCGCCGCGGGGCAACGCACCACGGCTGCCGATGACCCCGGCCCGCCGCGCCTGGCTGGCGATCGGCGTGCCGGTGTGCCTGGTCCTGGTCGGCTGGGCCGGCCTCAACCTGGTCGCGCTGGCCGGGCAGGGCCAGTTCAAGGTCAGCCACGACATCCCGGTCAGCACACGGCGGGTGAACGTGAACTTCAGTTCCGGGAACATCCTGCTCCAGGAGGTGGCTGGCGACCAGGCGGAGCTGACCGGTACTGCGCACTACAGCCTTATCCGGCCCCCGTTCACCACGCAGGTGACCGCGGCCGGCACGGACTTTCGCTACAGCTGCGACCTGCCGGTCGGCAACTGCTACCTGAACGCGACCGTCAGCGTGCCACGGGGAACGCCCACGTCGGTGTACACCGGTGGCGGCAATGCCACGGCCATCGGCGCCACCGGCGACGTCACCCTGACCAGCGACGGCGGGGACGTGTCCGCCGAGCGGGTGTCCGGCGACCTGACCCTGAACACCGGCGGCGGCGACGTGTCCGCCGAGCGGGTGTCCGGCGACCTCGCCCTGAACACCGACGGCGGCGACATCACGGCCACCGCGATCACCGCGCCCCGGGTCACGGCCAGCACCGGCGGCGGCAACATCACGGTGGTATTCACGAGCGTGCCAACGAACGTCAAGGTCAACACCGACGGCGGCAACATCACGATCTTCGTGCCGCGCGGCAGCACCCACTACGACCTGACCGAGCACACGGACGGCGGCACCACCTCCGTGGGGGTCCCGACCGACTCGTCCTCCCCGAACGTGATCACCGCCACCAGCGACGGCGGCAACATCATCGTCAGCCGGCAATAACCGGTGCGCCCGCAGGGCACGGTCAGTGTGACCGGATCTCCGGGGTCGCGCTCCAGTCCCGCCGGGCCAGCTCGAAGGCGTCCCCGGCATCGGTCCGCCTGCGCGTCAGCACGCCGTGCTCGGTGAGCGCATCGAGGATCTCGCCGACCGCGGGGGCGTCGAGGCCGGTCGCTTCCCTGATCTGGTCTACCGTGGCCGCGGAGCCCAGGTACTCGAGCGTGGCTACCGCCTCGTAGACGCCCGTGTCGAGCTCGCTGAACAACTGCGTGTCCACGTAGGGCCCGCTCCCGCGATGCCAGCGGGCTCCCCGGTCGGCCCGGTCACCGCGGCTCCGCTCGAGTATCCGGTCAACATCATGGTCGTGCTGATCGCCAGGGTCGCTCTGGTCGTATTGGTCATGGCGACCGCTCCGATCGCCGCTGTTCAGGGATGACATCGCCTACCCTCCGTTCCCGCCGTTCTCTCCGTTGTCGCTGGCCTGCGGGGAACCGCCGAGCATTCCGGCCAGGAGCTGGGCGAGATGGACGCCCTCGCGGCCCAGGTGGCCCGCCTGGATCTGGGTGCGGCAGGAGAACCCGTCGGCGAGGATCGCGGTGTCGTTGTCCGCGTCCCTGACCGCCGGCCACAGGCCTTGCTCGGCGCACGCCGCCGAGACGTCGTAGTGGCCGCGCTCGAAGCCGAAGTTCCCAGCCAGCCCGCAGCATCCGCTGTCGAGCACGTCCACGTCCACGCCACTGTCGCGCAGCAGCTCAAGATCGCGGTCGAATCCCAGGATCGCGTGCTGGTGGCAGTGCACCTGGGCGATGGCCCGCCGGGCGCCTGGATGCAGCCCGCCCGGGTCTTCCGCGCCGGGCCGCCAGCCGGCCTCGCTGAGCAGCTCGGCCAGCGTCCTGGTCTGCTTGGCCAGGAGCCGGGCGTCGTCGGAACCGGTGAGCTCGGCGGCGTCGGAGCGGAACACCGCGGCGCAGCTCGGCTCGAGCACGACAACCCGCCGGCCTGCCTGCAGCGCTGGCCGCAGCGCGGCCATTGTCCGGTTCAGCACCCGCCGGGCCACGCCCAGCTGGCCGGTAGAGATCCAGGTCAGCCCGCAGCAAAGCGTCTTGCTTGGCAGCTCCACCCGGAACCCGGCGTCCTCGAGCACGGCGACCGCGGCCTGGCCGACCTCGGGGTGGAAGTTGTTGGTGAACGTGTCCGGCCACAGCACGACCGGCTCCATTCCCTCCTTCACGGTCTGCCCGCGGCGGGCGTACCAGCGGGTGAAGCGTTCCGGGGCAAAGCGCGGGAGCTCGCGGCGGGAGTCGATGCCGCCGGCCCGCTTGAGCAGGCCGCCCAGCCCCGGCGCGCGGGCCGCGGCGTTCACGGCGTGAGGCGCTGCCGCCGCGAGCCGCGACAGCGCAGGCAGCCACCCCATCGAGTAGTGCGCGGCCGGGCGCAGGCGGCCCGCGTAGTGATGGGCCAGGAACTCGGCCTTGTAGGTGGCCATGTCGACCCCGACCGGGCACTCCTTCCGGCAGGCCTTGCAGGACAGACACAAATCGAGGGCGTCGCGCACGTCGGTGGACCGCCAGCCCTCGGTAATGACCTCGCCGCGCACCATCTCCATCAGCAGCCGGGACCGGCCACGAGTGGCGTACTCCTCCTCGCGGGTCACGCGGTAGCTGGGGCACATGACCCCGCCCTCGTCGCCGCGGCACTTGCCGATCCCCACGCAGCGCGACGCCGCGCCGGCCGAAAACTTGCCCCCGTCCTGCGGATAGCGGAAGAACGTGACCGGCTCCTTGGAGAAGAACCCGCGCCGCGTCAGGTTCTCATCCATCCGGTACGGGCTGGTGACCTTGCCCGGATTCATCTTGTTGCCCGGGTCGAAGACCGCCTTGTACTCGCCGAACGCGCGCATCAGCTCGGGACCGAACATCTTTGGCAGCAATTCGCCGCGCGACTGGCCGTCGCCGTGCTCGCCGGACAGCGACCCACCGTAGGACACGACGAGATCGGCGGCGTCCTCGACGAACGAGCGGTAGGCGGCGATGCCCTCGCGGGTGCGCAACTCGAACGGGATCCGGGTGTGCACGCACCCCTGGCCGAAGTGGCCGTACAGAGAGGCCCCGTGGTAATCGTGGCGTTCCAGCAGCTTCCGGAAGTCCCGCAGGTAGTCGCCCAGGCGGTCGGGCGGCACCGCCGCGTCCTCCCAGCCCTCGTGCGTCTCGTGCTTGTGTGGCGGGTAGGCCGTCGCGCCCAGGCCGGCCTCGCGGACCTCCTGCAGCCGCTCCTCAACCTCGGGATTCTCGGTGTAGGCGACGTGCGGCTTGGGGTGGTCGCCGTCGCCGTTTACCTCATCGATCAGCGCCTGCGCGCGGTCGTCGGCCTCCGGCTGGGTGTCCCCGTTGAACTCGATCATCAGCCAGCCGGAACCCTCCGGCAGCTGGTTGAGCGCGTCGGCCGGGAAATGCTCTTCGCGCTCGAGCGAGATCAGCGTGTCGTCCAGGCCCTCCAGCAGCGACGGCGAGTGCCGGACCACCAGCGGCACGACGTCGCCCGCCTGGGCGATGTCCGGGTAGCCAAGCACGACCAGCGCCTTGTGCTTGGGCACCTCGACCAGGGAGAGCTCGGCGTGCAGCACGGTGACCAGGGTGCTCTCGCTGCCGACCAGCGCCCGGCCCACGTGGAACCCGCGCTCGGGCAGCAGGGAGTCCAGGTTGTAGCCGGACACGCGGCGCGGGATCTTCGGGTAGCCGGTGCGGATCTGGCCCAGGTAGGCGTCGCGTATCTCGTGCAGCCGCCGGTAGATCTCGGCCTCCCGGCCGCCGGAGGCGATGATCTTCTCGTAGTCCTCGTCGCTGGTCTCGCCGACCCAAATCCTCAGCCCGTCGTAGGTGAGGATCTCAAGCCTGCGCACCGCGTCGACCATCTTGCCGTAGGCCTGGGCCGTCGACCCGCAGGAGTTGTTCCCGATCATGCCGCCGATCGTGCAGCTCACGTGCGTGGATGGCTTCGGCCCGACCATCAGGCCGTGGGCGGCCAGCGCGTCGTTGGCCTGGTCCAGGGCCATGCCGGGCTGGATCACCGCGGTCTTCGCACCCTGGTCGACCGAGATCAGCCGGTGGCAGTACTTGGTCCAGTCGATCACCACCGCCTCGTTGACGCACTGGCCGGCCAGGCTGGTGCCGCCGCCGCGGGACAGCACCGGCACATCGAACTGGCGGCAGACCGCGATCGCCTCGACCGCCGCGTCCGCGCTCTTGGGCAGGACCACACCGATCGGAACCTGACGGTAGTTGGATGCGTCCTGCGCATAGACCGCCTTGGTCCCCGGGTCGAACCTGACCTCCCCGTCGACCCGGGCGGCCAGTTCCTGCTGCAGCTCCTCGGTGTGGGTCACGGCTCATCTCCTCTGCTGGGTCAGACGGCCGGACTACCCGCCGTTAGCCTGGCTACACGGCCGTTCTGCCCAGACCCCCGGCCCGGTCCCCTCCATTCCCGTCCCCCTTGCCTGGTCGTCCAACCACGTCGCGAGCCCTGTGTTTACGACGGCTTCTGCGGGGAAGCAAAGAGTGCCAACGAGGCGGGCCCGCCCTCCGAAACCGACCAGGTCGGCGCTCAGCGCCGCGGTGAACGTGTACCGCACATGAGTGCCCCGCCGCCGCCCGAGGGAGCCTCGATCAATGAAGATTGCCCTGGTCGCCGACCATCTTTGCCTGCCGTCGAGAGCTGACGCCTATCCCGGCGATCCGGCCCGGCGCGTTCTGTCACTGGCCCAGGCACTCGCCGGGCGTGACCACGCCGTCACCATCTATTCCCGCCAGGAGTCCCCGGGCGCGGCCGAGGATGCAGGCGGGGGCGGAAGGGGACGGGGCAGTGCGCGCGGCGCGAGGCTGACCATCGAGCACATCCAGGCCGGCCCGCAGCAGCCGCTCTCCGGAGAAGATCTGCTTCCGCACGTCGCCGCGTTCGCCGGCCGCCTGGCCGACCGCTGGCGGCCCAGCCCTCCCGACGTGGTCCATGCCTACTGCTGGGCGAGCGGCCTCGCCGCGCTGGCCGGAACGCGCGGCCTCGGCATTCCCGTGGTGCAGACCTTCCACTCACTCGGCAGCGGCACGGGCCGCAATGACCAGCGCGATGACCAGGCAGGGCCGAGGGCCCGCCTGGAGGCATCGATCGGCCGCAGCGTCCAGGCTGTGCTGGCCGGCACCTCAGAAGAACGCGAAGACCTCGGCCGCCTGGGGGTGGCGTCATCGTCGGTCAGGGTCGTGCCAGTGGGCGTCGACACCAAGTTGTTCCAGCCCTCAGGGCCGGCGGCTGAGCGCGGCCGCAAGCCCCGGATACTCGTGGTCTCACCCCCTGGTGACCACCCGGAACTGGTCACCGTGCTGCGCGCGCTCAAGGACCTGCCGCATGCCGAGCTCGTCGTCGCCGGCGGACCGCCCCGCAGCAAGCTGGCGGGCGATCCCGGCTGCCGTGCCCTGGCCGCGCTGGCCTGCCGCCTGGGCCTGGCCGGCCGGCTCACCTGCACCGGGAAGGTGCGCGAGGCTGACATGCCGGCGCTGATGCGATCGGCCGACGTCCTGGTGCACCTCACGACCGCCTGGCCGTTCGCGGTGGTACCGGTCGAGGCGATGGCGTGCGGGCTCCCGGTCATCGCGTCCGAGGCCCACGCCGATGCGGTCATTCACGGGAACACCGGCTTTCTGGTGTCCCCCGCCGCGTCAGGCGACTCCGCGCTGCTGGCCCGCCGGATAGGCGAGCTGCTGGCCAATCCGATGCTCCGCGACGGCTACGGGATCGCTGCCGCCAGCCGGGCCGCCAGCCGCTACTCGTGGGAGCGCATCGGCCAGGAGACCGAGACGGTCTACGAGGCTCTGCTCGGGCCGCAAGTCCAGGCCGCGGCGTAGCCGCCGGCCCGGACCCGCCCTCATGACTCGCTCGCGCGGAGGCAGCGCGTCCACCCGCCGC
>Ga0335072_10015383_pt1 | contig 10864 bp, 11 predicted proteins | sample Lox_Sample_21_FD_206725 | JGI IMG/M metagenome (GOLD analysis project Ga0335072, IMG submission 206725) | Soil microbial communities from Loxahatchee National Wildlife Refuge, Florida, United States - Lox_Sample_2.1 | ecosystem: Environmental > Terrestrial > Soil > Wetlands | place: USA... | reverse complement strand
CGCCCAGCTTCGCGCCGCGAGGCCCAGCGGCCCCTCGGTGACGATATGCAGCGCGTCGGGGGCAAAATCCTCGATCAGGCGAATCAGCCGCCGCCGCGGCAGCAGCGACAATGCGATATCGGGATAGGTCGGGCAGGGAAACGTACGGAACCCGTCGGGGCCGATCACCTCCGCCACGTGGCCCATAGCGCGCAGTTCGGCCACCACCGTCGTCATCGTGCGCACGACACCGTTCACCTGCGGCGTCCACGCGTCGGTGACGATCATGATGCGATACGACGGCGCCGGCGGCAACATGGGCTCCGCGTCCGGATCGAGGATCAGCGCGTCAGGCAGCCTGCGCCACCCGCGCCGGCGGCGCAAAGAAGGACAGCCGGTTCATCGCGGCCCAGTCCACCAGTTCCAGCCGGCCGTCGTGATGCTCCACCAGCGCGGTGCAGCTTTCCACCCAGTCGCCGTCGTTGATGTACAGCACGCCACCGACTTCGCGCATCTCGGCATGATGGATGTGGCCGCACACCACGCCGTCGAAGCCGCGCCGCCGCGCTTCGTTCGCCAGCGCTGCTTCGAACCGGTCGATCGCCTTCACCGCTTCCTTCACCTGGCGCTTCAGCCATGCGGACAACGACCAGTATGGATAGCCCAACCGCCGCCGCACCGCGTTGAACCAGCGGTTGACGTTCAATGCCGCCGTGTACGCCCAGTCGCCAAGCAGGGCGAGGAACTTCGCATAGCGCACCACCGAGTCAAATTCGTCGCCGTGCATCACCAGCAGGCGCTGGCCCTTGGCGGTGACATGCTCGGCCTCGCGCCGCAGCTTGATGCCGGAGATCTCCAATCCCAGCGGCAGCCAGGCACGGAACATCTCGTCGTGGTTGCCGGGGATATAGGTCACGTCGGTGCCGTTGCGCGCATGACGCACGATCAGACGCAGCACGTCGTCGTGATTGTCGTCCCAGTACCACGACTTGCGCAGCCGCCACCCATCGATGATGTCGCCGACCAGGAACAAATTCTGGCAGGTGGTGCGGCGCAGGAAATCGGCGAGGAAGTCGCACCGGCAGCCGCGCGTGCCCAGATGCGTATCGGAGATGAAGACGCTACGGTAAGCGGGCCGCGCGCCCGGTGTGGATAACGCGTTCATGCAGTTGGCGAAGTAGCCCGATTCGCCTGTGGATGGGGTTAAGATTCCATGACGCAACCGAATTCTAGCTCAAATTATGAAAGTAATTTCTTAGCCACAGAACTGTCATTCAACTGACACGGAACTCTGCGATGTGGATAAATTCGCGCTAGCAGGACCCGTCCGATTCGCCCGTCTCCACCCGCATCAGCATCCTGCCCGGCATGGTGATCGTATTCAACCCCGTCGCCGGCCGCCGCCGTGCCGCGCTGCTGTGGCGCGTGCTGGACGTGTTGGTGCACAACGGCGTGCGGCTCGATGTGGCCGAGACGCGATGCTCGGGCGACGCCGCCTGTCTGGCGCGCGAGGCTGCCTCGCGGGGGGAAAAACTGGTGGTGGCCGCCGGCGGCGACGGCACCATCGCGGAAGTCGCCAGTGGCCTGCTGGGAACCGGCGTGCGGCTGGGCGTGATCCCGCTCGGTACCGCCAACGTCCTGGCGCACGAGCTGGGGCTGCCATTCGCGCCACGCGCGGTGGCGGCGGCACTGGCGTTCGGACGCACGCGGCGCCTGTGGCCGGGTGTGGCGCGCGGCGCCGATGGAGCTCGCTTGTTCGTGCAGATGCTGGGTGTCGGATTCGATGCGTATGTGGTGCACCATCTGCCCATTCCGCTGAAGCGCGTGTTCGGCCGTGGCGCTTACGTGATGGAAGCGATGCGCGACACGATTTCCTACCGCTATGCGCCAATCACGGTCCGGCTCGATGGCAAGGAAACCCAGGCGGCGAGCGTCATCGTCAGCAAGGGCCGGTTCTATGCCGGCCGCTACCTGCTCGCGCCCGATGCCGTCCCCGAAGCGCCGGGATTTTCGGTATCCCTGTTCCGGCATAACGGCGTCGCCGCGGCGATGATGTATGGCGCCGCGTTGCCTTTGAATTTGCTGGCGCATGCGCCGGGCGTGCAGCACATCCGGGCGCAACAGGTGGACGTGATCGGGAACCGCGCCGCACCGGTGCAGGCGGATGGCGATCCCGCCGGCTACGCGCCGCTGTCGGTGACGGACGCCCCCGCGCCGATCGACGTGGTGATGGGCTAGGCGACATCGCTGCCGGAGCGCCGGCGCCTCATGTCGCCGGCGCCTCATTGCGAAGCGGCCAGGGCGGACGCAATCTTCCGAACGGACGAATGCAGCCCCTTTCGCATGTCACAACGACCGGAGCCGGCGGTGCGTGATACTGCCCCGCCAATGCCCGCCAGGAGGAGACCAGCCATGACCGCCGTCAACGCCACCATCGCCTCGCCGCGCGTCCTGTTGGTTGGCGGCGGTACCGTGCGGCAGATCGCGGACCTGCTGGGGAAGTTCGGGCTGGCGCGGCCGCTGGTGGTATCCGATCCGATCATGGTCGCCACCGGCCTGATCCAGCGCGCGCTGGAACCGCTGGCGCAGGCGGGCATCGCCGCCGCGGTGTTCTCGGATACCGTCTCCGACCCCACCGACACCGTCATCGAGGCCGGCGTCGCGGCATTGCGGGCCGGACAATTCGATTGCCTGGTGGGTTTCGGCGGCGGCTCGCCGATCGACACGGCGAAGGCGATGGCGATCCTCGCCGCGGGCGGCGGCAAGATGCGCGACTACAAGGCACCGGTCGCGGCCGATAACGGTGCGCTGCCGATCATCGCCATTCCCACCACCGCCGGCACCGGCAGCGAGTGCACGCGCTTCACCGTCATTACCGACACGGAACGCGACGAGAAGATGCTGATCGCGGGGCTTGGCGCGCTGCCGCTGGCGGCGATCGTGGATTACGAACTCACCTACACTGTGCCGCCGCGCACGACCGCCGATACCGGGGTGGACAGCCTGACGCACGCGCTGGAGGCGTTCGTCTCCAAACGCGCCAATCAGTTCTCCGACGCGCTGGCGCTGTCGGCGATGGAATTGATCGGGCGGCACATCCGCGCCGCCTATGCCGAGCCTCGCAACGCCGCCGCGCGTGAGGGCATGATGCTGGGCGCGACGCAGGCGGGGCTGGCGTTTTCCAACGCGTCGGTGGCGCTGGTGCATGGCATGTCGCGGCCGATCGGCGCGCATTTCCACGTGCCGCACGGACTGTCCAACGCGATGTTGCTGCCGGCCATCACGCGCTATTCCGTGCCGGGTGCGGAGGCGCGCTATGCCGAAGCCGCGCGCCGCGTTGGGTTTGCCGCGCCGGGGGACGCGGACGGCGTGGCGGCAGCGAAGCTGGTGACCGGGCTGGAAACGTTGAACAAGGAACTGTCAGTGCCCACGCCGGCCGCCTACGGCATCAAGGAAGCGGATTGGAACGGCAAGATGGAGCTGATGGCGCAGCAGGCGCTGGCATCCGGCAGTCCGGCTAACAACCCCCGCGTGCCGCAGGCGGCGGAGATCGTGGCGCTGTACCGGGAGGTTTGGACGGGGGCGGCGGCGAACGCCTGACGCGCCGGCCGGCATCACGCGCCGGGAGCCGGCGCTACGGCCCCCAGGTCGTGAAATACGCATGTTCCAGCGCCCGCCGATGCACGGCCGGTAAAGCCAGATTCGGCGACTGGCCCGGTTGCCGGATATCCGAGTCGTTCGCGTTGAACACACTGTTCTGGTCGCTGTCATGCGGGTCCCGGTCGCCGCGGCGTGGCGTGGGCTGACTTTCGCCATACGCGGCGTGAATCAGCTCATGGAGCAACACGCCGTTGCGCCATGCCTTCGAACGGGTATTGATCAAAATATAAGGCAACCACTGGACGCCACCATTCTGCGCATCGCTGGTGAGCACGGTATAGCCGAAGTCGATCTGCTGGAAGAACTTGCAGAATATAACGGGGATGCCAATACCGGCCGGGACGGCAGCGTGGCACATTGCACGCAGCTTTGCGCCATCTCTCTCGTCGTTGACCGAGCCGGAATACGGCAGGGTCCGTGGCGTATCGCTTCCCGACACCGTCTGGAACAGCTTCATCCGCATGGTCGGCGCTATCATCGCGCGTGCCTTGGCAAGATAGTCCCCGCGCAGTGTCGAATCGTCGCCATCCGATGTCATGAACATCGCGATATTTATAAAGAGCATGTACGCCTCCACTTAGCCGGCCGGTCGCAGGCGAACAGCCCGATCCACGCTGGGCAGAGTGCAAGACAGCTTCGTGGGTACGACGCGGCAATTCTCTTGCGGCTGGTGCCGTATCAAAATTTTCCGGTCATTCCAGTGAAATACCTCACATGCGGCAGCCAACCCCGCAACCGTTCGACGACAACGGCCTAAAACACCCCCAAATGCTGGTGCAGGTCGACGCCATCCCGCTGCAGCGCCGCCACCGTCTGGTCCACCACCACCCGGCCACTGTTCAAAATCACAATATCGTCCGCCACGTCGAATACCAACTTCGCATTCTGCTCCACCAGTACAATGGAAAGTCCGTGCTGCTTCAAACGCCGGATGGTCGCCATCACCTCGGCCACGATCTGCGGCGCCAGGCCTTCGGACGGCTCGTCCATCAGCAGCACAAGCGGGTTCGACATCAGCGCCCGTCCGATCGCCAGCATCTGCTGCTCGCCGCCGGACAGGTACCCGGCATATTGATCGCGCCGTTCCGCCAGGCGCGGAAACGTCGCGTAGACGCGCTCGAACGTCCATGGGTCCGGCCCGTTCGCGCGCGGCCGCCGCGCCGCCACCGCCAGGTTCTCGCGCACCGTCAGGCTGCGGAACACGCGCCGCCCCTGCGGCACCAGCGCCACGCCCTGCGCCGCGATTGCCTCCGGCGACCGACCGCCGACGGCAACGCCATACACGGCCACCGAGCCCCGCCGCGGCGGCACCAGACCCACCGCCACGCTCATGCTGGTGGTCTTGCCGGCGCCGTTGCGGCCCAGCAACCCCAATAACCGCCCTTCCCCCAACCGGAACGAGATGCGATGCAGCACGTGGCTGTCGCCGTAATAGGCGTCGACCTCGTGCAGCGTCAGGGCGTCAGGCGGCGCCAAGATAGATCTCCCTGGTGCGCGGATGCTCCACCACTTCCGCCCGCGTGCCCTCCACGATCGCCTCGCCGAAATGCAGCACGGTGATGCGCTCGGCGAATTCCAACGCCACGTCCATGTCGTGCTCGATCATCACGATCGTCACGTCGCGCGGAATCGCCGCGATCAGCGCCGCCACGTCCCGCCGTTCCTCCACCGACAGCCCGGCGAAGGGCTCGTCCAGCAGCAGCACCCTCGGTGCCTGGCCAAGCGCCATGGCGATCTCGGCGCGGCGGCGCTCGCCATACGAGGTCTGCGCCACCGGGCGCGATGCCAGATGTGCCAGTCCCACGCGTCGCAGCGCTTCGGCCGCGCGATCGGCCAGCGCGCGCTGACGATCCAGGCGCACGATCGGATTCCAGCGCAGCGGCGACAGGCCCAGCAGCGCCAGCGTGACGTTGCGCAGCAACGTCTCGTTGGGAAACAGCGTGATGATCTGATAGGTGCGCGCGAGACCCAGATGCGCGCGCCGGCGCGCCGCCAGCCGCGTGATGTCGTGGCCGAACAGGGCAATGCTGCCGGCGTCGGGCCGCAGTTCGCCGGTGATCAGGTTGAACAGCGTGGTCTTGCCGGCGCCGTTGGGCCCGATGATCAGGCGGCGCTCGCCGGGCGCGACAAGCAACTCCACGTCCGAGGTGACGCGCAGGCCACCGAAGGATTTATTGAGACCGCGGATCTCCAGCGCATTCACGGCACGCGTTCCCCGCTCAGCACGGGCGCGCGGGGGCGGCGCGGCGCCAGCGCCCATCGCCACAAACGTACCGAGCCGGGAACGAAACCTTCCGGCATGAACACCACGATCAGCACGAAGATCGCGCCGAGCATGAAGTTCCAACGCGTGATGTAGGCGCTGGCCACGTCCTTGATGATCACCACCAGGGCAGCGCCGAAGATCGGGCCGAACAAGGTGGCGGTGCCGCCGGCGATCACCATCAGCAGCGCCTCGGCGGACGCGCTCAGCGCCACCGTCTCCGGCGAGACGAACTGGTTGTAGTAGAGATACAGCAGACCTGCGACGCCGCTCCAGAATCCCGACAGCAGGAACGCGAGAAAGCGTGTCAGCCAGACGTTGTAACCGAGCGCGGTCATGCGCCGCGGCTGGTCGCGCGTGCCGCGCACCGCCGCGCCAAACGGCGAGGCGACGAACACGGCGATGCAGCCGAGCGTGACCAGGAACACCACGAGCGTCGCCCAGTAGAAGGCCGGCGCGGTGTCCAGTGCCAGGCCGAACGGATGCGGGCGGGTATTGATGGACACGCCGTTGTCGCCGTTGGTCAGGCTGATCCAGCGATAGGCGATGCCCCAGACGATCTGGCCCAGCGCCACGGTGATCATGACGAAGCCGAGCCCGGTGCCGCGCAGCGCCAGCACGGCGAAGACGGCTGTCACGGCCAACGTTGCGGCCAGTCCGCCGATCATCGCGGTGATGCTGCCGAATCCGGCGTTGATCAGCGTGGCCGCGGCATAGCAGGCGACTCCGAACAAACCCGCATGGCCGAGCGTTACCAAACCGGCGTAGCCGACCAGCAGATTCAGGCCCATCGCCAGCACGGCGTAGATCAGCACCTGCGAGGCGATGTTGATGTAATAGGCATTGCCCAGCCAGAACGGCAGCGAGACCAGCGCGGCAAAGGCGATCAGCAGCGCGAGGATTCGCGTCATGAGAGGCCGGTCCCAGCGCGGCACGCGGCGGCGGCCTGCGTCACAGCGTCACCCGGCCGAACAGGCCGCGCGGGCGCAGCACCAGCACGATCAGCATGGGCAGGAACAACACGACATAGGCCAGTTCGGGGAACAGTACCTGGCCGAAATTATAGAGGAAGCCTACCACGAAGCTGCCGACCAGCGAGCCCAGCAGGCTGCCGGTGCCGCCCAGGATCACCACGACCAGCGCGAGCGGCAGCATGTCCTGATCGAGCCCCGGGTAGACCGACAGGATCGGGCCGCCGATCACACCGGCAAAGCCGGCCAGTCCCGCGCCGAGCGAAAACACGATCGAGAACAGGTGCGAGACCCGGATGCCGCAGACGCGCGCCATGGCGGGGTCGTCGACGGCGGCGCGGATCATGGCGCCGAGCCGTGTCTTGTCGAGCAAGCCCCACAGGGCCGCGGCGATGGCGACGGCGATCAGGATGATGATCAGGCGATAGGTGGGGAACGCCACCGACAGCAGATGGGTGGCGCCGACACCGATGGCGGGTGTGTCGACCGAGATCGGGTCGCCGCCCCACACCATCAGGCAGGTATCCGCGACCATGAAGGAGAGGCCAAGGGTGACGAGCACCTGGGCCAGTTCGGCGCCGACGAGGCGGCGGAGCAGCAGGCGCTCGATGATGGCACCGAACAGGGCGACGCCGAGGCCGGCGCCGATCGCGGCGATCCAGAAGCCCGCGCCCCAGGCGAGCAACGTGACGCCGAAATAGGCGCCGAGCATGAACATCGAGCCGTGCGTCAGGTTGGGGATGCGCATCAGGCCGAAGATCAGCGAAAAGCCGGCCGAGAGCAGAAACAGCAGGCCGCCGAGCGTGACGCTGTTGATGGCGAGGATGGTCCACATGGTTCTAAACCTCTCCCGCCAGGCGGGAGAGGTTTACGGGCGCCAGGGCGCGGTTCACGACTTCAGCGGCGGATAGTTCCGCGAATAGACCGGCTGCGCCAGGAACCACTTCTCGTCGAAGGTCCAGAACTGGCTGACGTTGTTGTACGTCTTGATGGTGTGCTGCGCGAGCTTGCCGTTCTCTTTTACCACGCGGCGGATGTAGACGTTGCCGACCACGTTGCCGAAATGGTCGAAGTGGAACGGCCCGCGCGGGGAATCCGCCAGTGACACCGCGCGCATCGCCGCGATCAATGCCGCCTTGTCGTCGGTCCTGCCGCCGAGCGCCTTTACCGCGGCCTCGGCGACCAGCCCGTTGATGTACATGCCCGCGGCGTACAGGCCGGGAATGAAGCCCGTCTCCTTCACCATCCCGGCGACGAAGGCCTTGTTGCCCGGCGTATCGAGATCGGACGTGTAGTTGGAGGAGCTGACCATCCCCAGCGCCTCGTCGCCATAGCTCTTCATCAGCGCATCGTCGCCGGCCGGACCGCCGCCCAGCACCGGCATCTTCAGGCCGGCATCGTGGTACTGCTTCATGAAGCGCAGCGGGTTGGAACCGGCGAAGCCCTGCACCACCACATCGACGCCATTGAGCTGCGCCAGGTACGGCGTATAGTCGGGCGTGACGATCGGCGGCCACAGCTTCTTCACCACGCGCCCGCCTTCGTCGTCGAACACCCGCTGAAACCCGCCCAGTTGCTCGTAGCCGAAGGCGAAGTCCTCGGCGATGGCGATCGCGGTGTTGTATTTCAGTTCCTTGCGCGCGTAGTCGGCGAGCGGGTGCATGTTCTGCGCCGAGGTGCCCGACGCGCGCACGAAATACGGGTTGGGCTTGCGCTGGGTCATGTCCTCGGCCGCGGCGAGGCTGAGGATCGGGGTCTTGTGCGCGGCCACGTAGTCCGAAATCGCCAGCAGCTCGAACGCGGCGAGCGGACCGAAGATCATGTCGACCTGATCGCGCTCGATCAGTTCCTGCGCCTTGGTCTTGGTGCCGGCCGGATTGCCGCCGGTATCGGCGGTCACCAGTTCCATCGGCCGCCCGGCCATCATGTTTTTGCGGTCTTTGAAGAACAGTGCCGTCCCCTGCTCCATTTGCAGGCCGCCCTGGGCGAGAGGACCTGTCTTGACCGTCAGCAGGCCGATCTTGATCGGCTTGTTCTGCGCGATGGCGGGCAGTGGCAGCGCAGCAGCGCCGGCGGTTGCGGCAATGAAGGTGCGGCGAGTCAGTCTGGCGGTCATGCGGTCGTCTCCCTCCCGTACCGGTGTTCCCCGGTCCGCGCGTCTCCTACAGGTTGCCCCGCAACGCGTCCAGCAGGTTAACTAGCATCGTATCGTCATGCCTGAAGGATTGCCGCTGCATGCCCACCCTGACCGCCTCGCTGCACGACCTGACCCGCGACCTTGTGCAGATCGACAGCCGCAGCTTCGTCTCGAACCTCCGCGTGGCCGACCGGATTGAGGCGGCGCTGCCGGGATTCGACATCGAACGGCTGGACTACACCGATGCGGCCGGCGTGGCGAAGCGCGCGCTGGTGGCGCATCGCGGTGGCAAGGGCGGCATCGCGCTGTCCGGCCACATGGACACGGTGCCGGATACCGGCTGGCAGGACGACCCGTGGTCCGCGCGCATCGACGCCGACGGTACGCTGCACGGCCTGGGCAGCACCGACATGAAAGGCCCGGTTGCCGCGGCGATTGTCGCCGCGTACGCGCTGCCGGGATCGGTGCCGATGACGCTGCTGATCACCACCGACGAGGAGACCACGAAACAGGGCGCACGGGAGATTGCGGCGCATTCCGCGCTGGTGCGCCAGGTGACGCCGCGCGGCATCATCGTGGTGGAACCCACAAGGCTGATCCCGGTGCGCGGCCATCGCGCACACATCCTGTTCACCTGCACCGCGCGCGGCGTGCAGGCACACAGCAGCACCGGCAAGGGGCACAACGCCAACTGGGACCTGATCCCGTTCCTGATGGAGATGAAGGCGATCTTCGAGCGCCTGCGCAACGACGCCGGCTTGCAGGACGCCGACTACGATCCGCCATTCAGCGACTTCAACCTGGTGATCGACAACCACGGCGCCGCGGTCAACGTCACCGTTCCCGTGGCAACGGCGCGGATCAAGTTCCGCTATTCCGCCAAGGTCGATCCTGCCCCGGTGCTGGCGGCGGTGCACGCGGCCGCTTCCCGCTTTGGCGTGTCGGTGCGGGAGGATCGCGAAGGGTTCCCGCCCGAATTGGCGGCGGAGCATCCGCTGGTGGCGCTGTGCGTCGCGGCGTCGGGGCAGGCGGCGTGCACGGCGCCGTACGGTACCGATGCCTCCGAACTACAGGCGATCGCGCCGTGTGTGGTGCTTGGACCGGGCGACATCGCCGTGGCGCACACGCCAACCGAACGGGTGCGCCTGGCCGATCTCGACGCCGCCGTGCCGCTGTTCATGCGATTGGCAGAGCAGATGGCGGCGGAGTAGCGACCGGCTTGGGCGGCGCGTGATCAGCCTGGGAATCGACGCTCCCGGCCGTGTGACGGGTCGGGGTTCGTTACGATGACCCGGCGTCGGCGCCTGGCGGGTTCGCTGCGCGTTGATGGCGGACGTGCCGCTGGAAAGCAGCCCCGGACCGGCCGGCCGTTTGCGGTGGAAGTCCGGCAATCCGGCCCATCACGCTGATGCGGCCGAAAACGGACCGTTGGCGGCGTGCCGCCCGCGCCGTTTCAGGCCACGCCCGAGCGGCGGTACAAGACGCTCAGCGGAACGTCGAGTCCGATGCTGGCGAGCCGAACATCCCCTTGCGCGATCGGTGTGAATTCATCCGGCCATGAACCATCGGCGCGGCGCTGCAACAGCTTGACCCGCACCGACGCGGTGTGGATCACCAGGATTTCACGCACACTGTCGATCAGCATGTAGGCGCGGATGTTCCGCCAGGTTTCCGCATGATTGGACGGCGAGAGAATCTCGACCACCAGGACCGGATGATGCAAAGTGGCAGGATCGGTATCGGTCTCGGAGCAGGTGACCGCTAATCGGGGATGAAGAAATTCCGGCTGGCCTGAAACGCGGGAACGATGCCGGGATTGGTCAGGGCGACGCAGGGGCTGTTGGTGGCTTCCAG
>Ga0335072_10015382_pt1 | contig 10865 bp, 7 predicted proteins | sample Lox_Sample_21_FD_206725 | JGI IMG/M metagenome (GOLD analysis project Ga0335072, IMG submission 206725) | Soil microbial communities from Loxahatchee National Wildlife Refuge, Florida, United States - Lox_Sample_2.1 | ecosystem: Environmental > Terrestrial > Soil > Wetlands | place: USA: Florida... | reverse complement strand
TCACCACGCACACGCCGGTGCCCGCCGGCATCGACAGGTTCTCCCGCGAGCTCATCGAGCGGTACTTCGCCCCGGACGCCGCCGGCGAGGCGCTGCCACTGGACCGGGTCCTCGCGCTCGGCGCGGAAACCTACCCGGGCGGGGACCCGCACGTGTTCAACATGGCCGTGATGGGCATGCGGCTCGCCCAGCGGGTCAACGGCGTCTCCCGGCTGCACGGTCAGGTCAGCCGCGAGATGTTCGCCGGGCTGTGGCCCGGGTTCGACACCTCCGAGGTGCCGATCGGCTCGATCACCAACGGCGTGCACGCCCCGACCTGGGAAGCCAGCAGGGTATCCGAGCTTGGTGACGCGGCGGCCGCGGCCGACGCTGGCCGGCTGTGGGAGATCCGCCGCCAGCTCCGCAGCACGATGATCACCGAGACCAGGCGCCGGCTGCGCGACTCCTGGCGCCAGCGTGGCGCCTCAGGCGCCGAGCTCACCTGGATCGACGACGTCCTCGACGAGGACGTGCTGACGATCGGGTTCGCCCGCCGGGTGCCGTCGTACAAGCGGCTGACCCTCATGCTCAACGACCCGCAGCGGCTCGCCGGGCTGCTGCTGGACCCCGAGCGGCCGCTGCAGATCGTCATCGCCGGCAAGGCCCACCCCGCCGACGAGGGCGGTAAGCGGCTGATCCAGCAGATGGTCAGGTTCGCCGACAGCGAGGCCGTCCGCCGCCGCATCGTCTTCCTGCCGGACTACGACATGGCGCTCGCCCACTACCTCGTGCAGGGCTGTGACGTCTGGCTCAACAACCCGCTGCGCCCGCTCGAGGCCTGCGGCACCTCCGGCATGAAGGTCGCGCTCAACGGCGGCCTGAACGTCTCGGTGCGGGACGGCTGGTGGGACGAGTGGTACGACGGCGGCAACGGCTGGGAGATCCCCACCGCTGACGGCGTCACCGACCCGGCGCGCCGCGACGAGCTCGAGGCCTCCGCGCTGTACGAGCTGCTCGAGAAGTCCGTCGCGCCGCTGTTCTACGACACCGGCCACGATGGCATCCCCGGCGGCTGGATCGAGATGGTGCGGCACAACTTCCGCAGCCTCGGCCCGCTCGTCCAGGCCGACCGCATGGTCCGCGAGTACGTGACGACCCTGTACGCGCCTGCCGCGGAGTCGTCGCGCGCCCTGGCGGCCGACCGTTTCCACGCCGGCCGCGACCTCGCCTCCTGGACCCAGCGCGTCCGCGAGGCCTGGCCGTCGGTCCGGATCGAGCACGTCGAGGCCGACGGCGCCGAGCCGAGCCTGGGCGCGGTCCTCGAGGTCCGCGTCACCGCCGCGCTCGGCCCGCTCAGCCCGTCCGACGTCTCGGTCGAGGTCGTCTACGGGGCGCCTGGCGACGACGACGAGATCGTCGATCCCTGCTACGTCACACTGCACACCGATGACTCTGCGCCTGGACAGCACGCCCGCTTCTCCGGCGCGGTCGAACTGGGCCGCCCCGGCCCGTTCGGCTACACCGTCCGGGTGCTCCCCAACCACCCGCTGCTGGCCAGCCGCGGCGAACTGGGCCTGGTCACCTACCCGGACGCCCCAGCTGGCATGACCAACGGCGACCTGAGGTAAGGCCGCGCTTTCGGGAGGGGAACCGGCGATGCGGACCGCGGCGCGTGACCGGCTGGCCAGGACGCTGCGCGGCGACGCGCAGGCAGTGTTCAGTGTGGAAGTGACGGCGCGGCCGGACGACCTGAGCCTGGAAGTCGAGGGCTTCGGGCGCGTTGCGTTCCCGGTGACCCCCGCGAAAGCCCGCAAGCTCATGGGCCTCGGCCAGCCGGCCAGGTTCGGGCGCGGCGAGCAGACGCTGACCGACCCGGACGTCCGCGACACGTGGGAGATCCCGAAGCATCTCGTCCGCGCCGAGTGGAACGACGCCATGCTGAAGGTCATCCTCGCGACGGTGCAGGAAGAGCTTGGACTTCCGAATGGGGCCGTGTTTACTGCCGATCTTCACTCCTTGCTGGTCTACGAGCCGAACCAGTTCTTCCTCGTTCATCAGGACTCGGAGAAAGACGACTCGATGGTCGGCACCCTGGTGGTGACGCTGCCGTCGAGCTACGCCGGCGGCGAGCTGATGGTGGGCCTTGGGGAGGAGTGGAAGTCCTACCGCGGGTCGAAGACGACCCTGTCACTCGTCGCCTTCTACGCCGACTGCCGGCACGAGGTGCTCAGGGTGAAGTCGGGTTACCGGGTCACGCTCACCTACAACCTGCTGCTGGACGGCGACGCCAGCCGCCCAGGAGGCGATGAGGCGACAGTCGCCGAACTGGCAGAGCTGCTTCGCGAGCACTTCAGCACACCGGTACCCCGCTACTACAGCGGGCCGCCGATCGCTCCGCCGAACCGCCTGGTTTACCTCCTCGACCACGAGTACACGCCCCGCGGGCTGAACTGGCAGCGGCTGAAAGGCGCGGACGCGAACCGGGCGGCCCTGCTGCGCGAAGCGGCTGGCCGCGCAGGCTGTGAGGCCGTCCTTGCGCTGGCCGACGTCAAGACGACGCACAGCGCGTTCGAGGACGGCTACGACGACTACGGAGACGGGCGCTGGGACGATGAGTACGACAACGACGATGAGTACGACAACGACGTCGGCGGCGATGATGACGCCGGGTATGACATCCAGGAGCTGATCGACTCCGAGGTAACGCTCACGCACTGGACTGGCTCTGACGGTGCCACCCTGGAAGAAACCTTGCTATCCGTGCATGACGGCGAGGTATGCGCGTCCACGGCGACGGACGGCCTCGAGCCCTACTCCGCGGAGTACGAGGGCTACATGGGCAACTGGGGCAACACGCTGGACCGCTGGTACCACCGGGCGGCGATCGTGGTGTGGCCCCGCGAGCAGGCGTTCGCCAACCGTGCGGAAACCTCCCCGTCCTGGGCACTCGACGAGCTGGCCGCGATGGCGTCTGCGGGAGACCTGGCGGGCGCCCGGGCCGCCGCCGCGACGCTCGGGCCGGTCTGGGACACCGCGGCACGCGGCGGGACTCGCGGAGGAGTGGTCGCAGTGCCCGGGCTCTTCGGCAAGGCCTTGCGGGCAGCGCACGCCGTGGCAGATGCCGATACCGCCGCCATGCTGCTTCGCCCATTCCCTGCCGAGGACCTGACGGACGAGCACGTGATCTCGTTCGGGAAGATCGCCGACGGCTACGGTCGGCGGTGGACAGCTGAGCTGCTGCGGACATGGTTCGGCGGGAACCAGCCGGCCTGGGCATACGGCGGCGCACGCGAACGGGCGCAGTGGATGGCGCACCAGTTGCTTAGCCTGTGCGCGGGACTGCACGCGACGGGCCGAGCCGGCACAGTGGCCGCGCAGCGGCTCCTCGATTTGGCGCAGGAGTGGATCAGCAAGGAAATCCGCAGCGGGCTCGCAACGTCGCCGCCCAGCCGCCGTGACAGGGAACTCGGCGAGCTGGGCAAACCGCTTGCCGGACTGCTAGCGGCCGCCGCCGCGATCGGAGCAGCGAGCACCCGGGACACGGTCTCCGGATATATCCGGCAGCAGGACGACCCGGTGGCCGTGTTGGAGTTGTCCGCGCTGCGCACGGCAGCGAAAGCACGCCGCGAAGGGGCGCGGGGTGACGCTGGCTTCGGCGCCCTGGCCGCCGACTGCGCCGCGCGGCTCCGCGCCCGGCTCGCCCGCCCGCGGCGCGTACCGGACGACTGGACGGTCGATCTGCCCGCGGGCTGCACGTGCCAGCTCTGCGGCACGCTTCGCGCATTCCTCGCAGACCCTGGACGGCGAGCCTTCGACTGGCCGCTCGCCAAGGACGGCAGGCAGCACATCCACTCCAGGATCGACGCAGCCGAACTGCCGGTCACCCACGTCACGAGGCGGCAAGGTCGGCCCTACACGCTCGTCCTGAACAAGACCGACGCGCTCTTCACCCGCGAGCAGGAGGCACGCGCCAGGAACGAGACAGACGTCGCATGGCTCGAAGCCACGTGGAACGGGAAGTAACCGCCTGCGCGATCGCAGCACGACGAAGAATATCCGCATACCCAAAATCGGCTCTGAACGCGCGGTCATGGCTGATATGCAGGTGATCGTGAGGCGGGCGGCTTGCGGCGACGGGGGCGCGCAGAACTGGAACGTCTGCGTCGAGGCGCCAACCGTGTGGGCCTCGAGCGTCAGCCACAAATATTCGGCGCTATGTCGCCGGGTGGCTAGGGCGCTCGTCCAGGTCCTGGCATGCCTGGCGTGCTGGGACGCCCGCCCGGCTGGCGGCGGCGCGGATGTAGGCGACTGCCGCGTACACGGCGTACTGCCAGAAGTCGTCGGCCTGCCACGAGGCGACCTCATCAAGCAGGTCCGGTTCGGTCCCGCCGTGGACAGCTGCTGCGGCCAGGACTGCGTACTGGAGCTTTGCGTTCTGCCGTCCGCGGAAGGTGGCCTCGGGCAGGAACCGCTCGCGTAGTCCCTCCAGGGGCAGCGGCTCGGCCCGGCTGGCCCCGCACCGCTCCAGCGCATCCGCGGCGAGGTGAAGGAACACCTCGCCGGGAAACGTGTCGTTTCGCGGGTGCAGGGGCGCAAGCTGGCTCAGCAGCTCAGCGATGTCAGCGTCGCGGGCGAGGCCGTCGAGCAGGGCACGACGGGCAGTCATGGCATCCTCGGCGGTCGGCCGCTTCCTGCCGGGCATGTCACGACGGTAGACCAGAACGGTCAACCGCGTGGCTGCCGGGGATGGGTTGGAGCGGTACCGGCTGCTTGAATGCCGTGGCGTGGCTGTTGAGGCAGCCGGAAGACGCCGTCACCATCCAGGAACTAGTCGACCTCTACCGCAGCGCCCGCCGGTAGCTAGCCCTCCCGCGGTCCCCGGCTGTTGCTATCGGCGTGCTGGTGGCAAAGATGGTAATGCCTAAATGTGGAAGGCGGGCTCTCGCATATGCCGAAGACGCGGCTGGCGCACTTGCACCCCCTGCGGTGGCTGGGCCAGCGCGACCGCGGCTTCGCCGCGCTGCGCCGTGCCACCCGGGCAGCGATTATCATGCCGGCCATGTTCGCCGTGGGCGACAAGGTCATCGGCAACCCGCAGGTGGCTACGTTCGCGGCGTTCGGGTCTTTCGCGATGCTGCTCCTGGTCGACTTCGGCGGTTCCATGGCGGAACGGCTCCAGGCGCAGGCAGCGCTCGTCGTGACGGGCGGGGTGTTTGTCTGCCTGGCCACGCTGGCCTCGCAGACCGTGTGGCTCGCGGCCGTTGCGATGGCGGTGGTGGGGTTCGGTGTGATCTTCGCTGGCGTGGTCAGCTCGGTGCTGGCCGGGGCGACCACGGCGCTGCTGCTGGCGTTTATCTTGCCGGTGTCGCTCGCCGCTCCGCCGTCGGCCGTCCCCGGTCGGCTGGCCGGCTGGGGGATGGCCGGAGGCGTCGCGCTGGTGGCGACGGCGCTTCTGTGGCCCGCGCCGGCGCGCGACCGGCTGCGTGGTGTCGCGGCCGCCGCGTGCCGGGCGCTGGCCGCCCGGCTGCGCGCGGGGGTCGCGTACCTGCTCAGCGGCATGGACGGACAATTTGCGCTGGATCGCGATCACGCGGCTGCGCAGTCGGACCAGGCAGTCGAGGCGCTGCGCAGTGCCTTCCTGGCCACGCCCTACCGCCCGACCGGGCTGAGCACTCCCGCTCGGACGACCGTGCGCCTGGTCGACGAGCTGATCTGGCTGAACGGCATTGTCATTCAGCCGGGGCTCCACCACGACGGCACCCACCGCGCGGCGCTGAGGGTCAGGGAGGCCGCGGCCGCGGTTCTCGCCCGTGCCGCGGATCTCCTCGATTCCAGGGGCGGGAGCAGCGATGAGCTCGGCGCCACGCTGACCGAGCTCGCTGCCGCACACGCGAAAATGCAGGAGGGTGTGACGGCCGGCCTGCCGGCCCGGTCCCTGCGGCCGGCGAGTGACCCGGCCGTGCTCGGCCCGGCCGGGCCTGAGCCGCCGGTCGGCGACCCGGCCGCGAACGGGGAGCCGGCCAGCGAGTTCATCACCTCACTTGACCCCGCCTTCCGTGCGGAGGAGCTGAGCTACGCGGTCGCGCTCATCGCGCGCAACGTCGAGCTGACCGCGGCCGCCGAGCGGCGGAGCTGGCGGGAGCGATGGCTTGGCCGCCAGCCCGCCGGTGTGCCGGGTGCCCTGTCCGCGGCGCGGGAACGGCTCACGTCTTACCTCGAGCCGCACTCGGTCTGGTTGCACAACAGCGTGCGTGGCGCCGCCGGGCTGGGGCTGGCGGTGCTCGCCGCGCGACTGACCGGGGTCCAGCACTCGTTCTGGGTGGTTCTCGGCGCACTGTCGGTGCTGCGCTCGAATGCGCTGAATACCGGGCAGGACGCCGTGCGCGCCATGCTCGGCACGGTAGCGGGTTTCATCGTTGGCGCGGCCCTGCTTGCGGGGATCGGTACGAACACCACGCTGCTGTGGTTCCTGCTGCCGCTGGCGGTCTTTCTCGCCGGGGTCGCCCCGGCGTGCATCTCGTTCGCCGGGGGGCAGGCGGCGTTCACGCTCACCGTGGTGATCTTGTTCAGCATCATCCAGCCGACCGGATGGCGCGTCGGCCTGGTGCGGATCGAAGACGTTGCCATCGGGGTTGGCGTGAGCCTGGTCGTGGGCGTCCTGTTCTGGCCGCGGGGCGCGGCGCCCGCGCTCCGCCAGGCGCTGGCCCAGGCCTACACCGCCAGCGCGGGCTACCTCACCAGCACGGTCCGATTCGGGATGTCACGCGGCGACCCGAGCACGCCCGTACCCGCTCTGGCTGGCGACGCTGCCCGGGCCGCGGCGGCATCGCGCCGGCTCGATGACGCGTTCCGCACTTACCTGGCCGAGCGCGGCGCGAAACGGTTCCCGCTTGTCGATGTGGCCGGGCTGGTCACCGGCGTCGCCGGACTGCGCCTGGAAGCCGACGCGGTACTGGACCTCTGGCGAGCCGACAACGGCCAATCCGGCGGCGACGTGTCCGCTGCACGCCAGGAGATCCTGGGCATCGCTGACCGCGTCACGGGCTGGTACGACTCTCTCGCGACCACCATGATCACCGGCGGTGAGCTACCCCAGCCGCTCGCTCACGACAAGGCCGCCGACGGCCGCCTTGTCCGGGCCGTACGCCGCGACCTGCTCGGCGACGACGGCAGAGCCAGCGCCACCGCGGTCCGGATGATCTGGACCGGCGATCACCTTGACGTCATCTGCCGCCTGCAGGCGGCCATCATCTCACCGGCGCGCGCCACCGCCGGGCAGCCCGCAGGCGGCCGCATCATCCCGCCGCTTCCCAGGCGATTCCTGGCGCTACTCCGGTAATCCGGCTCGCCGAGGCGACCCATCATCGCCATGATAAGAAAATCCATTCATAGGCCTGCCCCTCATCACCCCCTGACCGGGACACCAGGCAGCGGCAGGCGGTCCCGAGAACCCGTGGAGCCTGCGGACCCCACACACAGGGCTGGCTGATCTGTGCACTGCCATCAACACAATGGATCCGATAAGCAACCGTTAGGAATTCGAACAGGTACACGACCCGGGCCGCGCTCTCCGGGCGGCTGGACGTCCGGAAGAAGGCCGCAAGCCCCGGGCCGGACTCCTCGTCCGGCGGCAGCGAGGCCCAGTGAAGCAGCGCCTTCGTGCCCTCGACCGCCGCCTTGCCCGAGCCTCTTGCACCCAGTCTGGCGCGCGAGTTGCATCGAGTTTGGCGCGGCAGCCGCGCCACGCGGCGGTGTGGGTGATTCCACCCCGGCCATGGCCGCACTGCAAGAAGAGGGGAAACGACCCCTGCCGCAGACCTGGCGGGGCCGGCGAACCTATGGCTGAGGGCCGGAGACCGGCCAGTTCTTAGCAGACAGGACAAGGCAATGACCGCACAACTTATCCACGAGGGAACTGAGGACAGGACGACAGCTAAGGTCGCCCCGGCCGACCGCGGAGGGCCCCGGGGAACGTGGCACCGGATCCGCCGGACCGTTCAGGAGATGAACTACGCGACCCGGCGGGTCGTCGAGCTGCAGGCACCCTGGAGCGTTGACGAGCAGTGGCACCGCAGGTAACGATCATGGCCATGGATTCGTTCACCGGCAAGCTCGCGGTGGTGACCGGCGGCGGCTCGGGCATGGGCCGCGAGCTTGTCCGCCAGCTGGCGGCGCAGGGCTGCTCGGTCGCGGCGTGCGACCTGAATCCCGACACCATCACGGTGACCGCGGCCACGGCGTGGGCAGCCGCCCCGCCCGGCGTCACGGTCACCGGCCATGCCTGTGACGTCTCCGACGAGACGCAGGTCCTGCGATTCCGCGATGAACTGCTCGAGCAGCACACCACCGATCACGTCGACCTGGTCTTCAGCAACGCGGGTATCGGCGGCGGCGAAAGCTTCATCAGCAGCCCCCGGGAGGTGTGGGAGCGCACGTTCGCCGTGGACTGGTGGGGGGTGTATTTCTGCGCCCGCGTGTTCCTGCCGCTGCTGGTCGCCAGCGGCGACGGCGTCCTGGTCAACACCAGCAGCGTGAACGGCTTCTGGGCGGCACTGGGCCCGGGCATTCCGAACTCGGCCTACAGCACGGCCAAGTTCGCCGTGAAGGGCTTCTCCGAAGCGCTCATGGTAGACCTGCGCGCCAACGCGCCGCAGGTCCGGATCGCCCTCGTGATGCCAGGGCACGTAGGCACCGACATCGTCGCCAACAGCCTGCGGGCCCGTGGCTTTCCGGCACCGGAGGAGATGAGCGATGCCCAGGTGGAGGAGCTGATCCCCCGCGACACGCAGGCCGACCTGATCCGCGCCGGCGTGCTGGCTGAGGGCACGTCAGCCGATGAGCTGCGCCGGATGCTCGCGGAGGCGAACGCCGGCTTCCGGGACAAGGCACCGGTCAGCGCGGCGGAGGCGGCGGCCATCATCCTGGACGGGGTCAGAGCCGGGGCCTGGCGGATCCTCATCGGCGAGGACGCCAAGAAGATCGACAGCGCGGTGCGCGCCAAGCCCGAGGCCGCCTACGACGCCGAGATGTTCAGCGGGCTGTACGGAGAGCCGACAGCAGGAACACCCTGAGCAGTAGCAGCCAGCCGCTGCCGACGCGGGGACGGCATTCGCACGAGCTTCATCCCAGCCGGTGGGCGGCCGCCGGATGTGCCCAATGCCCGTCGTCAGGCCGGGATTTGCGGCGCTTACGAAGGATGACCAGACACGAGCGGGCCGGATCTCGGCCGGATCACTGAGGATCAAGGGGCATTGCCTGCGCGAAGCTCAGCTTGGTGATGGCCAAAGCACATGCTGTGCATTGAGCGGCAACGCCAGTCCTGACGCCAGCGAATTAGGATGGATCCGTCAACGACCGATGCATCCAGAACCAGCCGCGACAGAACATCGCATCTGATCGGCATGCCGTCCGCAGCTCCGTCCACGACGTAGCGAAAACCAGTAGCCGCAGTGAGTGACCGGAGAATCCGGTTCTGCCGGCCTAATCTTGGCTGGTGAGCACACGCGCGGCTGAGGGCGTCTTGCTGACCGGGGTCTACGGGTCGGGTAAGAGTTCGGTAGCCCAGGAGATCGCCTACCTGCTTGACCAGCGGGGCGAGCCATACGCGCTGCTCGACCTGGACTACTTCGGCTGGGCGGGCACCGGAACCGGCGACCGGGCCGGCGAATTCCGACTGCTGCGGCAGAATACGGCCGCGGTGGCGGCGAACTACCGCAGGGCGGGGATCCGGCTGTTCGTGCTCGCCTACTTTGCCCGCAGCCGCAGTGAGGTGGGCGGCGTGCGGGAGGCGCTGGGGCTGCCGCTGCGGGTGGTGCGCCTGGAGGTTCCGCTGCGCGATATCGAGCGGCGGCTGGCCGGCGACGTCACCAGCGGCCGCCGCGACGATCTGCGCGCGGCGGCGGCATCGATCGCGGCAGCGGAGGGTGCTGGCGTCGAGGATGTGGTCATCGGCAACGACCGCCCCGTCGGGGTCGTAGCGCGGGATGTGCTGACCTTCCTCCCCGATGGTTCCAGGCCTCCTGATTACAGCCGCCCGGACATCCGCTAGTGCCGCAGACAGGGCGACGGTCTCTTGATGCTGGCGATCATGTCCGGGCCTTTCCGCGGAAGCGCTTTGTGCAGGCTTTCACAAGCCGCTTCCGCGGAAACGCGGTCTCACGCCGCGGACCGTGTTTGCTTCTTCAGCGAAGGACTCGAAGAAGGATCTATTCTGACTGGGTGCCGGACCTGAGCAGCTTCGACCTGGAGGAGATCGGCAACGCGCTGGCCGACCAGACCGACTACGAACACCGGTGGCTGATCGATCCGCAGACCGGAGAGATCGTGTTCTGGACAGCCGACACCGGCATCGACGGCAAGACACCGGTCGACCTCGATGATCTGGACCTCGTCTGCATCCATTCCCTGCCGTCCTGGGTCTGGTACCAGGACATGGCCGACTTCGCCGGCACCATCACCGATGAACGCGCCGGGCGCAGGCTAGCGCGGTCCATCCAGGCAAAGGCGCCTTCCGCCGGTTCCGGGACGAGCTCCACGAGGAGTATCCGGATCTGCTGCCGTCGTGGTACGCGTTCCGCGATGTTCGCGCCAAGCGCCGTGCCGTCCAATGGCTGGCCGACAATTCGCTCGTCGATGACGATGCTTCCAGCCGCTTTCTGACCGCCCATCCAGATCCCGATCTGCCCTGACCTTTGATCATGCCGCTGGCCGGAGGGGCGTGGCCTGTTCAGGCCGGGAGGATGGTGACCCTGTACTTACGGCAGTTTTCGTCCCGGGTGACTAGGGTGAGGTCCTCGCACTGGGCTTGGGCGACCAGCATTCTATCGAATGGGTCGCGGTGGATCATCGGCAGGCGCCCTGCGGTAATCGCGTGGTCGAAGCTGACG
>Ga0335072_10015381_pt1 | contig 10865 bp, 10 predicted proteins | sample Lox_Sample_21_FD_206725 | JGI IMG/M metagenome (GOLD analysis project Ga0335072, IMG submission 206725) | Soil microbial communities from Loxahatchee National Wildlife Refuge, Florida, United States - Lox_Sample_2.1 | ecosystem: Environmental > Terrestrial > Soil > Wetlands | place: USA... | reverse complement strand
CGAGGACGTCCTTGAGGCACTCGGTTCGCGGCCTGAGCTCGGGCGGCAGCGTCGCGTAGCGGGGATCGCCGGCCTGCGAGAGCGGGTCGTCGTCGGCGATCGGCGGCGGCGGGACGTCGTAGGAACGTCGCCAGGTCATGAACTGCTCGTCGCCGAACTCCTCGCGCGTCTGCGCCTTGTCCTTGCCCTGCAGGGCGCCGTAGTGCCGCTCGTTTAGCCGCCACGAGCGGCGGACCGGCAGCCAGCTGAGCCCGGCCTCCTCAAGCAGGCCGTTTGCGGTCGCGATGGCCCGGGTCAGCACCGAGGTGTGCACCACATCGGGCCGTAGCCCGGCGTCGACGAGCATCCGCCCGGCGGTCGACGCCTCCTGCACACCCTTCGCGGCCAGCCCTACATCTACCCATCCGGTGAACAGACCCTTCGAGTTCCATTCACTCTCACCATGGCGCACAAGCACGAGGGTTCCCATGCCGCCAAGCGTAGCTTGGGCCACAGCGCGCCAACATTGAGGTATCAACGAGGGAGCGACGGGTCGGCAGCGCCGGGGCGGCGAGCGGGGAAGTAAAACAGGGAAGGAAATCACCAATCATGCGGTTGGTTACATCTGTGTCCACGCTGCCCCTTCGCGTTCCACGACGGATCGCCTCGCTCAGCGTCCATACGTCCCCGCTCGACCAGCCGGGCACCGGCGACGCGGGGGGACTGAACGTCTACGTAGTCGAGGTCGCCAAGCGGCTCGCGGAGCGGGGCACCGAGGTGGAGATCTTCACCCGGGCGGTCTGCCGGGACACCCCGCCGCTGGCCGAGCTCGTCCCCGGGGTGCTCGTGCGCAGCGTCGTGGCCGGGCCGTTCGAGGAGCTCGACAAGACCGACCTGCCCGGCCAGGTCTGCCAGTTCACCCTCGAGGTGCTGCGGGCCGAGGCGGCCGCCGAGCCGGGCAGGTACGACCTCGTGCACGCGCACTACTGGCTGTCCGGCAAGGTCGGCGCGGCCGTGAAGGAGCGCTGGGGCGTGCCGCTGATGCAGTCCATGCACACGCTGGGCAAGGTCAAGAACGCGGCCCTCGCGGTCGGCGAGACCGCCGAGCCGCTGGAGCGGATCGCGGGCGAGCTCGACGTGATCGCGGCGGCCGACCGGCTGATCGCGAACACGGCCGAGGAAGCCCGCCAGCTGACCGAGCTCTACGACGCCGACCCGGCCAAGGTCGAGACCGTCAACCCCGGCGCCGACCTGAGCGTCTTCCAGCCGGGCACGGCGCAGTCCAAGCGCGACGCGAGAAGGCGATTCGGACTCGACCAGGACGCGGTGGTGCTGCTCTTCGTCGGCCGCGTGCAGCCGCTCAAGGGCCCCGACGTCGCCCTCAAGACGGCCGCCAAACTCATCGAGGCGAACCCCGGGCTGCGCGGCAGGCTGCGGGTCGTCCTCGTCGGCGGGCCGAGCGGACGGCAGCAGCGGGCGGACCCGGACGGGATGCGCGAACTGGCCGCGCACCTCGGGATCAGTGAGAACGTGCGGTTCGAGCCGCCGTGCCCGCAAGCCGAGCTCGCGCAGTGGTACCGGGCGGCCACGGTGGTGCTCACCCCCTCCCACTCGGAGTCCTTCGGGCTGGTGGCGCTGGAGGCGCAGGCCTGCGGCACCCCGGTAGTGGCGGCCCGGGTAGGCGGCCTGCGCACCGTCGTCAGCGACGGCTACTCCGGCGTTCTGGTGGACGGGCATGACCCGGCCGACTGGGCCCGGGTCGTCGGCGGCCTCATCAAGACGCCCGGCCGGCTCCGGGCCCTGTCGGAGGGCGCCCGACGACACGCGTCCGCTTTCGGCTGGTCCGCGACGGTGGACAGGCTGGCAAAGGTGTATACCGGTGCCATGGACGAGGCGGATATCTCCCGCGCCGCCCGGGTTGGGGCGTTAGCCGCTCATGGAGGAGAACAACTCCGCTGTCGCTGACGTCCTCGGCGGCGTCCTGGACGGCCTGGGCCTGAGCTACGAGTACCAGCCCCCGGCTGGGTACCTGGTGCGCCTCGAGGGGGAGCATAAGCTCGCGACTATGACCTGGCTGATCGCGGGGGACCACAGCCTTCAGGTTGAGGCGTTCTTCTGCCGGCAGCCGGACGAGAACCACGCGGAGTTCTACCGCTTCCTGCTTGAGCGCAGCTCCCGGATGTACGGCGTCCACTTCGCGCTCGACCGCACCGGCGACGTCTACCTGACCGGACGGCTGCCGCTGGCCGCCGTCACCGAGGCCGAGATCGACCGGCTGCTCGGCTGCGTCCTCAGCTACGCCGACGAGTCGTTCAACGAGGCGCTGATGATCGGCTTCGCGTCCGCCATCAGGCGGGAGTGGGCGTGGCGGGAGAAGCGCGGGGAGAGCCTGGCCAACCTGCGCCCGTTCGCCGCCCTCCGCCCGGACCGCGACGACCCGCAGGTCCCGCCGTGAACGGGCTGAACTCCGGGTTGACCGAGGCCACCATCCACGTCCACCTGCATCCGATCGCCGTCCACACGGTCGTCTGCGTGTTCTTCGCGCTGCTCACCGCCGCCAGCAACGCGTGCGCGTCGGTGCTGCAGCGCCGGGCCGCCGCCCAGGTCCCGGCCGAGCGGTCCCTGCACGTCTCGCTCATCGCCGACCTGATCAAGCGCCGGGTCTGGCTGGCCGGCATCGGCATGGTCATCGTCGCCGCCGTCGCCCAGGCGGCGGCGCTGGCAACCGGCCCGATCGCCCTGGTGCAGCCGATCTTCATCATCGAGCTGCCGGTCACGCTGGTGCTGGCCGCCCTGGCCAATCACAATCGCGACGCGCTTCGCAGGCTGCCCTGGCTCGCCATCGCGACCACCACCGCCGCCCTCGGCGTCGGGCTGGCGATCGCCCAGCCGAGCGGCGCCACCGACAGCGCCGGGAACCGAAGCTGGATTATCGCGCTGATCGGGGCCGGCCTTTTCCTGGGGGTGTTGATCCTCCTGGCCACCGGCACCAAGGGAGAGCCCCGGGCCGCCCTGCTGGGGCTGGCGGCGGCCTGCGGCTACGCGTTCACCGCGGCGCTGATGAAGAACGCGATGGCGGACCTGGGCGGCGGGGCGGTCGATTTCTTTACCAACTGGCATATCTACGCGACCGCGGTGGCCGGCGTGGGGGCGCTGTTCCTGTTGCAGAACGCCCTGCAGGCCGGCTCCCTCGTCGCCTCGCAGCCGATGCTCACGGTCGGCGACGCGCTGATCAGCATCGCCCTCGGCGTTACCCTATTTAATGAGGAATTGCGGGGCGGTTGGTGGCTACTGCCGCAGATCGTCGCGCTCGGGCTGATCATCGTCGGCTGCGTGCAAATCGCGAAATCCCCGCTGGCCGCTGATCCAGGGGGACTGGTTTCGGAATCTGCGTCAACGGTACAGTTAACGTGTGAACAGGCTGGGCGACCTCGAACGTGCCATTATGGAAGTCCTCTGGCAGACGGATTCAGCGCTGACCGTCAGACAGGTCAGTAACGGGCTCGACCAGCGCGAACTGGCTCACACGACCGTGATGACAGTGCTTGACCGGCTGGCGAAGAAGGGCTTCGCCCGCAGGGAGCGGGATGGTCGGGCCTGGCGTTACCGACCGGCAGCCACCAGGGAGGCCTACGTGACCGAGCTGATGCTGACGGCGCTTGACCAGACCGGCGACCGGGTCGCCGCGCTCGCGCGGTTCGCGCAGAGCGTGTCGGGGGACGAGGCGGAAGTACTTCGCGAGGCACTGGCGGGGCACGGGCAGGACGGGGACGAGCTCCGCGTAGAAGGAGATATCGGGATCGGATTATGAGGGCACTGGCCGACGCGGTACTACTAGCCGCGGTCGCCGTGGGAAGCGTGCGGAGCGCACGCGCGATGTTGCGCGCGTCGTGGCCGCGCCGGTCCCCGGCGGCCGCGATTTTGCTGTGGCAGGCGCTTGGCCTGGCCGGCGGCCTGGCCGCCGTCGGCGCGCTGCTCGCGATCGGCGTCAGCGGCCCCGGCAACCACGTTGGCGTCATCGGCGGGCTGGCCGTGCTCATGCGGCGGGTCGAGTCCGGACAGCTGATCGCACCGCATCAGCCACCAGTGCTGACCACCTTGCGGCTTACCTTCCTGATGGCCGGCTTCGCCCTCCTCGCGGTGCTGTACTCGGTGCTGGTGGTGGCGTTCGCCGATGCGATCGGCGCGCGACGCCGGCAGCGCGAGCTCCTCGCGCTGCTCGCGCACGGCGATCCGAAGGTCCCCGGGGCGCTGGTGATCGACTACCCGGCCGCGGCGGCCTACTGCCTGCCGGGGATCCGCTCCCAGATCGTCGTCAGCGTCGGGACGCTCGACCTGCTCGCCCCGGCCGAGCTCACCGCGGTCCTCGCGCACGAGCGCGCCCACCTGCGTGCCCGTCATGACCTGGTGCTTATTCCGTTCACCTCGCTGCGCCGCGCGTTCCCGCGGTCGGCCGGGGTGGCCGAGGCCCATCGGACGGTCGCGCTGCTGGTCGAGATGATGGCCGACGACCGGGCGCTGCGGGTCCGCGGGCTGCTCCGCAAGGAGCTGGCGACCGCGCTGGTCCGCTTCGGCACCGCGGGCGCCGACTGCGCTCCGGCCGGGGCGCTCGCGGTGGCCGAGGGCGAGCTCACCGCCCGGGTGCTCCGGCTGCTCACGCCGCCGCCGCCGCTGTCGCGGGCCGCCCAGGCGGCCGTCGTCTTGACGGCCGCGATGGTCGTGGCGACGCCGCTGCTGCTGCTGATCACGCCGTTAAGGCCAGATCAAGATCAACACCAGCTGGTCGAACGGACCGTTGTTTCACCCTTTCGGCCGACCCGAGTGATCGGGAGCCGGCCGTATCAGGCGGAGCAACGGTCCGTTAGGAAAAACTTGGACTTTGAATTTGATTTACCAGGGACCGTACGGGCCGTTGTGGGTCGAGCTGCCGCGCTTGAACTCGCGGACCTTCGGCCGGACGTCGGCCAGGTACACCGCGGCGGCGACGAAGGCGATCACGGACAGGAACCCGACCGCGCCGCCGTAGGCGGCGGAGTAGAGCCCGAGCACGAAGGCCACGCCGAGGATGATCAGCCACAGGGGCTTGGTCAGCTTGCCAGCCGCGACGAAGGCCGGGGCGGGCCTGATGATGCCGTCGATAAACGCCCACGCCTCGACCACGAACGCCGCGACCGCGAGCGCCACGAAGAAGTAGGTCAGCGGGGCGTAGGAGCCATTACCTGTGATTGAAAGCACGATTCCACGCTACCTTGTGTCGCAGGCAGTTAGACGGATTCGGCCGGACCGTCGGTCTTCGACGGCTCAGCAGGCTGCGCGGCGTCAGCCGCGGCGGTGTCGGTGGCGGTGTCAGCCGCCGTGCCGGTGGCGTCGGTCCAGGTGGGGTCGACGTTCTCGGCTGGCGTGGCGGTCTCGCTCGGCGTCGACCCGTCGCGGGTGATCGCGACCACCTCGGCCGTCGGCGACTTCTGCGACTCCTTGGTGAAGGACTCGTAGATCTCGATGAGGACCTGCTTCTGCCGCTCGGTGAGCTGCGGGTCGGTCAGCAGCGCCGACCTGACCCCGGAGTCGCCCGGCCGGTCCTCGAGGATGCCTGCCTGCACGTAGAGCGCCTCGGCTGAGATCCGCAGCCCCTTGGCGATCTGCTGCAGGATGTCCGCGGACGGCTTGCGCAGCCCTCGCTCGACCTGGCTCAGGTACGGGTTGGAGACGCCGGCCTGCTCGGCCAGCTGGCGGAGGGAGATCTTCGCCTGCTCGCGCTGCTGCCTGATGTACTCCCCGATGCTGTTCATGTTCGCCATACTTAACATTTTAGCTCGTCTGCTTGCAGTTGCAAATCTCCAGCAAGCGGCGGGGCGGCGAGCCCCGCCGAAGGTCATCGGTCCTCGCGAACAGGGCGGTTTAGCCGACCGCCACCTGGGACAGGTGCGTTCTGGCGAAGGCGAGCGTCTCCACCAGGTCCGCGCGGCGGACCTCCCTGGACGGGGCGTGCCGGGTGTTCACCTCGGCCACCACCATGCCCTGGTAGCCGGTGGCGGCGATGCCGCGCAGCAGCTCGGCGCAGGGCTGCCTGCCTCGGCCGGGGACCAGGTGCTCGTCGGGGACGGGGCCGCTCGACACGCCGGTGCCGTCGGCCAGGTGGATGTGCGCGAGGCGGGTGCCGACGTCGTTGGCCATCACGATCGCGTCGGAGGCGGAGGCGGCGGTGTGCGACAGGTCGAGGGTGACGTTGGGCACGTCGAGCTTGGTCGGATCCCAGTGCGGCGCGTAGCCGGAGATCTCGGTCGCCCCCGACCTGATCGGGAACATGTTCTCCACCGCGAAGATCACGTCGGTCTCCTCCGACATCTTCGAGATGCCGTCCTCGAATCCCTTCGTGTACTCGCGCTGCCACCGGAACGGCGGGTGGACGACGACGACCTTAGCGCCGAGCCGCTCGGCCAGGTCCTTGGCCCGCAGCAGCTTCGACCACGGCTCCCGCCCCCAGACCAGCTGGGTCAGGAGCAGGCCGGGCGCGTGCACCGCCAGCACCGGTATCTGGTGGTAGTCCACCAGGCGGGCCAGGGCGTCGCCGGACTGGCTCACCGGGTCGGTGTAGACCATCACCTCGACGCCGTCGTAGCCGAGCTTGGCGGCCGCGTCGAAGGCATCGGGCGTCTTCTCCGGGTAGACCGACGAGGAAGACAGCACCACGGGTATCGCGGGCAGCACCGTCATCGCGTCCTCCTCGCTTGCTCGGCCACCATGCAAGCTTATGTTGTGATAGCCCGTTCGCCGCCGGGCGCGTCCAACCCTGCGAGCCGAAGGGAAGCACAGCAACGAATGTCGGACCCCGCCGATAGTGTGCGGGGCATGGCGAAGTCGACGGCGGCGTTCCGCTGCAGCGAGTGCGGCTGGCAGGCGCCCAAGTGGGTCGGACGGTGCGGCGAGTGCCAGGCCTGGGGCACGGTGGCCGAGGCGGCCGTGCCGCGGCTGGTCCGGGCCGGCATCCGGGCGGCCGCCTACGGCGGCGGCGCGGGCGGCGCCGGGCGGCTCGGCGGCGGCCCCGTATCGACTGCGGCGATGCCGATCGGGCAGGTCGACGCGGCCCACGCGGCCGCCCGGCCGACCGGGCTTGACGAGCTCGACCGGGTGCTTGGCGGCGGGCTGGTGCCTGGTGCGGTGCTGCTGCTCGCGGGCGAGCCCGGGGTCGGCAAGTCCACCCTGCTGCTTGAGGCGGGCGCGCTCGTCGCCGCCGAGGGCCCGGTCCTCTACATCACCGGCGAGGAGTCCGCCGCCCAGGTCCGGCTGCGCGCGGACCGGCTCGGCGCCATCCACCAGAGCCTGTACCTGGCGGCGGAGACGGACCTGGACGCGGTCATCAGCCATGTCGAGGCGGTGTCGCCGCGGCTGCTGATCATCGACTCGGTGCAGACGATCGCGGCGGGCGACGTCGACGGCGTGCCCGGCGGCGTCACCCAGGTCCGCGAGGTAGCGGCTGCCCTCATCGCGGTGGCCAAGCAGCGCGGGATGTCGACCATCCTGGTCGGCCACGTGACCAAGGACGGCTCGGTGGCCGGCCCGCGCACCCTGGAGCACCTGGTCGACGTGGTGCTGCACTTCGAGGGCGACCGGCACTCGAGGCTGCGGATGGTCCGCGCGGTCAAGAACCGGTACGGGCCGACGGACGAGGTGGGCTGCTTCGACCTCGGCGAGTACGGCCTGATCGGGCTGGCCGACCCGAGCGGGCTGTTCCTCTCCAGGCACAGCGAGCCGGTGCCAGGCACCTGCGTGACCGTCACCCTCGAGGGACGGCGGCCGCTGCTGGCCGAGGTGCAGGCGCTGGTCGGGCCGTCCGTGCTCGACGTGCCCAAGCGGGTCACCTCCGGGCTCGACGCCTCCCGGGTCGGCATGGTGCTGGCCGTGCTGCAGCGGCGGGCCGACGTCAAGATCGGCAAGTCGGACGTCTACGCGGCGACCGTGGGCGGCGTCCGGCTGACCGAGCCGTCGGTCGACCTCGCGGTCGCGCTGGCGCTCGCGAGCTCGGTGGCGGGCCTGGCCCTGCCGCCCGGTCTGATCGTGGTCGGCGAGGTCGGCCTGGCGAGCGAGGTGCGCAATGTGGTCGGCGTGCCGCGCCGGGTGGCCGAGGCCGAGCGGATGGGATTTCGCCAGGCGATCGTGCCCGCCGGCTCGGCCGGGAACGGGTACCCGGCCGACTCGGCGATGGAGGTCTCCGAGGTCAGCGATGTGCGCGAGGCCATGAGGGCCGCGTTCCGGGGCTAGCCGGAGAGCGTGAACGAGCGGACCGGGCTGGACTGGCCGTCGGTCCGCGCGACCGCGTCGAACGTGCCCGAGTCGCCCGCGGGCAGCGTGCCCGCGCACCCGGCGGGTTCGCTGGCGTGGCGGTTCCAGGTGATCGAGAGCACCTGCGGGACGCCGCGCGTAAACCGCACGGCGGCGGCGGCAGGCGGCTGGCACGCGGCCGAGTCCCACACCACGTGGCCGCGGCTGGTCACCACCACCCGCACCGAGCCCGGCCCGTAGCTGAGCGTGCAGGCGGCCGACGAGGTCGATACCGCGTACACGTCGAACGTCGGCGGCGTGCCCGGCCCGTAGCTCGGCTGGCCGGTGAAGAGGCTGAGCACGATGTCGGCCGGCGCGCAGGGCGGGCCCTTGACCGCCGCCGACGCCACCGGCGCCGTGGGGCTCGAGCTCTGGCTCGGGCTGGGCGCGGTTTTGCGTGGATCGGCGCCCGCGGCCGTGGTCGTGGCGGCGCTGGGGGTCGCGGCCGGCGTCGGCGTCGGGGCGGGCCACGTGCGGCCGTAGGCCGCCGCCGGGAGCTCCCCCCGCTTGTCGAGCGCTGCCATGGAGGCCCTGGCGGCGGCCGAGGTACGCGGCACCGCGTGGCGGGCGCCGGGGAACAGCCAGACGCACAGCCCGACGACGACGATCCCTCCGCCGAGGATGAAGAAACGCCGCCGCCAGTAGGCGTCAGGGTCTCGGCCGGGCCCTAGGTCAAGTCGCCCGTCGTAGTCGACCTCAGCGTCTTCATCACGAGCCGAATCCGTCCGCATACGGAAAGTATGCGACTGGCCCGGCCCGAATCCCCGCCGACGCGCCGTCGGCGGTCCGGTCGGCGGTCAGGTCGGCAGCGCGAAGCGCCCGTCCGGGAGCGGATCGACCAGGCCGTCGCTGACCAGGCCGTCCAGGGCGCGGGCGCGCTGCCCGTCATCGGGCCAGACGAGGTCGAAGCGGGCGAGCGCCACCGGCGTCCGCGAGTCCCGCAGGACGGCCAGCAGGCGGCCGCGGCACTGACGGTCGGTGCCCTCGTAGCGCTGGCCAACGGGCCGGACCTCCGCGGCCGGCCGGCCGGCCGCCAGCCAGGCGCACTCGGTCGCGACCGGGCAGTCGTCGCATCGCGGCGACGCGGCCGTGCACGCGAGCGCGCCAAGTTCCATGACCGCGACCGACCAGCGGGCGGCGGTCGCCGCGTCTTGGGGCAGCAGCGACTCGGCGAATCGGTACTCCGCCGTCGACGGCTGCGCTGCGGGGAACTCGCGGCCGGATCCCAGGCGGGTGAGGACGCGTCGGACGTTCGTGTCGAGGACCGCGTGCCGGCGGCCGAAGGCGAAAACGGCGACCGCGGCCGCGGTGTACGCGCCGATCCCCGGCAGCGCCAGCAGTTCGTCGCGGGTTGACGGGATCTGGCCGCCGTGCCGCTCGGTCACGATCGTGGTGGTCTCGTGCAGGCGCAGCGCCCGGCGCGGGTAGCCGAGCCGGCCCCACTGCCGCACGGCCTCGCCGGCCGGATCGGCGGCGAGCGCCGCGGGCGTCGGCCACCGGTCGAGCCAGGCCTGGTAGGCGGGCAGGACCCGGCTCACCGGCGTCTGCTGGAGCATGATCTCGCTGACCAGAACCGCCCACGGCGAGGCGCCCGGCGCTCGCCACGGCAGGTCGCGCGCGCTGGCCGCGTACCAGCCGAGCACCGGTTCCAGGTAAGCCGACGACATAACGAGCATTATCGGCGATCCGGGGTCGCCGGAGCGCCAGGAAACGCGAAGCGGGGCCGGGAACGTCGTTCCCGGCCCCGCTTCGGTGATCCGGTCCGGCTAGCTGAGCGCCGTCGCGGTGCCCGGGCCGTCGGAGGACGACGCGCTGGGCGGGTTGGTGCCGCTCAGCGGCTCGCTCGCCACCGAGGCGCCGACCGTGACCGCCTCCGGCGTCGACTCCGGCTTCGGCTCGCTGAGGAAGGTGAACTTCGCCTCCTCGCCGGTGCCCTCGGCATCGACGATGACGTTGGTCCCCGGCCGCAGCTCCCCGAAGAGGATCTTCTCGGACAGCATGTCCTCGATCTCGCGCTGGATGGTCCGGCGTAGCGGCCGCGCGCCGAGCACCGGGTCGTAACCCCGCTCGGAGAGCAGCTTCTTGGCCGCCGGCCGCAGCACGATCCCCATGTCGCGGTCCCGCATCCGGTCGTCGACCTTGGTGATCATCAGGTCGACGATCTCGAAGATCTCATCCTGCTCCAGCTGGTGGAACACGATGATGTCATCGACGCGGTTCAGGAACTCGGGGCGGAAGTGCTGCTTGAGCTCCTCGCCGACCTTGGCCTTCATCCGGTCGTAGGACCCTCGGGTCTCGCCCTGGCGGGCGAAGCCGACCGACACGCCCTTGGAGATGTCGCGCGTCCCCAGGTTCGTGGTCATGATGATCACGGTGTTCTTGAAGTCCACCGTTCGGCCCTGCGCGTCCGTAAGGCGCCCGTCCTCGAGGATCTGCAGCAGCGAGTTGAAGATGTCCGGGTGGGCCTTCTCGATCTCGTCGAACAGGACCACCGAGAACGGCTTGCGGCGCACCTTCTCGGTGAGCTGGCCGCCCTCCTCGTAGCCGACGTAGCCGGGCGGCGATCC
>Ga0335072_10015379_pt1 | contig 10867 bp, 10 predicted proteins | sample Lox_Sample_21_FD_206725 | JGI IMG/M metagenome (GOLD analysis project Ga0335072, IMG submission 206725) | Soil microbial communities from Loxahatchee National Wildlife Refuge, Florida, United States - Lox_Sample_2.1 | ecosystem: Environmental > Terrestrial > Soil > Wetlands | place: USA... | reverse complement strand
GCGATGAACGCGTCGGACAGGTCGTACATGAGCTGCTTGCGCTCGTGCATCGAGCCGACCTCGCGCAGCTCGGACAGGCCAGTGTGGCCGATCTCGCGGGAGAACAGCCCGACGGGGATGACCCCGGTCACCTGGCCGCCGCTGGCCATGGCTGCGTCGGCGAGCTCGCCCATGAGGCCCACGCTGCCGCCCCCGTAGACGAGGCCGATGCCGCGCCGCGCGAGCAGCGTGCCGAGGGCTCGGGCGGCTTCCGGATAACGGGCATCGGGAGGTGTCGAGGACCCGCAGAACACGCACACCGTTCGAAGATCGACCACGAGCAGAACCTATCCGGCTGCGCCGCCGGGGACTCGATCCAGGGCTATGCCGAAGTGGTCGCGGTAGGCGGTCAGCAGCGCGTCGTCGGCCAGTTGCTCTTCGGTGCGGGATGCGCCGGTGGTCCGGATCAGCGTCCGGCCGCTGAGCGAGATCCGGCCGCCGTCCTCGGTGAGCCGCGAGCAGACCGGCCCCTCGGTGAAGTGGGACAGCGGCGACGTCTGCTGCCACCAGCACGTGGCGACGAAGTCGGGCAGAAATCGTTCCCGCAGTTCCATCCGGTACTGCGGCTCACCGTCCTTGAGCACGTCGACGTCGCCGTCCGCGGTGTCGGCCAGCAGGAACCGGCCAGCCGGATCCTGCTGCTCTGTCCTGCTGTCCAGCATCAGCGGGCCGACGCTGTGCCGGCCGAAGCCGACATCCGCCAGCCAGGGGCCGCTGCCGTCGGGCAGGTGCACGGCGAGAGCCAGGTGGTCATACGGCGGACCGAGCCCGTTTGCGCCGTGCACGCGTGCGGCAAGCCGCGTCACGTGGGCGCCCAGCGTCTCCAGCAGGAGCGCAAACGTCCCGTTGAGTTCGTAGCAGAAGCCGCCTCGCCGGTTGCGGACGATCTTGGTCACGAGGTCGTCCTCGTCCAGCGAGATCGGCTCGCCCAGGTGGATGCTCAGGTTCTCGAACGGCACTGCGATCTGGTGAGCCCGATGCAGCATGCGCAGCGTCGCTTCGTCGGCGGCCAGTGGCGGCGAGAGCCCGATCCGCCTCAGGTAGGCCTCGGCCGTGCTCTCGTCCATCACCAGCACCGTCCGGCTTCGCCAGTAGTCACAGCTCTCATCCTGGCCTCCTTCGCCGATGGATGTACCGATGGGCCTGTTCTAACGGGCCCAGAGGTACATTCACACACCGGCAACGGTCAGCTGGGCGGCGGCTGGACCGGGGTATTCTGGCCGGCGGCTACCCACCAGGTGCCGCCGCGGCGCACCAGCACGTAGAGCACCATCTCGGAGAACGGGCCGGTGAACGCGGAGCTCGGCTCGACGGGTTGGCCGTCCGGGCCGAGTGCGGTGCGCCGGCCCCGCCGGCGACGTCGGCGGTGTGCAGGCCGGGGTGCCCCGGGTCGACGTTCCAGCTCACCACGCGTCGCGGGTGGATGCGGATGAGATGCGAGCCGCCGGCCGCGACCTGCTCGGCGTCGCCGCGGATCTCCAGCATGCGCATGTTCTCGGCGCCCTCGCCGACGGCGTCATCGACCACGAACGAGACCGCCGGGTTGACCCCGATGTTGCGGTACTTGGCCGAGCGCTCCATGTCGAAGCCGACGATGTCGATCGTCCCCAGGTCAGCGTTGTAGCGGTAGCCAACCGGCTTGTTCTGCGGGCTGCCATTTGCGCTTACCGTGGCCAGACGGCCGCGGCTCTGACCGTTCAGGTAAGTCACGTAGATCTCATCGAGTGGCATGAGAGCCTCCTGCCCCTGGGGTCGAGACCACCGTAGAGCCTCGGGCGGTGCGCGGGAGGGCAGGGTTTCCCCCGCCCGTTCACCCTCCCGCGCACCGCCTGCGGCCCGCGGCGAGGCGGGCCGCAGCCCCAGGGCATGGGCTACAGGAACGACTTCCGCAGCGTGGCGACCGAGACGTGGGGCCAGCCGAGCAGCGCGGTGGTGCCGAGGATGTTGAAGTTCAGCACCGTCATCTGCGCGTACTGCAGCTGCATGAACGGCGGCCGCTCGGGGTGCGTGACCTTCTCGATCCAGAACGTCGCGTAGACGAGCGACGTGAACGCGTTCGGCCCGACGTCACCGACGGTGCCCTGCTGGTCCGCGCCTTCGAGGAACAGGGTGTTCTCGATGCCGCCCGCGGCGTCGGGCACGGTGATGGGCACCGAGTTCCCGCCGGGATTGTCCTGCTCGGTGAGGAACGTGATCGTCGGCTCGCTGGCCACGTTGAGCGCCGCGCCCTCGAAGCCGTAGCCGTCGGCCACCTGCGTCTTCACGGCGCTTTGCAGCAGCAGGATCGGATCGTCCACCACGTCCTGCATGGCGACGCCGTCGATGAACGCTGGCAGCTGCGGGTCTGGCGGGTTGGTGTCGAAGGGCGTCCGCGGATTGGTGGACGACGCGGCATTGCTGATGTTGTACTCGCTGAACCCGCCGTGGGCGCCCGCTGGCGCGCTCTTTGCCTCCGAGGATCCAGCGGCATTGATCTTGAACCCCGTGGGCGGGTTCGGGATCGGGAACGGGGTGCTGTTGAACGACGGGAACACCGAGAACGCGTATTGCTGACCGCCCTCGGTGAGCGTGGGCGGCCCGGTGAACGCAGAGGCCGCTCCCTGGGCCAGGACCGAGGTGCCGTGCGGGATCGTGGCCAGCCGGGCGATGATCTGGCCGTTGCCCGGCGACGTTTCGGGCGGGTACGTCGTCGATGGCTGCGTCGTCCAGAAGCCGGTCTCGATGTGCAGCGCGCCGTCCGTGAACCGGTCGGTGATCTTGTCCAGGTAGTTCAGGCCGAAAAGCTCGATGTCGTCCTGGCCGAAGCCGCGGTCGGGGACCGGCGATCCGATCGGATCGAGCTGAAGCGTCTCGTCGGTCTGATTGAGCTGCAGGTAGAGCGGCGCGTTCCCCTGGAAGTCCGGCCTGGCGATCAGGTTGAACCCGTGCCCCCGCCAGGTTCCCGCCAGGTCTGCTAACAGGCCCAGGTCGCCACTGACAGTGGCGAGATCTGGGGTGATGCGGACGTCTTGAACCTTCCCCGTCATGACATGCCTCCGCTACGAAGTGGTATGGGCATGAGGCGTTCAACGGCCAGCGATTCCCGGCACGGCCGATCCGCGAGCATCTTCGTTGACCCCGTTGGCGGATAGTCCGCCCAGACAGAACTTCCCCGTAGTTCGCCCCGTGCTGAACTGCCGCCAATCTACACCAAATCAGTGCTGATAAGCAGGTTCTTACGCAAAAGTGCCAGCCATGTGCACTACCCGGTCATAGTCATCTGTCCCAGCCGACACGGCGGGTTGCGGCGGGCGGGCGGCGGCTGCGGCCCTGGGCTGGCATCATCCAATCTTGTCCACTCTCCGGGGCGCCCCGCGGCGCTCCCGGCCATTGGCGGACAATTGGGTTTTCGCTGCAGAGGGGTGGTGGGCATGCAGCCAGGGCCGGGGCCGCAGCGGCGGCCGCTGAAACGCCATGACAGCCACTTGGCGGAGCAGATGGTGGAGCGGGCGGCCGAACTGGCCAGGGACTCCCATGCGCGGACCCGGCACGCCGCGGTGCTGGTGCAGGACGGCAGCATGCTGGCCTGGGGGACCAACGGGGTGCCATTTCCCGGCGAGGACCACTGCTACTGCAAGGTGGGCCAGCTCGGTCATCATGACCAGTGCCGGACCCACGCGGAGCAGCGAGCGATCTCCCTCGCGCGCGACGGCGACGGCTGGCGGAACGTGCCGGGATCGAAGCTGATCTACGTGCGGCTGGCACCCGACGACTCGGTGCGGCTGGACGAACCGCACTACTGCCCGCGTTGCAGCAGGCTGGCGATGTCGCTCGGCGTGGCCGAGTGGATCTTCGCGCTGACCGACGGGCTGGTCAGCTACTCCGCCACCGACTACGACGAGATCGCCCAGCTCCGCTGGTAAGAGCCGCCGCAACGCGTCGCTGCTTGAGCGATTCCTTTCGGTGCGATGCAGGTCTGTATGGGCATCCACCAAAGTTGAAAGGATCGTGACGATGACCATGGCAAGCAGGGCGGTCGTGCTGTCCGGCGGTGGCGCCGCCGGAGGGGCATGGATGCTCGGAATCCTCAACGCCCTTCGCGAGGAGGGCGCCGACCTCGGCGACGCCGACCTGATCGTCGGAACCTCGGCGGGCGCGCGCGTCGCTGCTGCGCTCGCCACCGGAGCGCTTCGCCAGGCCGCGCAACAGTGCCGCGACGGGCTGCCTGCGACCTGGGTCCCGGTCGCGCTCGGGCAGTTCGTGGAGGCGTCGATGCGGATCATCGCCGACAGCCCGACCGAGGTCGAGGCGGCCAGGCGCATCGCGAACATGGGCCCGCTCGGCGATCGGCTCGCGTCCGGCGCCGACCGCCGGCGCGTGATCGCATCCCAGCTCCCGGTCCAGGAGTGGCCCGGGCAGCGGCTCGTGATCACCGCGGTCGATGCGGAGTCGGGCCGGCGGGTCAGCTTCGACGCGGCCTCGGGCGTCGGCCTGGTCGACGCCGTGACCGCCAGCGGCGCGCTGCCCGGCGTCTACCCGCTGGTCCCGATCGGCGGACGGCGCTACGCCGACGGCGGCGTTGCTTCGCTGTACAACGCCGACCTTGCGGCGGGCCACGACGTCGTGATCGTGCTCACACCAGCGCCGCCCAGCGACTACCTCAGGGCCAAGCTGGACGCCGAGATCGCGGCGCTCGGCGCGCTCGCTGTGCACGTGGTGAGCGCCGATGAGCAGTCGCTCGCGGCGATCGGCCCGGACCCGAACTCGGCGGCTGCCGCGCGGGAGGCACTGGAGGCCGGGGCCGCCCAGGGCCGCCGGGAGGTCGTCAGGCTGAAGCCGGTGTGGCGCCGGCCAGAGCCAGAGCCAGCGCGACCGCTCCGCCGATGCCGCCGGAGGCTCCGGTGACCAGTGCCAGCCGGCCGTCGAGGGACAATGCCATCGCGCTCCTTCGTCCGTGACACGCTGAGGCTAGTGTGCCCCCGGGCTCACGTGTGGGCCGGCACGAAGCGGGCAGGGCCCCAGGTGAGCCCCTGGGGCGGCACGGCGCGGCGAAGGGAGCAAATCATGGCGATCGCGACGATCAACCCGGCTACCGGCGAGACCGTGAAGACGTATGACGAGATGAGCGAGGAGGACGTCGAGCGCTGCCTGGCCGCCGCCGCCGCGGCGCACGCCGGCTACCGCCTGACCAGCTTTGACGAGCGGGCGGCGTGGATGCGGCAGGCCGCCGCCATCCTCGACGCCGAGCAGGACCAGATCGCGGCGATGATGACTACCGAGATGGGCAAGACGCTGGCCGCCGCGAGGCAGGAGGTCGCCAAGTGCGCCGCCACCTGCCGCTACTACTCCGAGCACGCCGCGGGTTTTCTCGCCGACGAGCCAGCGGACGCCGGCGCCGTCGGGGCCAGCCGGGCATACGTCACGTTCCAGCCCCTGGGCCCGGTGCTGGCGATCATGCCGTGGAACTTCCCGCTATGGCAGGCCATGCGGTTCGCCGTGCCGGGCCTGATGGCCGGGAACGTCGGGCTGCTCAAGCACGCCTCGAACGTGCCGGCCACGGCGCTGTTCATGCAGGACCTGTTCCAGCGGGCGGGCTTCCCGCCCGGGACGTTCCAGACGCTGCTGGTCGGCTCCGCGCGGGTCGAGGCGATCCTGCGCGACAAGCGGGTGGTGGCGGCGACGCTCACCGGGTCGGGGCCGGCCGGCCAGTCGGTGGCCGCGATCGCCGGCAGCGAGATCAAGAAGGTCGTGCTGGAACTGGGCGGCAGCGACCCGTTCATCGTGATGCCCTCGGCCGGCCTGCAGGCCGCCGCGGAGGTCGCCGCGTTCGCGCGGCTCATCAACAACGGCCAGTCGTGCATCGCGGCCAAGCGCTTCATCGTGCACGACGCGGTCTACGACGAGTTCGAGCGGCTGTTCGTCGAGCAGATGGCGGGCAAGGTGGTGGGGGATCCGATGGCCGACGGCACCGACGTGGGGCCGCTGGCCTCCGAGCAGCAGCGCGACGACGTCGAGAAGCTCGTCGCCGACGCGGTCGCCAAGGGCGCGAGGGCGCTGTGCGGCGGCGCGGCGCCGGACGGGCCGGGCTTCTACTACCCGCCGACGGTCCTGGCCGGCATCACCCCGGACATGCGGGTGCACGCAGAGGAGGTGTTCGGCCCGGTGGCCACGCTGTACCGGGTGCCGGACATCGACGCGGCGATCGACCTCGCCAACGGCACCGAGTTCGGGCTCGGCGCGAACGCGTGGACCAACGACGAGGCGGAGCAGGCCAGGTTCACCAGGGACCTCGTCGCCGGGATGGTGTTCATCAACGGCAACGTGACCTCCTACCCGCAGCTGCCGTTCGGCGGCGTGAAGACCTCCGGATTCGGCCGGGAGCTGTTCGTCCAGGGCATCCGCGAGTTCTGCAACGTCAAGTCCGTCTGGGTCGGCGCACCGCGCGGCTGACGCCGCGTGGTATGGCTTGAGCCGGCGGAACGCCGCCAGGGGAGGCAGGATGCTGGGTACCCGGCCGCTGGGCTCGTCGGGACTGAACGTCTCGGAGATGTCGCTCGGCTCGTGGCGCACGTTCGAGCGGCTGCCCGCCGACACCCGGGTCGCGATCATGCGCGCGGCTCGCGAGGAGGGCATCAACTTCTTCGACGACGCCCGGTACAACGACGAGACCGGCACCGCCCCGATCCCGACCGGGTACTCCGAGGTGGTGTTCGGCGAGCTGTTCCGCGGCGCGGGCGTGCCCCGAGACCAGGCCGTGGTGACCAACAAGCTGTGGTGGGAGTTCTGGCCGGAGCAGAGCGCCGCGGCCGAGCTGGACGCGTCGCTGCAGCGGATGGGGTTCGACTACGTCGACGTGATCTACGCGAACCCGCCGCCCGAGGGCATGCCGGTCGCCGACGCCGTCGCCGCCACCGTCGCGCTCATCGGGTCGGGGAAGGCACGCGCGTGGGGCCTGGTCAACTGGCACGCCCAGCAGGCGCAGCGGGCCGTCCGGGCCGCGGCCGACCTGGGCGTCGCGCAGCCGTGCGCGATCCAGCTCCCGTACAGCCTGGTCCGCCGGGACTGGGTCGAAGACCCGGAGATGGCCCGGGTGCTCGACGTCTCGGGCGCGGGCCTGATCGCGTCGTTCAGCCTGGCCGGGGGCGTGCTGTCCGGCAAGTACCTGGCCGGGCCGGCGGCCGGGCGCGCAGCGGAGACGCTGGACGACCCCAGGGTCGCGCCGGCTGCCGCCGCTGCCCGCGACCTTGCCAGCCTGGCCACCCGGCTCGGCACGACCCCGGCCGTGCTGGCGCTGGCGTTTCCGTTCACCCATCCGGCCCTCGCCAGCGTGCTGTTCGGCGCCACCAGCCCGGAGCAGGTCAGGGCCGACTGCGCCGCCGCCGGGCTGCTCGGCCGCCTCGCCCCCGGTGACCTCGCGGAGCTGCGCCGCATCGGCGCGCGCGATGAATCGCGATGAACGGGCGCCGCGATCGCGGGAATACCGGAACCGGGGCGGCGGTTGCCAGCGAACGTGACAGCACAGTCGGATGAGCGCGAAGACGTACAGTTCTGGTTCGACCCACTGTGCCCGTGGGCCTGGATCACCTCCCGCTGGATGCTGGAGGTTGAGCAGGTCAGGCCGGTGCGGACGGACTGGCGCATCATGTCGCTGGCCTACCTGAACCTGGTCCAGCACGAGGGCAAGGACCTCAGCCCCGAGTACCTGGAGCGGATGGCCAAGGCCTGGGGGCCGATCCGGGTGGTCGCGGCGGCCGCCAAGGAACGCGGCGACGACGTCCTGGGGCCGATCTACACGGCCATCGGCACGCGGTTCCACAACGAGGGCCGCCGCGATGATCCCGCCGTGATCACGGAGGCGCTGGAAGAGGTGGGCCTGCCCGCCTGGCTCGCCAGCGCGGCCGACAGCGAAGCGTTCGACGAGCAGATCAAGGCGTCGCACCACGAGGCGTTCGACCAGATCGGGCTCGACGTGGGAACGCCGGTCATCCGGGTACGCGGCAACCCCATCTTCGGGCCGGTGATCACGCCCGCACCCAAGGGCGAGGCCGCCGGGCGGCTGTGGGACGGGGTCGTGCTGGTGACCGAGGCCGCCGGGTTCTTCGAGCTCAAGCGGACCAGGGACCGCAAGCCGTCCTTCGAGTAACCCTCAGGTGTCGGACGTCTGGCGGGAGACGAGGCCGGTCTCGTAGGCCAGCACCACGGCCTGGACCCGGTCGCGCAGCCCGAGCTTGGTCAGGATCCGGGCCACGTGCGTCTTCACCGTGGCCTCGCTCAGGGTGAGCGCCGCGGCCAGCTCGGCGTTGCTCATGCCGCGCGCGACCAGCCCCAGGACTTCCAGCTCGCGGGGCGTCAGCGCGGACAGGTCACGGCCCGGTGCGCCCGCTGCCGTGGCGGCGGGGGGCGCGAAGCGCTCGACCAGGCGGCGAGTGATCGACGGGGCCAGCAGCGCGTCACCGGTGCGCACGAGCTGGACGGCGGCGATCAGGTGCTCGGGCGAGACGTCCTTGAGCAGGAAGCCGCTCGCCCCGGCTGCCAGCGCCGCGTACACGTAGCGGTCGAGGTCGAACGTGGTCAGGATGATGATCCGGACGCCGCCGCCGGACGGGGCGGCGGCGAGGATCCGCCGGGTGGCCTCCAGGCCATCGAGCTCGGGCATCCGGATGTCCATCAGCACGACGTCCGGCCGGTGCTTGCGCACGGCGGCCACCGCCTCGCTGCCGTTGGCGGCCTCGGCCACGACCGGGATGCCGGCCGAATTCAGGATCAGCCGGAACCCGCGCCGCACCAGCGTCTGGTCATCCGCGATGACCACCCGCGGCTGCCCTGGATCGCCCGCAGTGCCGGCAGCGCTCACGCCGGCACGCCCTCGATCCAGGCCGGCGCCGGCTCCAGGGGGATCGTGGCCCGCACCCGCCATCCGCCGCCCGGCCGGGGCCCGGCCTCCAGCGAGCCCCCGTAGATCGCGATCCGCTCGCGCAGCCCGATGAGCCCCCGCCCGCTTCCGCCGGCGGAGTGCCCGGTGCTGCGGGCCGCGTTGGACACGTCGATGATCAGGTCCTGCGCCCGGTACTCGATGCGCACCTGTGCCCGCGCCCCGTCCGCGTGCTTGAGCACGTTCGTCAGCGCCTCCTGCACCACCCGGTAGCCCGCGAGGTCCGGGCCCGGAGCCAGCCCGCGCTGAGACCCCGTAACGCGCAGCTCAACGGCCAGACCCGCCGACCGGACCCGGTCGAGCAGGGCCGGGACCTCGTCCAGGCCGGGCTGCGGACGCAGCGCGCCCTGGTCACCGGGTACGTCAAGCTCCGGCGCACCCGACGGGGCCAGCAGGCCGAGCAGGTGCCGAAGCTCGGTCATCGCGGTCCGGCCGCTGGCCTCGATGGCGAGCATGGCCTCGCGTGCGTCGCCAGGGGAGCTGTCCAGCACCCGCCGGCCCGCTCCGGCCTGGACCACCATCATGCTGACGTTGTGCGTCACGACGTCGTGGAGTTCGGCGGCGATCCTGGCCCGCTCCTCCTCGACGGCGCGACGGGTCGCCTCGAGGTGCTCGGCCTCCGCCCGGTGCAGCCGCGCCGCCGACTCACCGGCCCGCTGCTGCCAGTTCCGCATCATGTAGCCGAGCGCCACGGTCGGCAGCAGCACCAGCAGCGGCGCGAGCCGTCCCGGTATGTACGGGCCGATCTTGGGGTAGTCGAGCGTCACGACGGCCGCCCCGGCTGCGAGGCAGCCCAGCGCGGCCGGCCGGTTCCTGCTGTAGACGACCGCGGAGTACGCGGAGAACACCGCGGCCGCGATCGTGACCGCGGTCGTGTCCTGGCTGGTGGCGATGATCGCGAGCACGATCACACAGAACGCGCTGGCGGGGTACGTCCGCCGGAACGCGAGCGGGGCGGTCGTCAGTACGACCCCGGCCATGGCCAGGGACGGCGTCGCGGAGAGGTGATGCACCGTTGCCAGCGACGGCCCGTGCGAGCCCGGCGCGGCGGCGATATAGCGCACCGCCCCGAAGATCTTCTGCTGCACGTCCTGCGGGACGTACGGCCGGCGAGGGTGGCGCTGTGGCCGCACCATCACCACGGTCGGCAGATAGCCGCCGACCGCGGCGACGACCGTGGCGATCGTGGCCGCGGCGGCTATGGCGACATCAAGAACGTACGAGGTGCCGCCGAGCACCCGCCGCCGGGATGCGGCACGGACGAGGGCCGCCACCCGGCCGGCCCACCTCGCAAGACGCGATTGTTCCACCACCTGCCCATTGTGGGCCCGGCGGGTGGAGATTTCATCGTCCGCTGCGGGTACGTGCCGTACATCTCCAGGATGACGGGGTCCAGACGCGGTACCGAAGTTGCCTCCGGCGGCGGACGTGCCGCCCGCGGCGGCGCCCGTACGGTCGCGGCATGAACACACTCGTGCAGCTCACAGACGTAACCAAGCGTTACGACAGCGACGCGGCGCCCGCGGTGGACCAGGTCAGCATCACGGTCACCCAGGGCGAGGCCGTGTCGATCATGGGCCCGTCCGGCAGCGGGAAGTCAACACTGCTCAACCTGATCGCCGGGCTGGACCGGCCGACCAGCGGCGAGGTTCAGGTAGGGGACCAGCGCGTCGACAAGCTCAGCGAGACAAGGGTCGCGCGGTTCCGGCGGCACCAGGTCGGCATGATCTTCCAGTTCTTCAACCTGCTCGAGGACATGACCGTCGCCGACAACGTCATCCTGCCCGCGCAGCTCGCGGGCATGAAGACGAAGGCGGCGCGGGCCAGGACCCGCGAACTGCTCACGGCGCTGCGGATAGACAAGCAGGCCGACGCGTACCCGGCCCGGCTGTCCGGCGGCCAGCGGCAGCGGGTTGC
>Ga0335072_10015377_pt1 | contig 10869 bp, 4 predicted proteins | sample Lox_Sample_21_FD_206725 | JGI IMG/M metagenome (GOLD analysis project Ga0335072, IMG submission 206725) | Soil microbial communities from Loxahatchee National Wildlife Refuge, Florida, United States - Lox_Sample_2.1 | ecosystem: Environmental > Terrestrial > Soil > Wetlands | place: USA: Florida... | reverse complement strand
CGTCCATCCCGTCCCGCTCGACCCCAAAGTCGACTCCGCAAAATGCCTCGAATGCCACGACGACAAAACCAAGGGGAAGTCAGTGCATTCCGCCATGGCCCTAGGCTGTCTCACCTGCCATGAGGTCCGCGTCAACAAGGACGTCACCCGCATCAAGCTCGTCACCGCGACTCCCTATTCCCTCTGCCTCACCTGCCATGCCGACAAGAAGGCCGCCGACATCAAGGGAACGGTACATCCGCCTGCTGTGCGTGACTGTCTCTCCTGCCACGACCCGCACACCAGCGATAACAAGAATCAGCTCCTCAAACCCGCTTCAGGCGGACCTAAAGACAATCTCTGCCTCAATTGCCACAACACCGGCGTAAACGTCCCCGAAAAAGGCAGCCGACATGCCGCACTCGACCTGGGCTGCGACACCTGCCACGTGACCCACAAGACCGGACCCGATCCCACCCCGGAGAACCGTTTCCATCTCACCAAATCGCCGCCGGCGCTCTGCCTCGATTGCCACGACGCCAAGGATGCCGATCTCCAGAAGGCGCATCAGAATCAGCCTTTCGCCACGGCCAACTGCCTCGAGTGCCATGATCCGCACCAGTCTGCGGCGCCGAAACTGATGGCGAAATTCCAGCATCCGCCCTTTGAAGCCAGGGGTTGCGACACCTGCCACGCGCCCGCCAAGGAGGGCAAAGTCGTGCTTACGCAGCCCGACGCCAAAAGCCTTTGCGTCACTTGCCACGATGAGCAGGCGAGGCTGATCGACAAAGCGAAGGTGCCGCATCCCGGCGCGGCCGGCGATTGCACTGATTGCCACAGCCCCCACGCCGGCAACGAGCCCGGCCTGCCCAAAACCGACGGCGTCAGCATCTGCACCGGATGCCACACCGACATTGCCGACCTCGCCAAGAAGCCGTTCCACCATCAGCCGGCCTTCGGCCAGGGCTGCGCCACTTGCCACACCCCGCACGGCGGCGATAACGATCATCTTCTCCGCGCCAAGGGCAATGCGTTATGCCTTGAATGCCATAGCCCCGACGCCGTGCCGCAACACGACCAGGCCGCCCATCTGCTCACCATCTTCAATGGCACGGTCCGTCTGCCCGAGGACTACTACCAGAAAAACAAGGTCCCCGTGCTGCCCCTGCGTTTTGGCCTCGGCCATCCGGTCGAGTACCACCCCGTTTCCGACGTGATGGACCCGATCAATCAGAGCAAGGTGAAAACGCCGCTCAGCTGCCTCTCCTGCCATCAGCCGCACTCGTCGGCCGCGCCTGGGCTGCTGGTCAAAGACCAGTCCAATAACATGGCGTTCTGCGATACCTGCCACAAGAACAGGATCAACATGAAGGAGACCGTTACACCGCCCGGAAACTGATTGGAGATCCACATGCTTCCCTGCTTCCTCAGTTCGTCGCGTTCCTCCAGGCTGCTTGCCGCGCTCCTGCTGCTCGCTTTCGGCGTCGCTGCGGCGACAACCGCTGCGGCGGAAAAGAAGAAGAAGGCCGACGCCGCTTCCACTTCGACGGTGGGCCCGCGTAAGTTTCCCTTCGACCCTACCAAGCTGGTGTGGCCCAGCCCTCCAAACATCGCGCGTGTGCAGTGGATGGACTACTTCGCCGGCGCCAAAATCGACTACACGGCTGCGACCGCCACCAAGCCCAAGGCGAGCTGGATGGACCGCCTCGCCGGCGGCCAGGCGCAGTCAGAAAAAGTCAATGCAAAAACCTACCCGTTTCAGATGATCGGCCCCTTTGGCATCGCATTCGACTCCAAGGGACTGGTCTACGTCGCCGATCAGAGAGTCGGCGCCATCTTCATCTTCAATCCTGCGACCCACGATACCCAGCTCATCCGCAATGGCGCCGAAGCCCATTTTGGGTGGATCAACTGCTTGGCCGTCGACGACGACGACCGCCTCTTCGTCTCCGATGGCCGCATGCACCGTGTCCTCATCTTCAATACCAAACACGAAGTCGAGAACCAGATCACCGAAGGCCTCGTCGATCCCGTCGGCCTGGCCATCGACACCATGAATCGCTTTCTTTACGTGGTCGACACGCAGCAGGACCAGGTCATCGTCTACGATGCGGACACCCTCAAGCTGTTGCGGCGCATCGGCACTGGCGGCAAGAATCACTTCCTCACCTCGCCCGGCGACTTCGGCGCGCCGCAGGGCGTAGCCGTCGACAAGGACGGCAACGTCTACGTGACCGACACGCTGAACAATCGCGTGGAAATCTTCGACGCCGACGGCGCATTCATCAGCCTCTTCGGCAAGCATGGCGACGGCCCTGGATATTTCGCGCGCCCCAAGGGCATTGCCGTGGATGGCGACGGCCACATCTGGGTCGCTGATCAGATGCAGGACCGCCTCCAGGTATTCAATCGCGAAGGCCAGCTGCTCACTTACATCGGCATGGGCCACGGCGAATTGCCAGGCCAGTTTAAGAGCCTCGTCGGTGTCGCCATTGACAAGCAGAACCGGGTCTTCACCACCGAGCAGGAGCCCGGCCGCCTGCAGGAGTTCCACTACGTCACCGACACCGAAGCGGCGACAGAGAAGGAGCGCCGCGACCAGGAGCTGCAGAAGGCCGCCGAACGGAGGCAGAAGGCTTCGGCTCAACCTCCGGCCGGGAAGCCCGCAGATTCCGCCCCACAGAAATCCTCTGATACCACAGCTCCGGGAGACACGCCGCAATCCCAGCCCCAGTCGCAGCCATAGCCCCCTTCGCTGTGCGGGAGTCGGTCCGCCGCGGACAAAAGCCTTAGAACGTGTATCCCTGCTTCAGCTCGCACCGATAGACGGTCGTCTTGTCGGGATTCGCGCGCACCGTGCACGTAGCCCAGCTCAAAAACAGATCGGGCCCCAGCGGAAAGACCATCGGCGCTCCGTTCACTTCGGCCTCGATGCTGACCCCCTCCTGCGTCGGCGGCAGCGTAAAGTGAAGCGCCTCGCCGAAGATCACCGGATAAAGCTCGCGCACATTGGAGCTGATCGCATCGTGAAACACTTCGGCCTCGAGCAGAAACGTCGCCGTATCCGACCAGTCCACCGCCGATGCGGTGATCTTCCGGCCGCCTTGCGCATAGCCGCTCGAGTCGATTCTGGTAAAGGGGCATGGCCCTGCAATGCACGAAGCGCGCACGTCGCGAAACTCGTTTCCCTGACCGGCGTCCAGCGTGACCGACCCCCGAGTGGCTTTCCAGTTCCCGTCGGGGGAGCACGGCGCATGGTCACGGCATGGCACATTGCCCCTGTTCGTCACCTGAAACGTTTTCACCGCGCTGCCGATGTTGACCATCGACTCGGAGTTGACCGTGTAGCGCACCCTGACGTTCGACACGACTGACGGCTTGCCGCCAGGCGTCTCCGACGCTTGCTGCCGCAGCGGAGACATTGCAGCGACGTATAGCTCGCGCGCCACCAGGCGCGGACCGCTGTGCAGCGTCAGGTCCAGCGGCATGTAGCCGGGCTTTCTGAAGCTCAGGTCGACAACGCGGCCCGGCCATAGAATCTGCGGATACACGATGGTGAAATAGCCATCGGCGTCCGAGTGCGTGCTGGCATTGCTCACACCATTCGATGCGGTCACCAGAACCCCGGCGACCGGCAGCTCCTTGCGCGTGTCTTCATCGCGCCGGATCACCGCACCGTGAATGCTGGTCGATCGCGCCCGCACACGCTGCACGCGCAATCCGATCAAGACGGCAGCCATCGCGGCGCTGGCCACCAGTGAAATCCAGAGAACCGCCTTTCCGTGCCTCACCTCACTCCCTTCTGCATCCAAATCGATTGGACGCGCGCCGTGAGAGATTTGCTGCCACCGCAGACGGCCGAAAGCCGATTTCCCGCATCTAAATTCCGTACGCCAGACGGATTTTGCGCCCGCAGCGTTGCAGTTTGCGCAAACCGGCCTCTACAGGATCGACGAGTTTAATGAGACGTTCGCGCAGTCGCAAACCAGTCCCGCTGCGAGCAATTGAAACATCCCGTCGCAAGCTGTTGCGCCAGATGGCATCCATCTCCACCGGCCTGCCGTTTGCCGGCGCCGCAGCGCGCCTGCTGTTCGCGCAGCAACAGGCGCCACCCGCCCCTCCCGGCCAGCACACTGACCCCGCTTCGGTGCCCAATCCGGGCTCGCTCACGCCCCAGGACGAGCAGCTCCTCGACGAGATCGAACGCGCCAGTTTCCTCTTCTTCTGGGAACAGGCCAATCCTGAGACAGGCCTCATCAAAGACCGCTGCAACGTGCGCGAGAAAGACACCAGCCTTGGCGCCAGCATCGCCTCATCCGGCTTTGGGCTCACCGCCATCTGCATCGCCGACCAGCGCGGCTACGTTAGCCACTCCGATGCTCGTCTGCGCGTCATCCAGACGCTCTCGTACTTGTGGCACAAGCTGCCTACACATCGCGGCTTCTTCTATCACTTCGCCAACATCAACACCGGCGAGCGTATGTGGGACTCCGAAGTATCGTCCGTCGATACCGCCCTGCTTCTCTGCGGCATCCTCACCTGCCGCGAACATTTCAAGGACTCGACCATCTCCGAGCTGGCCCATGCCATCTTCGATCGCGTCGACTGGACCTGGCTTTCCGAAGATACCAGCCTTCTTCCTCACGGCTGGACGCCCGAGTTCGGCTTCCTTCCCTACAAATGGGACTTCTACAGCGAGCTAATGATGATGTACCTCCTCGGCATGGGCTCGCAGTCGCACCCCTTGCACCGCGAAGCGTGGTTCGCGTGGAAGCGCACCGTCTTCGAATATGACGGGTTGCGTTATATCGGTTCGTTCGCGCCGCTCTTCGTTCACCAGTACTCGCAGGCGTGGTTCGACTTTCGCGGCAAGCGCGATCGCTACGCTGACTATTTCGAGAACTCCGTAATCGCAACCGACGTGCATCGCCGCTTCTGTCTCGAGCTCAGCGAGCAGTTCCCCGACTACAGTAACGCCCTCTGGGGCATCACCGCGTCCGACTCTGAGAAAGGCTATGTCGTGTGGGGAGGACCGCCCGCCATGGGACCCATTGACGGCACCGTCGTCCCCGCCGCCGCCGGCGGCTCGCTGCCCTTTCTTCCCGCTGCCACGATGCGCGTGATGCACACCATTCGCGAGCACTATCCCAACGCATGGTGCCGCTACGGCTTTGTCGACGCATTCAATCCGCTCACCGGCTGGTATGACAGCGATGTCATCGGCATCGACACCGGCATCATCATGATCATGGCCGAAAACGCGCGATCAGGCTTCGTATGGGAGACGTTCATGAAAAATCCCGAGGCCCAGCGCGGCATGGAAGCCGCCGGGTTCAAGCCCGATAGCACGCCAACCACCCAACCCTGATTCGCGAAACCCGCCGCTGCGCTTGAATTGCCATCCGCTTTCGAATATCGTTGCTGTACCTGCCTTAATTCTCCTTTGGCGCATCGCGCCCTCCGTTGCCTCCAACGCACGTGAACAACAATGCATCCTGCCGTCGCATCGAACGTGCTGAGGCAGTTTGGGAAATGATGTCGCCGGAAAAAGATCATCGAGTCGCGGCCCCGGGCGGCGGCGTTGAGCAACCTTCAAAACGACACACCTTTTCCTAAACTGCCCTGAAAGCGGCGGCAAATGCCGATGCCCGTCCTGCCTCGTGCGGAAAGTGCCACAGCGAATACCGGCGAATCGTGAAGGAACCCATGCCACCCACAATGCAGGACAAGAATCTCGCCGACGAAGTGGATGGGAAGTCTTCCGCGCATCCGCAAAAATCGGGCAGCGCATGGGGCGATCGCGTGCGCGCGCTTCGCAATGTGCCGCCAGTGCTGCGCTTCGTGTGGGAGTCGGGACCGTCGGTCGTCTTCTGGAATCTCGCCATCCGCATCTTCATCGCGTTTTTACCGGTCGGTATCGGCATCATCGGCCGTTTCATCATCGATGGCGTCAATCGCATTCGCATGCATCAGTCGCTGCCGCCGCACTTCTGGTGGCTGGTCGGCTCCGAAATGGCGCTCGCCGTCGCCATGGGCATCCTGTCGCGCTCCGTCGACTTCTTCGACAACCTGCTCGCCGACCGCTACACGCATCACGTGAGCGTCGAAGTCATGCGCAAGGCCGCGGCACTCGACGTCACCGTCTATGAAGATCCCGTGTTCTACGACCGGCTCGAGCGCGCGCGCGTCCAGGCAACCGATCGCCTGGCCATGATCCAGCAGATGGGCCGCCTGGTGCAACAGACGATCACGGCCATTGCATTCTCCGCGGTGCTCATCAAGTATTCGCCGCTCCTGCTCTTCCTGCTCATCGCCGGCATCATTCCCGCGTTCCTCGGCGAAAGCCACTTCGCCTTTCTCACTTACGCCAAGAATTTCCGCCAGACGCCGCTGCGCCGCCGCATGGACTACCTGCGCCAGGTTGGCGGCAGCAAGGAAGCCGCCAAGGAGCTCAAGCTCTTCAACCTGAGCGACTACCTCACCAACCGCTTCCGCGAGCTCTCGCAAACCATCTATGAGGAGAACGTCGCCCTCAACCGCCGCCGCCTGTTCTGGGGAGGCCTGCTTGCCTTACTAGGGCAGCTCGGCTACTACGCCGCCTACGCACTCAGCATCTTCCGCACCATCCAGGGCCGCTACACGATTGGCGATCTCACGCTCATCATCACCGCCATCATGCAGGCGATGGGGAATATCCAGCAGGCCTTCTCCACGCTCTCCGGCGTGGCCGACCAGGCGCTCTTCCTTACCGACTTGCTCGCATTCTTCGAGATGAAGCCGCGCGTCGAATCCAAGCCCAACGGCTTCCCCGCGCCGTCGCCGATCGTGCGCGGCTTCGAATTCCGCAACGTCTCCTTCGCCTATCCCGGCACCGGGCGCCGCGTTCTCCGCGACTTCAACTTCACCCTCGCTCCCGGCGAGCGCATCGCGCTGATCGGCGAAAACGGCCAGGGCAAAACCACCATCGTCAAGCTCATCACGCGCCTCTACGATCCCATCGAGGGCCAGATCCTGCTCGACGGCGTCGACCTGCGCGACTACGACCTCGCCAGCCTGCATGGCGAAATCGGCGTCATCTTCCAGGATTTCATGCGCTATGAGATGACCGCGCGCGACAACATTGCCGTCGGTCGCATCGAGGTGCCGCACGCCGACGAAGAAATCGAATATGCGGCGCAGAAGAGCCTTGCGTCCGAAGTCGTCGCTAAGCTGCACGGCGGCTATGGCCAGATGCTGGGTCGCCGCTTCGAGTCCGGCGTCGATCTCTCCGGTGGCGAGTGGCAAAAGCTCGCCCTCGCCCGCGCTTATTTGCGTGACGCGCAGATGCTTATCCTCGACGAGCCGACCGCTTCGCTCGACGCGCGCAGCGAGTTCGAGGTATTCGAGCGCTTCGCTGAGCTTACGCAAGGCAAGATGGCGCTGCTCATCTCGCACCGCTTCTCCACGGTGCGCATGGCCGACCGCATTGTTGTTCTTGAAGGCGGCCGGCTGGTCGAAGAAGGCACTCACTCGCAGTTAATGGCGCTGGGCGGCCGCTACACGGAGATGTTCGAATTGCAAGCCGCAAGTTACCGGTGAGGAAAATGAATCTGACTTCGGATCTTCATGAGACGCAACCGCTGCACGCCGGTTCGGTGCGGCCCGGCCCGGCGCAATCCGCGCCGGCACAAACCGTCTCCACCCACGAAGCACTTCAGCATGCCGTGCAGTCGGCGCTCCTGTGGGATATTGTGCTGCGTCCGGCTACGCCCAGCACATTTCTGGCTCGTGTTGCCGCCGCCCGCCGCGCTCTCAAGCAGCTCGAACTCGATCTCGGCGCTATTTCCCGTTCTGACGACGGCAAGCCGCTGTCTCCGGCGCTGCGCGAAATGCGCGAAAACCCGCGCCTGCTGCGCTCGGCGATCGCCGCGATTGCCGAGAGCACGAAACTGCTCGCTCGCCTTCCGCGCGTCCTCCACGCGCCGCAGCATGAAGAACCGCGCGTGGCCGCCATCGGCGGCCTCTATTTCAGCACGCTCAGCGAGCCGTTCTCTGCCGAAACCTTCCGCACTTTCATTCGTGCGTTGCAGGAGCACGAGCCGCTGAATCTCGAAGAGCTATGGAACATCGGCGCCTTTCTCAAGTTCACTCTGCTCGAACTGCTGCTCGCCGAAGCGCGCGCACTGCTCGATGCCAGGAGTTCTGCGAACGGGTCGCTCATTCAGGTGCGACTCAAAAGCCTGCGCAACATCGGATCACTCGAGTGGATACCGCTCATCGAGCCGCTCATCCCCTTCGAAAATGTGCTGCGCCAGGACCCTGCGCAAACCTACGCCGCCATGGACTTCGAGAGCCGCGAGGAGTTGCGCAAGCGCGTCGCCTTCATCGCGCGCCACTCCGACTGCAACGAGTCCGGCGTGGCCCAGACCGCGCTCGAGCTCGCGCGCAAGGCCGCCGAGCAGCCGGTCGAGGTGCCGCGCATGCAACGCCGCAGAACTTACGTCGGTTATTACATCGCCGGTCATGGCCTTGCCGAACTCGCGCCCCGCTGCGCCTTTCATGCTCCGCACCTCGAGCGAGGGCGCGCCTTTATCCGCCGCAATGCCGATTACTTTTACATCACGGCCATTCAGCTTCTCGCCATTTTCTTTATCGCGGTGCTTTTGCTTGCTCCCCTTCCGCACTACACGTTGCTTGATTGCGTCATCATCGCGGCGCTTCTGCTCCTTCCCGCTTCGCAGTGTGCAGTCGATCTGGTGAACAACACCATCACCTCGATTCTCGACCCGGTACCGCTGCCCAAGCTCGACTTCCGCAAGGGCATTCCTGCCGAATTCACCACGCTCGTCGTCGTGCCCACGCTGCTCACCAACGAGGAGCAGGTGCGCGAACTGGTCAACGACCTCGAAGTCCGCTATCTTGCCAACCACGACCCGCATCTGCACTTCGCTCTGCTCACCGATCTGCCCGACTCCGTTGCCCGCCCGCACGACCGCGACTCACATCCGATGGTCGAGCTCGCCGTCCATCTCATTGACGGGCTCAATGCGAAATACGCATCGCGCGGCAAGGGCTGCTTCCTCCTCCTGCATCGCCATCGCATTTTCAATCGCAAGCAGGGCGTGTGGATGGGCTGGGAGCGCAAGCGCGGCAAGCTGCTCGACCTTAACAAGCTTCTCGTCGGCGAATTCGATGCCTTTCCCATCAAGGCCGGCCGGCTCGATGCGCTCGCCCAGGTCCGCTACGTGCTCACCCTCGACTCCGACACGCAGCTTCCGCGTGGCACCGCCGCCAAGCTCGTTGGCGCCATCGCGCACCCGCTCAATCAGGCCATCGTCGATCCCGTGCGTCGCATCGTCACCGAGGGCTTCGGCATTCTTCAGCCGCGCATTGGGGTCGCCGTAAGATCGGCCGCGCGTTCGCGCCTCGCATCCCTCTACTCCGGACAGAGCGGCTTCGACATCTACACCCGCGCCATCTCCGACGCCTATCAGGAGCTTTACGGCGAGGGCATCTTCACCGGCAAAGGCATCTACGAAGTGGCGACCTTCCATTCCGTCCTTGATCGCCGCTTCCCGCGCAATGCGCTGCTCAGCCACGACCTCATCGAAGGCGCCTATGTCCGCTGCGGCCTCGCCACCGACGTCGAGCTCATCGACGACTATCCCTCGCATCTGAGCGCCTGGACCCGGCGCAAGCACCGCTGGGTGCGTGGCGACTGGCAGATCACGCGTTGGCTCTTTGCACGCGTGCCCGAAGAGTCTGGCCGCCGGGTTCCCAATCCCATTTCCGAAGTTTCGCGCTGGAAAATTCTCGACAATCTCCGCCGCTCCCTGGTTGAGCCCTTTACCTTCATCCTGTTCGTTGCCGGCTGGCTCGGCCTGCCCGGAGGCCCTGGCTACTGGACTTTTGTCGCACTATCTCTGCTTTTCTTTCCCACACTCGTACATCTGGTCTTCGGTTTGGGCCGCGCCCTCTTCAGCGGCCGCCAGGGAGCGGTGGGTCGGGTTTTCGCCGGCTTCGCCCAATCGCTTCTGCTCACGGTGCTGAATCTCGCCTACCTGCCGCATCAGACGCTCGTCGCCTTCGACGCCATCATCCGCTCGCTGGTGCGCGCGTTCATCACCGGCGAGCGGCTCCTCGAGTGGGAAACCGCGGCGCAAGCCGAATCCAGCGCAAAGCGCCGCACCGCCGTCGACCGCTACTTTGCGCTCTCGCCTATCATGGCCGTCGGCATCGGCGTTGTCGTCCGCCTTGTGCATCCGCACAGCTACGCGATCTATTTTGCTGCGCCCATTCTCCTCTTGTGGGCAGTCTCCGACGCCATCACCGCCTGGCTCAATGCGCCCCCGCGCGAGGAGCGCCGGCGCATCGAGCCCGCTGACGAAACCTTCCTCGCCGATCACGCCCTGCGCATCTGGCGCTACTTCCACGAATTCGGCGCCGAGCGCCACAACTACCTCATCCCCGACAACGTGCAGGAAGAAGGCATGGTCGATGCGCCGCGCGTCTCACCCACCAATCTCGGCCTGCTCCTGAATGCGCGCCAGGCTGCGTGCGAACTCGGTTTTCTCACCCTTCCCGAATTCGTCTCGCTCACCCGCCGCAGCCTCGACACCATCGACCGCCTGGCCAAGCACCGCGGACATCTCTTCAACTGGTACGACACGCAATCGCTCGCGCCCGTCGGCACGCGCATGGTCTCGTCAGTCGACAGCGGCAACTTCGTCGCCTCGCTCATCACGTTGCAGGCCGGGTCGCTCGATCTCGCCCGCCGTCCCCTGCTGCCGCCCACGCTCTTCACCGGCCTGCGCGAGCACTGGCGTATGTCGCCGCTCCATGACCGGCGCCTCTCTTCGAGGCTGCGCCTGTCCCTGCCCCCCGCCAACGCTTCCGTAGCCGAGTGGGTCG
>Ga0335072_10015376_pt1 | contig 10869 bp, 12 predicted proteins | sample Lox_Sample_21_FD_206725 | JGI IMG/M metagenome (GOLD analysis project Ga0335072, IMG submission 206725) | Soil microbial communities from Loxahatchee National Wildlife Refuge, Florida, United States - Lox_Sample_2.1 | ecosystem: Environmental > Terrestrial > Soil > Wetlands | place: USA... | reverse complement strand
GCGGCCCGGAATGGATGCCGATGCGCAACGCCACCGATTGCCCGCTTTCGCGCGACAGCGCATCGGTGAAGGCCAGCATCTCGAAGGCGAGATCGGCGACCGCGTCGGCATGGTCGTCACGATGACCCGGAACGCCGGCCGCCACCATGTAGGCATCGCCGATGGTCTTGATCTTCTCGAGGCCGTGGCGCTCGACCATGTCGTCGAACGCGTGGAACAGGCGGTTCAACAAGGTGACCACCGCCTCGGGCGCCGCATGGGCCGAAAATTCCGTGAAATTGACGACATCGGCGAAGAGAACCGACACCTCCTCGAAGCCATCGGCGATGGGGTGCTCGTCGCGCTTCAGCCGCGCCGCGATCGGGCCCGGCAGGATGTTGGCGAGCAGCCGCTCCGAAACCGCGCGCTCCTGCATGAACCGCCGCTCCGCCCGGTCCAGCATGCGGCGATAGACGCGCAGCACAAGGGTCGTGAAGATGATCACGAGAGTGAGATTGGCCATCTCAACCCGGCTCAGGATGTCCGATGCCAGCAAAGTATGCGGCGGAAAACGGCGCGCGATCAGCACGCCGGCGACGACGGTCGCCAGCGTGACGCCATAGATCACGGGGCGCAGCCGCTGATGCTGGGGTCCCAGGACGAGGCTTGGCACGCCCATCAAGGGCACCGCCCAGAACTGCACCCCGGCGCCGGGGCCCAGCTCGGCGATGGCGGCGCAATAGAGGAGGCACGCCGAACCGATATGGATGAGCGTGGCATTGTGATGACCCCGCCGTTCCAGGACGAGCGAAACCGCCCGGACGATGGCAACGGCGATGAACATCCCGCCCAGAAGGTTGATCCCGGCAGCAAATAGCCCGACCCCACCGCCGAAGATGAGGATCCCGGTGACGATGCCGATGCCCAGCTGCATCACCTCGCTGCGGCGGCGGCTCGCGAGCGGGTCGTCGGCAGTATCGGCGAAGTCGATGTCGAGTGGGGATTGGCGCCGCGCCACGTCAGTCGGTCCGTTGCGTATTTGTCACGTCGATTATAGCGATACGCCCGGAGTCTCAATTCAACAAATTATCTTGGCCTCGCCATATTTCGGACATGCTCCATGGCGATGCTCGCGGCGTTGCAAGGGAGGGTGAGATGCCCAACTGGCGCTCACTGGGTGAACCCAGTCTCGATGAATTGCTCAGCGACGAGATCATGCAATATGTCTTGCGCGCGGCGGGGCTCGACGCGGTCGAGTTCCGGCGCCGGCTCAAGGAGATGTCGAAGCGCCTCGGCGATCGCGCACGGGTCTGCGCGTCAAGCCGGGGTCCTGCTTTCTGCTAGCCGCGGCGCCTTCTCGATCCGCGCCAGCGGGACGCTCAGGACGGCGCGCAAGCCCGGCTGATTGTCCTCGAGCCAGCAGGCGCCGTCATGCAGCTTTGCGACGGCGCGCACGAGGCTCAGCCCAAGGCCGTTTCCGGGCGTGCTGCGGCTCCCTTCGAGCCGTACGAATCGGTCAAACACCGACACTCGCCGGTCGGCCGGGATGCCCGGTCCGGTATCCGCGACGATGACCCGCGCGCGCTCGTCCGAGGCCTGGGCCGAAAGCGTCACGCTTCCCTCGCTCGTGTATTTCAGCGCGTTGTCGAGCAGATTGGCGATCGCCTGCGACAGAAGGTGACGATCGCCCCGGACCGGCAGGCTCACGTCCGTTTCGACGTGCAGCGCGAGCCCGCGTTCGTCGGCGACCGGCTCGTAGAGCTCGGCCATGGTGCGGGTGATGGCGGCGAGGTCGACGACCGCCCAGCCCTCGCTGCGCGCGCCCGCTTCGGCTTCGGCGATCGAGAGCAGCGCGTTGAACGTGCCGAGGAGGCGATCGGCCTCGACGATCGTGTCGCGGATCGCGTCGGCATAGAATTGCGCATCCGGCTTTTCGAGGAGCGTGACCTCGAGCCGCGCGCGCAGCCGCGCGAGCGGCGTGCGCAGATCATGCGCGATGTTGTCGGTCACCTGCCGCACGCCAAGCATCAGCCGCTCGATCTGATCGAGCATCGCGTTGAGGTTCGCCGCAAGCTGATCGAATTCGTCGCCGCTCCCCGTGACGGGCACGCGCTTCGTCAGGTCGCCGTGAATGATCTGCTCGCTGGTGCGGTTCACCGCCTCGACGCGCGCGAGCATGTTGCGGGTCATGAACATGCCGCCGGCGATGCCGAGCGCGATGGTCAGGAGCGCCGCCCACGAGAGCGTGCGGGTGATGCGCGTGCGGAAGGCCGAGGCGTCGCTCAGATCCCGGCCTACGAGGAGCCGCAAGCCACCCGGAAGCACGAACACCGAGGCAAGGGCCGTGTGCTCCACGCGGCCGCCATTGGCGTCGACCTCGACCGGGAACTCGATCCAGCCCGGGCGAAGCGTCGTGGCATTCGGCCATTTCGATAGATTGCCGGCGAGCGGATGCAGCAACGGATCGGCCAGGAGATAGAATGTCTGTTCGCCCCCGTGCTCGCTGCTGCGGTCCTGAATGATCTGCACCAGGCCGGCGATGCCGCGTTCCTGATATTGCTCCGCGAGGCCCCGCGATTCGGCGTCGAGCGTCTCTTCGGTCTGGCGCTTGGCGAAATCGGCGGTCGAGATGTAGATGAAGACCAGAAGGGCCAGCACCGACGTCACGAACAGCAGGAGATAAAGCGCGGCGAGCCGGACGGCGTTGGTGTTGAAGTAGCGCCGCATCGGGATGCCTATTCCGCGGCGAGGCGATAGCCCGCGCCGCGCACCGTGTGCAGGAGCGGCCGCTCGAACCCCTTGTCGATCTTCTGCCGAAGCCGGCTCATATGCACGTCGATGACGTTGGTTTGTGGGTCGAAATGGTAGTCCCACACATTCTCGAGCAGCATGGTGCGGGTCACGACCTGCCCGGCACGCCGCATCAGGAATTCGAGAAGCCGGAACTCGCGCGGCAGAAGCTCGATGTCGTGGTCGGCCCGGCGCACCTTGCGCGCCAAGAGGTCCATTTCGAGGTCGCCCACCGCGAGCCGCGTCGTCGCCTGGCCACCGCCGCTGCGGCGCAGCAGCGCTTCGGTGCGCGCCAGCAGCTCGGCAAAGGCGAATGGCTTGACCAGATAGTCGTCGCCCCCGGCGCGCAGGCCCTTGACGCGGTCGTCGACCGCGCCCAGCGCGCTCAGGATCAGGACCGGCGTCTGGACCGAGGCCGCACGCAGCGCGGCGATAAGCGCGAGCCCGTCCATCCCGGGAAGCATCCGATCGACGATCAACAGATCATAGCTGCCGTCGGTCGCCAGGAAGAGCCCATCACGGCCTTCGGCGGCATGATCGACGACATAGCCGCTTTCGCCCAGACCCTTGCCGATATAAGAGGCGGCCTCACGGTCGTCCTCGATCACGAGCACTTTCATGAACGCCCTCGCGCGCGACCATACCGGGGCGCACGAGGACGGAAAAGTCCTGTCGCGGTCAGCTCATCGTGACCCAGAGCGCGACGGCCCAACCCAATAGCAGGATGGCCCAGGCCTGCCGGTCAAACGGTTCCATCGCTTGCCTCCGCTCTTTTGCCGAGACCGGGCTATCATAGGAACATAGCAAGAACAACTAAAATCGGCCTGCTCTCGCCGAAGTTGTATAATTGGCATTCGATACAAATTTTTTGATTGACGATTAATCCGCTGTTAACGCGCGACGGTAGAAACTTCCGCCAATGGTGCGCGTAATACGTGCATAGGAGACGTCCGATGACGGTTACGACAGCCGCGTCGAATCCCGCCACAGCGTCGGCCGCGGTGCCCGTCACCGTGCCGGCCGCGCTCATCCGTCCGCAAGCATCGGCGCAGGCGCAAAGCGGCGCCGGGGCATCGGCCGCGTCGTCGCAAGCCATCATCGGCATGTCGAGCACGACGTCCGCCGCGGGCGTGATCACGACCGTGATCACCTACGCCAACGGCTCGACCGCGACCATGACGAGCTCCGGTCCGATGCCAAGCTCGACCATCAGCGTCGTGGTTTGACGCGAGGTGTGATCCGCTGGGGGGACAATCGGTTAAGCCAAGATTAACCCCTGTCGGCCAGAGTCGTCCGGCATTGGGCGTTTCGGCCTCCTGTGGGAGATCACCGATGTCGGTCGGTTCCGCCTTGTCGAATTCCGCCGTCAGCCTCGCGGCGCAGCCATCGATTGCGAACCTGCAATCGGCGGCTCGGATATTGGGCGGCGCCGGCGGCGCGGGCGGGTCCGGTGGCGGCGCAAGCGCAAGCAGCGCTAGCTCCTCGACGTCGCAGACCATCGTGAGCGAGACCAGCACGACGTCGTCGACCGGCGTGATCACGACGGTGATCACCTACGCCAACGGCACGACCGCGACGACGACGAGCTTCGGTGCGCCCCCTCCTTCCACCCAGAGCGTGCTGGTCTGAACGGCTAGTTCCGCCGTCCCAGCCGGCGTTCGACCGCGCGGATTTCGGCGCGCGCGATGCCGCGCAGATGCACCTCGTCCGGTCCGTCGACGATCTGGAGATAGCGCCCGTGGGTCCAGATGTCCGGCAGCGGCGTGTCCTGGGTCAGGCCCTTGGCGCCGAATGTCTGCATCGCGCGATTGGCGATCGCCACCTCGATCCGCGGCACGATCACCTTGATGAGCGACACTTCGCTGCGGGCGGCCTTGTTGCCGTGCTTGTCCATGAGCCACGCCGCCTTCAACACCAGGAGCCGAGCCTGTTCGATCTCGATCCGCGACAGCGCGATCCATTCACGGATGGTGCCGTGCTCGGCGAGCGCCTGGCCAAAGGTGCGGCGGCCCAGCGCCCGCTCGACCATGAGCTCGAGCGCTAGCTCCGCCGCGCCGATCGCGCGCATGCAATGATGGATGCGGCCCGGCCCCAGCCGCTCCTGTGCCAGCGCGAACCCGCCGCCTTCCTCGCCCAGCAGGTTTTCGGCGGGCACCCGCACATTCTCGAACAGGATCTCGCAATGACCTTGGGGATGGCGCTCGTGCATGACGGGCGGGTTGCGCACGATCGTGATGCCGGGCGTGTCGCGCGGCACCAGCACCATGCTTTGGCGCCGATGCGCCTCGGGCCGGTCGGGGCTCGTCTGACCCATCACGATGAAGAGGCGGGTGCGCGGGTCGGCGGCGTTGGTGATGAACCATTTGCGTCCATTGATGACCCATGACCCGCCGTCGCGCCGGATCGAGGTGCGGATGTTGGTCGCGTCGGAAGAGGCGACATCGGGCTCGGTCATGGCGAAGGACGAACGGATCTTTCCGTCGAGCAGCGGCGTCAGCCATTGGCTCTTCTGCGCCGGCGTCGCAGCGAGATGCAGCAGTTCCATGTTGCCGGTGTCGGGCGCGCTGCAATTGAACACTTCCGACGACCAGGGCATGCGGCCCATGATCTCGGCGCACGGCGCATAATCGAGGTTCGACATCCGCGTGCCCGGCTCGTCGGGCTTGAGGCCGGGCAGGAACAGGTTCCAAAGCCCTTGGTCACGTGCCAGCGCCTTCAATTCCTCGAGGAAAGGCAGCGGATAGACACCATCTTCCTCGAGCCTTTTGCGCGCCTCGTCGCGCGGGGCGAGATGCTCGGCGATGAAGGCCTTGATCTGCGTCTGGATACGCTGCGACCGCTCGGAGAATTCGAAATCCATGGCGCCTCTTTCCTTTTGTCACTCGGCCTTCAGTGTCGGCATGGTCGCGACCGCCTCGCGCGCAAGGGTCGGATCGATCACCTGGTCGCGCGGAAGCGGCTTTGCGTAGGTCAGATAGCCAAGCGTCCGGTGCACCGCTTCCTGATGCTCGAGGCTCGCGAAGCCGCGATCGATGTCGAGCGTCGGGTCGAACGCCGTGAAGACGCTCGCCAGAAGCACCGCGGGACTCAAATGCATGTACCTGGTCATGATCGCGACATTCTCGGGCTTCCGCCAGCCGTCTGCGGACAGGTCGCGGATGCCGCCGATGATCGCCTGCAGGAACCGCACGCCGACGGCGCGGCGTTCGCGGATCAGTTTGCCGCTGAACAGCACGACGGTCGTCACGTCGCCGCGCGCGAAGTCCGATTCCTTGGTCATGAAGACGGCGAGATTTTGCTGCGCGGCCAAGGTACCGAAGGGCTCGGCCAGCACCGCGGCGTCGATGCCCTTGTTCTTCAGCGCGACGAGCATTTCGGGAAAGCCCAGCCGCGTGAGGTCCACGTCGCCGAACCCCATGCCGGCGGATTGCAGGATGAGGAAGAGCTTGTATTCGACGCCGTTCCCTGGCGCGTTCACGGCGACCTTGCGTCCGCGCAGGTCGCGCGCGGTGCGGATCGCGCCTGAATCCCACAAATCCTTGCGCGCCATCAGCGGGGTCGAGCCGGGCGCCGGCGGCTGTATGTTCATGGGGGCGACGACCCGCGCGTCGAGGCCTCGCGCGACGCTGTTGAAGAACCCGGCGGTCACGCCGCCCAGATCGACATCGAGGTTGCTGGTCGCAAGCGCCGAGACCGCGTCCGCCGAGCCGCGGAATTCCTGCATCACAGGATCGATCCCCAGTTGGCGGAAATAGCCTTTGTCGAGCGCGATCATCACCGGCGCGGTCGCGCCGGTGATGCCCCAGCCGACCACGACTTTGTCGAGCGCCGCGGCGGCCGGCGCGGTCATCGCCAGCAACACCAGCGAGATTAGCCAACGTCCGACCATGCGCCGATCCCTGCGTCACCTCGCACCATCCTAGCAGCTTGATCCGTCTGTGCCGCGACAAAGTCGAATTGGACAGCAAGGGTCGGAGTGTACGGCGGGCGCGCATCGATCATGTTGCGGGCAATGGCCTTAAGGCCCATCTTCGAGGAGAATTTCAATGACCCCGACCATGACCCAGCGTCAGCCCATGCCGGACCCGCGGCTCGACCGGAGCGAGGAGGAATGCTGGCGGGCGGTCGTCGACCGCGACCGGCGCGCCGACGGCGTCTTCTACTATTCTGTCCGTTCGACCGGCGTCTATTGCCGCCCGTCCTGCGCGGCACGCCTGCCGCGGCGCGAGAATGTGCGCTTCCACGCGAGCTGCGAGGAGGCTGAGCGTGCCGGTTTCCGTCCGTGCAAGCGCTGTCGCCCGAACGAAGCGTCGGCGCACGCGGCCGCGGTCGCCGCGGCCTGCCGCCTCATCGCGGAATCGGAGGAAGCGCCGAGCCTCGATGCGCTTGCCGCGGCGGCCGGCCTGTCGCGGTTCCATTTCCATCGCGTGTTCAAGTCGGTGACCGGCGTGACGCCGCGCGACTATGCGGCGGCGGAGCGTGCGCGCCGCGTGCGCGATGGGCTGAAGCAGGCGCCGAGCGTCACCGCCGCGATCTATGATGCCGGCTTCAATTCGAGCGGGCGGTTCTACGAGGCGTCGTCCTCGCTTCTGGGGATGACGCCGACCCGGTTCCGCGCGGGCGGCGAGGGGACCGAGATCCGGTTCGCCGTGGGGCAGTGCTCGCTCGGCGCGATCCTGGTCGCGGCGACCGCGCAAGGCATTTGCGCCATCGCGCTCGGCGATGATCCCGAGGCGTTGGTGAAAAGCCTCGAAGACCGTTTCCCGAAAGCGACGCTCGTCGGCGGCGATGCGTCATTCGAGCGATGGGTCGCAAGCGTCGTGGGGTTCGTCGAGGCGCCGCATCTCGGCCTCGACCTGCCGCTCGACCTGAGAGGCACCGCGTTCCAGCAGCGCGTATGGCAAGCGCTTAGGGAAATCCCGCCCGGCACGACCACGACCTATGCCGAGCTCGCGCGGAAGCTGGGCGTGCCCAACGCGGTCCGTGCGGTGGCGAGCGCCTGCGCGAAGAACCCGGTCGCGATCGCGATCCCGTGCCATCGCGTGGTGCGGCGTGACGGCGCGCTTGCGGGCTATCGTTGGGGCATCGAGCGCAAACGCGCGCTCATCGAGCGTGAAGCGCGGTCGTGAGCCGGGATTGGGCCCGGATTACGGCGGACCTTGACGAGCGCGGCTATGCGATCCTGCCCGCGCTCGTCGAGCCCGATGCCTGCGCCGCCCTTGCCGCGCTCTATGGCGACGACGCGCATTTCAGGAGCCGCGTGGTGATGGCGCGCCACGGATTTGGGCGAGGGGAGTACAAGTATCTTTCCTACCCGCTGCCGGACCGTGTCGCGACGTTGCGCCGGGACCTCTATCCGCCGCTCGCCGCGATCGCCAACCGGTGGCGCACATCGCTGGGCGTTGCCGCGCGATATCCCGATACCCTTGCGGCCTTCCTGAAGCATTGCCACGAGGCGGGACAGGTCAGGCCCACCCCCTTGCTGCTGCGCTATGGCGAGGGCGACTATAACTGTCTTCATCAGGACCTTTACGGTGATCTTGTGTTCCCGCTCCAGGCGACGATCCTCTTGTCGATGCCCGGCCGTGACTTCGCGGGCGGTGAGTTTGTCCTGACGGAGCAGCGTCCGCGCATGCAGTCTCGTGCCGAGGTCGTGCCGCTTGGCCTTGGCGACGGCGTCGTCTTCGCGGTCAACGAACGGCCGGTCGCGGGCGCGCGCGGCGCCTATCGCGTGCGCATGCGCCATGGCGTGAGCCGGATCACGGCAGGGCAGCGGACGACGCTCGGCCTGATCTTCCACGACGCGCAATGAGCCGGAGGCTCGCCTTTCCACCGCGCCAGGTCGCGCTCGAGCCCGGAGCCGCGGTGCTCCCTGGGTTTGCGCTTGACGAGGAGCGCGCCCTTCTCGATGCGGTCTCGGGTGTGGCCGCGCGTGCGCCATTCCGGCACATGGTGACGCCGGGCGGCTTCACCATGTCGGTGGCGATGACGAATTGCGGCATCGCAGGTTGGATCACGGACCGGCGCGGCTATCGCTATGCGCATGAAGACCCCGTGACGGGGCATCTGTGGCCGGCGATGCCGGCGCTGTTCCTCGATCTTGCCGCGCGCGCGGCCGCGGCGGTTGGGTTTCCGGGATTCGTGCCGGATGCGTGCCTCGTCAATCGCTATGAGCCCGGTTCGCGCCTTACACTGCACCAGGACCGGAACGAGCGGGATTTCGCGGCGCCCATCGTGTCGGTCTCGCTGGGCCTGCCGGCGATATTCCTGTGGGGCGGTCCGGAGCGGCGCAACCGTCCGCGGCGCATTCCGCTCGAAAGCGGCGACGTCGTGGTGTGGGGCGGTCCGGCGCGGATGATGTTCCATGGCGTCGACATGCTCGCGGAGGGCGAGCACGAAGTCGCCGGCCGGTGCCGCATCAACCTTACCCTGCGCAAGGCTCTCTGAGCCTCAACCCTCGACGATCAGCAGCAGATAGACGAGGAACAGGATCAGATGCACCAGCCCTTGCAGGATGTTGGTGCGCCCGCTCGCAAACGTGACGACGCTCATCGCGAGCGTGAGGATCAGCATCACCGTGTCCGTGTTCTGCACGCCGAGGACGAGGTCGAGCCCCACGAAATGGCTCACCACGACCATCGCCGGCACGGTGAGGCCGATGGTCGATAGGACCGACCCCAGCGCGATATTGACGGACCGTTGCAGCCGGTTGGCGACGGCGGCACGCACCGCGCCGATGGCCTCGGGCGTCGCCACCAGAACGGCGATGATCACGCCGCCGAACCGTACCGGCGCGTGCAATGTCCCGATCAGATAGTTGAGGGGCACCGCAAGATGCTCGGCTAGCACGGCGACGGGCGCCATGTAGGCGATGAGAAGAATCGCGTGGTAGGCGGTGGCACCCGCTTGCGTGTGCGGCTCGGCGTGGTCGGCGCTTCCATCGCCGAGCGCGAAATATTCCCGATGCCGCCCGGCCTGGATCGCGAGGAACGCGCCGTAAAGGCCAACGGACATGATCACCAGGAAGATCTGCTGGTTCAGCGACAGGGTCGGGCCCGGCGTCGTCTGGGTGTAGGTGGGCAAAACGAGGCTCAGCACGACCAAGGGGATGATCACGCCGAGATAGGTGTTGGCCCCTTGCAGGTTGAAAAGCTGCTCGCGGTGCCGCCATCCGCCGATCAGCAGCGACAGGCCGATCATGAGATTCAGGATGATCATCACCACGGCGTAAAGCGTGTCGCGGGCAAGCGCCGCATTGTGCGCGCCATGGATCATCACCGCGGAAACCGTGATCACCTCGATGAAGGTGACGGACAGCGTGAGGATGAGCGTGCCGTAAGGTTCGCCCAGGCGGACGGCCAGGAGGTCGGCATGCCGGACCACCGCCAAAGCCGATCCGAGAACGGTGAAAAAGAGCCACGCGAAGATGAAGGCGAGCCAGACCGGGTTCGCGAGATTGCCGAGCAGTGCCTCCTCGAAGACGACGAAAGCGACGCTGGTCGCGATCCCGATGGCGAGGAACCACTCCGCGCGGAGGCATGCGAAGGCGCGGCTCATCAACAAACCGCCAGCAAATGGTCGATCACGCTTTGCCTCGCACGTGCCGGCCGGCATGCCAGAGCGCCGCGGTGCGCAGGATCAGCATCACCACCTGCAGCGCCGACTCCTCGAGGATCAGATGGAGGCCGACATCGAACAGCGCCTCGATCAGTTCGGCGATCGCGAAGGCGAAGACCAGCACGTCCAGGATCAGGATTACGGGATGCCGTGTCCCCGCTTCGCCAGCCATCCCTTGTAAGCCCCTGTCTTAGAAATACCGCGCCACCTTCGCGAGAAGGGTAGCGGCCTGGGGCTGAGTTCCAAAGTAGGAACGCTTGGTCCCGACATTCGCGCCGGCGATCCCGCCGACAGTCCATTCGCGCGTCAGGTAATAATCGGCCGTGAGCTGGAGCTGGGTCGAGCCGTCGCGCAGGTCCGTATCCGCAAATCCGGTGATCTCCAAATCGGTCACGAAAGCGTCGACCCAGTCGAACCGCACGAAGACGCTGTGCCGGTCGACCGGTTCCTGCTGGTCGAGCGCGTAGCCGCGGATATACCAAA
>Ga0335072_10015375_pt1 | contig 10869 bp, 8 predicted proteins | sample Lox_Sample_21_FD_206725 | JGI IMG/M metagenome (GOLD analysis project Ga0335072, IMG submission 206725) | Soil microbial communities from Loxahatchee National Wildlife Refuge, Florida, United States - Lox_Sample_2.1 | ecosystem: Environmental > Terrestrial > Soil > Wetlands | place: USA: Florida... | reverse complement strand
ACGCGGGCAATCCAACTGTCGTCATTGCCGATGGGGTCATAATCGGAACACAAACCTCATTGCCCTCAGCGACTGCTGCTGTAAACAAGTATCTCGGAATTCCATTTGCGCAGTCGCCGCCTGAACGTTTCAGTCCGCCAGCACCTCCAAAGCCGTGGCACTCTCCACTAGTGGCGCAGGCTTGGAAGGACGCGTGTATCCAGCAGTTCAATTGTCAGCCCAGCGCCTTTGAAATTCGTTACCAAGACTAATTGGCTATACAGTTCCCTTAGCAACTCAGCAATTCACCGAGGAAATCTTCAACGCGCCTGGGGGACCGCCCCCCGTAGAAAGTGAAGACTGTTTGTATCTGAACGTCTATGCGCCGTCTACTCCACCACCCCCGGGTGGCAGGGCAGTTCTGTATTGGATTTATGGAGGCGCACTTCAATTTGGGACGGCGGGCCAGGCTGCATACGACGGATCCTCGTTCGCGGCCTATCAAGATGTCATCATTGTAACCGTCAACTATCGGACAAATGGTAAGCGCACATTCTGAAGCGCCGGTGGGATTACTCTGATGCGACTTTAGTTTTCGGTTTCCCCAACTCACCGGAACTCCCTTTGACTGGCCAAAATCTGGGCTTTCTAGATCAAAGGGCAGGCCTTGATTGGGTCCAAAGGAACATCTGGGCGTTTGGCGGCGATGCCGACGAAGTGACCATCTTCGGGGAATCAGCAGGAGCCCTTTCGGTCGATGCTCTGCTCACGAGCTACCCAAAGAACTCCCGCCCACCGTTCAGAGCGGGAATCATGGAGAGCGGTCAAGCTTCTATCGGATCTCGCTCGGGGAACAGTGTGGCCGCGTGGGACTTCCTAGCCGCTTCGCTGAACTGCACACACCAAAAGAGTAATCTGAGCTGCGTTCGTGCCGCTCCGGCAAATGAAATCCAGAACATCATCGAAATGGCGGCGCTGTCTTTCAGCCCTATTGCCGACAACGTGACGCTAGTGAGTGATCCCGTAGCTCGTCGGATCTCTGGTCAGGTTGCAAATATTCCGACCCTCTCTGGGACCAACGCCCAAGAGGGGCGGGTTTTCCAGGTTGGCGTTACGAATCTCACTGCGTTTCTGGACACAACTTTTGCGGCCGTCCCGGCGCTCATTCCAGCAATCGTCGCAGCCTATCCGACTGGGGATCTTCCCGAAGGCGCCCATGGCGTTTTAACGACTGCGTACGACATAGCAAGCCAAATATATACGGAGTTCTTCTTCCAGTGCCCCCAAGCACTAACGGCCAATATTTCCGTGACAGGAGGATATGCGACCTGGAGGTACTACTACAATGCAACGTTCCCGAACTTACAGCCGTTCCCTGGCCTCTTGGACTACCACAGCAGCGAGATTCCACTTGTGTTCGGCACCTATCCTCCTGAGAACGTCACGACTCAGCAATTCGCGTTGGGCAAGTTCATTCAGGGAGCATGGGCGAAATTTGCGAAGAATCCTGCTGGTGGTCCGGGATGGAATGCTGTCGGCACGGCAAGCGAGTTCTTTGGAGCGGCTGCGGACCAGGATCTTGGAGATCTCGGCAACAGGCTGAATGCAGCGGGCTCAGGAGTGACTGTGATTCGGCAGAGTGAGGTTGACAGTCGATGCTCTTTGTACGCGCCTATCTACGAAGCCTTGATTGCTAGTCAGTAATCGCTTGAAGGCATTACAGCTTGGCCGAGGCGCCACTCGTTCGAGAATGTGAAGTCTGTCCCAAAGAGCAGCCCTACAAATTTCCTTCAGCGCTTAGTTTCGCTCGTACTTGAAATGATTCCGTGATAATCTTCTCCTGCGCCTCTGTCGTAAATGTCAACTCCAAGTCCCCGACTTTCTTAGCCTTCACGTCGTCCTCAGTCGCCCACACAAAGTTCTGGTGTTCATTTGGGTCCAGCTTAACGTCTGTCCGATCTCCGTCTGCGCTTTCAACTTCCACTAAAAAGTAGAGCTTACAAATATCTTTGCCGGACCTGCTACGGAAGCGGTGCTCATCACCAAAGCGAGGCCCAACGCGGACAGCAGTGAGGCCGGTTTCCTCCCATAGCTCTCTAGCTATGCCATGGAGAATGCTTGGGTCGTCGTCGTCGCAGGCACCGCCGGGGACTTCCCATCGGTTGGGCATGCTGTCGCCGGCCGCGCGCTGGATAAGCAAGATGCGATCTGGAGTGGTGCCGCTGAATACTGCCGCGCCGGTTGCCAGCAGGCAGTTTCCGTCCTTCAAGTCTGGGCGCTTCGAAATGTAATCTTTTGAAGAAACAGCGAACAGAGAAGCCGACGGGTGAGCGCGAAAGTTTGAGAATTGCTCCTGTTGTTCAGGCATAGTGACCGGGTCCGTTTGCGAGTGAAGCGTTCAGGGAAGGCGTCTTCTTGACTCTAACGCGACAGTGTTTGACTTTGAACGAAGTATATGATCGAAATATTATTCCGTTTTGCTCTGGAGCGATAAAATTAAAGAGGGGAGCCGGGCAGCTGTTATCTATGTAGAAAGAAAGTCCCGCAGTTGTGGTGAAGTCTCCGTATGGGCCAGGCCGCAGAACCGAGACGTGTCTGAATGTCGAGGAAGTAGATCTTGCGTACCTAGACTAGATACAAGAGATATACAGAGAAAGCGTTTGATAGAAATGCACAGAAATTTATGCTCGGAGTCGCTCTTGAAGCCTTCCAGCTGCTGCCTTACCTAAGTCGAGTTATCGGTCAAAAGTTTGTTGGACAGGGCTGTGCGAAGTCACGGAAGCGAGGACGACGAGGTAACGGACGAAAAGCTGTAATTCTCTTGCCATTCTGGAATCCAATGCTTCTGATAGTTACACTCTTGTCTTTGTAGAAAGAAGTCGTTTCGGTAGACCCAGGAACTGTCATGCATTCCAAACGGCTACGGGCTGCGTCGGGTACTGGAAGTAGGATAAGACACTGGACGTACTCGATCGTCACTTTACCTGGGTTACTGCACGCGGTGGTCAAATAAAAGGCATTACTTTGAATTAGTGGCTTTTGTCACGAGATTAAATGCTTCTCAGCATGGAATACGCCCATAGCTCCGCCAATTCCTTATTTCATTCGCGCTTCGAAAGCGTAAGGTCACATCGGCATGCGCCTCATCTCCTCGAGCGTCCAGTACTTCCTCATATTTTCCGCGCCCAGCTCTTTGACCTCTTGATCAAGGTGCTTCCACAGTACGTCGCCAAATGCGTCCATGAGAGTCTTCATCTCACTTAATCTAAGCTCCTTCTCGCCCAAACGGCAGCCCTGTAGGTATTCTTCGAATTTGTCCAGGCCCTTATGGATTTCCTTGTGCTGGGAGAGCAGCTCCAATTCCTTTTGGAACGCCGGCATTTTTGCGGCGAGCACGGGGAATACATGCCGCTCCTCTATGCCGTGGTGCATACTCAAATGGTCGCAGAATTCGAGACCTGTGTTTATGAATTGTCGTATCGACATGCCCGCGGGCCTGGAGTTTGCCTCACAGGCCTGATACATCAACGTCCACGTTTGTCGAAAGTGATTGTGCTGTTACACGTCAACACTGAGGCGTGCTTAAGGTCCGGAGAGTGTCATACGAAATAGTCCATATGCTCCGCCAACCGGTTGAACTGCGCAAACTCGACAGCCGACAGCTTAGGCAGTTCTGGACACTGCGGCTTATCGTTTTGCGGTTCTGCAGCCATGGCAACAAATCGAACGTTCTTTGCAGAGGACAGAAAAGATGGACGCGATTGAAACGAGACCCTCAGTAACTTTGAGAGTCTCGAACTCATGTCACCCCTCCATAGTAGAGAATAGTCAGCTTTATCACGGCTGTGGTCGAGGACGCGCGAGGCGGGCGTCGTGCATTTCAAAGACGGCATCAGCCAGCTTCCGGCGCCGATCGGGGCCTTTCCGCCTTGAGCCTCACCTACTTTAGGTACTCAAGCCACTTAGAAATGCAAAAATCAAAACTCCGAGTAAACCACTGAATTCCTTGACATCGCGTATGGCGCCTTCGGCTCTCGATCCCGCTTCCGACGCCTCCCTCGACCCCACGATAGCGGCGCTGAGAAAGACATTATGCTCCGAAACTGCGCCTCTGGCGCAGCGCTTCCGCTCCCTCTTCTCCCTCAAGCACCTTGCGTCGCAGTCGCCTCCAACGGCCCAGACAACCCCTGCCATTGATGCCATAGCCGCAGCCTTCTCGTCGCCATCGGCGCTGCTGAAGCACGAGCTGGCGTACTGCCTGGGCCAAAGCCGGAACCTATATTCTGCGCCGTATTTGCGGACCGTGCTCGGCGACAGGCAGGAAGATGCGATGTGCAGACACGAGGCTGCTGAGGCACTAGCAGCACTGGGCGATGAGGGAAGTCTGGAGCTGCTGAGGAGCAGGAGAGACGATAAGACCGAAGAAGAAGTCGTGCGTGAAACATGTGACATTGCGGTTGCGCGGGTCGAGTGGGAGCACAGCGAACAGCGAAAGGCTGAGCGGCTGAAGCAGAGCGACTTTGCGAGCATAGATCCTGCGCCGCCGATGCCGTTAAAGGATAACAGAGAGATGCAAAGCAGTATTGATGAGTTGGAGAGCGCGCTATTGGATGCTAAATTGCCACTCTTTCAGCGGTACCGCGCTATGTTTGCGCTGAGAGATCTTGCAAGTCCTCCCGACCTGCCAACCGCCGTACCTGCCATTCACGCTCTCGCAAAGGGCTTCCGGGACAAGTCTGCGCTCTTCAGGCACGAGATCGCTTTCGTCTTCGGGCAGCTCTCGCATCCTGCCAGCATACCGAGCCTAGTTGACACCCTGAGCGACATGAAGGAGGTCGGCATGGTACGGCATGAAGCTGCCGAAGCGCTAGGCAGCTTGGGTGAAGAAGAGGGTGTTGAAGATGTACTGAAAAAGTTCCTCAACGATCCGGAGCAAGTCGTGCGAGAGAGCGTAATTGTGGCTCTTGACATTGCGGAATATGAGAAGAGCGGAGAGGCCGAGTATGCTCTCATCCCTGGTAGTGCCGCAGTTGAAACCCCAGCCTAGGACTTCGCGTGCATCGTACCGGCGTACTGGATGATGGCAGGCATTTCACGGCGCAGGCATTATCTTCGTCCAATATACTCATCCCTACATGCTTGTTGCCCACATCAATTATCTTGCCTCCAAGTATGACCGCATTCGCATTCGTAAAATATCGTGCTTCCTTCATCGGCACTGCGCAATTGCCGCTCATAGTATTTGACTTTTCCTCTCCCACACTTTGCGCAAGTTTCCTTCGTCATTGCCATAGCCTTCATATCGTTCTCTTCCACTGTCTGCACTTCGGATCTTTTGGAGCGGAGGGATGACGGGAATGCCGACGGCTTACTTCGGGAGATTATGGACTTGGCTGAAGTATCTGCCGGCAAACCCTGTCAGTTGCAAAGTTGAGAAGTGAAAGGCAGAAGTGAACTGGGTCAGACGAGTCTGCGGAACTTGAAGGACAGTTCCATCCGCAGTCTGCGTGGGATGAAAAGAGCCTGGGCGTCGGCGGCACAAACCTTTGCATCGAGCGCCGCATACGTCGCATACCAAAATGGCGCTTTGGTCCTCGCCGCCTGAGTCCAAGAGAGTACCACAATCGGTACAAAAGACGAGCGACCCTATGGCAGACATCGTAACGAGTGAACAGCTTGACGGCGACACGACTAAGCATTTATACGCATCGAGGTTGCTGTCTGCTGGTGTAGTGCTAGAATCTGTAAATTGTGGCTTGCACGGGATGCGATGTGGCGGTGTGGCACCAGCATTCGAGACTGCACCTCGATCTCCAGCCCTCCAAGTCGACGACATGGCACCAGTGCGTGCGACGCATTTTCCGATTGCGCAACTGTCGCAGTCACTGAAAACCTTATCTGCGACGCCATCCGACATGTAACTCCTCTTAGAACGGCCTTGATTGCGATTCTCGCCACCTTCCCTCTCTCTCCAACCACCATGGATCCGACGAGGCCAGCGCCGTATGGCTTCGTCCCGAACGGCCATCCTCCGCCTGCCTTTCAAGCGCATACCCCTATTCAGGATCCGAGCAAACAAGTCAATGGATCAAACACCAGGACGTATGCGCTGCGGAGTCGAGCGCGGGCGCCGACCGTAGAGGAAGCCTTACCGTTCTCTCCCTTCACGTCCATCGTCCCTTTCACTCCAGGTATGCGTCTTTTTTATAGTCTCTCACACTCTCAGGCCGCTTTTCACTTATCTCCCGTGTTCAGCCTGCGATTCGTGCGGCTATTCACCCATCATCTATCGAAAATCACTATGTTCTTCATTCCGTACCGCTAACCCAATTCCTCAGATATCCTTCCATTTCCTAATCCTGCCTCTTTGACGCCGGCTAGTTTGCATGTCACATCGGAAGATCGCCGGCGTAGTCGAAGACTAATCGAGAAGTTGAACTCCGAAGCAAGTAATCAGCAGACGTCCCAACTTCTCGATCAGTCATTGCGCGAGCTCAAACGATTGCTGCAAGCAGACGACCTGACTCACTTCAAATTCTCAACGCCTCCGTCTGAACCTCAAGATATATCTGCAAGCACTCCCGTCAATACTGCAACCCCCTCTCGAATGCCGAAGCTCAGCCCCTACGCGAAGATGGTCATGGATCGTGCAGATATACCATATCGGTATCCGACCCCAACATCTCCTTCTGAAAAAGATTCAAAGAAGCCGAACAAAGGAAAGCCTACTACTTCCGTTCCCAAGCAAGAAGCGAGGCGTGTGTCTGGAGCAAAGTTTGACAAGCAAATCCGAGTTGAGCCGACTTTGGCGCAAAATGCGCACAGCACAGCCGTCAGCCAACAGTATCCGCAGCAATACGTCACTCCGCAAGAAGTCATGGGTCCTGCAGCGGGAGTTATACCAACTGCTATGCCATCTTCATGGCGCCAGCCAGAACCCCAGACGTATAAGCAGCCCGACAGCGGCATTGCTGCCAAACAGACCGACCTTTCAAGCAAACGAAGACGTGAGAGCCTCGCGGTTCAGAGTTCGCTGTCCTTAAGCGCCGACCAGCGTGAGAAGGCGAATGCGGCGCTGGAAACCTTCACCGAAACCCTGCTGGACGTTTTTGAGGCCGAAGAAAAGTACGAGACGGACTCCGGCAGTGCCCCAGATTTCTTTTCGCTGGATGTTACTGGTCCTAATGATGCGCCATTTTTCACCAAGTTCGCTATCAACCGCCTGGACTCGGCGATCCAAAAGGTTTTGGGTTCTCATTGCTTACCTGACGTGACACTGGACGATTTGAGTCGACTCGAGAAGCTACTTGATGGCACGATCAGTGGGGTGGAAACCTTTAACCTTGTGCTCGGTGAAGACAGCAGCGAATCTGATATTGAAGATTGGCTGCAACGCCTCGACCTAGCGGAGACCGGACTTCTATCCTCACGCACCCTGCTCAGAATTATGACGGCTGGGCTGGAAGACAAGCAGCTCTACTCGGAAGACTATCTGAATGCTGTTGTTCGCGCACTTGAACATGTCTTTGACAGCATTCTCATACCGGTTGTCGAGGCACGCAGCTCAAGTTCACATGACGACAACTTTCGCACCTTCTCAGCGCAGAAGAAGCCACTCACAAGCCTTCTCCTGACGGCTGGCAAAGTTCTTCGGCTGTTTGGCAATCTCATTGCCAAAGTCGATGTCGCAGATAGCGCAGTCGCAAAGATCGAGTATATCTCAACCAGGCTCATCTTCGTGGAGAATGCGCCCATCGAGAAGGACTCGTGTCTCGGCATTCAGCGGTTTGAAGCTTTGCGGAGGTCGGCTATGGATGTCGTTGCCCAGGTTTTCAGACGATACCCAGACCAGCGGACTTCAATCATTGACGAAATACTGGTATCTCTAGAGAAGCTGCCAAGTACGCGCCAGAGCGCGCGTCAATTCAAGCTACCAGACGGAAAGCCAATACAGCTTGTATCAGCTCTGCTGATGCGACTCGTCCAGACAAGCACCAGTACCTCCTCAGATTCTGCGCAGCACCGTAAAGGCCAACTGGTCAATGGCGACAAGGCCGAAGACGACGAGGATGATTCTTCAGGATCTGACATTCCGTTAGCGAGGAGGAGAGCAGGGTCTGTCGGCTCAGATGAAGAGGATGGCGATGACGGCAATGAGCAGAGAGCTCCAAAGTTGCGCACAAGTGTTGCGCCACTATACGAGAGCGCCTCGAAGAACGCGTCGTATATGATTCAGTTCCTCGTCCAGAGAGCGCTGAAGTCAACAAAGAGCGGAGATACGCCGTACCGAAACCTGCTCGACATTTTCACTGAGGACTTTCTCAACGTCCTTGGCATGCCGGAGTGGCCTGCGTCTGAGATGCTCCTCCGGGCTCTCTTATCGAAAATGATTTCCATTACCAACGACGACAAGAGCCCGGTGCCATCCAAAAACTTCGCTCTAGATGTGCTCGGGCTGATGGGATCAGGAATTTCGGATCTACAGCTATTCCTCCAGAACTCGGCAAAATCCATCGACGCAAGCCAGTCCGACGTCGCAACTCGTCTCTCGCAGATGCTGAACTCAGAAGATGGTGTGGCCGATTCAGAGCTCATTGATTTTAAAGGGCCGTATCGCATGGCTGTCGAGTATCTCTCTCCTCAGGCTGGCAAAGACCCTCAGATTCAGAGCGCGTTGGCCTTCTACACTACACAATGGGCCAAGAACACGCTCGCAGTCCTCGATAGCAACCCTTCCTTCCCAGTTCCAATGCAACTTTCAAAGGTTCTGCGTAAGGCGATCTCGGACCACGTCTGGCTCCAAAATCAATAGTAAGTACTCAGTTTGTAACAGCAAAACCAGCGCTAACGGTGAATAGTGGCTTCCCAACAGTTTCTGCCCATCAGGCGAGACTGGCCTCGGCCATTGTCGCGTCCGGATCGCCATTCTGTAAATATCAAGCACCAATCTTGCAACGTCTCCTTGTTTTCATGACGAGCCAACACGCCACACTCATGAACCGAAGCTTGAAGAGTGTGAACCAGCTTATTGACAAAGACCCTTCCATCCTTGCCCGATCAGACGATGTTCTGAAGCAGATATTGTTCTGTACCGACGCGGGTTCATCTCTCGTGCGTGATTCTGCTCTGAGCTTGCTGGCGAAGTGCTTGGTTCATAGACCCGCACTAGAGAAGCAAGTATACCGCAGAGTTCTGGCAAGAGTCGCCGACGAAGCTGTTATTGTGCGGAAGCGAGCGATGAGGACTCTCAAAGACATCTATACGCGGAACGATAGCGACGATATGAAGTCTGATATTGCTTCTATGCTCTTGACCCGTATGAAAGACCCCGATGAAGGCGTTTCAGATCTTGCCGGGCAGATTTTTGAAGAGTTATGGATGGCGCCGTTTTACGAGTCAGCGAAGAAAGAAAGCGTCCGACAACAGTTGGCTCTTCAGAAACACGTCACCCTCTTCGTTCGAACTTTGCGGACTGGTTCATTCCCGCAAGCGGAACTAGAAAACTTCCTCCGCGGCATCTTGGCGAAGAGTGCGAAAAACGCCTCTGCAAATTACAAAGTGTGCAAGAATATGGTTGCAACTATGATGGACGCCATCGTTGACAACGAAGAACGATCGGATAAGCCATCTCAGTATCATTTGGCGGACGCCTTGGGCGTCTTTGCGAAGATTCAGCCTACACTGTTTACGAACGAGCAGGTCAAGCTCCTTGCGACATACCTTCGAAATCTCTCTGTCGAAAATCTGCCTATGTTCAAGACCGTCGTGGTGATATACGGCCACGTTTTGCCAATCATGTCATCTACGGTCGACCATGATTTCCTTGGTGGTGTACAGTCGGATTTAATGAGCTCGCTTACCCGACTGCAAAAGTCAGAACTTCAAGTCACCGCGGAATGTCTGTGGATTGTGACGGGTATCCTCGACAGCCGTGAGCGCTTAGTCCGTTTGCTGGTCGGAGTCCTGAACAGCATCAGGGCCAAACACGACGTGAATCTGGCGGGCGAGAGCCAAGCGAAGGCCGCGGACCAAATTCGCAGATTCATCCATCTCGCCGGCGCATTTGGCAGCGAATGCAACTTTGATTCTCAGGCGGCTGACTTCCGTGCCAAGTTCCCAGAATGGAAGGGTTCCGCCGTCTGCGGCCTCATTGTTGACGTTGTTTATCCATTTACACGCCAAAAGCAACCTCAGCTTATCCGAGAAGCTGCACTAGAATGCATCGCAACGATCTGCCAGGCTTGGCCTCAGCTGTACTTGCGGGCAGACGTCAGCAAGGCCTTCGAGCTTGTCTTCATTAACGATGAAGAGCGACTTGAGAGCATCGTGCTACGTGGCTTCCAGCAGTTCTTCATGAAGGCAGAGATTCGCTCGGAGTCGGGCGCCGATATCAAAGTCGGTGAAGGTGCTATTCATGGACAACAACGCCTTGCGACGTCTTATGCCGCCACAGATCAAGACGGCGCCGCCGCGGCCATCTCTCAGAAACTCCTTCCGCAATTCATCCGTGTCGCTCTGGAGAAAGGCAATGAGATTGCGCTTTGCGCTACGCAGGTGATTGCTAGCGTTTACCGCCAAGGGCTTGTCCATCCCAAGATTTGTGTTCCGGCTTTCGTTGCTCTCGAGACATCTACCAACCTACAAGTTGCTAGTATTGCTTATGAGGAACATCGTCGTTTACACCAGGCTCACGAGACAATGATTGAGAAGGAGTACATGGATGCTGTTCGACAAGCATACAAGTTCCAGACAAATGTACTCGACCACGCCCGAGGTTTCATTGTTCCTGCCGACGACAAGCAGCACAGTGACACGAAACACAGCACTCGCATTCCGAAGCTGCGATCACTGTTTGCCGTTATGAACAGTGGCAGTTCAAAGGTCAGGAAG
>Ga0335072_10015372_pt1 | contig 10870 bp, 13 predicted proteins | sample Lox_Sample_21_FD_206725 | JGI IMG/M metagenome (GOLD analysis project Ga0335072, IMG submission 206725) | Soil microbial communities from Loxahatchee National Wildlife Refuge, Florida, United States - Lox_Sample_2.1 | ecosystem: Environmental > Terrestrial > Soil > Wetlands | place: USA... | reverse complement strand
TGTCGCGGATGGTCTGCTTGCCGACCCGGCCAAAGCGCGGGTCGACCGTCGCATCATCGGTGTCGGTGGCCTTGCAGTCCATGACGCCGCGCGGACCGAACCGCTCGCGAAACTGCGGAAAATCCCGTGGGTTCGGATAATCCGGTAATTCCGGCTCTTCCTCGGCGTTGAGGTGATAGAGATTGCCGTAGAACTCGTCGAAACCGTGCACGGTCGGCAGGTATTCGTTGCGGTCGCCGAGATGGTTCTTGCCGAACTGCGCCGTCGCATAGCCCAAAGGCTTCAGCAGTTCGGCGATCGTCGGGTCCTCCTTGGCCAGGCCGACCGTGGCTGCCGGGAACCCGACCTTGGTCAGCCCGGTGCGCAACCCGTGCTGACCGGTGATGAACGACGATCGTCCCGCCGTGCAGCTCTGCTCGCCATAATAATCGGTGAAACACATGCCCTCCTGGGCGATGCGGTCGATGTTGGGCGTGCGATAGCCCATTACTCCGTTGCTGTAGCAACTCAAATTGGTAAGGCCAATATCATCGCCCCAGATGACGACGATATTCGGCTTGGCTGCTGCTCTGGATCTAGCCATCTCGATCTCCTTTCGTTGGTCGGGTGGTTTCGAACGTGCTCATCGGTCTTGGTTGCTGGGCCTGGCGGCTAGGTGAGGCGTAACAGCACGGCGAAAAAGGCGAACAGGCCGATGCCGATAAGGAGGATGGCAACCGCAATAACCGGCGATTGCATTCCCTCCTTGGTCAATCCAGCCAGTGGCGCGAACGATCCGCTCCACAGATAACGAACCGTCCACCAGTACTGCCAAATTGAAACCACCAGCGCCAGGATGCCGCACGAAATCAGCGCGAGCCCCAGATATTCCGGAGCGGTTGGAAGATAGGCGGGGCGGGCTCCGGGGATCTCTTGCAAATGATTGAAGTATTGAACGATCGCGAAGCCGAAACCGATCAGCGCCACGGCCGTGCGCAACCACGACATCATCGTGCGCTCAAGACTGAGGCGGGTGCGGATCCAGCCGAAATGGCTGTCTGCGGTTGCCCTTACCTCGAACCTCCCCGCGGTGGATGGATCTGCCATGCTCGATGCCCTTTTGCCGACAGTTCATAGCGGTGCGGTCACGAGGCTCGCTCCGCAGGCACCCCGAACCACCGGCGTGCGATGCGCGCAGCTGGCCCGCGGATGATCACATACGGGACAAACGCGAACAGCAAAGCGACGATAACCGCCTCGGCCGGATAGAACCGCTTCAGCACGATGACCTGATAGATTGCGTCCATGACGAGCCCGAGAAAGATAATCCGGGCGGTCGCGTTCAATCCCTCCTCGAGCCGTCCGACGCGCTCGCCCGGTTTGCCGAGGATGGTCCAAAAATACGGCGAACGGCCGGTCCGCGCGTCTTTGAAGCCATTCAAGACCGCGGCGATCGCCGCCATCAACGGTTGCAGGATGAAGCGGAACCTCATCGGCGCGTCCGCCCGCTCGATGAGCTGACGCCAGATGCGTTCGAACGTTGCGGCGGTAACGCCGTGCCAGACGATGCCGGCGACGATCAGCACGACGATCGATGCGCCGACCAGTTTCGCCAGGAGGCTCAGTTTCTGGGGCTCGGCATCGGGCATCGAACTCCCCTTACTTGATGTCAGCTTCGCACAACGCAGCGGAAGCCGACATGGCTCATCCCAGTATCGATTGGCTGCGCGTGGCGCGCGGCCGGGCGGTAGCGTCGGCAGTAATTCGGCGCGCAGAGAAACGAGCCGCCCTTGACCACTCTGCGCGGAATGCGCACGGATGGGCTGCATCCGTCGTAACTGTCGGCTTCGCGCCCGCCACGGGGATTCTCCGGGATGCAGCACGCCTTCGGCCGATCCGCAGTGTGCCGGGTCGAGAACCAATCTGCGGTCCATTCCCAAACATTGCCGATCATGTCAAACAGGCCATAACCGTTCGCCGGAAACGCGCCGACGGGCGAGGTGCGCGCATAACCGTCGGTGACGAGGTTTTCGTGGGGAAACGTACCCTGCCAGGTATTCGCCATGTGACGGCCGGCTGGCGCCAGCTCCTCACCCCAGGCAAACTCGGCCCCGTCGAGGCCGCCGCGCGCGGCGTACTCCCACTCGGCTTCGGTCGGCAGGTCCTTGCCCGCCCACGCGGCGTAGGCTGCGGCGTCTTTATACGCGACATGCACCACCGGGTGATCCTCGAGGCCCTGGTTGGAGCGGCCGCGGCCGTTCGGACGGCGCCAGTTGGCACCGAACTCGAACCGCCACCATTGCGACCAATCTTTCAGATCGACCGCGTGCCGGGGCGGCGTGAAGACCAGCGAGCCCGGCTTCAACATATGCGGCAATGCCCCCGGATAGTCCTTCGGGTCGGGTGCCAGCTCGGCGACGGTGACGTAGCCGGTCGCCTCGACGAACCGGCGGAACTGGCGGTTGGTCACGGGATAGAGATCGATAAAGAAGCCGTCGACATGCACGTGGTGAACGGGCGCTTCCTCCGGGTAATGCCCGTCCGACCCCATGCGAAACCTACCGCCGGAAACCCATGCCATGTCCGGGTAGGAAGGCGCCTCCCGAGACGAAGCGCCGGGTGGCCGCTCAGTCGTTGTTGGAGAACTCACCAGCCCCTCCTTTCAACAGGCTCAAGCGCGCGAGCAAGGTTGACACGAGCCTTCCCGGTCAGCTCCCGCGGATCATTTTCGCCGCTTTGGCGATCATGATCGTCGGCGCGTTGGTATTGCTGCCCACCGGGGTCGGCTTGATCGACGCGTCGATCAAGCACGGGCTCTTGCGTTCGCGGACGCGCAACTGCGCGTCTACCACCGCCATCGGCGTGACGATGTTGGTCGGAATCTGGCGCGCCCCTTGCCGGGTTGGGGACCGCAACCGCAGTCGGCAACGGTCTAGCGGCAGGTGCGCCGAGTTCTGGCAACGTGAGATGCCGCACTTTCATCTTCCGCCTGCGATAATCGACAGCTCGACAAAGATGCCGGACAACATTGTGCGGGTGAGCCGAATCGGTGCGCTATTCAGATTCGGCAAAATTTCGGAAAAGCCGACGTCCCGATGTCACTCGCGGGGGTGGCTCAGTGTCGCGGAGGGCAATTCGCCAAACAGCGACCGGTATTCGCCGGCGAAGCGCCCGAATTGCCAGAAGCCATAGCGCGCGGCGATCTCGGTCACGGTCGTCGTGGTCGGAGAACCCTCGCGCAAGGCCCGCCGCGCCAAATGCATCCGACGCAACAGCAAGTATCGCTTGGGGCTTATCCCAAGCTGCTCCTGGCAACACGAGCGCAATGTCCTCTCCGACACCCGGATCGCCCCGCAGAGATCCGGGATATAAAGCGCATGATCGGGATCTTCCTCCATTGCCCTGCGAAACCGACGCATGATCAACACGTGCTGCCGCCGCGCCGAGCGGTCCTCGTCGGCCTCCCCGACTCTGAGGCACTCGACCAGGGCGTGAATTAGCACTCCAGTCCACGTGCCGCCTCGGGGTTGGCGATGATTTCGGGGGCGTCTTCCGCGAATTGCCCTGCCGCGGCGTGCAGCCGGTGGAGCTTGGCCATCGCGCATGGTGAGGGGGTGAGGAACAGCGAATCTTTCGGCGGAGTCAGGTCAAGTCCGGCGATCGCCGCTCCAAAGGTTACCATATCCGCGATCGGCAGCGACATGGCGCCCCAGGAGGCCGGCCCGGAGGAACGCTGAAAGGCGGTCTCACCCTCGATGTGTCGTATGATGGTGGTCGGCTGCAAGTCTGAACCGCTCCAGGCCAGGCCGGGTCCGGTGTGTGTGCGGAAGGTGATGATCGCGCGCCCAGGTACGAAGGCTGAAGGCACAACCCGTGCCATGTTCTCGGATAAGCGCTGCATCCACAGGCGATGCAGATCGATCCGGGTGCGCTTTCCGGTGAACTGCCTCCGCCCCATGACCGTCAGATCGATCGTCGTTGCGCGGATCGCCGCCGCGTAGTCGCCGGGATCGGTGAATGTATGGACCGCGCTCGACGGCATTTCACCCTTCGTCACCAGGTCCAGGTCCAGGCCAAATAGGGAGATAACCCGCCGCTTCGCTCTTATGTTGAACTATCTCGACGCGTCGCGAAAACGTCACACGCGAAGGTGCGATCGGCGGCGTGCGAGAACAGGCATTCCTGCACGTAAGCGGCGCCGCAAGGTGACTGACGGCAGTTCGCCAAACAGTGCACGATAGTCGGCTGCGAAACGGCCAAAGCTACGAAAGCCTTGGCGCATCGCGGCCTCCGAGACGGTTACGGCGTCGGCGTCGCCGCGCCGCAAGGCGCGCTGCACCAGTGACATCCGGCGGAGGCGAAGATAACCGGTGGGGCTCATGCCCAATTGCTCCGCGCATAAGGTGCGCAGGGTCCTTTCGGAGACATCGAGCCCTGTGCAGATTTCCTTGAGAGTAAGGTTCTGACTCGGCCGGGTCTGAAGCAGACCCTCGAAGCGAACCATAACGTCCTGATGCCGGTGCCTGACCGGTGTAGCCTCTTCCGCCGACCCCGCCGAGAGGCAATCGACCAGGGCATAGATCAATTGTTGCTCCAGTCCATGCGCTGCCTCAGCGTCGACCAGTGCCTGCGGCCGAGCTTGGGCCATGCGGATGGCAGCCGCATGGAGCTGGCACAGCTCCCGGCCAGCCGCGGGCGGAGGCCGCCAACACCGTACGCTGGATGACACGGCGAACGGGGCTCCGGTCAACGCGCGACCGTACCGGGTCAGATCTTCGACCGGCAAACGGATCATGCCCCAGCGGCTGACTCCTTCGGTTCGCGCGTGGAGACGCTGACCTGAACCGAGGATCACGATCTCGCCCGTTCGCACCGCGATCCCACCCCAGGTCGGCAAAGCTGAGGTCCCGGTCGCAAACGACATCAGGATCATGTCGACAGGTACTGCGACAAAGGCGATCCGCGACAATCGCTCCTCTGCGGCCGACACGCGCAGGCGGTGCAGCGTAATCTGGGTCAGCTGCGCACGAAACTCGCCACGGCCGGTGATCAACAGGCCGAGGCAGCCCTCCGCGCGCAAGGCCGCCTCGAAATCCTCCTGTTCGCTGAAGGCCGACGTGACGCTGCCTGGCATTTCCCAATCGCTAGCCCCGCTGGCACCGTGAGGGCATGCCCGTCCTTGTCAGCATTGCGGATAGCGTTGCGCGCCGACTATTCATTTTTGGCAAAAAGCGCAGCAATGATGGCGAAATATCTCTCGGCTCGCCGCCTGCCGACGCGTTGCTGGCGTCAAATACCTTCCGCTGTCCTGCTTCCCCAACGAATGACCGGTTCGCGACTCAGAACCGGAAAGTGGCGGCGATGATTGGCCCTTTCATGTGCACATTGAACCCGACGTTGTCGCCACCCTGATAGTTGAAGTTGAGGCTGCGATAGCCGAGCCGAAGCGTGGCCCACGGCTTGAGCGTATAGTCGAGGGTGCCGATCACCTGCCAATCGACATGCGCCCCGGCGATATCGAACCCACCAAAATCGCCATAGACGGTCAACCCGAAGCCGTCGCTGAAATCGCGGTGATAGCGCCCGGCGAGCAGCGGATCGCCCCAGCCCGCGGCGCGCGTCACATTGACGGTTGGCAGCAGTCCGGCGTTCAAGGTCAACCGGGTCGAAAACCCCCAGGCGCGAAAGCCGCCGCCGACGTCCAATTCCTGAAACGGCTGATCGACCTCGTGGTAAAGAAACAGCGCGGTGCCCATATTGGCTGTCAGCGCCGCGTTGCCGCCCTGAAAGAAAATGTTGCGGGTGGTGACGTTGGTGCCGACCGGGACATGCAGCACGTCGCCGAGCAGGCTGAAAGGCCCGTCGCGCACCTCGGCCGACCCCATGAACGGCACCGCGTTCAAATGACCGAGGAGCTGGAAGGCCCCGACGCTCGAATCGACCGTGGGCAGTTCCGGTCGCGGTGTCTTGATCGTGGAATTGATGCCCGCCAGCCACAGATAGGGCGTGACCAGTATCTGCGGCCCAAGCTGAGCCGGCGTCGCCTGCGCGAGCGCCGGACGAGAAGCGGCCCCGATTGCGGCAAAGACGAGGGCGAGGACGGCGAGGGTTGAGAGGATCAGCTTACGGTACTTGTGCATGGCGCTTCTCGATCCTCTCCGTGTTTTACGATCCCTAGGCCGGCGAGGATTGCGCCGGGCCTGGACTGTCTCATTAGGTCACTACGAGCAGCGCAATTCGGAGCCGGTATCCGTAGGGTGGGTAATAGGGGGCAGTCGCGGCGCGACCCAGGAGACCGGCACCGTCTCGCCGCGATTAGGCAGTCAAAATCGGCGGCATGTTGGGGATCGTGCAAGCGCCCTCTCCCGCGCGTGCCAAGCTTTGCCTATCTTGAGTGGAACGCGCATTTATGGCGATCCTCCGGTGATCCCTGACGTCGACATCTGGCGGGCCGCGGCCCTGATGCTGAAACGCTATGGCGACAATGCCCAACAGGAGAGCGCCAAACGTGCCGACGAGTTGGCGGCCGAGAAGGATCGCGACGGCGCCGCGATCTGGTGCTTGATCGTCGATGCCGTCGCCCAGCTCGCGAACACCACACCCTCCGGTCCGGTGCACTGAGCGAGCGGAAACGACAAACTCGGGGGCCTGAAGGCCTGGAAAAAGCGGCGTGGCGTTTCCTCAGAAGGGCAGGGGGCTACTTCTTGATCTAGCTCCTTGCCAAAGCTCACGAACTCTATTTTCGATTTCACCTCGTTCACCCTTCGGAGCAAATCTTGCTTAACGCGACAGCACCATCCGCAGCATCGCGGCGATGACCGCGAGCAAATCGCCAGAGCGCGCCAAGCCGCCGAAGCGTTGTTCACATCGAAATCGCCGGAGACCAGACATTCCGTTCCGGACGCCGCGCCCGCTGACTCACCCGCGCGCAAACCGCGGGTGCCGCAGATAACCGCCGCACTCCCAAAAAGAGCTGAGGAGCCCAACGCTACGGTCGGATCCGAACCACGGCCGATACGCAAGATTTCGGAATCGGAGTTTTCGCGCATCCACACCTGGGTGAAGTACGGCATGACCGTTCGCCAGGTGGCCGAGCTTTACGGCGCAGAAACCGGCGAGATCGAGCGCATTATCCAAAAACCGTGACGCTCCAGGACTTATCGCGTCATGGTTGATTCACGTTCCGTGTCATAGGAACGAATCCGAGACGACGCCGCATCGACACCTGGGCTCCGATATAATCCCGTCTGCTATGCCGATGTCCACGGATCGATCAGCGTCAGGCCGCACGCCTCGAAATCTCCGAGGTCGCGCGTGACGACGCTGGCGCCTTTGGTACGGGCGATCGCCGCTATCATCAGATCGGCCGTCGCCGCCGGCCGCCCGGCGCGCCGGCGGGCCGAAAAAACCTCGGCGTAAGCGATCGCCGCTTCGCCGTCGAACGGCAGCACCCGGCCGGCAAAATCGTCGCGGAACATCGCATCCGCCGCCGCTTCCAAACTCGCGCGCCGTCGGCCCTCGGGCAGAATGGCAATGCCGGAGAGAATTTCGGCCTGACAGATCGAAGCGGTGAACAGCAGTTCGGGACGCTGTCCCGCGATCCACGCAGCGACCGCCGGCGCCGGCTGCGCCGCCATGGCATTGGAGAGGACGTTGGTGTCGAGAATGAACATCAATCGAAGCGTGGCGGATCCGGGACCGGCTCGCGCGGCGGCAGCTCGATATCATCGGCGCCGCCGAGCGGCGCAAATCGCGCACGAATACGCTCATACAAATTGCGTTCGGCCGGCCGCTCGGGTTCCTTGAGCGTCTCCTTGAGAATGTCTCGCACCTCGGCCTCCATCGAGTGACCGTGTTGCGCCGCGCGGACGCGCAAACGCTCCTTGAGCGCCGCATCGAGATTGCGGATCGTCAGCGTGGCCATCGGAGTCTCATCCAATTGCATGCCGCCATTATACGCAATGCTGCCGTTGAATGCAACGCTAGCATCCCCTGCTCGCCCTCCGGTTTATTATTGAAAACCGATTTTTTCGAGAATAAAGGGCAGGGTAGGGGTCTTGCCATCGCGGCCGGATTATAGACAGGATTCAAGCCGTACCTCCTGAGACCATCGCTGGGGATTATTTGCGGGACTTTCCCGACACCCCCCGGTCTTCCCTCTCGCGCGCTGCCGAACCGTTGCTTATCTTTTGCTGGACGCGCATTCATGCCGATCGAGGACATGATCCCCTGACGCTGACATCTGGCGGGCCGTGACGCTGATGCCCAAACGCTATGGCGAAAACGCCCAAAGCGAGAGTGCCAGCCGCGCCGATGAACTCGCTGCTGAAGGCGATCGCGAGGGCGCGGCGGTCTGGCGCCTGATCACCGATGCCGTCGCGCAACTCGCGAACGCAACGCCATCCGGCCCGGTGCATTGATCACTGGACAGGGCGAATTCAGTAGCAACCAGCGCAGGCGACAATCCAAGAGATCGCACAATTACCTGCCGTCAGACTGACGCCAAACAAAGGAGATCGCATATCGGTTTTTCGGATGACCAAGAATTGCTACTTTTTGCTCCATACGCCTTCTAAAAAATTTCCTCAGCGATTCCGATATTCCAAACCGGCATCAATCCACTCGGAGCAAGCCTTTGCTTAGCCGACAGCAACACCCTCGTGACAACGATCGCGAGCAGATAGCCAGAGCGCGCCAAGCGGCCGAAGCACTATTCACATCGAAGCGCCCTGTCACCAAACCTTGCCGTTACCGAAAGCGCGCCACCGTCGCCAACCGAGCGCAAGCCGCGGGTGCTGCAAATAATCGCCAGACCAGTGAAAAGCGACGAGGAAGTTAAAGCTGCAATAACAGCCGAGCCACAGCCGACGCCCAAGATCCCGCGGTCGCAATTCTCCCGCATCCGCTCATGGGTAAAGTACGGCATGACAGTTCGCCAGGTTGCCGAGCACTACGGCGCCGAGATGGACGAAATCAGGCGAATTATTCGAAATTCGTGACCGCGGCAGCGTCGACGAGGCCCGCTTTGGATTGCACCGTGCAGACCAAGCGTCAGCACGATATGGACAAGACACTGCCGAATACCAGGATATCAACCGATGCGACGCTCTTCCGGGAGGAAGCGGAAAGGGCTCGGCTCTATGCCGCTGCGATGACCGACAAGAAGGTCATCGATCGGTTGAACGAGATCGCCGCCCGAACTGGGTTCGAACGATGTGGGCATCGATGCGGCGGTCCATGATGTCTAAATGCATGAATTGATCAATTTTGCATCCATCATAGGCTTGGAGGCGCCTCAAGATAGAGGGAGGGCGACCTCTGCCCTCTCACCGTGGTGCATGCCTAGGAAAGCGGGTGCTCCAGGAAGAACCGAACCATTTCGGTTGTCGCGTCGGGCCCCTGCGGAAGGGTGTAGGAACCGGCGGGGCTGCCACCCGACCAAGCGTGGCCGGCGCCATGAATGACCCATTGCTCCGCTACCGTCTCGCCGTTGGCATCGGCATGCAATATGCGGCTATACGCGAGCCCACCCGCGACTTGGCCTTTTTCGACCCGCCTGCTGAGCGACGCGCCCTGGCCCGACTGCGCAACGACCGAATCGGCGTTCCTAGTGGTCTGACGCGATCACTTGATGCCCACGATTGACCTTTTCGATGATGCGGTCAGGGTCGGCGGTCCAGACAAAAGGTTTGGGTTTGCGGTTGTGCTCGCCGAGATAGCGGTTGATCGCAGCTTGGAGGTCAACGAGCGAATGAAAGACGCCGCGTTGCAATCGTCGCCTGGTCAGCGTGGCAAAAAAGCCTTCGACCGCGTTGGCCCAGGAGCACGAGGTGGGAGTGAAATGGAACACCCATCTGGGATGCCGTGCGAGCCAGGCACGCACTTTGGGATGCTTGTGAACGGCGTAGTTGTCGAGGATCGCGTGGACCAGTTTGCCAGCCGGCACCGCCGCTTCGATCCGGTTTAGGAAGCGAATGAATTCCTGGTGGCGATGGCGCGCCATGCACTGGCCAATGACCGTGCCGTCGAGGACATTGAGTGCCGCGAACAGCGTGGTCGTGCCCCCGGCCTTCGCTCGGGGCAGGCTGTTGCGAATGTAATCGTGGGTCATCGTCCCAGCCCGGCCCTTCTTCATCGGCAGGCCTGGTTGGGTGCGGTCAAGCGCCTGGATCTGGCTCTTCTCGTCCACCGACAGCACAAGACTGTGGGCCGGCGGGTCGAGATAGAGCCCGACCACGTCGCGTAGCTTGGCGGCAAATGCCGGATCCTGCGACAGCTTGAAACGCCGCACCTGATGCGGCTGGAGACCATGCGCCGCCCAGATGCGCTGCACCGAGCGCAGCGAGATGCCGCTCGCCGCCGCCATTGCCCGCCCGGTCCAGTGGGTTGCCTCGCCCGGCGGCTCCCCCAATGTCAGTTCGACCACCCGGTCGACCAGTGCCGACGGCAATGGTGGCAGACCGGGTTTTCGCGTTTGTCATGCAGCAGGCCGGTCACCCCCTCGCGCATGAACCGTTCCTGCCAGCGCCATACGCACGGTTTCGAGACCCCGGCCCGGCGCATGATCTCGGCGGTACCGCAGCCCTCGGCCGTCGCCAAAATGATCCGCGCCCGCCACACATGCTTTTGGGGGCGGTTGCGATCCGCCACCACCGCCGCCAATCGTTCACGGTCGGCGGCACTCACCTCGATGCTGATCCCCTCGCGCATGCAGCAGTATCGCATGCGCCGCCCGGTAATGGAATCCTATGATTGCGTCGTACCACTAGGATTGACCGTGGTGTCCTTGTCGCCATGAAAGACGATCGCCGGGACAACTCGCCGCGTCGATCCTCCGGGCGCGGTGTGTCCGTTTCCCGGCGCCGGACCGCCATGACCCTGCATCGCCGCG
>Ga0335072_10015371_pt1 | contig 10870 bp, 8 predicted proteins | sample Lox_Sample_21_FD_206725 | JGI IMG/M metagenome (GOLD analysis project Ga0335072, IMG submission 206725) | Soil microbial communities from Loxahatchee National Wildlife Refuge, Florida, United States - Lox_Sample_2.1 | ecosystem: Environmental > Terrestrial > Soil > Wetlands | place: USA: Florida... | reverse complement strand
CCTGCCGCCTTCGCGTCGTCGCCGTGATTCCATATTTCGATGATCGATGAGGCCGGCCGGCGGGGTTTGCGCAAAGCCGACGCGACCAGTGTGCCGCAGCGACGTTTGACGCGAGGCGCCAAGGTCGGGATTTTACAACCGGTCGTCGCGAATACGATATTCGGTCAACAATGCGCCTGCCATGCTGCCTCGAGACCCATGAAATCCAGAGTGCCATCGTCCATCGGACGGGACTACGCGTCGGTCGCGGGGAAGCAGCCGCCCATCGGCGAATCGACCGATCTGCTCATCGTCGGCGCCGGGCCGGCCGGGATCTCCGCTGCACTTACTGCAGCAGGCGGCGGCGTGCGCGTCACCCTGGTCGATGAGAATCCCATCCCGCTCCAGACCATGGGCGAGGACGTGCCGCTGCACTTCGGTGGCCGGATGGCTCCGACCGTCGCAAATCGCAATGCAGTGCTCGAATCGGTCCTTGGAGCCCGGCCGGAGCTCGCGGAGGCAATTGACGCCGGCGTCGACGTCCGGCTCGGCACGGCCGCCTGGGGGCTTTTCCCGCAAAGGCGCACCGCTGCCTGGATCGACGGCCACGTGGCAGGGCTTGCGGATGAAGACCGTGCGTATCTGCTGCGCTTCGAGCAAGTCATCGTCGCCACCGGCTGCCGCGATATGGGTGTCGCGTTCGACGGCTGGCAGCGTCCGGGCGTGATGGGCGCCAGCGCGGCGTACCGGCTGGCAACGACCTACGAGGCGTTGGAATCGAGGACGGCGGTGCTCGTCGGCACGGGCGCGGAAGCGCTGCAGATCGGGAACGCGCTCATGGGCGCGGGCGTGCACATCGCGGCGATCGTCGAGCAGGCGGAGGCGGTCACGGGGCCGACGGAGCTGTTGGCACCCTTGCTCGGGAGTGGCGCGCGCCTCTTCACGCGTCACGTGATCCAGCAGACGGTGGGTGACCTCCAGGGCGTCGCGGCCGTGCGGCTCGCCGGTGTCGAAGCTGACGGATCCCGCCTTGCAGGGGCGCTGGAGCGGATCGAGTGCGACACCGTCGTGCTGGCGGTGGCCGCGATTCCCACCATCGAGCTGATGGAGGCGGCAGGCTGCTCCGTGACCTTCCAGCCTGCGCGCGGGGGCCACGCTCCGGTCATCGATGGCTCACAACGAACCTCGCTGCCGTTTCTATATGCCGCCGGAGATTGCGCCGGTGTCTGGCCGTCGAAGACGCTATCCGAGGACACGGCTCGCCGCGAAGGCCGCATCGCGGCGGCCACGGCTCTCAGATCCCTGGGCGTGCAGCCCGATGGCCCCTGCGAGCCGGCGGTAGCGCCCGATCCGAGTGTGAGGGATGTCGCACGCGAGCGCCTCGAGTGGGTGCGGGCGATGACGCTGGAATCCGCTGCGGCTCCGTTCGTGTGCCAGTGCGAGGAAGTCACTGCTGCCGATGTCATCGAGTTGAATCCGCCCCGCTATCTGCATTGGCAGCGGGATCCGTCGGAGTCCTGGCGGATCGGCTCGGTGGACCCGCAGGGGGTGCCGAATCCCGATGTCGTGAAGCGGTTGACCCGCGCCGGCATGGGACCGTGTCAGGGACGGCGCTGTCGGGAGCAGATCGCGGCGCTGATGGCCATCGGCACGGGCAGCGCGCTCGCCGACATCCCGGCAGCGACCTACCGCCCGCCGGTGCGGCCCCTGCGGCTCGGGCAATTGGCGGCGCTGACCGAGGCGCCGGCGATGCGCAAGGGCTGGGAGAGTTGGTTCGGGATACCCTCGCAGTGGATTCCCTTCTGGCACCTCACGCCTCCATACTCCGTGACCGCATCCTGCGTGGAAGAGCCGGTGGCGGGAGAATGAGCTCGAGCCAACGGGCGGGCGCCGCGGTCGTCATCATCGGCGGCGGTGTCACGGGGCTGAGCGCCGGGTGGTGGCTCGCCCGCGATGGGATCGACACGGTGGTCATCGAGGCCGGCGCAGCGGGGTGGGGCGCCTCCGGGCGCAACGGCGGCGGCTGCTCCCATCATCACAGCCCGCTCTTCCAGGAAGAGCAGCGCCTCTGGCCTCAAATGGATGAGCTGCTCGGCTATCCGACCGAGTTCCGGCCGAATCGGATCCGCATCGCGCTCGATGAGCATCAGTTCGGCCTCTACCGGCACGCACTCGAGAACGCTGAGCGGCAGGGTTTCCGTTCCGAGGTGTTGGATCCCAGGCAGGCGCGGGAGCTCGTGCCGCTCGTGGGAGACAACGTCTTCGGCGGCTACTTTCATCACTTCGGCGGACATGCAAACCCACATCGCACGCTTCAGGCTTACGCCTGGGCGATGCGCGACCGCGGCGGCCGGCTGCTGCAGCACACGCGTGCGCTGGGTTTCGAGCGAAGCGGCAACCGTGTAGTAGGCGTGAGGACCAGCCGAGGCACGTTCGCTTGCGATCACGTTGTGATCGCCGCGGGGCCTGCGACCGGAGAGCTTGCCAGCCTTCTCGGCATCACCGTGCCTCTGGCCAGTGCTCGCGCCGAGATGATCGTGACGGAACCGCTGCCGCTCATGAGCCTGGGAGGCGTGGACGGCAATGGCCTCTATGGGCGGCAGACGCTGCGCGGCAATCTCGCGTACGGCGGCGGCCCGCATGAATGGATCGATGCCGCGGACGTTGCGCACACACGACCCTATTCCACACCGCTGCAGGCCAGCATCGCGCGCCGGCTCTGCGACCTGCTGCCGAAGGCCGCTCACGCCCGCGTGATACGCAGCTGGGCGGGATTCATCGAGAACACCCCCGACGGACGGCCGGTCATCGACCGTCCGCCTGCGATGGAAAACCTGACGATCGCGACGCTTTCGAGCGTGGGATTCGGGCTCTCACCGGCCGCCGGCCGGGCGGTCCGTGATCTGGTGGTCGCCGGCCGCTGCAGTTTCGCCGACCTGTCGTCGCTGACCCTGGGGCGCTTCGCGAGCCTGGAGGCGGACTGGCCGGCGCTACAGGGATGGCTGCCCGGCGCCGCGCCGTAATGCAGCACGGGTAAGATGAGGTCCCATGCGCTATTCGATCTTCAGCCTGCTGCGACAGTCTCTGGGAGGGCACCGGGGATGGGAGCCCGCCTGGCGCGATGCCAGCCCCAAGCCGGCCTACGACGTCATCATCATTGGAGGGGGCGGCCATGGACTCTCGACGGCGCACTACCTTGCAAAGACACACGGCATCACCGACGTGGCGGTGCTGGAGAAGGGATGCATCGGGCTCGGCAACGCGGGACGCAATACGACCATCATCCGCTCGAATTATCTGCTGGCCGGAAACAACCCGTTCTACGAGCTCTCGATGAAGCTCTGGGAAGGGCTCGAGCAGGATCTGAACTACAACACGATGGTGAGCCAGCGGGGCGTCCTCAACCTGTATCACTCCGACTCGCAACGCGACGCCTATGTGCGCAGGGGTAACGCGATGCGCATGCATGGCGTCGATGCGGAGTTGCTGAACGCCCGCGACGTCAGGCGCATGCTGCCTTTCCTCGACTTCGAGAACGCGCGCTTCCCCATCCAGGGAGGGCTGCTGCAGCCGCGCGGCGGCACCGCCAGGCACGATGCCGTGGTGTGGGGCTATGCCCGCGCGGCGAGCGGCCGCGGCGTCGACATCGTGCAGAACTGCGAAGTCACCGGGTTCATCCGTGAAGGGGAAAGGATCGTCGGCGTACGGACCTCGCGCGGCGACATCAGGGGACGCAAGATCGGCATGGCGGTCGCCGGCAATACCTCGGCCGTGGGGCGCATGGCGGGATTGCGCCTGCCGATCGAGAGCCACGTGCTGCAGGCGTTCGTGTCGGAGGCGATCAAGCCGATGATTCCTTGCGTGATGACGTACGGCGCGGGTCATTTCTATGTCAGCCAGTCGGACAAGGGCGGACTCGTCTTTGGCGGCAACATCGACGGCTATAACTCCTACGCGCAGCGCGGCAATCTACCGACGGTGGAGGACGTGTGCGAGAGCGGCATGGCTCTCATGCCTGCGATCGGAAGAGTGCGTGTGCTTCGGTCCTGGGGCGGAATCATGGACATGTCGATGGACGGCTCGCCGATCATCGACCGCACGCCGCTCGAGGGCCTGTATCTCAACGGCGGATGGTGTTACGGCGGGTTCAAGGCCACGCCGGCCTCCGGTTACTGTTTTGCTCATCTGCTCGCGCGCGGCGAGTCCCACGAGGTGGCGCGCGCCTACCGTCTCGACCGCTTCCTGACCGGCAACCTGCTCGATGAGAAAGGGCAGGGACCGCAGCCGAACCTGCACTGAGCGGCCATGCGCATCGAATGCCCTTTCTGCGGCGAGCGGGATGTCAGCGAGTTCACCTATCTCGGTGATGCGGGCTTCCAGCGGCCGCCCGCCAGCGCGGACGGCGTCGCGTTCTACGAGGCCGTCTATCTGCGCGACAACCCGGCAGGGCCGCATCAGGAGCTCTGGTACCACGGCAGCGGCTGCCTCTCGTGGCTGCGGGTCACCCGTAACACCCGAACGCATGAGATTCTCGCGGTGCGGCTCGCCGGCGAGGCCCCGAGCGCATGAGCAGCAACCGCCTGAGCGGGGACGGAGCCCTCGATCGCGGCCGCACGCTTTCCTTTGCGTTCGATGGCAGGCGATTCGCAGGCCATCCCGGCGACACGCTGGCTTCCGCGTTGCTGGCATCCGGAGTCAGGCTGGTCGCGCGCTCGTTCAAATATCACCGGCCGCGAGGCATCCTGACAGCCGGCTCGGATGAGCCCAACGCTCTGGTGGAGCTGCGCACCGGAGCGCGCCGGGAGCCGAATACGCGGGCGACGGTCGTCGAGCTCTTCGACGGCCTCGAAGCCAGCAGCCAGAACCGCTGGCCATCGCTCGGCCTCGACTTCGGGGCGATCAACTCCCTGCTGTCCCCGGTCTTCATCGCCGGCTTCTACTACAAGACTTTCATGTGGCCGGCAGCCTTCTGGGAGAAGGTCTACGAGCCGGCCATCCGGCGGGCCGCGGGCTTGGGCCGTGCGAGTCTGGAGGCGGACCCGGACAGATACGACAAAGCGCACGCCTTCTGTGACCTGTTGGTCGTGGGCGGCGGCCCGGCGGGCCTCGCTGCCGCGCTGTCTGCCGGCAGGGCTGGCGCGCGCGTGATCCTCTGCGACGAGGACTTTCTGCCCGGCGGCCGTCTGAACGGCGACCGCCATCAGATCGACGGCAGGAGCGGTGCGCTCTGGGCGAGGGAGGTTGCCGCCGAGCTCGCATCGCTCCCCGAGGTGCGGGTGATGACCCGAACCACGGTCTTCGGAGCGTACGACGGCAACACATACGGGGCGCTGGAGCGTGTAGCGGACCATCTGCCCGTACCCGTTGCCCACCAGGTCCGGCAACGACTTTGGAAGATCGTCGCCCGGCGGACGGTGCTCGCCGCAGGTGCGTTGGAGCGGCCCATCGTCTTCGGCGGTAACGACCGCCCCGGCGTCATGCTTGCTTCCGCCGTGCGCACCTACGTGAACCGCTTCAGAGTGACACCGGGGCGGCGGACCGCAGTCTTCACGACCTGCGACGATGGCTGGAAGACGGCTTTCGATCTCAGTGACGCTCATGTCGATGTTCCGGTGATCGTCGAAGCACGGCGGGACATTCCGGCCGCGTTGAAGGAGGAGGCGGCTCGCCGGGGCCTGCGCGTCATGCTGGGCTCACAGGTTCTCGATGCCCATGGCGTGAAAGGGATCCGTGGCATCGACGTGCGCGACGAGCAGGGACGCACCAGCCGCATCGCGACGGACGCGCTGGCTGTCGCGGGAGGTTGGAATCCGAACGTTGCGTTGTCCACCCACCTGGGGGGGCGGCCGAGCTGGTCGGATGCCGTCTCCGGGTACGTGCCGGCCGATCTGCCGCGCGGGATGGTCGCCGTGGGCGCGGCGGCCGGCGACTTCTCACTGGCGGGCGCGCTGCGCGCGGGGGCTCAGGCGGGCAGCGAGGCGGCGCGGGCTGCGGGGTTCGAAGCGCCGCCCCAGAGCCTGCCGCGAGTCGGTGGCGAAGCGGTCGGCGGCGCACCGCTCTGGTTCGTACCCGGCTCCCGCGGCAAAGCGTTCGTCGATCCCCAGCATGACGTGACGGCCGGCGATATCGAGATTGCGGCGCGCGAAGGCTTCCGCTCCGCGGAGCTGCTGAAGCGGTATACGACGTTGGGCATGGGTACGGATCAGGGCAAGACGTCGGCTCTGAATGGACATGCGCTCGTTGCCGCTCTGACCGGGCGTACGCCCGCCGATCTCGGGACGATTGCTTCGCGACCACCCTACACACCGGTCGCGATCGGTGCGCTTGCGGGCATGCACCGCGGCCCCGAATTCAGGCCTTGCCGGCTGACGCCGAGCCATCGCTGGGCGGAGAGCCTGGGTGCCACGTTCGTGGACCTCGGCGAGTGGCGCCGGGCGAAAGCATTCCCGCTCGACGGTGAGGCGGATTGGAAGCAAACGCTGATCCGGGAAGTCAACGGCGTACGAGGCGGCGTAGGCGTCTGCGACGTCTCCACGTTGGGGAAGATCGACGTGCAGGGCGAGGGAGCCCCGGCTTTCCTCGACCGGGTGTATGCCAACATGGTCTCTACCCTGCCTCTGGGGAAGGCCCGCTACGGCATCATGCTGCGTGAGGACGGCATCGTATTCGATGACGGCACCGCGGCTCGCTTCGGCGCGAGCCATTTCGTGCTCTCGACGACGAGTGCCCATGCGGCCAAGGTGCTGCAGCACCTGGAGCACGCGCGGCAGGTGCTCTGGCCCGAGCTCGATGTGCAGCTGGCATCGGTGACCGAGCAATGGGCGCAGCTCGCCGTGGCCGGCCCGCGCTCCCGGGCGCTCCTCGAGCGGCTGCTCGGCGGTGCCCTCGATGTCTCGAACGAGGCTTTTCCCTATCTCGCCTGCGCGCAGTTCCAGTGGCAGGGCCGGCCCGCACGGCTGTTTCGCGTCTCGTTCTCCGGCGAGCTCGCATACGAGCTCGCGGTGCCCGCGCGCCAGGGAGATGCCACGGTGCGCGCGATCATGACGGCGGGCGAAGATCTGGGAGTGGTGCCTTACGGCATGGAGACTCTCGGGACGATGCGCATCGAGAAAGGGCACGTCACCGGCGGCGAGCTCAACGGCACGACGACCGCGGGCGATCTGGGGTTGGGCAGGATGATGTCGGCCCAGAAGGACTACATCGGCCGGGTGCTCGCGGCCAGACCGGGCCTGAGCGCCCCGCAGCGGCCGGCGCTGGTCGGCGTCAAGCCCGTGACGCCGGATGTCAGGCTCACCACCGGGGCGCATTTCCTGCGCATCGGCGCGCAGCCGAGCCTGGCGAACGATGAGGGCTACATCAGCTCCGCGACTTTCTCGCCGACCGTGGGTCACTGGATCGGGCTCGGCTTCCTGCGCGACGGCCCGAAGCGGATCGGCGAGCGCGTCCGGGCCCATGATCCGCTGTCGGGCGGCGACCTGGAGGTGGAGATCACGAAGCCGGTGTTCTACGATCCCGACGGCAAGCGGCTGAGGGCATGAGCATGCGAGCGAGTCCAGCTGCCGGCGGCGGGGGTGTGATCGTCAGCGAGCGAGACGGCGTCGGAATCGCACGCATTGCGGCACGCAGCGGACAGGCCGCCAGGATATCGGAGATCCTTCGCGCGCAATGGGGCGTCGAGCCGCCGGATGGACCGCGGCGTGCGAGCCTCGGCGGGATCGGGGTAGGGGGGATCGGCCCGGGAGTCTGGCTGGCCACGAGCGATGACGGGGGCAACGGTTTCGCGGAATCCCTGCGGCCGCTGCTCGCTGACTGTGCTGCCGTTTCCGATCAGAGCGATGCCTATGTCATTCTCAGCGTCTCTGGCCCCAAGGTGCGGGAGACGCTGGCCAAGCTGATGCCGATCGACGTCCACGCGAGAGCCTTCGAGGCGGGGCATCTCGCGCAGACCGTCTGCGGCTATGTGAATGTCATCCTGTGGCGCCTGGCGGATGCCGCGCAGGGTCCGGTCTTCGAGATCTGGGTGGGGCGCAGCCTCGCGGTGAGCGTGCACCAGGCGATCTGCGAGAGCGCGGCGGAGTTCGGTTTCGTGAGGCAGAACGCGTGAGCGAAGTACCAGCAGGCATGAACCCGGAAGCGGCGGGGCGCGAGCCCATGCCGATCACCCAGACCGCTTCGCTGGCGGAGCGCTGGTACGCCGCCATCATGATGTGCCTGGTCTACACGCTCAGCATCTCCGATCGCTATTCGATATCGACGGTGCTCGAGCCCATCCGGCGGGAGCTGCATCTCTCCGATGCCAACATCGCGTTTCTCACGGGCGTGTCACTCGCCATCTTCTACGTCACATTCGGCTTTCCCCTCTCGTGGCTGATCGACCGCCGCAGCCGCCGCAACATCATCGGGATCTGCCTCATCGCCTGGTCCGTGTTGACGGCGGCCACCGGGGTCGCGCGCAGCTACTCGCAGCTGCTCTGGGCGCGGATCGGCGTTGGTGTCGGGGAAGCCGGCGGTACGCCCGGTGCCAACTCCATCCTGTCTGATTTCTTCCCGGCGTCGCGCCGCGCGATGGCGCTGTCCGTCTTTGCGCTGGGGGCGCCGATCGGCGCGTGGCTCGGCTCGCAGGTGGCCGGGCTGATCGCCAACCGCCTCGGTTGGCGGGCGATGTTCCTGGCGCTCGGGATACCGGGCGTCCTGGCCGGGCTCCTCGTGCTCTTCAGCATCCGCGAGCCGCGGCGCGGTTGCCTCGATGAGTGCGAGGGCCGCGGCGCCGCGCCGTCGTTCTTGGAGACCATGCGCTTCATGCTGCGCCAGCGCTCCGCCGTGCATTCCATCCTCGCCCAGTCCCTCTGCGCCCTGTGGGGCTGGGGTCTCATGTGGTGGACGCCCGCGTTCCTGATGCGCAGCTACTCGCTCAACGTTGCGCAAGCCGGTGACATTCTCGGGCCCATTCACCTGCTAGGGGGCAGCGCGGCGATGGTCGGCAGCACGTGGCTGCTATCGCGTCCGTGGCTGTCCGACGAGCGGCTCATCATGCGGCTGCTCGGTCTCAACATCGCTCTGGCCACCGTCGCCACGGCAATCATTTACTCGTCCCATTCCCTGGCGCTCACGAAGGCGCTCTTCTGGGTGTACATTCCCTCCATCTACGTCTATCTCGGACCGGGGTTCGGGATCCTGAACAATCTCGCGCAGCCGAAGATGCGCGCCATGTACTGCGCGACGCTGCTTTTCGTCGCCAATGTCTGCAACCTCGTGATCGCGCCGCAGATGGTCGGATTGCTGAGCGACTGGTTTGCGCCGCACCACGTTCCCGATGCGGAGTCGCTGCGCCTCGCAATGCTGTGTCTCGTGCCCACCGGCTTCTGGGCCGCGTGCCATTACTGGCTGTCGGCGCGCGACCTGTTGGAGGATGAAGCCCTGGCGACGAGGGCCGCGGCCGAAGGCGCGGCCAGGGCTCAGTCTGCTTGAGCGGCCGGCTGGGAGATTGCAACCCTGCGATTGAGAGGGCACGCGGAGTTGGATTCGATTCCCGTCATCGACGTAGCGCCGCTCTTCGCCGCGGAGCCCGCAGCGTGGCGGATCCCCGACCGGGCGCTTGCCGCGGCGGCCCGGGACGTGGGATTCGTGTGCATCCGCGGATTGCCGCGAGAGGCGGCGCCCGGGCCGGGTGAAAGGGCACGCCTGCTCGCTCTCTTTGGGCTGAGCGAGGCCGGCAGGCGACGCCTCTATCGGCGGAAGTTTGCACCGGAGAATCCAAACATCTATCGCGGCTGGTTTCCCCTGCAGCCGGGAAACCTGACCTCCAAAGAAGGTATCGACATCGGGGGCGACCTCGTCCACGGGCCGGCGGTCACGATCCCCGGTGACCCGCTGCGCGAGCCGAGTCCGCTGCCGGACGAGGACGAGTTGCCGGGATGGCGTGCGAGGATTGCCTCGTACTACGGCGCGATGGAGCGCGTGGCCCAGGTGCTGATGCGCTCCCTCGCACGCTCTCTCGGCCTTCCTTCGGATCACTTCGACGATTCATTTCGCAGGGGACTGTCGACGCTGCGGCTGATCCGTTATCCACCGCGGGATGCCAGGGAGCTCGAGACCGTCAAGGATCCCGCGGTGTGGGTGCAATTCCATGGCGAGAGGCGCTATCTCGTCGGCGCGCCCCATACCGACTCCGGCTTCGTCACGCTTCTGGCCCAGGACGGTGTTCCCGGGCTGCAGGCGCGGTCGCGCGGCGGAGAATGGATGGACGTGCCGCCGCTGGAAGGCACGCTGGTGGTCAACTTCGGCCAGGTGCTCGAGCAGTGGTCGGACGGCCGGATCCGCGCGACCGAGCATCGGGTGATGGGCTCCGGCCTGGAGCGCTTCTCCATTCCCTTCTTCTACGAAGCGCGCGCGGATGCGAGCATCGCGCCCTTGCCCATCGACCGGTCCGACCTGTTTCCGCCGTTCGAGTACGGCGACTTTCTCTGGAAGCGCATGACGACGTTCGTCGAGTTTCACGGTATGGAGCGGGAGAGATAGAAATGTCCGAGTCCCCATCGATTGCTCGCGGCCAATGCCTGTGCGGAGGGGTGCGGTTCGAAGTGCACGGACCCCTGCGGCCGATCATTTACTGTCACTGCACCATGTGCCGGCGCTCGGGAGGCCATTTCGATGCCGCTACCGCCTGTGCGCGCGAGCACCTGCGGCTGGTTTCCGCGAAGGATCTGCGCTGGTTTCAGTCCTCGGAGGCCGCCAGGCGGGGTTTCTGCGGCACGTGCGGCTCGCAGCTCTTCTGGGAGCGCGTCGCGGGGGCGCAGATCAGCATATGGGCGGGCACGCTGGATACGCCGACGGGCCTCGAGCCGTCGATGCACATCTTCGTCGCCGAGAAGGGGGATTACTACGAGATCAC
>Ga0335072_10015370_pt1 | contig 10870 bp, 11 predicted proteins | sample Lox_Sample_21_FD_206725 | JGI IMG/M metagenome (GOLD analysis project Ga0335072, IMG submission 206725) | Soil microbial communities from Loxahatchee National Wildlife Refuge, Florida, United States - Lox_Sample_2.1 | ecosystem: Environmental > Terrestrial > Soil > Wetlands | place: USA... | reverse complement strand
TTCCAGAACGCCCGCCAGCGCGCCGCGCCAGCCGGCATGGGCTGCGCCGACGACGCCCGCCTCAGCATCGCAGAACAGTACGGGGGCGCAGTCGGCCGTGATGATGCCGAGAGCGATCCCAGGGCGATCGGTGACCATGGCGTCGGCGCGAGGTCCCTGACCGGCGGACCAAGCCGTGGTCGCATGCACCACGGCGGGCCCATGCACCTGGGTCAGGCCAAGCAACGAGTCGGGCCCGGCGCCGATGGCGCCGGCGGCGCGGGCGCGATTTGCCAGCACGGCGTCGCGGTCGTCGGCGCTGGACAGGCTGCAGTTCAGGCTGGCGAAGGGGCCGGCGGAGACGCCGCCGAGCCGGGTGAAGAACCCGTGCGGCACGGGCAGCGCGGGCGAGCGGATCGGGTCGGGCAGCATGTGGGTCAGGCGGCGAATCCGGGCGGGGTGGGGCAGTCAGGGTGGCAGACTGCCATGGCCTTGAACAAGCGTCCCATGCGGTCGGGTTCGGCGAGCCGCTGGGCGGCCTCGATCAGCGCGCCGGCGCGGCGTGGCGGCTGGCCGCGGGCGAGCCTGCCGGTGCGCTGGAACAGACCGAGGCGCGCCAGGAACGGGCCCTGCGGGACGGGCCCATGCACTGCGGCGCCCCCCGCGCGCGCGATGGCGGCAAGCGCGGCGAAGTCCACGTGCGCGGTGAGATCGGCAGTGCCGGGCGGAGACAGCGGGTCCGCCGGCCGGCCATCCGCGATGGCCTGGAGCGAGTCGCCCGCGGTGCTGTGTTCCGGGCCGTAATCGAGGAACAGAGCCGCGCCGTGACGGGCAGCAAGGCGGGCACCAAGGTCGGCAATGAAGCCGCGGGCCGGCTCGCAGAGTTCGTGGATTCCGTCATGGCCGGGCGGGCAGATTTGGTCATGGCCGGGCGGGCAGATTTGGTCATGGCCGGGCGGGCAGATTTGGTCATGGCCGGGCGGGCAGGTTTCATCATGGCCGGGTGGGCAGATTTCGTCATGGCCGGGCTTGACCCCGCCATCTGCCCGGGCGGATCGGGCGGCCCCGGGCGCAAAAGTGCCTGAACATGCGTGCGTAGATGGCCGGGTCAAGCCCGGCCATGACGTTGCGACCTGCTCCACGAACGCCCCTTCCTCCACGAACCTCTCCATCCACACGTCGCCACGCCGCACGAACTGGCGGATCGGCAGGGCGTCGAGAAACTCGTTGGCGAGCAGCAGCAGCGGTCCGCGCGGCACCGTGGCCAGCGACGCGTGCCACGTAGCGCCCGGCAGCCGGGCCGCTTGCAGTGCGCGCAGGCGCGGCGAGGTCTCGATCAGATGCAGCGACAGCGCCGCCCGAAATGCCGGGGCGACCTGCCCCACCGCACGCAGGGCATCGGCCATCAGCGTGCCGCGGCCGGGCCCGGCCTCGACCAGCAGCACGGGCTCCGGCCGGTCCATCAGATCCCACGCCACCGCGGCCCACACGCCAAGCAATTCGCCGAACACCTGGGTGATCTCGGGCGACGTCGTGAAATCGGCAAACGGATCGTGGGTCGCGTAATAGGCGGCGTTGGCGCGCGCCATGAAGGCGTCCAGCCGCTCCATCAGTGCAATGCGGGCACCGAGTCCCGGCGGCTCGCGTACCAGATCAGGCCAATGCCGGCCGCGAGCATCGGGATGCACAGGATCTGTCCCATGCTCAGGCCAAAATCCACCACCAGGCCCCGCAGGAAGAAATCGGGAGCGCGGAAGAACTCGCAGGTGGTGCGGGCGATGGCGTAGCCGATCAGGAAGGCACCGGTCAGCCAGCCGAAGCGCTCGCGCAACGACTCCCGGCGGGACAACATGAGCATGACCAGGAACAAGATCAGGCCTTCCATGACAGCTTCGTAGAGTTCGCTGGGGAAACGTGGGATGCATTGTGCCGGGTCGAGGCCGATGCAAACGGTGTTGCGCAACGCCGCGTAGATCGCCGGCGAAGGATTGGTTGTTGGAATGGCGTTGGGAAACACCATGGAGCCTGGCCACCAGGACAGCCAGGACGGCGGCACCGGCCGGCCCCACAGCTCGCCGTTGATGAAGTTCGCAATGCGGCCAAGCCCAAGGCCAATCGGTGCACACACCGCGAGGCGATCGGCGAAGCCAAGGACCGGGATGTGGAGACGGCGGCAATAGACGATGATCGCCACGGCGACGCCGAGCATCCCGCCATGGAAGCTCATGCCGCCGTCCCAGACTTCGACGATCTCAACGGGATGAGAGAAGTACATGGCTGGCTGGTAGAACAATACGTAGCCAAGCCGTCCGCCAAGAACCACGCCCAGTGTTGCCCAGGTCAGGAAGTCGTCCACCTGGAGCTGCGTTGCGACCTCCGGCGTTTGCAGCACCAGCCGCCGCATCAACCGCCAGCCAAGCACCAGCCCGGTGATGTACGCGAGTGCATACCAGCGGATACCGAACGGTCCGAGATGAACGATGACCGGATTGAATGAGGGGTATAGGAAAACCACTAAACCGCCCCCGCGAAGTGGGAGAGGTCGAGGTGCGTAGCACCGAGGGTGAGGGTGATTGGGCCGGTACACACTGATCCCGTACCGGCCCGATCACGCTCACCCTCGACGCTGCGCGTCTTGACCTCTCGCGCGCGCAGCGCGGCAGAGGTTTCTATCGCGTCACTCATAGCGATCATCCCGCGCCAGATAATCCTGCACGTACCGCCGGATGCCTTCCTCCAGCGGTGTGAACTGTCCCGCATAGCCCGCAGCCCGCAGCCGGTCCATCGGTGCCTGCGTGAAGGACTGGTACTGTCCGCGCAATTTCTCCGGCATGTCGATGAAAGCCACGTTCCGCTCGCGTCCCGCGGCATCGCAGACCGCGTGTGCCAGGTCCAGATAGGTGCGCGCCCGCCCGGTGCCGACATTGAACAAGCCGCTGACACCGGGCGTATCCAGCAGCCACAGCATCACGTCCACCACGTCACCGACCCAGATGAAATCCCGCTTCTGCTCTCCATCCGGCAAACCCGGTACGTCGGAGCAGAACAATTTCACCGGCCCGCCGGCGGCGACCTCGTCGTGCTTCACCTTCACCACCGAGATCATCGATCCCTTATGGTACTCGTTCGGCCCATAGACGTTGAAGAACTTCAATCCCGCCCATTGCGGCGGCCGGTCGCCGCCCATTGCCACGGCGCGCGCCACTCGCAGATCGAACGCATGCTTCGTCCAGCCGTACAAATTCAGCGGCCGCAGGTTCTGCAATGCCGGCAGCGACCAGTCGTCATCGAATCCGGCGGTGCCGTCGCCATAGGTCGCCGCCGACGACGCGTACACAAACCGCACCTCCCGCGAGACGCACCAGTGCCACAGGTTGCGGCTCAGCTCGACATTGGTGGCCCAGGTCAGGTCGCCGTCGCGTGCGGTGGTCTCGCTGATGGCGCCCATATGGAACACCATCTCCACCGGGGGACGGGCGTCGAGGAACGCCTCGAGCTCCGGCGGCGGAATCAGGCGGGACGGCGGGTGCTTGGCGAGGTTGCGCCATTTGTCCCCCTGCCCCAGCCAGTCCACCACAATGGTTTCATGCCCGCGCGCCGCCAACGCCGCTTGCAGGTTGGAGCCGATGAATCCGGCGCCGCCAGTGACCAGGATCATGGCGGCGGGTTATACGGATGGACGCCCGGCGGGGGAAGCGATCCCGCCGGTATGCAGGAGGCTCGGCCCATGAGCGATCGACCGCGATTTTTCGATGACCTGGCCGGGGTCGCCGGCGGCGCGCTGTCGGCGCTCGCCGGACTGCGCGAGGAAGCGGAGGCCCTGATCCGCGCCCGCATCGACGAAGCAATTCGAAGGCTGGAGTTGGTGCGGAAGGAGGAGCTGGACGCCATGGCCGAAATGGCCGCCAACGCCCGCGCCGGCCAGGAAGCCGCAGAGGCACGGCTGGTGGCGCTGGAGGCAAGGGTGGCCGCATTGGAGGCCGGGAAAACCTCTCCGGCGGGAGAGGTCAAGGCGCCGTAGGCGCCGAGGGTGATCGGGCCGGTACAAAGTTTGCCGCGTACCGGCCCGATCACCCTCACCCGGCGCGCTTCGCTCGCCGCCCTCTCCCGCTGTGCGGGCGAGGGTTTTGATCAGCGGGAGAGGTAGAAGAAGCGATCCACGCTCCATTCCCCGCCGCCGGCGATTACGAAATACAGGAACACAAAGCAGTACAACACCGCCGCGTCGCCGCCGTTCAGGATCGGAAAGAAATCCCTCGGCGCGTGGACCATGAAGTACCCGATCGCCATCTCGCCCGAGACCAGAAACGCCGCCACCCGGGTGAACAGGCCCAACGCCACCAGCGCGCCGCCGAAGCACTCCACCACGCCGGCAAACCAGATCAGGCTCGGAAACACCGGATGCATGGCCGACGACGGAAATCCGAACAACTTCGACATGCCGTGCTCCATGAACAGGAGCCCGACCATAATGCGCAGGACGCTCAGCATCCGCGGACCCCAGACGTCCATCGATCACCCCCCTTTTTGTTCCTGAAGGTCTTGCCGGCCAGGAGCCCGACATTAAGGCATCACAACGGTGGGTCCAGATAAAGCTGGCTGGTGAGGTACCGCCGCAGCCAGAAGCGGCACAGCACCCCGATCGTCGCCGCCACCGGCACCGCCATCATCACGCCCAGGAACCCGAACGCCGCTGCGCCTGCGAACAACGCGAAGATCACCCACACGGCCGGCAGTTCCACCCGATCCCCAAGGAATCGCGGATAGATCACGTAGCCCTCCAGGATCTGGCCGATGATCAGCACGCCGACCACCACGAACACGCCCCGCCAGTGCGGGAACTGCGCCAAGGCGAGCCCGATCGCCGTCACGCCACCGGTAATCGAACCGACATACGGAATGAACGACAGCAACCCCGCTGCCAGTCCCACGATCAAGCCCAGATCCAGCCCAGCGATGGTCAGCGCCAACGCGTAGTACAAGGCCAGCAGCACACAGCACATCGCCTGCCCGCGCACCCAGGCCGAGAGGATCCGATCCACCTCGCGGGCCTGTGCGCGTATCACGCCCTCGTAGCGCCGCGGCAGCCACGCATCGACGCGCCGGATCACCTTCTGCCAGTCGCGCAATATGTAGAACCCCACCACCGGGGTCACCACCGCCAGGCTCAGCACGTTGAAGATCGCCCAGCCGCCGGTCACCACCCCGGTCAGCGTCGAAACCGCCACGCTCAGCATGGTCCCCGCCTGACTGCTCACCAGGTCGCGCAGCTTGTCGTTCACCACGTCGGAGCCGAAATTCTGCTGCAGGTTGGTGATCACCTGCCGCGCCCAGCCTTGCAGCAACTGCACGTATTGCGGGATGCGGTTGATCAACAGACCGATCTGGGCCAGGATCAATGGATACAGCAACAAAATGAACAGCAGCAGGGCGAGCAACATCGCCAAGATCATCAGCAGCGCGGCCAGGCCACGCGGCACGCCGACCCGGCTCAGATAGGTCGTCGGCGGATCGAGCACATAGGCGATCACCGCCGCCGCCACGAATGGCGCCAGCACCGAGGCAAACAGGTGCAGCACCAGCCAGAACGCCACCAGCAGCCCGGCGGCGAGCGCGGCCCGCTGCCAGCGTGTCGCATGCGGCGCGGGGGTCGGGGCCGGCGGTCCGGGCGCCGGCGCGGGCACGGCCCCAGGGACGGCCCCAGGGACGGCCCCAGGGACGGCCCCTGCAGCGACAGGAACCGGCGGCGGCGGCGGCAGATCGACGGCAGTGCTCATCCGCTTCGAGGTCCCGGCGTCATTGGTGGCGGACCGTAACCCAGACATAAGCCGCCCCGGAAGCCAGAGTAGAGGCGGCGACCGCCCATATCAGTGCCTGCAAGGCAATCGGCTCCCGCAGGCCAAAGCCCGCCATCAGCAGCGTCAGTGCCACCAGCATGATTTGCAGCACCGTGTTGAGCTTGGAGACGTAAAGCGGCCGAATCGCCACCGGCTGGCCGAGCACGGCCAGCACGATCACCCCTCCCACAATCACCAGATCGCGGAACACCACCAGGATCGCCAGCCAGTCCGGCAGTTCCTTCGCCGCGGCGAGCGTGACGTACATCGTCACGAGCAGCGCCTTGTCGGCGACCGGATCCAGGATCGCGCCCACCATGTTGCCGCCCCACCGGCGGGCCAGCCAGCCGTCGATGGCGTCGGAAACGCCGGCCGCCAGGAACAGGAAAAACGCATAGGCCGGGTGGCGGTCGATGATCAGCCAGAAGGCCAGCGGCACGGCACACAGCCGCCCGAACGTGATGACGTTCGGCAGCGTGAGCAAGGCGCCCGACGCGGCCGTTCTGACCTGGCTTCCATCCGGCATACGCGGGGAAATCTCCGTATCGTGCCCGGATCTGCGCCACCGTGGGTTGCGCCGTCAGGGCTGGCCATGGTTCTGTCCGCCACCGCGTTTTCTGCCTTACCGTATCGAGGACCGGCATGACCAGGGCAACGCTCTCCGGGGCTGGGCAGCGACGGCCCGAGTTACCGTGCGGCCGGTGTCGATATTGAGGCAGGCGATCGGCCGGTGAAGCACATCAGGCCTCTGGCACGTGCCACGGGACGCTCGGGCGCGATTGGCGGTCGGGGGTGCACCGGCGCGTGCTGTGACCGGCGGGCCGCAGAAGAGTGGAACCGCTGATGCATAAAGATGGGACCCGGGGTGGGGTGGCCCGCGACTCCCTCGTGCCGCTCCAAGCCTGCCGGCGCAGCCGCCGGGTGTCACGTCTATCCGTGTGCACCCGTGGTTTCCCTATGCTTGCAACGGTTCAACCCATCCGGAACTTGCTCTGAGTGACCACGACAGTGAAGTCATCGTAGAAGGATTGATGCATGCAGCGAGAGGCGCAGGTGACGGCCATTGCAACCAAATTGGGTCCCGATGCTGCAAACCAGCGCGCCATCGCTGTTGCCGGCAGTGAAATGCCGCTTCCGGCAATGACTCTGCCGAGATCAAAAAGGACGGGCGCATTCACGGATAACATGTCACTACCGGTCCATCGGAGGTTCAGGTACTCCGCAGGCTTCTCGGCCGCGTGGGTTGAGGACTTGATCAACAAGAAAGGCCTGACGGAAGATGATGTGATCTTTGACCCCTTCGCGGGATCCGGTACAACCATGGTGGCCGCGCAGGCAAGGAATGTCAGCGCGCTAGGCGCTGAGAGCCACTATTTCGTCCGCCGCGTCGCAAATGCGAAACTCCTCTGGAGCAAAGTCCCCGAGCGAGATCTTCTCGATATTTGCGCTGGATTCGTCGCTGAGGCCAAGGTGCGAGAAAGCGCTCAACAAAGCGAATCATCCGGGCTGCTGAGAAAATGCTATTCTCCTGAGTCATTGAAACGCCTTGGTGCTTTGAGAAACGTATATCGAGAGAGCTTTGCCAACCAGTCGCCTGTTGGGGAACTGCTGTGGCTCGCAATTACTTCCATACTGAGAGAATGCAGTGGTGTCGGGACAGCGCAATGGCAGTACGTATTGCCCAACAAAACCAAGGCGAAGGTGCAAGATCCATTTGCCGCCTTCGCAGCCCGCATTAAACTGTTCTGCGCCGATATAGCCGAAATGAAAAATAACGGCGCTGGCAGTGAGGCGAGCGTGGAAAGTTGCGATGCCCGCAGTCTTGCCGCATTCGCTCACCTGCATGGGCGAGTGAAACTGATCATCACGTCGCCGCCTTACCCAAACAACTACGATTACGCCGACGCAACCCGGCTGGAGATGACGTTCTGGGGCGAGATTGATGGCTGGGGCGGCCTGCAACAAGCTGTGCGGCGCCACCTGGTGCGGTCGTGTTCGCAGCACAGCGCTGCCGAGCGCCTGGAGCTGGACAAGCTGCTGGCCGATGAGGCAATCGACCCGATAAAAGCCGAGCTGATCGATGTTTGCTCGCGGCTGGCGGCAATCAGAGTGACCAGAGGAGGCAAAAAAACCTACCACACCATGGTCGCGGCGTACTTTGCCGATCTTGCAAAAGTATGGCGATCCCTCTATCCGCTTTGCGCTGCCGGTTCAGAGGTCTGTTTCGTCATTGGAGACGCGGCACCATACGGCATATATGTTCCCGCCGAACGCTGGCTTGGCGAACTGGCTTTGGCGGCCGGCTTTCGGACATGGACCTTTGAGAAATTCAGGGACCGGAACGTCAAATGGAAGAATCGCAAACACCGCGTGCCTCTTAAAGAAGGTAATCTATGGGTGACAAACTAATACCCAACCCCACAGAAGTGCATCACAATCCGCCGCATGTCATCGCGATTTGCCACCGGCCGATGCGGCAGTGGGAGCAGAGATTCCCCCTCCCCTTGTGGGAGGGGGTGAGGGGGAGGGGTCGAACATGATGGCCGTTGTTTGTACGCACCCCTCCCCCCAACCCCCTCCCACCAGGCGAGGGGGAATGCTCTTGTCTCTTGTTAGGAGCGAAGCGACGAAGCAACCGCGTTCGGGGAAGCCTCTGGTCCGTACGTGCGCCCACGCGACCGGGGTTGCTTCGTCGCTTCGTTCCTCGCAATGACATTCGGCACCGGCCAATGACATCGGGCGCCAGCCATGATTTTGTCCCCTCCGCATTTCCCGTCTCGGCTTACCGAGGGCTGTCATGACCCGTAGGAACCCGCCTTTACCGCCCCAACATGGTGACGGCCTGAACTACCGCGCAGCCGGTGTCGATATCGAGGCGGGCGATGCGCTGGTGGAGCAAATCAAGCCCCTGGCACGCGCCACGACACGCTCCGGCGTGCTCGGCGGTCTGGGCGGCTTCGGCGCCTTGTTCGATCCCAAGGCAGCCGGGTTCGCCGATCCGGTGCTGGTGGCGACGACCGACGGTGTGGGCACCAAGCTGCGCATCGCGATCGAAACCGGCATCCACGACACGGTCGGCGTCGACCTGGTCGCGATGTGCGTCAACGACCTGATCGTGCAAGGCGCCGAGCCACTGTTCTTTTTGGACTACTACGCGTCCGGCGCGCTGGATGTGGCCGCGGCCCGCGCGGTGATCGCTGGGATCGCGTCAGGCTGTGCGGAGGCAGGCTGCGCGCTGGTCGGCGGCGAGACGGCGGAAATGCCCGGGATGTACACCGGGCGCGATTACGACCTGGCGGGGTTCGCGGTCGGCGCAGCGGAGCGAGGCACATTGCTGCCGCGCGGCGTGGCACCCGGCGATGCCGTGCTGGGACTGGCGAGCGATGGGCTCCACTCGAACGGCTTCTCCCTGGTGAGGCGCGTCGTCGCGGCAAGCGGCCTGGGCTGGGATGTTCCAGCGCCCTTCGCGCCCGAAGAGCACCCGCGGCCGAGCCTGGGGCAGGTGCTGATGACGCCCACGCGGATCTACGTGCGATCCGTGCTGGCGTTGCACCGCGCCGGCTTGCTCAAGGCCGCAGCGCACATCACCGGCGGCGGCCTGCCGGGCAACCTGCCACGCGTGCTGCCGGAGGGATGCGTCGCGGCCCTGGACCCGTCCTGGCCGGTGCCGCCCGTGTTCGGCTGGCTGGCACGGACCGGCAACATCGCACCGGAGGAAATGCTGCGCGTCTTCAACTGCGGCATCGGCATGGCCCTGGTGGTATCCGACCCCGCGGCGGCAACGCAGCTGCTGGAAGCACAAGGCGAGCGGGCGATGCGCATCGGCACGATCGAATCGGGCGGTGGCGAGGCAGCGGTGCGAATCGCGTCACCGTCGCGGCTGTTCGCGTGACCAAGCCGCGTGTCGGCATCCTGATCAGCGGCCGCGGTTCCAACATGGCGGCACTGCTGGATGCTGCCCGCGATCCCGCCTATCCCGCGGCGGTCGTGCAGGTGATCAGCAACCGCCCGCACGCCCCCGGCATCGCGCTTGCGGCAGAAGCCGGCATGATCGTTGCGACAATCGACCATCGCGCTTTTGGCAAGGACCGCGCGGCCCATGAGGCGGCGCTCAACGCCGCGTTGCGCCAGGCCGGCGTCGAGATCGTCTGCCTCGCCGGCTACATGCGTCTGCTGACCCCGTTCCTGGTCTCCGCCTGGCAAGGCCGCATGCTGAATATCCACCCCAGCCTGCTCCCTGCCTTCCCCGGCCTGCACACCCACCGCCGTGCCCTGGAAGCCGGCGTCAAGCTGCACGGCTGCACCGTGCACCTGGTCACCGACACAATGGACGAAGGACCAATTCTGGCGCAGGCGGCCGTGCCGGTGCTGCCCGACGACACGGAGGACTCCCTGGCCGCACGAGTCCTGGTTCAGGAGCATCGGATCTACCCCGCTGCGTTGGCTGCTTTTGCCTCTGGCCGTCCGGCCGCACTGGCGCCGGCTTCGGCGTCGTTCGCCAACCCCTTGCCGCTGCCCGCTTCGTTCGAATAGAACGCAGCCGACCCAGTTGATCCACAAGCCGCCCGGGCGCCGCCCGGCTGCGCCTGCCGAGCCGGAGATCGCATGTCTGGACACAGCGCGAGCCACCAAGCCGACATCCCCACCACACCCGAGGCGTTCCTCGCGGATCGTCAGCGGATGTGGTCCACGTTCACCGGCGCCACGCTGGCGGGCATTATCACCGTGGTGGTGATCCTGGTCGGAATGGCGGTGTTTCTGCTGTAAACAAACCGCCTTAGGAAACCTCTCCCGCCTGCGGCGAGAGAGGTCAAGACGCGAAGCGTCGAGGGTGAGGGTGATCGGGTCGGTACACTGCCCAAAAAGCCACGTGCCGACTCGATCACCCTCACGCTCGACCCTGGCGCGCCTCAACCTCTCCCACTTCGTGGGCGAGGTTATCGTCGCGCGGGCGACGTTACCGTCGCGCGGGAGAGCGTCCCCTAAGGGCCTGTAGCGAAACAAGTGCACCAATTGGCGCAGCGGTCGTGCGTACCGTGTCATGGCCGGCGCAG
>Ga0335072_10015369_pt1 | contig 10871 bp, 5 predicted proteins | sample Lox_Sample_21_FD_206725 | JGI IMG/M metagenome (GOLD analysis project Ga0335072, IMG submission 206725) | Soil microbial communities from Loxahatchee National Wildlife Refuge, Florida, United States - Lox_Sample_2.1 | ecosystem: Environmental > Terrestrial > Soil > Wetlands | place: USA: Florida... | reverse complement strand
GAGATTGTGCGACATCCTCCGGCGGCTATGCGCTCAGAGTGGAAAGCCGTGGCGGCGCTTTCCGACGGCATCGCGGACTTTGGGGATTTCTTGCGCGCATTCCGCAACAAAATTCACCCCGATGGCACACTTGATGATCGCGCCTCTCCGGAGCTTAGCCGCATTCGCCGGGAGATTGAAAAACAAAAGCGGCAAATTCAGGAGTCGCTGCGCGGGCATTTGCGCCGGCTGGCTGAGGGTGGCACGGTGCAGGACGAACTTGTCACCATTCGCGGCGAACGTTTCGTCATTCCCGTAAAAGTGGAGCAGAAGCGGCGCGTACCGGGCGTGGTGCACGGAGCGAGCTCGAGCGGGCAGACGGTCTTTGTCGAGCCTCTGGAGACGATTGAACAGAATAACGAGCTCGTGCGGATGCTGGATGAAGAACTCGCTGAAGTGCATCGCATCCTGCTCGAGATGACGAGGCAGATCGGCGACAATGCGGAGGCTATTCTGGCGGCGGCCGATGTCCTGGGGGAACTGGAGCTGACGTTTGCCAAGGCTCGGTTCGCCGAGGATTACAACTGCGTGGCGGTGAAACTGGCTACGGGCGCAGAGCCGGCTGGAGGCGAGACAGGTCCCGTCTCTACGCTAATTCTGCATCGGGCACGGCATCCATTGCTGGAGCGGAATCTCAAGGCGAAGAAGGCAGAGGTCGTTCCGATCAGCATTGAGCTGGAGGGCGAGCGGCGGCAACTTGTAATTACAGGGCCGAACACCGGTGGCAAGACTGTTTCACTCAAAACGCTTGGCCTGCTGGCGCTGATGGCGCAGTCAGGAATTCCGGTGCCTGCGGATCGCGCCGATATGCCTGTGTTCGACGCGATTCTGGCGGACATCGGCGACTATCAATCGATCGAGCAGAATCTGTCGACGTTCTCGGCGCACGTTACCAACATCGATTTCATCTCACGAACGGCTACGCACAATTCTCTCGTGTTGCTCGACGAACTTGGGTCGGCGACCGATCCCGAAGAAGGTGCGGCTCTGGCAGTCGCCATTGCAGAGCACTTCCGCAAGATCGGCTGCATGACGGTGATATCGACACACCATACCTCACTCAAGGTCTACGGCGCGAATACGGGCGGGGTGGTGAATGCTTCGGTGGGCTTCGACGAGGCTACGCTCCAGCCTACCTATGAATTGAAGATCGGCGTGCCGGGGGCGTCGGCGGGAATTAACATCGCGCGGCGGCTGGGCCTGAATCCGGCGATTGTCGCCTCGGCGCAGGGGAAGGTTGGCTCGCAGACCCAGGACATTTCGCGATTCCTCGACCGCCTGCATTCCGATCTGCGGACTTTGGATCATGAGCGCGCGCGGATCAAGACGCGGGAGCAGGAACTGGCGCGGGAGAAATCGCGCCTGGCCGATGAGGGACGGAAAGAGCAGCAAGCGAAGGTTCGCGAAATGGAGAAGAAACTGGAGACTATTTTCCGCGACTTCGAATATCACGCGCGCGAGGCGGTCACGGCCGTGCAGGACCGGGCGGCCGCGCAGAAGGTGTCGAAAGAAGCGGAGCGGCGGATTGCCAAGCTGCGGCGGGAATTTCGGGAGCAGTTCGACTCGGCGGTGGTCGCTCATGCGACCGGCGCAGATCGCGGCGATCCGCATGCCCAGCCGGCACTGGTTAAGCATGTATCCGAAGGAGACACGGTTAAGCTGAAGTCGATGGGGCGTGCAGCCGTGGTGAAGAAGAAAATCGGCGACAATCATTTCGACGTCGAGATTGGGTCGATGAAAATGCGCATTGCTCGCGAGGACATTGCCGAGGTGCTGACTCGCGCCGGTGAGTCGCCGGTCGACGCGGCGCGGGCGCGCGGGATTAAAGTTTCGCTGCAAAGCGAACCGGGTTCGGCCATGACTACCGAGATCAACGTGATTGGCCGAACCGTGGATGAAGCAACGAGCGAGGTTGAGAGGTTCGTCGACCGCGCATTTCTCGCCGGAATGCCGCGCGTGCGGATCGTTCATGGGAGCGGCATGGGGATTCTACGAAAGGCATTGCGGGAGTATTTGAAAAAGCATCCGCATGTGGAGACAGTGGCAGAGGCGCCGCAGAATGAGGGCGGCGGCGGAGCCACTTTGGTGGAGCTGCGGGTTTGACGTTCGAAGGGGCCATTTTTCCTCAAAGATTCCAGATAAGATCCCGTATTCCACATCTTTTCCCACAACTTCACACGATCTCGGCTTCCTCGGCTGACCTTTGAGCTTTAAGACTCATGCCCTAAGTTCGATAATGGTTTGACCCTATCTGGCACCCATGGCCTCATCCGACGATTTCAAAGAGACCCTCAAGCAGCAGGCGGACATCGTTCGCATCGTGGGCGATTACGTCAAGCTGCGGAAGGCTGGCACACAGAATTTTTCGGGGCTTTGTCCCTTTCACAGTGAGAAGACCCCTTCGTTTTCGGTGCATGCTACGCGACAGTTCTTTCATTGCTTTGGCTGCGGGGCTTCGGGAGACGTGTTCACGTTTGTGCAGAAGGCCGAAAATATCAGTTTTCCTGAGTCGGTTCGTTTAATCGCGCAAAAGTTGGGCGTGCCGATGCCGAAGGTTGCGTTCTCGAGTCCCGCGGAGGCGCGCGATGCTCAGCTGCGTGGAGCTCTGTTCGATGTGCACGAGCGAGCGGTTGAGTTTTTCCAGCAATGCCTGCGGCGGCCCGAGGGCGCACGGGCGCGTGAATATCTGAAAGGACGCGGGCTGGACGATGAAATGATTGCCCGCTTCCGGATAGGCTACGCGCCGGATTCGGGCTTTCTGTTGCGCGATGCGCTGCGGCGCGAGTTTGACGAGGAGTTGCTGCGGGAGAGCGGGCTGTTTTCGTGGAAGGAAAGCGGGCAGCCGTCAGCTATCAGTCGTCAGGACGACGGGACACCGGTCACCGGTGGCCGGTCACCGGAGTCGGCGGTTTATTCTAAATTCCGCAACCGGGTCATGTTCCCTATCGCCAACGAACTGGGCAAGGTAATCGCATTCACTGGCCGCACGCTGGCGACTGATGAGAAGGCTGGCCCGAAGTATCTCAATTCGCCTGAAACGAAGATTTATTCGAAGTCGCGCGTGCTCTTCAATCTCGACAACGCGAAAGAGGCAATTCGTAAGCTCGACTACACCATCCTCGTCGAAGGCCAAATGGACTGCATTTCCGTTTATGCAGCGGGCTTTCACAATGTCGTAGCCAGTTCCGGCACCGCGTTTACCGAGCTGCAGACCAAGCTGCTGGGACGATTCTCGAAGAACATCATCGTCAATTTCGACCCGGACACAGCCGGAGCGCGCGCCACCGAACGCACGCTCGGGTTGTTGGTGGAGGAAGAATTTAATATTCGCGTCCTGACCCTGGAAACCGGATTCGATCCCGATCTTTTCATCCGACGCAAGGGCAAAGACGCTTATGGGGCGGCACTGAAGAACTCGCAAAAATATTTTGATTATCTGATCGATCGGGCGCGGGCGCAGTTTGGGGCGCGAAGCCCGGAGACCAAGGTCAAGGCGGTCAATCATCTTCTGCCGCATATTCAGCGGGTTCCAAGCCGCATTGTGCGCGACGAACTGGCGAACGAGATTTCGCAGAAGCTCGGGATCGATTCGGCGGTGCTGCGGCAGGAACTCAAACATACTGCCACCAACCGCTCGGCGACGGCTGTGAAGGCGCCGTCAGAAGCGCAGATTACAGCGGCCGAACGTGTGCTCATTCGAGCACTCGCGTCGGCGCGGCAGATGCAATCGGGGGAGACCCGCGGTTCGGCACGCGACGGCGCGGATGAAGAATTTGATCCAGCTCGGCAGGCGCAATTTGCGTTTGAAGGTGAGCGGTTACATCAGGGGTTGGCGTCGGAGTCGCTGATTTCAGCCTTACTCGAGGGCGGCGCTGAGGGCGGGGACGCTTTCGATCTGGCACAGAACGATGAGGACCGACGGCTACTGGCTTCGATCCTGATGCATGACGAGGAGGAACTGACGCCGGAGACGGTGGAAGGAGCCATCCGCGGGCTGCGAAGAATAGGCCTGCGGCGACGACTGGAAGACGTGCAGAGGAGCCTGGAGCGCCCCGGGCTGTCACGCGACGATCAGAACGGGCTCCTGCAGGAAAGGGTTCGCTTGAAGCGGGCGCTTGCGGATCCGGGACTGGACGAGGCTGCGGGGCGGGCAAGCTAGAAAAGCTGCCCGCCGCTTACGAAGCGCGGTCGTGTCTGGAACTTAACCCGATGTCATGCCATCTAAAGATATAGCGGGAAAAGGGAAAGCGGGCGCGCGCAAAGACCGGACACCTTTCGCTACTGGTAGGCTAAGCCTTGGAAATGCTATACTTGTAAGGTTTGTGCGGTTTCGCACAGCTCCGTAACAACTCCCACCGCTGAAAAGTTCGTCCGCGAATCGGCGGGCGTCCTGAGGACAACCTGTTTTGGCACTTGACGATAAGTTCGACGACATAAAAAAGCTGATCGACGCAGGCAAAGAGAAGGGATATCTGACCTATGACCAGGTCAACGACCTTATCCCGCACGATGTGCACTCTCCTGAAGACCTGGAAGATCTGCTAACCACGATCGGAACGCAAGGAATTGATGTACTCGAAGGCAGCAAGATGCCTTCGACCGATCTGGAAAAAAAATTCGAAGAAGTGGATGAGGCATCGGAGGACGTCGAACTCGACCTAACCCCCGGCGCTCTGGAAAAAACCAATGATCCCGTCCGCATGTATCTGCGCGAGATGGGAACCGTGCCGCTGCTCACGCGCGAAGGCGAAGTCGAAATTGCCAAGCGCATCGAGCGCGGTCAAAACCGCGTCCTGAAGGCGCTTTCGCGCTCTCCCATCGTGATCCGTGAACTCCTCGCCCTGGGCGAGGACCTCGAGAAGGGCGTCCGCTCGATTAAAGAGCTCGTTACGTTCGACGAGGAGGAAATCACCGAGGAGATTGTCGAAAAGCGACTGAAGGACTTTCTCGGCAAGATCAGCCTGCTCGACAAGGCGTACAAGAAAGTCGCGCCGCTGCACGAAAAGTATGCTGATGTAAACGCCAAGAAGCGGCCGAAGGACCATCGACGTTATCGCATCAACCTGGCCCGCGCCATTGTGCGAACGTCGCTCGCGGTGCGCAAGCTCGGCTTCACCAACAACGAACGCAAACGCCTGATCGAGCGTGTGAATCGCACGGTCGATGGCATGCGTTCACTTGACCGGCAGATCCAGAACCTGGAGAAGCGGGCCGAGCAGACGCGCAGCGAAGAGCAGCGCAAGGAATACAAGAAGCAGTCGCGAGCGGTTCGCGGGGAACTGGAAAAGCTCGAAGTCGATGCCGGCCTGTTGTACCCGGAGCTCAAGCGCACACAGCGCGAGATCATCCAGGGGGACATGGATGCCGAGCAGGCGAAGCGCGAGCTGATCGAAGCGAACCTGCGGCTCGTAGTCTCGATTGCGAAGAAGTACACCAACCGTGGATTGCAGTTCCTCGACCTGATTCAGGAGGGCAACATCGGCCTGATGAAGGCCGTCGACAAGTTCGAATACCGCCGCGGGTATAAGTTCTCAACTTATGCCACGTGGTGGATTCGGCAGGCAATTACTCGTGCAATTGCTGATCAAGCGCGTACGATTCGTATTCCAGTTCACATGATCGAAACGATCAACAAGTTGATCCGCACCTCGCGGCAACTCGTGCAGGAACTGGGACGCGAACCGACGTCGGAAGAAATCGCCAAGCGGATGGATATTCCGGTGGCGAAGGTCCGCAAGGTGCTGAAGATTGCGCAGGAGCCGATCTCCCTCGAAACGCCAATCGGCGAAGAGGAAGATTCGCACCTGGGCGACTTCATCGAAGACCGCGCGGTCGTTTCGCCGGCCGAAGCTGTCATCAACGTCAACCTCAAGGATCAGACAGGGCAGGTCCTGCGCACGCTGACGCCGCGCGAAGAGAAGGTGATCAAGATGCGCTTTGGTCTGGAAGACGGCTCGGAGCACACACTCGAGGAAGTCGGCCAGTCGTTCGCGGTCACGCGCGAACGCATTCGGCAGATCGAAGCAAAGGCTCTGCGAAAACTACGACATCCGTCCCGCTCGCGCAAGCTGCGGGCATTTATGGATGGAGTTCGCGACTAAGTTAGAAGTCAGATTGCAGAATTAGGGGCGCGAGTGATCGCGCCCTTTTTATTTGCGCTTGGACCGTTTCCAGAAGATACTGCTACGGGATAACCAGGTCATGTCCTCTCAACGTCTCCGATCTCTTTGTTGTTACATTACGTGCTCGCTCTTGATCGGCCTGTCAGAGGCTGCAACCCGCCTATTGGCCATTGATTTTCAGCCCATATCCGCCGAGGAGCTCAAAATGACGAGCGAGCCCAAGGCTCCCGGTGCGCCCGCGATCATCCTGTTTCGTGAAGTTGACCGCGACGACAACGAATCGAGCACCCACGAAGATGATTACGTGCGCGTCAAAATTCTGACCGAAGAGGGCCGCAAGTATGCGAACGTCGAGATTCCGTATTGGAAGGGCAACCTTAAAATAAGCAAGTTTCACGCGCGTACCATCAAGCCCGATGGCTCCATCGCCAATTTTGAGGGAAAGCCGTTCGAGAAAACGATCGTTAAGGCCCGCGGGGTGAAGCTCTTGGCGAAGGTTTTCACTATGCCCGAGGTCGTCATCGGCAGCATTCTCGAATACAGCTACAGAATCGAATTCAGTTCTGATTACGTGTTCGATTCTCATTGGATCGTGAGCGACGAACTGTTCACCAAGAGTGCCAAGTTCACTCTAAGGCCGTCGCCTTCCTATCTTTTGAAGGTGCACTGGAACCAGTTGCCGCCTGGTCTGAAGCCGGTTCAGGAGAAGCGTGACATTCATCTGGAGGCGAATGACATTCCAGCATTTCGGATAGAGGACTTCATGCCGCCCGAAAACGAGATGAAGGCCCGCGTCGACTTCACTTATACGCGATCAAAAGAAACGGATCCTTCCAGGTTCTGGAAGTCATTTGGGAAGGATTGCGAATCATACCTCGAAGAATATATCAATAGACCAAAAGCGATGGATAAGGCTCTGGCGGAGATTGTCTCCCCCAACGACTCGACTGCAGTGAAGCTCGAGAAGATTTATACCCGCGTGCAGCAGATACGCAATATCTCTTTCGAGGAAGAGAGATCGACCCAAGAGGAGAAGCGCGACAAAGAGAAGTGGCCAAAGAACGTGGAAGAACTTTGGAAGCTGCAGCACGGCAACAGCATCCAGTTGAATTGGCTTTTTCTGGCCCTGGCGCGTGCTGCGGGCATTGACGCCTCCGATGTTTGGGTTTCAGATCGCTCCAGTTATTTCTTCGATACCGATACCATGGATGGAAGACGTCTCGACAGCGATGTCATTCTAGTGAAACTCAACGGGAAGGACTTATACCTCGATCCCGGATCGCCTTTCATTACGTTCGGTATGCTGCCGTGGAGCGAGACAGGAGTGAATGGGTATAAGGTCGACAAAGACGGCGGATCGTGGGTGATCACTACGCTGCCGAATAGTTCTCAATCTCGGATCCTACGCAAGGGCGACTTTAGGCTCACGGAGAACGGCGACCTCGAGGGCAAGGTGACGGTCACCTACACCGGACTTGAATCCTCTCGCCGCCGGGCGGAAGAGCGCTTCGCCGACGACGCCGCTCGCAAGAGGCAGCTCGAAGACGACGTCAAGGAATGGGTTGCAACTGCTTCCGAGATTGAGCTCACCAGTTCACCCGATTGGAAAGATTCTTCAGCATCGATGGAAGCTGTATTCTCTTTGAAGATACCTGGGTGGGCCTCGGCCGCCGGCCGCCGCTCGCTGTTGCCGGCGGGCGTATTCTGCGCAGCGGAGAAGCACCTTTTCGAACACGCTGAGCGCGTTCATCCAATCTATTTTCAGTTTCCCGCCCAGCGTGAGGACGACATCAGTATTGAACTGCCTACGGGTTGGCAGATCGTGAGTGTACCTGCACCGCAAAAGAAAGACAGAGGCCTCGCCGTCTACACATCAGAAGCGAAAAGCGAAAGAGGCACACTGCGGCTCCGGAGAACCTTGAGCCTGGACATCTTGCTTTTGAATGCGGAGATCTACCCGAAATTACGATCTTTTTTTCAGGAAGTGCGCACGCTTGATGAACAGCAGATCCTGCTGCAGCCATCGGCAACCAGCGCGAACAATTAACCACGCGCGTCCAACACACGCCTCCCAGGCTTAGATACCGTTCCCGCGGCGTACGCTGGCCAGCGCAAGTTCAACTAGGATGAGGATAAATTGCGCTATCTCGGCGGGCCAAAGTATTGGTAATGTCATTTTTCCAGTTAAACAGGACGTTCTCCATCTTCGGCCCATCTCGCAATCTTGCGAATAATCTCAGGCCGCACCGCGCCAGTCGAGAATAACTTTTGCGGCATTGCCTGTCTCCATGGCCGCGAACCCTTGCTCGTATTCCTTGTACGACATCCGGTGCGTGATGACCGGTGAAATGTCGAGGCCCGACTCCAGCATTACCGTCATCTTGTACCAGGTCTCATACATCTCGCGTCCGTAGATGCCTTTGATGGTCAGCATATTGAAGATCACTTTGTGCCAGTCGATAGACATCTCGGACGCAGGGATTCCGAGCATGGCAATCTTGGCGCCATGACTCATGTTGGCGATCATGTCGCGGAAGGCAGCGGGAGAGCCTGACATTTCCAGGCCCACGTCGAATCCCTCCTGCATGCCAAGCTTTTTCTGAACCTCTTGCAGGGGAGTCTTGCGCGGGTCGACCGCCATGGTGACGCCCATTTTCTCCGCGAGCGCCAGACGATACGGATTCAGATCGCTGATTACGACATGGCGGGCACCGGCGTGACGCACGACCGGAGCGGCCATCAGCCCAATCGGTCCCGCGCCGGTAATCAGGACATCCTCTCCGAGCACTGGGAACGACAGTGCCGTGTGAACCGCGTTGCCGAAGGGATCGAAGATCGCCGCGATCTCGGGATTGATCTTTGGATTATGTCTCCAGATGTTGCTCATCGGAAGAACGATAAATTCCGCGAAGCATCCGGGGCGATTGACCCCGACCCCCTTGGTATGTGCACACAGATGGCGGCGGCCCGCCAGGCAATTTCGGCAGCGGCCGCAGGTGACATGCCCTTCCCCGCTGACAAGTTCACCGACTCGATAATCGTTGACGTTTGACCCAACGGCTACGACCTCGCCAACGAACTCGTGTCCGATCACGAGCGGCACCGGTATAGTTGATTTCGCCCAATCGTCCCATTCATAGATATGGAGATCGGTCCCGCAAATCCCGGTGAGCAGAACGCGAATCTTGACATCGTTGATGCCAAATTCCGGTTCCGGAACGTTTTCTAGCCACAAACCGCGCTCAGAGCGGCTCTTGACCAAAGCCTTCATAAGAGGATGTCGTCCTTTCGAGCTAACAAAAAGTTCTCTGCGGACCTGGGCTGACCTTCCCTCGAACGCAATCAGGGTCCGCAGCTTCCTGTATGGTTGTAACACCTAGAGGGTGGGGTGGTGAAGGGCCGGGGTCACGCACACTGGTCTGGCGCGACTGCCGGCCGTTAATATACGTCAATGGGAAGTCCACCGAACACTTTGAGGTCTCGATTTTGCGCGCCAAAGCTCAGGTTCTCTAGGATAAATCTCCAGGGATTGATAAACTTTGACTACCCGCGGAGGGATGTGTGAGTGGTTGAAACAGTCGGTCTTGAAAACCGATGTACGGGAAACCGTACCGGGGGTTCGAATCCCTCTCCCTCCGCCACAAGGCCCGGACGAGCGCGCTATCGCAGCGGATTATCTGCGCTCTCGTTTTAGGCCGTGAGAGTGGTCTCGAAGGTCTTCATAAAATCCATAATCATGTGCATTACGCCATGATCGCCGATGGTCGTGTTGATCATGGCGTGATAAATGGCGCGGTCCGGCCATTCAACGCCGAAATACTTCTGGATGAAAGCTGCACGTTCGCGGTCGACCGTATCCACGCGTTCCTCGGCCTCCGTCTCAGTCTGGCCGCGGGCCAACAGCCGTCGCACTTTTTCTTCCCGGGGAGCGTAGAGAAAGACTCGCAACGTGTCTGGGCGGGTTCTGAGGAACTGTTGGGAACCTCTTCCGACGATGACCGAGTTGCCGGTTTTCGCGGCATGCTGTACGACCCGTTCCGTAATCCTTAAAATGCTTTCACTGTCGACCACTTTGAGCTTGTGGGCGTTGATGCTTCCCTCGTAACTCCCGCGCAGGAACGACTTGAACAGGCGATAGTAAAGCGGATCGGTTCGTTCCTCGCGTACCTGGACGACGGACTTGGGGCATTCGGCGAGGCGAGCGATCTCCTCGGTCAGCAATTGATCCCAAAGTTTCCAGCCCAGCTCTCTCGCCAGCAACTGGGCGATTTCGCCACCGCCGCATCCGTACTCGCGTTCTATGGTTACTATTTTGATCATCTGCGTCGACATAATTTCTCTTCAAACGTGAACGGCCAAAACGGGGCAGCATCCTAACTGCATGACCCGGTAAGTTGTGGAACCGAACACCGCCAGATTCAAGGCTCCCCGGCCGCGCACCGCCATCACCACGAGGTCGATTTGTAACTCATGGGAGGCGTGGATGATCTGCTCGTACGGTTGTCCGGTCCGCACTGCCGTTTTGATGTTAAGAGTTCCGCGGCCTTCCACTGGAATCAGTTTATCGAGTTGCTTCGTCGCTGTCGCCATGGCCTGATTGTCGGAGCCTGACGTTCTTTCCAGCACGTGCAGCAGGGTCAGTTCAGCGTCGTACTCCGTTGCGGCAGAAATAGCAAAGTCCAGTGCTTTGTCGGAATTCTCAGAAAAATC
>Ga0335072_10015367_pt1 | contig 10871 bp, 7 predicted proteins | sample Lox_Sample_21_FD_206725 | JGI IMG/M metagenome (GOLD analysis project Ga0335072, IMG submission 206725) | Soil microbial communities from Loxahatchee National Wildlife Refuge, Florida, United States - Lox_Sample_2.1 | ecosystem: Environmental > Terrestrial > Soil > Wetlands | place: USA: Florida... | reverse complement strand
TGCGCCCCGTAATCACTTCATAGGCCGCGTTGACGTAAAGAACTTCCATATTCTCTGCGTCGAGCATCCAGAAAATCTCTTGGATGTTATCGGCCATCTGTTCAAACCGCTCTTCGCTTTGACGCAGGGCTACTTCGGCCTGCTTTCTTTGCGTGATGTCGCGAAGGACCGCTACATGCCTTCCCGGCAGAAAGTTGGCCTTCGCCGTGTACTCGACAAAGGCCTGTCGGCCGTCCCCACATGCCACGCGAGTTTCACTGTGCTCATACGTGCGTTCGAGGAACCGTTCCCACGCTGTCCGGAAATCGTCACTGCCCGCAAAGAACGGTTCGATCGAATGGCCCACCAACACCCCGCGAGAAGTTCCGAGCAGTGTCAACGCTGCGGGATTTGCATCGAGGCATCGACCTTCATCGTCCAGAATCAAAATGCCATCGAGCGCGTTGTCGAACACGGATTTGTACTCACGTTCGGTGGCATCCAGCGCGTTCGCAGTTTCCCGATGCTCTCGCCGAGCCAGCAGAAGAAAACGAGCGTGCAGTCCGATAGCGACTGCAAGACTAATCAAGACGATCGTTAATAGGACGGAGGATAACGAGTGGCTGTACAGGTGGGCTCCGAAAGCCGTGATCAGGAGGGTTAAGGCGGCGAAGCCGATCAGGACAGAACCTAAGCGCATCCAACGCTCGGGTTGGTGCTCAGAGACCTGCTTGCGAGAAACCGCGCGCATGCATCACGGCCTTTATGCGGGATGCTACGCGCTCGGAAAGAGAGAGTCAAATGTAAGGAGCGTCAAATGTCTGCCGCTTCAGGATCTCGTCGTTCCAGGCGTTTGAATCTCGGCATCAAATCCAAAACGCGGCCTAACGTGTCTCTCGGGTCCAATTTAAGTGCACCAGATATCTCTATCATGGCGGTAAGTGAAGGAGTGTTTATCCGCCGCTCAAGTTGGCCTATGTACTTCTCGCTGTAACCGCTGCTTGATGCGACCTCGTGTTGTTTCAGACGGAGTCTCCGACGTTGCTCTACCAAGATTCGAGCGAACGCGGCCCTGACAACAGGATCCCTCCTGTGGGGCTTTTTCGGTGACTGGCCGCTCTTCTGCGCCATGAGCGGCTCAATGATGAGAACTTGTACAGAATAGTTCCAGGAACTATACTATCCCTCTCGTATCCGATATGGTGACTGGCGTGCGGGTGCTGCTCGCCCTCACGAGACTGGCACAATCGAACTCTAGCGGCTGTCTGGGCGACGGCGGCGATTTCCGGGAAGCAGGCTCTCGACGCGTCGAACAACCTCAGCAGCGCTGACGTCCAACGCTCTCGAAATCTCTAGGATCGCTGTAAGAGAAGGACTGTTCTTGCCTCTTTCAAGCAGGCTTATGTACTTGGGATGGTAGCCACTATCGAATGCGAGTTGCTCCTGCGTGACATGGCGCTCCTCACGCAGATTGATTAACACGCGGGCGAACGCCCGCCTTTCGATTGCCCCACGATCTCCCCGGCCGCCGACCCGAATCACGGTGGTTGGGATCGTGGATTAGCTCAGCAAATTATGCCACAAACTATACTATCCATAATGAGTTGGCTGTCGTACCCAGCCAAACGCGTGAACTGGCTGCCTGTATCTGAGGGCCAAAATTCGGAGAACCGTCCCGAGGAGCATTAGTCGTGGACGCTTCAACAACAGCTCGTTTTCCAGTTCTTCCCGCTACTCCCGCGGAAGCTGATGGTCATACCTCCTCCGGGGAGGTGGCAGCGCTTGACGTCTCTGACGGAGTGCTGCTGGCGCGGGTAAAATCAGGCGATAGTGGCGCGCTTGGGGTTCTGTTTCAACGGTTTTCGCGACCGATACGCAGCATTGGTCGAAGGATCCTCCGAGACGACAGCGAGGCGGACGATCTCGTCCAAGATGTCTTTCTCTTCATTCAACGCAGATCTTCCATTTTTGATAGCTCTAAGAGCTCAGCTGGATCGTGGATTATTCAAATGGCATATCAGCGCGCCATTGAGCGGCGTCGTCGCTTGGCGACCCGGCACTTCTACAGTCGCGCAGACCTCCAGAGCACGGCAGGGCACCTGGTCGGTATGCCGACCATGGAACACGATTATTCCGCAGAGGCTGTGTTTGGACGTAATGGTCTAGAGAAGATTATGAGAGAACTGTCGGAGGCTCAGCGTGAGACGTTGCGGCTCTTTTTTTTCGAAGGATATACACTATCCGAAATCAGCGTGAAAATGAGTCAGCCGTTGGGAAATATCAGAAATCACTACTACCGCGCTCTCGACAAGTTGCGACAGCAAATGTTTGGGCGTAAGGTTCCAGGCGTCTAGCCAGTATGGCCCCGCACAGCAATAAGCGAGATGAGAACATTCGGTCGGACCTGCGACCGCACGAAGAATTTCTCGAACTGTGCGCTGTCTCGACTACAGGCGAGTTGTCGGAAGGCGAACACGCTGCATTGAAGCAGCATCTCGCGGTTTGTGCCGAGTGTCGGCAGCTCTTAAGAGAGTTTGAAGCAGCCGCGACCGTAGGCGCGCCTTTGCTGTCGTCTGAGTTGGCAGCCCATGGTGCTGACGAACTCGGCTCGGTGCACGAAGAGGTTGATGCGGGCAGTACGCTTGACTCGGACGGTTTGCGGAGCGTGCCGGCAGAAGCCGCCCGGCCGCTGCGAGACAATGGCTTCATTTTTGCCCGCCGCAATGGAATTCACAGTTCACGCGTAAATTGGAACTACGTCTGGTTGCCGTTTGCCGCGGCCGTACTTCTGACCGCAGCCTTGGCGATTTATTCCTATCAAGCTGGCACGCGTCGATCGCCGCAAATTGCCCAGAAGACCGACGCGGGTGCCCAAACCAACCTCGATGCCCTCGAACAGCAATTGAGCGATGCAGGCCACGAGCGAGAAGTTCTGCGAACGCAGCTGGCGGATCGCGACAAAACCATCCGGGAATTGCAGCGACGGATCGATGATGAATCTGCGGCGCTGAACCAAGAAAAGAATACGCAAGCAAATCTCGAACATTCATTACAAGACGCACTGGATCAGAAACAGCAATTAGCACAGCAGCAGAGCAGCGCGAGTCAGAACTTTGAGACGGCTCAGGCATCCCTTAAGAAAGTGCAGGCCGAGCTGGACTCGACCCGCCAACAGCGGGACCAGGATGAAGTGGCGGTTGGCAGTCTGCAGGGGCAGATTCGCGATCTGAACGCTCAGTTGAGGCAGAACGAACAGACCGTCGGAAAGCAACAGGACTTGCTCGCTGAGGATCGCGATATTCGCGACCTGATGGGGGCGCGTGACCTTTATATAGCTGAGGTTTATGACGTAGCTCGCGACGGCGCTACACAGAAGCCGTACGGCAGAGTCTTCTATACAAAAGGGAAGTCATTGATCTTTTACGCGTATGACCTGGATCAGCAAGCGGGCGTGAAGGATGCCAGCAGCTTTCAGGCTTGGGGGCAAAACGGCCCGGACCGTCAACAGGTGCTAAGCCTCGGCATCTTCTACCAAGATAGCATCGCCAAGAAACGCTGGGTACTCAAGTTCGACGATCCGCGGGCTCTGGAACAAATCAACGCAGTGTTCGTGACGGTCGAACCTCATGGAGGAAGCCACAAACCGAGCGGGAAGCCCTTGCTCTTTGCCTCATTGAGGATCGATCCAAACCACCCCTAGCCGGAAATTTGCTTGCGCCTCGCGAGTCGCATGGATTTGTCATCGAAGTTCGCTTGATACAACTGGGAATTCTCCTGCGTAGGTCGAGAGAGTTTTACAGAAATTTCTCGGTCTCAGGAGAGCCAGCGTGCGACTGCGTCACATCCTCGCGTTTGTCTGTCTCAGCCTTTTTGGCATTACGCAGCTCTGTGCACAATCTCCGAACGGGACGATTAGCGGGCTAGTCGTCGATCCCACGGGCGCGATTGTGATTGGTGCAGACGTTCTCGCTGCAAACGACGCTACAGGTGTGCAGTACCCCGCGAAGACCAACCAGGATGGTATCTATCTTGTCTCAAGCCTGCCACCGGGAACGTATCGCCTGCAAGTATCGAAGATCGGCTTCAAGACCCTCATTAAGCCCGACATCGTTTTGAACGTGCAGGACGCTCTGGCCATCAATTTCACGCTGCCAGTTGGCGCGATATCGGAGGTTGTGACCGTCACAGCGGGCGCGCCCATTGTGAACACGACGGATGGCTCCGTAAGCACGATTGTGGATCAAAACTACGTCAAGAACATGCCGCTCAACGGCCGAAGCTTTCAGGACTTGATCCTGCTGACGCCGGGGGTTGTGACGCAGACACCGCAGAACAGCCCGAACTCTGCACTGGGAGAAACAGGCGAGTTCAGTGTCAACGGCCAGCGCACAGAGGCGAACTACTACACCGTCGACGGGGTTAGTGCGAATGTTGGTGTTGCGTCTGGTGTGCAAATGCTCTCTTGGGCTGGCGCAAGTGGGTCGGTCCCGGCAGCAACCGGTCTGGGCACGACCCAAGCCTTGGTATCAGTAGACGATCTCCAGGAGTTTCGTGTTCAAAGTTCGACGTATTCTGCGGAATACGGGAGGAACCCTGGCGGACAGTTCGCTTTTGAGACTAAATCAGGGACGAACGAATGGCACGGGACCGCATACGACTACCTTCGAAACGGAGTTTTCGACGCCAATGATTGGTTCAATGACTATCTGGGCGTCAAGCAACTCGACTTGCGACAAAATGACTTTGGTGGAACGTTCGGTGGTCCGGTGGTAGTTCCGGGCCTCTACGAGGGAAAGGACAAGACTTTCTTTTTCGTGTCGTACGAGGGGCTGCGGCTGATTCAGCCGCAGGAAGCGACCATAAACTACGTGCCCGACGGAGCCCTTCGTTCTTCCGCTCCCGCCTCCCTTCAGCCTGTCTTAAATGCGTTCCCTATTGCGAATGGCACGGACTTGGGCAATGGGATCGCGGAGTTTGTCTCAAGTTGGTCCAATCCGAGTTCGCTTAATTCGACAAGCGCTCGACTGGATCACGTCGTGAGCGATAAGCTTCGGCTGTTCTTCAGGTTCAGTGACACCCCTTCGACGGTCGCCCACCGTGGCAACGGGGCCTTTGCCACACCTGCCATGCAGGAATCATCGCACTATTCATCCCGTACATATACGGCTGGCGCAAATAGTGCCTTCACCAATCGATGGAGCAACGAGTTTCGACTGAACTATTCCTCGAACAACGTCCTGACGGGAATAGCGATTGGGAGCTTCGGCGGCAGCACACCCGCTGACCTCGCTCAACTGTCTGGCTTGACTTCGGGAGCCCAACTCGACGTCGCCCTCTTGTATGGTGGCTACGCAGTAGGAATATCACAGGGACATTCGTCGGGGACGCAGAGACAGTGGAACTTTGTCGACACTGCCAGTTTTTCCGAGGGGAGACATCTTTTCAAGTTCGGCGTTGATTACCGAAGATTGGCTCCTATTGCATTGCCTTTCAGCCCGTTTGTCGAGTATTTGTATCTGAGCGAGTCGGCGGTGCAATCGAACAGCGCTTTGGCTGTTCCGGCCAACTACGTTGCTGGATATCCTCTGTACCAAAATCTCTCCGCATTTCTCCAGGACGAATGGAGGGTTTCTCAACGACTGAACGTCTCGCTCGGCGTGCGCTGGGAGCTAAATCCGGCACCAGGTGTTACACAGGGGCTCAAGCCTTATACGATTCAGGGATCGACTCCCAGCACGTGGACTCTCGCGCCTGAGGGAACGTCACTTTGGAAGACGACCTGGCACAATTTCGCGCCCCGTTTGGGCCTCGCATATGTCCTACGGGACTCGCCGAATTTCGAGACAGTCTTGCGCGGCGGCGTCGGGATGTTCTATGACACCGCTCAGCAGGTCGGTACGGTAGGTGCGCAAGGGCCTGGCTTTTCACTTATTCATGTTCTGCCAGGCGCGTCATTTCCGATTCCTGCATCAGACGCTGTTTTTCCCGTAGTGAATCCGCCCGTCCCGCCGTACACAATCGTCTTTGCTTTCCCCTCGGACCTCCAGCTTCCATATGCGCTGCAATGGAATGCTACAGTTGACCAAGCGCTCGGCAAGTCGCAGGCTCTCACGATTTCATATGTTGGTTCCCACTCAGCGCGGCTATTGGAAGATCAGGAATTCTCAGGCACAACTATCGGTAACCCGAACGCAAGTACATTCGTGTTCTACCGCAATGGGCTGACGGCGGACTACAACGCGCTCGAGCTTCAGTTCAGGCGCAGGTTGACCCAGGGCCTGACCGCATTGGGTTCCTATACTTGGTCTCATTGCATCGACTATGGCTCGCAAAACTGGTTCCTTGGATACCAGCGCGGAAATTGCGATTTCGATGTAAGGCAGAATGTTTCCGCCGCGTTCTCCTACGACATACCGGACCCAGCCCGAAGCCGATTGACGAGAGCTCTGCTGGGGAACTGGGGGCTCGATGATCGATTCACAGCCCGCACGGCATTTCCCGTAACTCTGAGTGGCAATACCTCATTCGATCCAACAACTGGCCAGGAATTCTACACAGGCTTGAACTTGGTGCCAGGCCAGCCCATCTACTTAAACGGTTCGAACTGCACGTCCGTGTTGCAAGGTTTGGGAGACCTTCCGGCGGGAAAAGAATGCCCAGGAGGCCGAGCAATAAATCCGGCCGCCTTCTCGGCTCCCTCGTCAGGTCTCGGAAATGCACCTCGGAACTTTGTGCGTGGTTTTGGCGCGTGGCAAATGGACTTGGCAATTCGTCGTGATTTTCCAATTTATGAGAACCTGAAATTACAGTTTCGCGCAGAGGCATTCAACGTTTTTAATCACCCGAACTTCGGGTACATCAATCCTATCTTCGGCGAAAACACGTTTGGTCAAGCGACGGGTACCCTTGCGAGCACGCTGGGGATCCTCAGCCCGTTGTATCAGATGGGCGGTCCGCGCTCCATGCAGTTCGCCCTAAAGCTTACTTTCTAGAAGTCGCTGCCATGCGCATTTGGTGCGCGATGCTGAACGTGTGTCTCTTGAGGCCGGAAGCGAGTTGAATGAAAAGGACACGCACATTCCCGCGGCTGATCTTGGTGGTATGCGTATGCTTGCTGGCAGGACCTCAGAGCACCAATAGTCAGGGAAAAAGACCGTTTACAGTTCGAGATTCGATCGAGATCTCCGAGTTTGTACACTCCTACGGCACGAATCCCGTATCGATCTCGCCAGATGGAAAAAGATACTTAGTCGTGCTCGAACGAGGAGACCTATCGCGAAACGGCTGTTGGGTTGAACTATTATCTGGAAGCACCTCCTCTCTCGACATCGCGCGAAACGGGCGCGTCATTTCTCGGCTTTTCTCGAAATCTACGGCTCCGGTAGAAGAGCTGGTCAAGGACGTGCGGTGGCTCGGCGACAGCGAACACGTAGCATTCTTGTGGGATGACGGCTCAACGCCGCGACGTCTGGTTAGCGTTAATGTTCTGACGCACAAAGTCGCGACACTCGCCCATTATGCTTCGCCGATCGCGGAGTACGATATCAGTCGGGACGGTCAGACGATCGTCTTTGACGCGCAGAGCATCCATAGCAGGTCTGCAGACGTAGCGCTGGCGCGAGGTGGCTTTGCCGTCACAGACCAGTCACTCTGGGCCGTTTTAGAAGGAGATTTGGACGGCTGGAGGGATACGCAACACTACGACACCTTCGTGCTGTCGAAACCGAAAGACCTACTTTCGAAGATTCGTGAGCCGGAGATAACGTGGAACACGCCGCCAACACTCATTCGCTTGTCACCGGACGGAAGTTACGCGATTACTGTTCGTCCAGTCCTTTCGGTGCCTGCGGAATGGGATGGCTACACGGATCACATTTTCAAGGACGACTTTCTCCGCGCAGCTCGGCTGCACCCGGAACAACCAAACCTCATACGCCAGTACAGCATTTTAGACACTCGCAACCATTCGATCCACGCTCTGTGGGATGCACCCCAAAATCCCACGTCTCAGGTTGTGTGGTCCCCTGATAGCAAAACGGTGGTGGTGGGACCGACGTTTCTGCCTTTACCTTCGACAGACCCCGCCGGCGTAGTTGGACACGCGCTCGCTGAGGTCGATGTAAAGGACGGACACTATCTCTCACTTCCTGAGGCTTTGGAGAATGGCTCCTATCGGCCCATGCGGTGGACTACGGGGGGCGTGCTATATGTTTCCGAACCTGGAGTAGTCGGTTTGGGCAAGGGACAAGAGGAACTTCGGAAGAAGCTGAACCAGTGGATTGGATCAACTCCTGAACCTGAACAAGAGCCTGCGGCCACCCAGATCGAATTGCGGCAGGATCTGAATACGCCGCCGTCCTTGTACGCGGTCGATCGTATGACGGGCACCGCGGCCTTGGTTTTGGATCCGAACCCGCAGCTCAAACAACTGACACTGGGGCGCGTCGAACTCGTGCATTGGAGGGGGACCGACGGCAGGCCATGGACCGGGATCTTGTATTATCCCGTGCACTACGAAACCGACAGAGCGTTTCCTCTGGTAATCCAGACTCACGGTTATTCTCCGGACGACTTTCAGCCGGATGGCGCTTTTAGCACGGTCTTCGCGGCGCAAGCGCTTGCGAACCAAGGCATGGCCGTATTGCAAGTGGGAAATCCGGACGGTAGTGTCACGGACTTCTCGGTGACTCCTCGCGAGCCGGCAGTCTATGTGGCCGGATTTGAAGGAGCGATTGATCATTTTGTTGCCAGCGGGCTCGCTGACCGAGCACGAGTCGGAATAGTTGGGTTTAGCAGAACTGGTTGGCATGTCGAGTACATGCTCACGCATTCGCGCTACCAGCTTGCTGCGGCTGAGGTGGCTGACAACATTGATGTTAGCTATGTCCAATACGTGTTGTCGGATGGGGCAGTGAAGTCGGAATTCGAAGCAGACAACGGAGGGCAGCCTATCGGAGATGGTATCGAAACGTGGATGCATGTGGCTCCCGGTTTTGAAGTCGATAAAATCCGCACACCGCTTCGGATGGAAATAGACTCTGGCGGCATCGATTCGATACTGCGTGACTGGGAAGTTTTCGGCAACCTACGGTATTTGCGTCGGCCAGTGGAATTGTTCGTCATACCAAACGTGGAACACGGGGCGCACATTCTCCAAAACCCGGCACAGCGCCTCGCGTCTGAGCAGGGAACGGTTGATTGGTTTTGCTTCTGGCTGGAAAACCGAGAAGTCACCGATCCAGCGAATGCGGACGAATACAGGCGTTGGCGCCTAATGAAGAAGCTGCAGAACTGAGGGGGAGCACTCACGGGGAGAGGCAGGCCCGTCTTGCAGGTCGTCTCTCCCCGTGATGAGGACTACTCGTCGGCCGCATAGGCAGCCTGAGAGGCATACTGCGGTGGATCCGCGTTGTCCGTGATCTGCACGACGCCCTTCGTTTCTGGATGCTGGATCAGCTTCATCGCACTAGCCACTGGAACGACTTCTGGCTTTTCGTATTTCATCGTTTTCACCCCCTTTCTCTCCTAGATGGGAAAAGATTGATCGCGGCGTTTTCCTTCGGTGAACGCGCGATAGCCTGATTCACAAGGGGCCAAATTTGTTTGTTGTGGTCCTCATTTCGAGGCAGCGCAGGGTCTCGATTACTCGTCGGCCTCGTACGCAGCACTCGTCGCGAGGAATTCTTCGTTGTCAAGGACCGATGTTCCTTTGTTCATTGAGCCCTTCACGGAACTGATCGCCGCGCCCGATTGAACGATTTCCGGCTTTTGATACTTCATCGTTTTCACCCCCTTTCTTCATTGATTTGTTTCTGACCGAACTGCAGAAAAGTTTTCCTCGCTCGGGGTCGGGTCCGAGAGCTGTCCTTGGAAGTTATCGAATCCATGGCGACGACGGATCCAGGAACGCACACTCCTCTGGCGTACGTCCCCTTCAACCAAGCTTCGGTTATGAGTACTCGTATTAAAGGAACAAGAGGAACCTCAGAATTGTATTGGGCCGACCCTAATGTCCTGCGGAACACGTCGGCGTCTACGATCCCTGTTGAGGCGGTGGCCATATCGGTCGTCAGATCGTTCACGCCGGGCACGCTCGCCGAAAGGGCCACTAGCGGGGCGCGCGAAACGAATGCCTTGCGTTTCCGCTGGAGTACTTCTGTCGGGACAATGCCCACTAGGGCACGCCGCATGAGAGATCGCCGCTGGCCGGGCCGAACTAATTGTTCACGCGGTATGGCATATAGAAATTCCAGGAGGTCGCGGTCGAGGTAGGGATATCGCCTCTCGTGAGTGACAGGGCGGTTCGCAACAGAGCATCCGAGTTGTCTGCGAAGGCTCTCTAGTGTATTCAGATTCTGCTGCAGTGTCGGCAAGGGCCCCCGGAATGTGATCCTCCTCTCGTATCCTCCGAGAGCTGCACGATTGCGTTTTGCAAATCCTCGATGGAGCCAAGCAGGAGGCGCCTTTGACTTTCGAAGGCTCGCAACGATCGGGGGACAGAAGCCGCTCGCGGTCTCAATTAGCAGATAGAACCACGGTGTCCGCCTTTCGAGCGCCCATGTCTTTAGGGCGTGAGCGAGCCCACGAAAATGACAACGCGCAAGGTCGTCTTGCAGTTCCGGTATGGGCGTGGGCACCCCTCCGGTGACTTCGTCGCCGCCAATGCCAGACAAGACGACACGGTACATTCCAGATTGCATACAGCGCGTTAATTCGCTTGCTGACCTTGTGACACGTGTGATCGCTGCCGGAGTTGGTCTGAACACGCTTTCGTTGCAGTCGAAATTAAGGTCGCCTTGGGAGGCCACATCGATATGGCTTCCAACCCGCCCACGCTTCTCCTCAACTCGCGCCACGTAAGGTCGCTCATTCCAGTTCGGCTCAGAATCATC